>Ga0265780_10000161_pt1 | contig 107127 bp, 96 predicted proteins | sample P1T30metagenome_FD_192432 | JGI IMG/M metagenome (GOLD analysis project Ga0265780, IMG submission 192432) | Plant litter microbial communities from East Loma Ridge, Irvine, California - P1 T30 | ecosystem: Environmental > Terrestrial > Plant litter > Unclassified | place: USA: California...
GGGCGCGCTGAGCGGGGAGCGAATCGCGTCCGGTCCGTCAGGAAAACGCTTTTGCTGAGGGTACCCACGAAGTGGGCGGTTGTGTTTGCCGAAAAGCGCGGGTGCAGGGCCGGGGCGACTGCCGGCCATGCTCGGGCAGGCTTTAGCCTGTACGAAATCGCCGTTGACCTTGACCTGGGTTTTGACCTTTAAGAGGCATCACAAACGCCGAGGGAAAAGTGTTTTCCAGGGTGAGCCGCAGGGATGCGGCGAAAGGGCGCGCTGAGCGGGGAGCGAATCGCGTCCGGTCCGTCAGGAAAACGCTTTTGCTGAGGGTACCCACGAAGTGGGCGGTTGTGTTTGCCGAAAAGCGCGGGTGCAGGGCCGGGGCGACTGCCGGCCCTGCTCGGGCTGCCTTCAGGCAGAACGAAATGGCCGTTGACCTTAAAGACGTTGACCTTAAAGACGTTGACCTTAAAAGCCCGTCTGCAAGACAAAAAGGCTGCCCACCGCGCACCGACTCCGCTTGCACAAACCTCTCCCGTCCCTCTATGCTTTAGTACCACTAATCAAAAGCAGTAAAATTCCCTTTCACTGACAGGAGTTGCAGCTATGACGTCAGGAATTTCCCGCGTCTGGACCCGTTTTTTTATGCCGTTGGCCGTACTTTTTTTCGCCCTACAACTGGTGGGTTGCGGCGATAAAGAAGGCGATCAACGGAAAGCCTTTATCGATTTTCTACAAAATACCGTGATGCGCAGCGGTGAACATCTGCCTGGTCTGAGCGAAGACCAAAAACAGCGTTTTGGCCCTTATGCGGGTGATTACGCCATCATTTATGGTTTTGCTCAGGAAGTGAATAAGGCCGTTGATAACGGCATGAAGCCGGTTGTTGATGAGCTGGCGGCAATCCGTGTACCACAGGATTATCTGACCCGTCGTGATGCGCTGCGTCAGGCAAGCGGTTCGTTGAACGTGCTGACCCAGCAGATTCAAAGCGCCAAAATGCAGGCAGACAGCAGCAAAGCCGCACTGAAGCAGCCAGACGATCTCAAAACGGTTTACAACAACGTCTATAACAAAGTGGTGACTCAGCCCGCTAATGCGCTGATTCCTCTGCTGCCTTCGCTGCAGGATTTGAGCCAGCAGGCAGTACAAACCGGTGATTTCCTGCAGCAGCAGGGTACGCGCGTTTCCTTTGATAACAATGGCGTGCAGTTCCCGACGCAGGATCAGGCCACGCAGTACAACACCTTAATGAGCAACCTGGCGGCCAAAGCTCAGGCGCTGCCGCAGGCGCAAGCCGCCGTGCAGGGTACCTGGCAATAATGCCTTTCGGGGATGACGTTCGTCATCCCCTGTTTTCTCTGGTCCGAACTTTCATCCTGTGTTGCTTTACGTCTCTTCCACAAAAGAAGTGTGATCTGCCGCATTTTTGACCAAAAAAAGATTGTGATCAATATCACATTTATGCAACAAGTGCTGCTTTTGATGGTGTGATAAAGATCACATAAAAGGCCATTCACTGATTGATTTACAGACAAAACATCAGTCAGCCGTCTCTTTTTTGTGATCCAGGTCACTAAAAATACCCCCATCCCCCGTCTAACTGCGTGATCTGGATCACACATAGCCACCTCACTACGCAGTAACAATTTGGCGTGCTAGAGTCCGCCTGCATACAGCTGAACGGCTCTTTGCCGTCATGTCTCAACAAAAATAGCGCGCTCCCTGACTGGTCAGCGCGTACCAATTAAGGGGTGAGTTCTATGTCCTCATCAGTGAAGGTCAAAGTACAAAGCTTTGGTCGCTTTCTGAGTAATATGGTGATGCCAAATATCGGTGCGTTTATCGCATGGGGCATCATCACCGCGCTGTTTATTCCAACCGGCTGGATTCCAAACGAAACGCTGGCGAAGCTGGTGGGTCCGATGATCACCTACCTGCTGCCGCTGCTGATCGGCTTCACCGGTGGTCGTCTGGTCGGTGGCGACCGTGGCGGTGTGGTGGGTGCCATTACCACCATGGGCGTGATCGTCGGCGCCGACATGCCAATGTTCCTCGGTTCGATGATTGCAGGCCCGCTGGGCGGCTGGGCGATTAAGAGCTTTGACCGCGTTATCGACGGCAAAATCAAAAGCGGCTTTGAGATGTTGGTCAACAACTTCTCCGCCGGCATTATCGGCATGCTGATGGCTATCCTGGCGTTCCTCGCCATTGGTCCGCTGGTTGAAGGCCTGTCGCACGTTCTGGCGGCTGGCGTTAACCTGATGGTGCAGAATAACCTGCTGCCATTGACCTCAATCTTTGTCGAACCGGCAAAAATCCTGTTTCTGAACAACGCCATCAACCACGGTATTTTCTCACCGCTGGGCATTCAGCAGGCGAGCGAAGCGGGCAAATCGATCTTCTTCCTGATCGAAGCGAACCCGGGCCCGGGTATGGGCGTGCTGATGGCCTACATGTTCTTTGGTCGTGGCAGCGCGAAACAGTCTGCTGGCGGCGCGGCAATCATCCACTTCCTCGGAGGTATCCACGAAATTTACTTCCCTTATGTGCTGATGAGTCCACGTCTGCTGCTGGCGGTAATTCTTGGCGGCATGACCGGCGTGTTTACGCTGACGCTGCTGAACGGTGGTCTGGTTTCTCCTGCCTCACCGGGTTCTATCCTCGCGGTGCTGGCGATGACGCCAAAAGGCGCCTACTTCGCCAATATTGCAGCGATTGCCGCCGCCTTTGCGGTCTCCTTCGTGGTTTCTGCCATTCTGCTCAAAACCAGCAAGGTGAAAGACGAAGACGATATCGAAGCAGCAACGCAGCGTATGCATGACATGAAAGCGCAGTCCAAAGGCCAGGCCGGCACCGCCGCTGTGCCTGCCTCGGCTGATGCGATGAATGGCGACCTGAGCCACGTGCGTAAAATCATCGTGGCCTGCGACGCGGGCATGGGTTCCAGCGCCATGGGTGCGGGCGTGCTGCGTAAGAAAGTGCAGGACGCAGGACTGACGCTGATTTCGGTCACGAACACCGCCATCAACGCCCTGCCCGGCGACGTGGATATCGTGATTACCCATCGCGATCTCACCGAGCGTGCAATGCGTCAGGCACCCCAGGCCCAGCACATTTCGCTGAATAACTTCCTCGACAGCAACCTTTACAACAACCTGACGCAGCGTCTGGTTGATGCAAGCCGCAGCGCCGGGCATCGCGAAAAGGTTAACAGCGCGCTGAGCGACAGTTACGATACCAGCAACGCACACCTGTTTAAGCTGGGCGAAAACAACGTCTTCCTCGGCCTTTCCGCTACTCATAAAGAGCAGGCAATTCGCTTTGCTGGCGAACAGCTGGTGAAAGGCGGCTACGTGCAGCCGGAATACGTTGAGGCGATGCTGGAGCGTGAAAAACTGACGCCAACCTATCTTGGCGAATCCATTGCCGTGCCGCACGGCACCGTGGAAGCCAAAGATCGCGTGCTGAAAACCGGCGTGGTGTTCTGTCAGTATCCGCAGGGCGTGCGTTTCGGCGAGGATGAAGATGACATTGCCCGTCTGGTTATTGGCATTGCCGCCCGCAACAACGAGCACATTCAGGTCATTACCAGCCTGACCAATGCGCTCGACGATGACAGCGTGATTGAGCGCCTTGCCTCAACAACCAGCGTGCAGGAAGTGTTGGATCTGCTCTCGGGCAGCACCACGAAAGCCTGATCGCACTGAATTTTCCCTGGGGCTGGTATGCCCGGCCCCGTTTCGGGCCGGGTGTGCCCGCCCCATTGTCATTAGAAGGGTCGAGAAAATTATGAAAGCTTTGCATTTTGGTGCCGGTAACATTGGCCGCGGTTTTATTGGCAAGTTACTGGCGGATGCCGGCGTTGAGCTGGTGTTTGCCGACGTGAATCAGGCGGTGCTTGATGCGCTTAACGCCCGCCATGAATATCCGGTACATGTTGTCGGCGAGCAGGCGAAGGTGGAGACGGTACGTAACGTCAGCGCGGTGAACAGCACCAGCGATGAGATCATCGATTTAATCGCCGAGGTGGATCTGCTGACCACCGCGGTAGGCCCGCAAATCCTTGAGCGCATTGCAGCCAGCGTGGCCAAAGGCCTGATTAAACGCCACGAAGAAGGCAACGCACGCCCGCTGAATATCATCGCCTGCGAAAATATGGTGCGCGGCACCAGTCAGCTGAAACAGCATGTGCTGAAGGCGCTGCCAGAGCAGTATCACAGCTGGCTGGAGGCGAACATTGGCTTTGTGGATTCCGCCGTGGATCGCATCGTGCCGCCGTCCGCAGCGGACAGCAGCGATCCGCTGGAAGTCACGGTGGAAACCTTCAGCGAGTGGATCGTCGATAAAACCCAGTTCGTTGGCGAGCCACCGGCGATTGCTGGCATGGAGCTGACCGATAACCTGATGGCCTTTGTTGAGCGCAAGCTGTTCACTCTTAACACCGGCCACGCGATCACCGCCTATTTGGGTCAGCAGGCGGGTCATCAAACCATTCGTGATGCCATTCTGGATGGTCAGATTCGCGCGGTGGTTCAGGGCGCAATGGAAGAGAGCGGCGCGGTGCTGATCAAGCGCTACGGCTTTGATGCAGAGAAGCATGCTGCCTACATTCAGAAAATCCTTAGCCGCTTTGAAAATCCTTACCTGAAAGATGACGTTGAGCGCGTGGGCCGTCAGCCGCTGCGTAAGCTCAGCGCGGGCGATCGCCTGATCAAGCCGACGCTCGGCACACTGGAATATCAGCTGCCGCACGACAATCTGGTCAAAGGTATTGCCGCCGCCCTGCACTATCGTAGCGATCAGGATCCGCAGGCGCAGGAACTGGCCACGCTACTGGAAAAACAGGGCGTGCAGGCCACGCTGGCACAGATTACCGGCCTCGATGCGCAAAGTGAAGTGGTCAGCGCAGCGGTAAAGGCGTATAACGCTACCGCCTGATGCAGAGACTTTTTACCGCACGGCAGCAAGGGCACGGTGACACCGTGCCCATCAGCGTCACGACAGATACGCAGGCCACAATGGAAGAGAAGCAAGCTTTTGAAAACCAGGTGCTTGAACGCCTGAACGCCGGTCGCTCGGTGCGAAGCTTCCTGATCGCGGCGGTGGATCTGCTCAGTGAAGCCGTCAACGGGCTGGTGCTTCAGGTTTTTCGCAAGGATGATTACGCGGTAAAATATGCCGTCGAACCGCTGCTGCTGGGCGATGGCCCGCTTGGCGAGCTGTCGGTGCGCCTGAAACTGATTTACGGCCTGGGCATTATCAGCCGTGGCGAATATGAAGATTGCGAACTGCTGATGGCGCTGCGTGAAGAGCTGAATCACGATCACAGCGACTATCGCTTTGTGGATGATGAGATCCTCGGACCCTTTGGCGAACTGCACTGCGTGGCTGCCTGGCCGCAGGCCCCTGCCCTCTCGGGCGATGACGAGATGCTGCGCGCAATGCAGCAGCAGCGTTATCAGCAGGTAGTACGCTCCACCATGGTGCTATCGCTGACCGAGCTCATTTCACGCATCAGCCTGAAGCAGACGTTCAAAAAACCTGGCAGCTAAGGGCATGTAGAAAGAAGCGGGTCGCTGATGCGCATCGCGGCCGCTTTTCGTGTATCCTTTGCCGCAGTCAACGAATGAGTGGTCAACATGAAAGAGCAGGAAAAAGCTGAAATCAAACGTCTGAGCGACCAGCTCGACGCCCTGAACCATAAAGAGCAGCCGCTGCTCGACGCGGGCGATGCCGAAAAGCTGGGCGAGCTGCTGAGAGAGAAAGATAAGCTGCTGGCTGAAATTGAACGCCTCAAAGGCGTTCGCGTGCAGAAGCTGAGCAAAGAAGCACAGAAGCTGCAGCAGATGCCGTTCAGCCGTGCCATCACCAAAAAAGAGCAGGCCGATATGGGCACGCTGAAGAAAACGGCCCGTGGCCTGATCGTGGTTCATCCGATGACCGCGCTGGGACGTGAGATGGGCCTGACCGAAATGACCGGCTACGCTAAAAAGGCGTTCTGAGTCCGCATTTCGGGTAAACCTGTGCGCCCGCCGCACAGGTTCATTACTGCCGCTGTTATCTTTGCCCCGCTGCTCCAGTCGTTAATATCATCAGCCTTACTTAATATACGATTTTATCGCGCCGCTTTTATCGGCTTAACAAAATTTGATTTAAATAACATTGCGCAATGAAAATAAGGTTAATGCTATTAACGACCGAATCGTTAACTCAAATATGACAATCATGCTTCACGGTTATTATGTTGCAACAAAAAATCGCTGACGTTTATTTACCTGCGGCCACTCCTTCGGTTTAAAATCTATTTATTCACCGCGTGATTATTATTTATTTTATCGTTGACCGTTTAAATGCAGATGGTCAAAAGCGTTGCCACAGCGTATGCTGGCCTCTCCAGCCACACTGCGCTGAGCCCAGTCGTGGCAGACAATGCACTCCTGCAAAAACGCAAAATCTGCAACTACTTCAAATAACAGGAAAAGCTTCGCTTTGTCGGAGAATATAAGAGTCAACAATTATGCTTATCACCGTTAACAATAATCACAAAGCGCGTAATTTAACGCAGGACGTATTAAAAAAGGCCGATCTGACCCGCGATGCGTTTCTGCAATCTTTTGTGGAGTTAACCGGGCGGGCACTTAATATTCCCGGCAGTTTTATTTCCGTGCTGGATGACGAACACCAGTATATAAAAGCGAGCTGCTGCTTTGAGTTAAACACGACCCCGCGACAGGATTCATTTTGCCGTTATGCGGTGGACAGCGATTGTGTAGTGGTGGTGCCGGATACCATGCTGGATCCGCGTTTCAGCAGCCATCGTCTGACACTGGGCGCGCCCTTTATCCGTTTTTATGCTGGCGCACCGCTGAAAACCCTCAGCGGCGACGTACTCGGCACGCTCTGCGTAACCGACAGCCAACCGCATGACTTCTCCAGCGAACAGGCAGAGACGCTGCAAAAGCTGGCGCGTATGGCCACGCACTATCTGGAAACCTGGCACAGCGCCGGGTTTACCGATGCCATCACCAGCCTGCCAAACTGTCAGGCGCTGTTGCGCGATATCGAACAGCTCGCCAGCAACGCCAGTAACGCGCACCGCCTGATTCTGATCGACTGCCTGGATGTGCCCCGCGCCTGGGAGATGACCCGTTCGCTCGGTGTCGCGGTGGTCGATAACCTGCTGCAGGATCTCACCCTGATGCTGCATCAGCTGCTGCCCGGCGTTGAGAATATTTACGCCAACGCCACCGGCCGCTTTGCACTGCTGCTCGACGATACGCATCCATTAACCACCGCCGCGATTGCCGAACGGATCCGTGGCCAGCGCGCGCAGCTCACCAGCGATATTCTGGTCGATCTGCAAATGCACGTCGGCGAAACCTACTTTCTGCCAGGCACCATCAGCACGCAGGAAGTTTACCGCCGGGCGGTGAGCGCGCTGCATAACGCCGTGGCGCTTGGGGTGCCGTGGCAGGGTTACGATGGTCAGATTGACCAGCAGCACAGCGACGACTTTCGCCTGCTGAACGAACTGGCGCTGGCGCTGCGCGGCGGTTCCGGTCTCTATCTGGTTTATCAACCAAAGGTCGATCTGCGAAACAGCACCATTATTGGCCTTGAAGCGTTGATTCGCTGGCATCACCCGCAGAAAGGGGAAATTCCACCGGCGATGTTTCTGCCGCTGGCGGAACAGACCAGCCTGATTGGCGAGATCACCAATTGGGTGATTGAGCAGGCGTTGCAGCAGTTGAAAACGTGGCATGACCAGGGCATCTTCCTGCCGGTGTCGATTAATATCTGTGCCAGCGATCTGTCGCAGCCGGATTTCGCCGATCGTCTCGAAGAGCGCATCCTGCAGGCAGGCTTGCCGACCAGCATGCTCGGAATTGAATGCCTGGAAACCGAGAAAATCAACGACAGTAAGGCGGCACTGCACGGTATGGACATGCTCAAGCTGCGCGGCTTCTGCCTCTCGCTCGATGATTTTGGTTCCGGTTACAGTAACATTAGCTATTTACGCCAGATGCCACTGGATATCATCAAGCTCGACCGCCAGTTAATTAGCGGCCTGCTCAACGACAGCGGCTCGCGCATCATCGCCCGCAGCATTATCAGCATGTTGAAGGCGCTGGATTATCAGGTGCTGGCGGAAGGTGTGGAAGACGAAGAAACCGCGCAGCTGCTGTTGCATTATGGCTGCGATCAGGCGCAGGGTTACTATTTCTCTCGCCCGTTTATCGCCGATGCGTTACAGCCGTGGCTGGAGGCGCAGCGGCCGCAACGCGCCGGTTAACCGCGATTACAGCAGGTGCTGCCGACCTGCACGCACCTGCTGTTGCAGCTCATCCAGCAGCTGATAACGACGGCGATACTCAGCGCGCTTTTTGCTGGCGATCGCGTCCAGCGTTTTGCGCTCCAGCCGCGCAGGCAGCCGGTAAAGACCATCGGCCTGGCGCTCACCGCCAATCGACAGCCAGAACTCACTGTAGCTGGCATGAAAGTAATCACTTTTACTGTGGCGATAACGCAGGCTACGGAAAACATGGGTCTCTTCGCTCACCGCCATAATTTGCGCCATGCCGCAGCGCTCACTGATAATAAACAACGCCTCGGTTAATACGCGCTTGGGAAATAAGCCGTGGCACGCTTTAGTCGCCTCTTTAATTACCTCGTTGGAAATATGTTTACGCGGTCCCTGTAATCCGCCAATTAATAATGTTTTCACACCGGATTTATTAATCAGAGAAAAAGAGAGCGATGCAATAACCGCCTGATTAAATAACAGTTCCAGTGTAACTTCGCCTTCGCGATCGAAGCGTCCCGGCGCACACTGCAGCGTAATCGACTCTTCCTGCCGTCCCAACAGCTGAGCCATCACCGTGGCCGTGGCGCTTTGCAGCTGCTGTTGTAACAGGCCATCCTTCATCTGGCTCAAAAACCGATAATGATCGGTAATGGCGGCGGCGCGCCCGGCCACGCTAAGCCCGGCGTAGAGGTAGGGACGGTGCGGTTTAGCCGGTAGTAATCCCTGAATTGACAGTGCCTGCGCCATATCGGGTAAGGCCGAAAACTGGCGCATGTACTTTACCGTGGTAACGGGAAAAACCAGCGAGCGCAGCAAAAATTTGGCGCGAAAACGACGACAAAGCCACAGCTTATCCGGGACGATGTTACCCAGCATCAGCTGTTTAAATAATGAGGTTGAGATTTCAGCAGCAGCGTGTGTCGTAATAAGTGACATAATGGCATCTTCTGTAGAACAGGATTGATGACCTATTTTATTGCCGTCACTATCAACGAAGGGTTAATGCCCTTCAGGCGAAATGTCTTATCCAGTGGTTTTAATTAAACGCCAGCTCAACAAGCGATAAATGACCGCGGTGAATCGACATTGTGCCCGCTGTAGCCATAAAAAAACCGGCGGCCAAAGCCACCGGTTTATTTACACGCGTAAGCGGGAGAAATTACTTAGCAGAAGCGAAACGTGCTGCTGCTTCGTCCCAGTTTACTACGTTCCAGAACGCCTTGATGTAATCCGGGCGCTTGTTCTGATATTTCAGGTAGTAAGCGTGTTCCCAAACATCCAGGCCAACAATCGGGAAGCCTGACGCGCCAGAGATCGCTTCGCCCATCAGCGGGCTGTCCTGGTTTGCAGTGGACACCACCGCCAGCTTGTCGCCTTTCTTAACCAGCCACGCCCAGCCTGAACCGAAACGGGTTGCTGCGGCTTTCTCGAACTCTTCCTGGAATTTTTCCACGCTGCCGAAATCTTTTTCGATGGCGGCTTTCAGATCGCCCTGCAGGGTGGTGCCGATTTTCAGGCCTTTCCAGAAGAAGCTGTGGTTAGAGTGGCCGCCCGCGTTGTTACGCAGTACGGTTTTCTTGTCAGCCGGAACCTGATCCAGTTTGGTGATCAGTTCGTCAACCGGCAGGTCAGCGAATTCGGTACCTTCCAGCGCTGCGTTAGCGTTGTTAACGTAGGTCTGGTGGTGTTTGGTGTGATGGATTTCCATCGTCTGCTTGTCGAAGTGCGGTTCCAGTGCATCATATGCATAAGGCAGGGATGGCAGTGAATAACTCATGTTCATCGTCTCCATTGAGGGTTTGGACGGTGCTTGTCATCAGGTGAGCACCGCGTAAGCAGTCGAATCATTATAGTTAAATAATTGATCGGGAAAAGGTCAATCAATGCCCCATTAATGCTAAGGGTTTGACGCGACTGCATAAGCGGCACAAAAATCGCCCGCTAACGCCCCTGTGTTAATGCCGCCAGCGAACGATCCAGCGCACCCACCAGCCAGTCAATATCCTGCACCTGAAACGCCATTGGCGGACGCAGTTTCAGCACATTGCCATACGGCCCCGCCACCGACGTCAGCACGCGGTTTTCGCGCAGCTTCTCAATCAGGTTCAGCGCCAGCGCCTTGTCCGGCGTTTTACTCTCCCTGTCGGTCACCAGCTCAAAACCGATAAACAGCCCGGCACCGCGTACATCGCCCACACAGGCATATTTGTCCATCAGCGTGCGCAGCTCAGCCAGCAGCTGCGCGCCAACGACGCGGCTGTGCTCCTGCAAATTCTCTTCTTTAATCACCGTTAACACCGCCTGCGCAGCCGCCATCGCCACCGGATTACCGCCAAAGGTGTTGAAGTAGGGAATGTCATCGCTAAAGGCGGCCAGCACGTCGCTTTTTGCCAGCAGGCCAGAGACCGGAATGCCGTTGCCCATCGGTTTGCCGGTGGTAACGATATCGGGTATCACGCCGTGACGGGCGAATCCCCAGAAGGTGTCGCCGGTGCGGGCAAAACCTGGCTGCACTTCGTCGGCGATAAAAATACCGCCGTTGCGATGCACCACCTCAACCGCTTGTTGCAGGAAACCCGGCGGATTTGGCAGCACGCCGTCGGAGGAGAAAATCGAATCTGCCACGAAACCGGCAAACTTAATGCCGTGCGCTGCCATGTCATCAATCTGCTGCTGAATCTGATCGGCGAACCAGTTGCCGAGGTCGGGCGCGTTGACGCGATACGCATCCGGCGGTGGCACCAGGCGTGTGGTCGCCGCCAGCGGTTGTCCGCTGCCGAGTGCTGGCGAGGCACCCGACGTTAGATCGCTGGTGCCGTGATACGCTTCCTGGCTGACGATAATGCCGGTGCCGCCGCTGTACGCTCGTGCCACGCGGATCGCCAGGTCATTCGCTTCAGAGCCGGTACACATATACATGGCCCGATCGATCGCCGATGGCAGGGTGGCCAGCAGCGCCTCCGAGTAATCCAGAATGCCCTCATGCAGATAACGGGTGTGCGTATTGAGCTGCATCATCTGCTGATGCACCGCCTCGATCACTGCCGGATGACAGTGGCCAATGCTGGCCACATTGTTGTAAACATCGAGATATTTATCACCGGCAGCGTCCCATAAATACTGGCCTTTGCCGCGCACCAGATGAACCGGCTTTCGGTAAAACAGGCGATAGGATTCGCCAAGCACTTTGCTGCGCTTATCGGTCAGCGCGCGCACATCCGCATCCAGCGCGGCGGCATCTTCTGCCCGAAAACTGTTGGTATCCATAATGGTGGAGCGTGTGGCCATGGTAACTCCCGTTGCGAAAAGCGTGATCGCCCAGAGGCAGGATAAACATCGACCCTTTTATCATGGCTATTTTTCGGACAAATGCAACCAAATACACAAATGCAATAAATTACACAAAACATAGCGTCGCTGACTCAGGTAGACTAAGCCTGTTCATTTATCTCTTGCCGATCGGGAACATCATGCTGCAGGAAACCCGCTTACATCGTATTCGCGCGCTGTTGACCACGTTGCATCAGGTCAGCACTGAACGCATTATCACCGAGTTAGGTGTGTCGCGGGAAACCGCTCGCCGCGACATAATTGAGCTGGAGGCGCAGGGCGTCGCCCGTCGCGTACACGGCGGGCTGGTCGCACTGGAGGGTGCCGCCGAGCCGCCGTTGCGCGTGCGCAGCGCGGTCATGGCGCGAGAAAAGCGCGCAATTGCGCAGGCCGCCGTGCAGCGGCTGCATTCCGGGCAAACGGTGTTTCTGGATGCGGGCAGCACCACCACGCTGTTGGCAGAGGCGCTGCGCACCATGAGCGGCCTGACCATTATTACCAACAGCCTGCAGGCGGCGCTGGCGTTAAGTCAGGGCGAGGAGCGCGATACGCTCAGCAACGAGGTGATTTTACTGGGAGGATCGATGATGGCGGGCGCCCAGCAGACGCGCGGCGACATCACCGTCGGCGAGATACATCGCTTTCGCGCCGATGTGGCGCTGCTGTCGCCGGTGGGCATTGAGGCAAACGCCGGTGCCACCAGTTTTTATCCGCATGAAGCGGCCATTGCACGCGCCATGACTGAGCAGGCCAGCCAGCTGATTCTGCTGGCCGATCGCAGCAAGCTCGGCGTCATCAGCCGCATGCAGTACGCGGCGCCCGCGGCGGTGACGCTACTGATCACCGATAGCGCCGCGGCAAAAGAGCACGGCGCCGCGCTGGCTGCCTTAACGCAGGCGCTGCCTGAGGTCGTGTTAGCGTAAGCGTTGCGGATGCGAATACACGGTCGCGCGGCCAGGCTTGCTGAAACCGACCAGCGTCAGATTGCTGCGCTCTGCGACCTCGACCGCCAGCCGGGTAGCGGCGGAAACGGCGAATAAAATCTCCACGCCGCACATTGCCGATTTCTGCACCATCTCGTAGCTGGCGCGGCTGGACACCAGCACCGCGCCCTGCGTCCAGCCTTGCTGGCTGCGGTATCCCAGCAGCTTATCCAGCGCGACATGGCGTCCCACATCTTCACAGCCGCCGACCAGTTCACCTTGCGGATCCATCCACGCGGCGGCGTGCGTACAACCGGTGAGCTGTCCCACCGGCTGAAAGGTTTTCAGCTGGTGCAACGCCTCATCCAGCCGTGCGAGATCGAACGTCTGGGTAAACGGTAGCGGCGCGATCGGCTTGCCAATGTCATTCAGCTGTTCCACGCCGCACACGCCACAGCCGGTGCGGCCCGCCATGGCACGCCGCTGGGCTTTTAATGCCATAAAACGTCGGCTGGAAAGCTCAATCTGCACTTCGATGCCGTTACAGCCAGGCACCACGTCCATGCCGTAAATGTCGCCGGGCGCGTCGATAATCCCTTCCGACAGCGAAAAGCCGATGGCAAAGGCTTCCAAATCCTTTGGCGTCGACATCATCACCACATGAGAAATACCGTTGTAAACCAGCGCGACCGGTACTTCATCCGCCAGCCAGTCGGTCTGAGCCTCCGCCAGCGCATCGCGCTGCCAGACCTGCGTTTGCGCGACGCCGATATGCGCCGCGGCGTTATCGACGGAGAGCCTGTCATTCTGTTTCACGGGGATCCTGCCCGGCACAGCGTGCCGCCTGTCATAAGAAATTAATCGGCAAGTTTGAACCTGTTTAGCCACCCGCGCAATGCGCAGCGGCGCTATCCGCGGGCTGGCAGCACGGCAGGTTTAACGCAACGACGATGCGCACTGGCGCTAATTTCAGGCAGAAGAGTCGGTTATGGGCTGCTATCATCAGGTAAGTATCCCTTGGGCAGTCGCCTGTTACCGCTGCCCTGTTGCCGCCCTTTTCTTAACAGGATAACCGATGACTATTCGCATCATCCCGCAGTCCGCGCTGGAGCGAAGCGATAAGCCAGCCCCAGAAGCCATTCCGCCGCTGCTGTTTCCACGTTTGAAGCACCTTTACAGCCGCCGCGCTGGCCGTCTGCGCCAGCTGGCGGAAAAAAATCCGCTGGGCGATTACCTGCGCTTTGCCGCGGTGATTGCGCAGGCTCAGGAGATCATCCTCTACGATCATCCGTTGCAGATGAACATGCACGCCCGGCTGGTGGAGAGCGATCGTCTGGGTAAACCGCCGCTGGATATCCGCTCCCTGCCGCGCGATGCGCACTGGCAGCGCCTGCTGCACTCGCTGATTGCGGAACTGAAGCCGGAGATGAGCGGCCAGGCGCTGGCGGTGCTGGAAAATCTCGAAAAGGCGTCGGTACCCGAGCTGGAAGCGATGGCCGACAGTCTGCTCAATCACGATTTTGCTCAGGTCAGCAGCGATAAATCGCCGTTCATCTGGGCGGCGCTGTCGGTGTACTGGGCGCAAATGGCGGCCCTGATTCCGGGTAATGCCCACGTCGAGAGCGGCGAGCAGCGCCAGTTCTGTCCGGTGTGTACCAGCGTGCCGGTCTCCAGCGTGATCCATATGGCGGAACAGCCGGAAGGCCTGCGCTATCTGCACTGCAACCTGTGTGAAAGTGAATGGCATGTGGCGCACGCCCGCTGCAGCAACTGCGAGCAAACCCGCAATCTGCACTACTGGTCGCTGGATGCGGAACGCTCGGCGATCAAGGCGGAAAGCTGCGGCGACTGTGGCACTTACCTGAAGATGTTTTACCAGGAGAAAAACCCGGCGGTTGAGCCGGTCGCCGACGATCTCGCGTCGCTGGTGCTGGATGCGCGCATGGAGCAGGAAGGCTTTGCGCGCAGCAGCCTGAATCCTTTTCTCTTTCCAGGCGATTAGCCTGCGAACCACTGCTAGCGGGGGAACAACATGAAATTGATCGGCAGTTATACCAGCCCTTACGTGCGCAAGATTTCGGTTATCCTGCTGGAAAAGGGCATTACCTTTGAGTTTGTGAACGAATCGCCGTGGCATGAAGAGAGCAAGGTCACCGAGTACAACCCGCTGGGTAAAGTGCCGGCGCTGGTTGCCGACGGCACGACCTGGTTTGACTCGCCGATCATTGCCGCCTGGCTTGAGCATCAGAATCCGTCCCCCACGCTGCTGCCGCACGATGCGCTGACGGCATTGCAGGTGCGCCAGCTGGAAGCGCTGGCTGACGGTGTCTGCGACGCCGCGGCGGTCATCGTGCGTGAACAGATGCGTCCGCCGGAAATGCAGTCAGCGGATGTGCTGGTTCGCCAGCGGCAAAAGATTCAGTACGGGCTGGATGCACTGGAGCGCGCGGCCAACGCCGGGGACGTGCTGAACGGCAGTGAGATAAACCTGGCAGATATCGCCACCGCCTGCGCCATCGGTTTTCTTAACTTTCGTCGCGTGGCGCCGAACTGGTGCGTCGATCGCCCGGCGCTGGTGAAACTGGCGGAAAAGATGTTCCAGCGGGAAAGCTTTGCCCGCACCGTGCCGCCCGGCACCGTCTGAAAGCCATAAAAAAAGGGCGACTCACGTCGCCCTTTTTACTGCTGATGTTGCGGCAAAATTACTGCAGCAGCGAAATATCCGCTACCTGCAGGAACAGCGCGCGCAGCTTAGCCAACAGGGTAAGGCGGTTAATCCGCACCGCCGGATCGTCCGCGTTCACCATCACTTTGTCGAAGAAGTTATCCACCGCTTCACGCAGCTGGGCCAGTTCGCTTAACGCATCCTGATAGCGCCCTTCGGCAAACAGCGGCTGCAGCTTGCTGCTCAGCGCAGTCACAAAAGTCGCCAGCTGAATCTCTTCATTCTCTTTCAGCAGGGACGCCTGCACGCTGTCGTTCAGCGTTTCAGTCGACTTCGCCAGAATGTTGGAGACGCGTTTGTTGGCAGCGGCCAGCGCGGCAGCAGCATCCAGCGTGCGGAAGTGCGAGACCGCCTTCATGCGCGCATCGAAATCAGCCGGACGAGTTGGACGACGCGCCAACACCGCCTGCAGCGTGTCGACGCTGTGGCCCTCTTCCTGATACCAGCTGCGGAAACGACCGAGCATAAAGTCGATCACCTCATCCACCACCTTTCCGTTGCTCAGCTTGCTGCCGTACAGGCGCACCGCTTCTTCGGTCAGGGTTTGCAGATCCAGCGGCAGGTTTTTCTCGACGATAATGCGCAGCACGCCAAGCGCGGCACGACGCAGCGCAAACGGATCTTTATCGCCTTTTGGATGCTGGCCAATGCCGAAGATGCCCGCCAGGGTATCCATTTTATCGGCGATCGCCAGTGCGCAGGCCACTGGATTCGACGGCAGATCGTCACCGGCAAAACGCGGCTGATACTGCTCGTTCAGCGCCACCGCCACATCTTCCGCTTCGCCGTCGTGACGCGCATAGTGCATGCCCATCACGCCCTGCGTATCGGTAAACTCGAACACCATGTTGGTCATCAGGTCGCACTTGCTGAGCAGGCCAGCACGCGTGGCGTGATTCACATCGGCGCCAATCTCACCCGCAATCCAGCCCGCCAGCGCCTGAATGCGATCGGTTTTATCGCGCAGCGTGCCCAGCTCTTTCTGGAACAGCACGGTGGAAAGGCGCGGCAGATGATCTTCCAGACGTTTTTTGCGGTCGGAATTAAAGAAGAACTCCGCATCCGCCAGGCGTGGACGCACCACTTTTTCGTTACCGGAGATGATCTGCTGCGGATCTTTCGATTCGATGTTGGTAACAAAAATGAAGTGCGGCAGCAATTTGCCGTTGGCGTCGTAGACCGGGAAATATTTCTGGTCGCCCTTCATGGTGTAGACCAGCGCCTCGGCCGGTACGGCAAGAAACTTCTCTTCGAAGGTCGCCGTTAATACCACCGGCCACTCCACCAGCGAGGTTACCTCTTCCAGCAGGCTGTCGCTGAGATCGGCGGTGCCACCAATCTGACGTGCAGCCGCTTCGGCGTCCGCTTTGATCTGCGTTTTACGCGCGTGGTAATCCGCCTGCACTTTACCGCGTTCCAGCAGCATCTGCGGATAGTGGTCAGCGTGGTCGAGCGTGAATGACGCTTCGCCCATAAAACGGTGGCCGCGAATGGTACGCGCCGAGGCAACACCCAGCACGGTCGCCTCCAGCAGCTCGTCACCCAGCAGCAGCGTCACGGTATGAACCGGACGCACAAACTGCACGTCGGAATCGCCCCAGCGCATCAGTTTAGGTACCGGCAGCTTGCTCAGCGCGGTGTTCACCATCGCTGGCAGCAGCACCTGCGCCGCATTGCCTTTGACATGGGCACGCCACACCAGCCATTCGCCTTTGTCCGTTTTCAGGCGATCGGCCTGATCTACGGTAATGCCGCAACCGCGCGCCCAACCTTCGGCCGCTTTGGTTGGCGCACCGCTGGCATCAAACGCAGCGGCAATCGCCGGGCCACGTTTTTCTACTTCACTGTCTGGCTGCGCGGCGCTGAGCTGCGCCACTTTCAGCGCCAGACGGCGCGGCGACGCATACCAGGTCACCTCGCCGTGGGCGAGATTTGCAGCATCCAGCTCGGCGGTAAAATGCGCGGCGAACGATTCGGCCAGATTACGCAGCGCTTTTGGCGGCAGCTCTTCGGTGCCGATCTCCACCAGAAAAGTTTTATCAGTCATGGCTGCCTCTTATTTCTTGTTGTTGCACATCGGGAAGCCCAGCGCCTCGCGGGAGGCGTAATAGGCTTCAGCCACGGCTTTGGTCAGGGTACGAATACGCAGAATGTAGCGCTGGCGCTCGGTAACCGAGATCGCTTTGCGCGCGTCCAGCAGGTTAAAGCTGTGCGCGGCTTTCAGAATGCGTTCATAGGCTGGAAGCGGCAGCGGTTTTTCCAGCGCCAGCAGGGTCTGCGCTTCTTTCTCATACTGCTCGAAGCAGGTGAAAAGGAAATCCACGTCGGCATATTCGAAGTTGTAGGTCGACTGCTCCACTTCGTTCTGATGGAAAACATCGCCGTAGGTGGTTTTACCCAGCGGACCGTCGCTCCAGACCAGATCGTATACGCTGTCCACGCCCTGGATATACATCGCCAGACGCTCCAGGCCGTAAGTGATCTCGCCGGTAACCGGCTTGCACTCAAGGCCGCCAACCTGCTGGAAATAGGTGAACTGCGTCACTTCCATGCCGTTCAGCCACACTTCCCAGCCCAGACCCCAGGCACCCAGCGTCGGGTTCTCCCAGTTATCTTCCACGAAGCGGATATCGTGAATAGTCGGATCCAGCCCCAACGCCTGCAGTGAGCCGAGGTACAGCTCCTGAATGTTGTCTGGCGAAGGCTTGATGATCACCTGAAACTGATAATAGTGCTGCAGGCGGTTCGGGTTTTCGCCATAGCGACCGTCGGTCGGGCGGCGTGAAGGCTGCACATAAGCGGCGGCAATCGGCTCCGGGCCAAGCGCACGCAGGCAGGTCATCGGGTGTGAGGTGCCAGCGCCTACTTCCATATCCAGTGGCTGGACGATGGTGCAGCCCTGACGTGCCCAGTAATCCTGCAAGGTCAGGATCAGGCCCTGAAAGGTCTTGGTATCAAACTTTTGCATGTTGATTAATTTCGCACGCGATTGGGGTGGATGAAAAAAGTGTGCGCCAGTATACCCTTTGACCGCCGGATATGCAGCCGGAAATCGGGCGGCTCCTCCGCCGCTTTTTCTCTGGCGAAAAGGCTACAAATCTCTCTTAATCAGCCGCTCAAGGCTTGTTGTCCATCGCGTGTCTGGCTACGCTTTGCCGCACGCAAAAAGGCGAAGAGGGAGCCATGCAGCAAAAGATAAACTGGATAGACAATTTACGCGCCGTCGCCTGCATGATGGTTATCATGATCCACACCACCACCTGGTACATTACCGGCGGCAATAAAATCAGCGAACAGAGCTGGGATCTGGCCAACGTGCTTAACTCCGCCTCGCGCGTCTGCGTGCCCATTTTCTTTATGATTTCCGGTTTTCTGTTCTACGGCGAACGCAGCGCTCAGCGGCGCCATTTCCTGCGCCTGGTGCTCTGCCTGCTGTTCTACAGCGCGGTATCGCTGATTTATATCACCTGGCTGACGCCGATCAGCGAGGGCCGCTCGATCATGAAGCTGCTGGAAAAGCCGGTGTTTTATCACCTGTGGTTCTTTTTTGCGCTGATTGGCATTTATCTGCTGTCGCCCCTGATTCAGGTAAAACAGGTCAGCGCGCCTTTTTTGCTGGTGTTGGTCCTGGTGCTGGCGGTGCTGGCGAACCCCAATACGGTCAGCAAGTCGGTGGGCACCTTTCACTGGTTGCCGATGAATCTCTACGTCAGCGGCGACAGCTTCTATTACGTGCTTTATGCCCTGCTCGGACGCGCGGTGGGCACCATGGAAACGCAAAAGCGTGGCGTCAGTGCGCTGGCCGGTCTCGCCTTTATCGGCTGCGTGATCGGCATTACCCTGGGCACCAAACATGAGCTGCACGTCAACGGCGCTTTCTCCGATACCTGGTATCTTTACTGCGGTCCGCTGGTGTTTATCGCCGCCATCAGCCTGATGGTGCTGTTCAAAAACTGTTTAAATCAGCGTCCGCTGCCGGTGCTGGCAACCATTTCACGCTATTCATTGCCGATTTATGGCCTACATGCGCTGTTTATCCACTTTCTGCGTACCCGCCATCTGGATGATATGTCACGACCGCTGCTCGATATTCCGTGGATATTCGGTGTGACGTTGGGCGGCAGCCTGCTGCTGGCGATGGGACTGGCAAAGCTCGACAAACGTCACTTTGTTAGCTGATCGTCGGCCCAGCGCTGGTGGGCGCGACGCAGCTGGCGCGAAGAGGAAAAACCCGCCGCCTGCGCGGCACGCTCAGCGCCCTCGCCCTGTTGCAGTCGCTGACGGGCGATCGCCAGCCGCAGCTGCTCATGATAATCCCGTACGCTGATGCCCAAATGCTGGCGAAACAGTCGGGCAAGATGACGCTCGCTGACGTGCGCGCGTGCCGCCAGCTGCGGCAGCGTCCAGCCCGCTTCCGGCTGCTGAAGCAGCGCATCCTGCGCACGATGAATCGCCGGATGCAGATGATTACGGTAGCGCAGCCAGGGCGACAGCTGCGGATCGTCGCCTGAACGGCGAAACCACACTACCATTTCCCGCGCCACGTCCAGCGCCACCTGCGAGCCGCACCGACGATTGATCAGATGTAGCGCCAGATCGATACCCGCGGTAATACCGGCGCTGGTCCAGACGCCGCGATCTTCCACAAACACCCGATTCTCTTTCACCAGCGCGCCGGGTGCCGCCTGACGCAGCCGATCCAGCACGTCGTGATGGGTAGTGCACTGCAATCCATCCAGCAGTCGCGCCCGGGCGGCCAGCAGCGCGCCGGAGCAGATACAGACCAGTGTGATCGCCTGGCTATGAATCTGTGGTTGCAGCCGCATCAACCAGCGGGACGTCTGTTGAGCCTGCGGCGTGGCAAACCAGCGCTGGGAATCGCTGGCGCCGGGCAGCAGCAACAGACTGCCCGCAGGTAAGGTTTCCGGCAGCGGTGCAATCTGGCTGATGGTCATGTCGGTGGAGGTGATCACGCTCTCCTGCGGCCCGATATAGCGCAGGGAAAAGTGTCCCTGCGCCAGCTGTAGCGCTTCGGCAGGCCCGGTGAGATCCAGCGTCATGACGCCGGGCAGGGTCACTATCCAGACCGGCGTGCTCATGATGATGACAACGCCTGTAAGCAGCTCTCCACCGTATGAATCGTGGCAAAACGGCCATTCAGTACGGTTTCAGTGCGGTGAAAAAGATCGGCGACGCTGAGGGTAATGCCATTATGCGTCATAGGAAACGTCAGGGTAGCTTCGGTGACAAATATCACCTGATAGCCGAGATCGGCCGCCACGCGCGCGGTGGTTTCGCAACACTGCTCGGTGCGTATGCCACACACAATCAGCTGCGTGATGTTCTGCTGTTGCAGCCAGTTTTGTAGGCCCGATTCGGTCAGCGCGTTATGCACGCGCTTATAGAAGGTGACGTCAGGCACATGGTGCAGAAACGGCATGGGCGTGACCAGGCCAGACGCAAGGTCAAAAGGACCGTCGCCGTCGGCATGCAGCACGTTGATCACCGGCACGTTGCGCGCCTCACAGCCCGCGATCAGCTGCGAGACGGCCTCTTTAAAAGCGGGAAAATGGTCTTCGCACCAGTAATCGCGGTGAAAGAATGACGACTGTACATCAATGACCAGCAGTGCGCTGTGGGACATTTTCGGACTCCATGTAAGGATTGCCTGTACCAATCATCCTCGCACTTCACCCGTTCGTGAAGACCAAAAACGGACATCATTACGTCATGCCCGGCTGAGCCGTTATGCGCGTGCGGTCAGTGGCCGATAAGAGCCGCCCAATATCACGCCTCCAGCTCCTGCATCAACGGTGCCAGCCGCTGATAAAGCTGGGCAAATACCGCCCGCTTGCGCTGGTAATTCGCATGTTTATCGGCATCGGGCCGATGCCGCTGCTCCAGCGGTAGCGTCGGCAGCAGCGCGGCCATATTGCCCTGCGGCGTCATCGCCAGCCTTGCTAAGCGCGCAGCGCCCAGTGCCGGACCCACGTCGCCGCCGGTGCAAAAATCCAGCGTCTGACCGCTGATATCTGCCAGCATTTGCCGCCAGTATGCGCTGCGCGCGCCGCCGCCGATGAGCATGATGCTGCGCGGCGCAATGCCGCTGGCGTGCACCGCATCAATGCCCTGCGCCAGCGCGTAGCCCACGCCTTCCAGCACCGCGTTCGCCAGCTCGGCACGGCCATGCTGATGCGTCATACCAAAAAACACGCCTTTAGCCTGGGGATCGTTGTGCGGCGTGCGCTCGCCGGAAAGATAAGGCAGAAACCAGATGGGCGGCAGCGTCACCTGCGCCTGCTGTGCTTCCGCCAGCAACTGCGGCACATCAGCACAGCCGGTGAGTTTGACCGCCCAGTCGAGACAGGATGCTGCGCTGAGCATCACCGACATCAAATGCCAGCGCTGCGGCAGCGCGTGACAAAAGCTGTGTACCGCCGAGGCGGGGTTAGCCATAAAGCCCTCGCTGACCAGGAAATAGACGCCGGATGTGCCCAGCGACAGCATGCCCTGGCCGACATTGACCATACCGACGCCGACCGCGCCCGCCGCGTTATCGCCGCCTCCGGCCACCACCTGCACGTCGCCCATTCCCCACCCGGCGGCGATGTCAGGCCGCAGCGTGCCGGTTGGCTGGTTGCCCTCAAACAGCGCGGGCATCTGCTGACGCGTTAAGCCGCAGGCGGCCAGCATGACGTCGCTCCAATCGCGCTTTGCCATATCCAGCCACAGCGTTCCCGCCGCATCAGACATATCGCTGGCGCAGACGCCGTTCATGCGCCAGCGTAGATAATCCTTAGGTAACAGCACCTTACCAATGCGGGAAAACAGCTCAGGTTCATGCTGTTGTACCCAGAGCAGCTTCGGCGCGGTAAAACCCGGCATCATCAGATTGCCGGTGATGGTGCGGGAATCGGGCACCCTTTGCTCAAGCTGCTGACACTGCACCGCGCTGCGGCCGTCGTTCCACAGAATAGCCGGACGCAGCACGTTAAATTGATGATCGAGCAAGGTGGCGCCATGCATCTGGCCGCTGAGACCGATGGCGCGCACCTGGCTGAGATCCTGCTCCGCCGCCAGCGCGCGCAGCGCGCCGTCGGTGGCCTGCCACCAGCTTTCGGGATCCTGTTCACTCCATAACGGGTGTGGACGTGACACGCTCAGCGGTTGCGTCTGGCTGGCGACCAGTTCGCCGTGTTCATCCAACAGCACCACTTTCACACCTGAAGTGCCCAAATCGATCCCGATATACATAGGTAGCGGCTCCGTTATTTTACGAAAAGATAGTGATTCACCAGGTTTTCCAGCTGCTCCTGACGTCCGCTTTGTGGTTGCGGATCCAGGCGTTGCTCAGCAGCATACGCCGCCAGCGTCTCCAGCGAGTGTTCACCTTTAAGGATTTGCTGGCCCAGCTCACCGTTCCAGCCGCTGTAACGGCGCGCCACGCGACGGTCCAGCTCGCCATCCGCGATCATGCTCGCCGCCACCTTCAGCGCCAGCGCCATGGTATCCATGGCGCCAATATGGCCATAAAACAGGTCATATTTATCGATACTCTGTCGACGGACTTTGGCATCAAAATTCAGGCCGCCGGTGGTAAAGCCGCCCGCTTTGAGGATTTCATACAGCACCAGCGCATTTTCCTCAACGCTGTTAGGGAACTGATCGGTATCCCAGCCGACCTGCGGATCGCCGCGGTTGGCATCCACCGAACCAAAAATGCCCAGCGCAATGGCACTGGCAATTTCATGGTGGAAAGAGTGGCCCGCCAGCGTGGCGTGGTTCGCCTCGACGTTAACCTTGATCTCTTTTTCCAGCCCAAATTGCTGCAGAAAGCCGTAGACCGTCGCGACATCAAAATCATACTGGTGCTTGGTCGGTTCCTGCGGCTTGGGTTCAATCAACAAGGTGCCGTGGAAGCCCATTTTATGCTTCTGCTCTACCACCATATGCATGAAGCGGCCCAGCTGCTCACGCTCCTGGCGCAGATCGGTGTTCAGCAGCGTTTCATAGCCTTCACGACCGCCCCACAGAACATAGTTCTCTCCGCCAAGACGATGGGTGGCGTTCATCGCCGTGAACACCTGCGTCGCCGCCCAGGTAAAAATTTCCGGATCGGGATTGGTGGCGGCCCCCGCGGCATAGCGCGGATGGGTAAAGCAGTTGGCAGTGCCCCACAGCAATTTCACGCCGGTTTGCGCCTGTTTCTCCGCCAGCACGTCGGTCATCGCGGCAAAATTATTGATATAGCTTTTCAGCGAATCCCCTTCCGGCGACACGTCAACATCGTGAAAGCAGTACCAGGGCACATTCAGCTTATGGAAAAACTCGAAGGCGATATCCGCTTTGCGCTTTGCCTGTTCCAGTGCGTCACCCGGCTGCTGCCACGGACGCTGAAAAGCGCCGCTGCCAAACATGTCAGCACCGTTCCAGCAGAAGGTATGCCAGTAGCAGGCGGCAAAACGCAGATGATCTTCCATGCGTTTGCCAAGCACGAGTTCATCGGGATTGTAATGGCGGAAAGCCAGCGGATTGGTGCTTTGCGTTCCTTCATAACGGACGCGATCGAGCTGATCGAACCAGGATTGCATGTTTATCTCCTTAACCATAAAGCAGCTGAACGCTCAGCGGCAGGTGAGATTATTGTGGTGAGGGAATAAAGCGTGCTCAATTACGTTATTTAACACTGAGGTTGAGATAATTATTAATTGTGCGACAGCTCGCAAAAAATAAAGCGAGAACGGGAAAAAACGCAGCAAAACGCCTCACAGAATTGCGCAACACGGCGAGCTAAAAAAGATAAAAATCCGATCGACTTCATAAAATTTTAAATAAACCAAAAAACATAACCGCAAGACGAAAATCTGTAATTGCTGGCGGCAAACTGAACGATAACAATTCATCAGCCTGTTATCGCACTGGCTGTTTTTACCCTTACCTCAACCTGGAAGGTCATAAAAATGAAAATGAAAACGACGTTGCTCGCCCTCTGCGCCGCACTGGCGCTGGTTAGCCAGGCAGGCCTGGCCAAAGAAGTAAAAATTGGCATGGCCATCGACGATTTGCGGCTTGAGCGCTGGCAAAAAGACCGCGATATTTTTGTAAAAAAAGCAGAATCCCTTGGCGCTAAAGTATTTGTCCAGTCGGCCAACGGTAATGAAGAAACGCAGATGTCGCAGATCGAAAATATGATCAATCGCGGCGTCGATGTGCTGGTGATTATTCCCTATAACGGTCAGGTATTAAGTAACGTTATTGCTGAAGCAAAACGTGAAGGAATTAAAGTGCTGGCTTATGACCGCATGATAAATAATGCCGATATCGATTTTTATATCTCTTTTGATAATGAAAAAGTCGGCGAAATGCAGGCGCAAAGTCTGGTACAGCGCGTGCCGCAGGGTAACTATTTTTTGATGGGCGGCTCGCCGGTGGACAATAACGCCCGCCTGTTCCGCAACGGCCAGATGAAAGTGCTGAAACCGCTGATCGACAGCGGCAAAATTAAAATCGTTGGCGATCAGTGGGTCGATGCCTGGCTGCCGGAAAACGCGCTGAAAATCATGGAAAACGCCCTGACCGCCAATGGCAACAAAATTGATGCGGTGGTGGCCTCCAATGACGCGACGGCGGGCGGTGCGATTCAGGCGCTGAGTGCGCAAGGCCTGGCGGGCAAAGTCGCGATCTCCGGGCAGGATGCCGATCTGGCCGCCATCAAACGCATCAATAACGGCACGCAAACCATGACCGTCTACAAGCCGATCAGCAAGCTGGCTAACGACGCCGCAACGATCGCCGTGGAACTGGGCGACGGCAAACAGCCTAAATCCAACGCCACGCTCGATAACGGCAGCAAAAAAGTTCCCGCCTGGCTGCTGGAGCCGATCGCCGTTGATAAAACCAACATCGACAGCACCGTGGTGGCTGACGGCTTCCATAAAAAGAGCGATCTCTGATGCTGCTCACCGCCGTGCAAACGGCGGCTACCTCTATCAACTGCCGGGAGACGCGTGATGGCCAGGCTGCTTGAAATGAAAGATATCACCAAGCTGTTCGGCGCGGTAAAAGCGGTGGACAACGTATCGCTGAGTCTTGAACCCGGCGAAGTGATGTCGCTGTGTGGCGAAAATGGCTCGGGTAAATCGACGCTGATGAAGGTGCTGTGCGGCCTGTATCCAACAGGCAGCTATCAGGGGCATATCTTTTTCGCCGGGGAAGAGCTGCGTGCCACCACCATTCGCGATACCGAGCGCAAAGGCATTGTCATTATTCATCAGGAGCTGGCGCTAGTCAGGCAGATGACGGTGATGGAGAACATTTTTCTCGGCGGCGAATTGACCCAACGCGGCGTGCTGGATACCGACACCATGACACTGCGCTGCCAGACGCTGTTAGAGCAGGTGCGGCTGGATGTTTCACCGGAAACGCGCGTGGGTGAACTGGGTCTGGGTCAACAGCAGCTGGTGGAAATTGCCCGCGCGCTGAACAAGCAGGTTCGCCTGCTGATTCTGGATGAGCCCACTGCCTCGCTGACCGAACAGGAGACGCGGGTGCTGCTGGATATCATTCGCAATCTGCGCAATCACGGCATCGCCTGCGTCTATATCTCTCACAAACTCAACGAGGTGAAGGAGATCTCCGACACCATCTGTGTGATTCGCGACGGTCAGCATATCGGCACCCGCCGCGCCGACGCGATGAGCGAAGATGACATCATCACCATGATGGTGGGGCGCGAGCTGACCTCGCTCTATCCGGTTGAACCGCATCCAGTGGGCGAGGAAATATTGCGGGTAGAAAATCTTACCGCCTGGCATCCGGTCAACCGCACCATTAAGCGCGTGGATAACCTCTCGTTCAATCTGCGGCGCGGTGAGATTTTGGGCATTGCCGGGCTGGTCGGCGCCGGGCGCACCGAAACCGTTCAGTGTTTATTTGGCGTCTGGCCCGGCCGCTGGGAAGGTCAGGTTTACGTCAACGGCGAGGCGGTACGCATTACCGATTGCCAGCACGCCATTGCGCAGGGCATTGCCATGGTGCCGGAAGATCGAAAGAAAGATGGCATCGTGCCGGTGATGGGCGTCGGCAAAAATATTACCCTGGCGGCGCTGGGCCAGTTCAGCAGCGCGTTTTCGGTGGTCGATGAAGCGCGGGAACAGCAAGCCATTGGCGAGGCAATGGCGCGCCTGAAGGTCAAAACGGCGTCACCGGAGCTGGCGATTGGTCGCCTGAGCGGTGGCAATCAACAAAAGGCGGTGCTGGCAAAATGCCTGCTGCTGAATCCACGCATCCTGATCCTCGATGAACCCACCCGCGGCATCGATATCGGTGCGAAATATGAAATTTACAAGCTTATCAACCAGCTGGCCCAGCAGGGGATCGCCATTATCGTGATCTCCTCAGAACTGCCAGAAGTGCTGGGTCTCAGCGATCGCGTGCTGGTGATGCATCAGGGCCAGCTCAAGGCTGACCTGATTAATCGCGATCTGACTCAGGAGAAGATTATGGAAGCGGCCCTGCGGAGTGAACACTATGCTTAAGACCGATTCAACCCAGCCCGCGGCACCGGTCGCCGCAGGCAAAAAAGCTGGCGTACCCATTAATCTGCAGGTGGGGGTGATGATCCTGGCCATTGTGCTGATTATGGCCTTCTTTACCTGGACCACCGACGGCGCCTACCTCAGCGCGCGCAACATCTCCAACCTGCTACGTCAAACCGCCATTACCGGCATTCTGGCGGTGGGCATGGTGTTTGTGATTATCTCCGCCGAAATCGATCTCTCCGTGGGTTCAATGATGGGCTTGCTGGGCGGCGCGGCGGCTATTTTTGACGTCTGGCTCGGCTGGCCGTTGCCGCTGACCATCGTGGTCACGCTGGTGATGGGGCTGCTGCTCGGCGCGTGGAATGGCTGGTGGGTTGCCTATCGCAAGGTGCCGTCGTTTATCGTCACGCTGGCTGGCATGCTTGCCTTTCGCGGTATTCTGGTCGGCATCACTAACGGCACCACCGTGGCGCCGACCAGCCCGGCAATGTCGCAAATTGGCCAAAGCTACCTGCCTGCTGGTATCGGTTTTGGCTGCGGCGTGGCGTGCCTGGCGTTATTTATCGTCTGGCAATGGCGGCTGCGGCTGCGTCGGCAAAAAGTCGGGCTGGCGATGCCTGCCGCTTCCGGCACCGTGACGCGTCAAGCGTTAACGGCGGTGATTGTGCTGGGTGCGATCTGGATGCTGAATGACTACCGCGGCGTGCCAACGCCGGTGTTGATTCTTACGCTGCTGCTGCTCGGCGGCCTGTTTGTCGCTACCCGAACTGCCTTTGGCCGACGTATTTACGCCATCGGCGGCAATATCGACGCCGCGCGTCTGTCGGGCATCAACGTCGCTCGCACCAAGCTGGCGGTGTTTGCTATCAATGGTCTGATGGTGGCGATTGCTGGCCTGATCCTCAGTTCGCGGTTGGGTGCCGGTTCGCCTTCGGCCGGTAATATTGCCGAACTGGATGCCATTGCCGCCTGCGTCATCGGCGGCACCAGCCTGGCGGGCGGTATCGGCAGCGTGGCGGGCGCGGTGATGGGCGCGTTTATCATGGCATCGCTGGATAACGGCATGAGCATGATGGATGTGCCGACCTTTTGGCAGTACATCGTCAAAGGCGCGATTTTGCTGCTGGCGGTCTGGATGGACTCCGCCACCAAGCGGCGCGTGTAGGCGATCACATGGCGGATGAATTTATTTCTGGTCATCACAGCACTGTGCTATTCAGAAAGCAGAATAAACAGTGGAACACAGCCATGTTTGAAAAACGTTTTCGCATCACCCTGCTGTTCAACGCCAACAAGGTTTATGACCGTCAGGTTGTGGAAGGCGTCGGGGAATATTTGCAGGCGTCGCAAACCGACTGGGACATTTTTATTGAGGAGGATTTTCGCTGTCGCATCGATAACATTAAAGAGTGGCTGGGCGATGGGGTGATCGCCGATTACGACGATAAACAGATCGAACAGCTGCTCAAAAACGTCGATGTGCCCATCGTTGGCGTTGGCGGCTCTTATCATCGCGACGAGGATTATCCGCCGGTTCACTACATCGCCACCGACAACGCCGCGCTGGTGAGAAGCGCGTTTCTGCATCTCAAAGAGAAAGGCGTTCACCGCTTTGCGTTTTACGGTTTGCCCGCTGCCAGCGGCAAACGCTGGGCGCAGGAGCGGGAATATGCCTTTCGCGAACTGGTGGCGCAAGAACGTTATCAGGGCGTGGTTTATCAGGGCATGGAGACCGCACCGGAGAACTGGCAGCATGCGCAGAACCGGCTGGCGGACTGGGTGCAAACGCTGCCGCCGCAGACCGGCATCATTGCCGTCACCGACGCCCGCGCGCGGCATCTGCTGCAGGTTTGCGAACACCTGAACATCGCCGTACCGGAAAAACTCTGCGTGATCGGCATCGACAACGAAGAGCTGACGCGCTTTCTATCGCGCGTGGCGCTCTCTTCGGTGGCACAGGGGTCGCGCCAGATGGGGTATCAGGCGGCCAAGCTGCTGCATCGTCTGCTGGATCGGCGTCAGCTTCCGTTGCAGCGCATTCTGGTGCCGCCGGTGAAGGTCATAGAGCGGCGTTCCACCGACTATCGCTCACTGCGCGATCCCGCAGTGATTCAGGCGATGCATTTTATTCGCTACAACGCCTGCAAAGGCATTAAGGTGGAACAGGTGCTGGATGCGGTGGGCATATCGCGCTCTAATCTTGAAAAACGCTTTAAAGATGAAACCGGCGAAACCATTCACGCGGTGATTCACGCGGAGAAACTGGAAAAAGCACGCTCGCTGCTGGTGTCGACCTCATTATCGATCAACGAGATTTCACAGATGTGCGGCTACCCTTCGCTGCAATATTTCTATTCGGTGTTTAAAAAGGTGTATGCCAGCACGCCGAAGGAGTACCGCGATCGCTACGGTGAAATTACCGTTTGAAAGAGATGCCATGTTCTGGCGATGCTGAGCAGCAGCGGCGGGCAAAATTTTATTTCGGGGTTGGCGTTACCGGTTAATTATCATGGTCCGATCGGGTAAGGTAGCGGTTCCGCTTGTTCGCTAATGAGAACCTGACCCGCTATGCGCGATCGTTATTCCTTGCTCCACATTACGCTGCACTGGCTCACGTTTCTGCTGGTGATAATCGCTTACTGCACCATGGAATTTCGCTGGCTGGCGCAACGCGGTTCATGGCAGGGTTTTACTCTGATCGTCACCCACTTTAGTGCGGGAACGCTGATTCTGATCTGCATGCTGGCGCGCCTCTGGCTGCGTCTGCGCCATCGCACCCCAGCGATTGTGCCGCCGCCGCCGCGCTGGCAAACCGGCGTGGCGCATCTGACACACCTTTGCATCTACCTGCTGTTTATTGCCCTGCCGACGCTTGGCCTGTTTTCTCGCTACCTGAAAGGACGCGACTGGTGGCTGTTTGGCCTGCCGATGCCGGTAGCAGAGCAGCCAAATGCTGAGCTGGCTGCCCTGCTGATTCACTGGCACAAAACGCTGGCGCCGCTGGGTTACTGGCTGATTGGTCTGCATGCGCTTGCCGCGCTGGCTCATCATTTTCTGTTCAAAGACAATACGCTACGGCGCATGTTGCCCACGCGCCGTACGCAGTAAAACCAGGCGTTTGCCTACACCTGATGCCGTGCGCGCTCCAGCGCGTGCCTGAACTGGCGGACCTCATGAAACAGCCAGTGGCGGCGGCCTGGCGGTGCCTTGTCCACCGCTTCAGGCAGCGGCACACCGTCCAGCGAACCCCGATTGCACAGCACGCGCACCAGCGTCGCCGGTGCCACGCCGATATAACGCGCCACCTCCGGCAGGGTCATCATTTCTCTGTTCATATCGCCTCCTCGTTTTCAACGTTTTCCATTGTTGCGCTGCACGAGGCATGCGGCGTTGATTACGATCAAAAGCACGGCAGTGTGATTTTCTGCTTTGCACAGGAATAAGCCATTTCATAACCCCATGAATAGTAATATAAAAAACCAATAGTCTACGCTTTCTCTGGGGTGTCGCCTTAACCGCGGCACGGATTTCCCATGACACCAAAGAGGAAAAAGCAATGAAATACAGGAAGCTGGGCCATTCAGGTCTGATGATCTCTGAACTGACGCTGGGTACGGTTCCCTTTGGCGGCAAGGCGGGTTTTGAAAAGACCGGTAATGTTGATGCCAAACAGGCGCGCCGATTTCTTGATATTGCCCTCGAACACGGCGTCAACGCCGTGGATACCGCCGATCTCTATTCACACGGTGGCGCGGAAGAGGTGCTGAGTGATGCGCTGGCCGTGCATCGCGATAAACTGATTCTTACCAGCAAAGCGCGCAGCCCGATGAGCGACGATCCCAACGACAGCGGCGCCAGCCGTTTTCACCTGATCAAATCCTGTGAAAACAGCCTGCGTCGGTTGAAAACCGATCATATCGACCTTTATCAGATTCATAACTGGGATGGCGTCACCTCGCCGGAAGAGACGCTGCGGGCGCTGGAAGATCTGGTGAAAAGCGGCAAGATTCGCTATTTCGGTACCTCTAATTACACCGCCTGGCAGATGATGAAAACGCTGGGCTGTGCCGAGGTTAACCAACTGATGAAGCCGGTGAGCCAGCAAATCTACTACACGCCGGAATCGCGTGAGGCGGAGTATGAGCTGCTGCCAATGGCGATCGATCAGAATATTGGTACGCTGATTTGGGGGCCAATGGGCGAAGGTTTGTTGACCGGTACCGTGCGTCGTGGTCAGAAAACACCGGCAACCTCGCGTCAGGGCAACGGCTGGCCGGAACCCTATGTGCACGATATGGAACATGCCTGGGACGTTATCGACGTGCTCAGCGCGGTGGCCGAAGAAGCGAATGCCACCACGGCGCAGGTGTGCCTCGCCTGGCTGCTGACGCGTCCGGGTATCTCATCGCTGATTATCGGCAGCCGCACCGAAGCGCATCTGCAGGAGGATCTGGCCGCAGCCAGCCTGACGCTCAGCTCAGCACAGCTGGCGCGGATTGAGCAGGCGACGCGTCCGGCACCGCAGTATCCCTACTGGCACCGTTTCACCAGCGGCATGGACCGCATCGATCCGGCAGAGCAGCCGTTCCTTGATGAATACCGGCAAACGCTGGACAATCGCACCGATCTCGATCAGAAATAGTCGGTAACGATCGCTGGCGCGCTGACACTGCGCCAAAAAAATGCCCGCGTGTATTAACAGCGCGGGCATTTTTACAATCGGATTATAGTATCCACTCTTCCAGCACCAAATCAGGTAGTTTTTTGAAAGCCTGATCGCGGGTAACGATGGTCATAGTAAGGCTCAACGCCTGTGCTGCGATGAGTTGAGTGACTTAAAACGTATCGTTAACGCGTGCTTTGCTCACGAGCTTAAGCACGTCATCCCAGTTATCAGGGTTAGCTGGCTTAAGAGAAAGAATGACATTACCCGCCTCATCACGCCGGATATAAACCTGAGCGCTGTTAAATTAAAATTTAACGGTAATTAGGCAGCCTGATTTCTGCCATTTCTGAGAAGTTTTGCGGTACGTTCCATGCTGACCTCCCCGCTTATTAGCCCTGTGCCAAAGCATGTGCCACTTTCATGCTTTACCACAAGCCTCATCACTCAATACTCGTCGCCGCGTACCCGGCTGCGATAGCTTTCCCAGTCGAAGCGCACCCACAGGCTGTTGCCGAGGCGCATGCGATCCATTACCCGCTCGCCGAGCAGCTGGTTCATGCCCGCATGATCGAGATTGGAGAGCATGCCGGTGGGCCGTTTCGAGCTGGATCGGCGATCGACAATCTGATTAATAATCACCTTCTCGTAACGCGATTCCGTTTGCATGCCGATCTCATCGATAACCAGCAAATCAACGGTACTGAGATCGTGTAGCAGCCGCTCTTCGGTGGTATCGCTGGTGCCGCTGAAGGTGCCCTTCATGTTAGACATCAGGTCAGCCACGGTCACAATCAGCACGCTTTTGCCGCGTAAAATCAGGTCGTTACCAATGGCTGCCGCGAGGTGGTTTTTGCCGGTGCCCGGTTTGCCGGAAAACACAAAGCTGGCGATGTTGCCTTCGAACTCGCTGGCATACTGACGCGCCAGCGCCAGTGCGCGCTGCTGGCCTTCGTTTTCCACCCGGTAGTTATCAAATGAACAATTCATGTGCAGCTCGCGAATGCCGGAGCGGCCCATCACCCGCTGCATACGCATCGCACGGTTTTCACGCACGATCGACTCTGAACGCTGGCGGCCCTGCTCCTGGTTCCACTTAATTAGCTCTTCGCCGCTGGTGAATTTCGGCTTTACGTGCGCCGGAACCAGCCTTTGTAAACGGGTAAACAGTGTGGTCGGGCTTTTCATCGCTAACCTCGGAATCCATCAGGAATGGTGTGATCGGGCTCTGCAACCTGGGTCAGATCGCGTCGTGGCTGGCCGCCGTTGGTGGCGCGTCCAACCTGCAGGCTGCGCGCCAGCTTCTGCTGCCATTGAACGTGGTGAAACATGCGGCCTTCTGCCTGCCAGTAAGCAATAAAAGAGGCGAGCTCCGCGGGCGTAACCGGTGCGCTCAGCGATACGCCCCAGACGGCGGCCAGCCGCACAAAATCGGCGTCGGGTTGCCAGCCATCATAGAGCGAAAATTTTCCCGCCGGCACGGCAATGGCCACGGGCGATGCGGCATCATCCTGAAACAGATCCTCGTCCAGCGCGACATCATTGCGCGCCTGCATCACCGCCTCGGCTGCCAGTAATTGCGCCAGGCGTTGCGGCGTGAGCGCATAGAATTGTGGCGCATTATTGGCGAAGACGGCCACGGCGCCCTGTTCGGTCGCCTGCAACGCCTGCGCCGGATCCTGACAAAAAGCGTCGATGCCGATAATGGTGGAAGTGAGAATTTTGACAGACATGATGGAATCCCGCATAGCAAATCGATTACCGCATTCAGGCGCCAGCGCCTGAAGCGATATTCTATCAAGTTTAGCGGTAAGGATCGCCTAATTCTGCGCGGCGATCGTGGGTAATCAGGCGACGTTCTGCCAGCGAATCGGCTGTGATTCGGTAGCGAAAATCATAGCACGGCGCGGTAAAAACAGCAGATAGCGCACGCTGGAAAGCAGGCACAGGCTGTAGCCCAACAGCTCCGATCCCTCTTCCGCCATGTTTTTTACCACATGATGAAAATTATCCGGCATCAGGTGCTGCCACAGGTCGTTCATGCCAAACAGGCGTGAAAACACCAGCGTGGTCAGCAGGCCCGCCGCCATCATATGCCAGGCGCGATGGCGCAGCAGCGTGACCAGCCCAGCCAGCGTGCGTGCCGGATGACGCAGCGCCACCAGCAGCGAAGTCAGCGCCAGGGCAAGGGCAAACCAGACCCAGCTGCCGTGGTGCAGCTCATCAAACAGAAAGTCCATTTCGCGGATCAGCATGCAGCCATAAAAACCGCCCACCAGCGCCAGACTGCCGCGCAGACGCGGGTGTTTCACCGCCTGCACAAAAAACAGACCGCTGATGATCGCCAGCATGACTTCCTGCGAAATCTCAGTAAATGAGTTCTCATGCAGGCCGTCGCTCATCCAGCTTACGTCGATAAAAATCAGCCCCATGATCAGCGTTAAAAACAGTCCCTGAGCCAGAAATACCAGCAGTTCATTGCGTATAATAATTAGATTGTCGCGCATAATGTTTCCTAAAAAATAAAAAGCGCGCTAATTATATTTCCAGCTCTCCGATCGGCTTCCCATTTGATGCCCTTTTCACCGCCAAAACGGCAAATAGCGCGCCTTTACCGCTTAAAAGCGGGCACTGACGCCGAGGTTATACATGAACTGCTCGCCTGTACTGAGGCCGCCGGTTTGGGTAAACGACGCGAACGCGGCGACATTTTCCGTCAACGGCAGGTTGGCACCGACGCTGACATCGACCCAGTTGCTGTCCTGCTCTGCGCTTTCACGACTGAAACGCGTGGCGGTGGATTTCAGTCCGCCGCTGGCGCGCCAGCGATTGTCGCCAAACTGATGGTTATAGCTCACTTCAGCCCACGGATTGATCCATCCCAGCCGCGAATCAACCCGCCAGCCCAGCGCACTAATCTGTGAATGATAGGTCTGATCGCCGAAGCGCATCGCCGTGCTGTCGCTGCCGTTCTCCTGATAACCGTCAACCCGGCTGTAATCAACGGCATATTTTGCCACCGGCCCGGTGGTCACCGCCTGTCCGAGTGGAAAATCCCAGCCGGTTATTACGCGGGCGCCCAGCTGGCGGCCATCGGTGCTGCCCTGTTCGCTGCGTGATGCCGGACCCAGTGAAATGTTACGCGTGATGTCATCGTAATCCGCAGAGGCGAAATGCAGATCCGCACTGACGTAACCCTGTTCAAACAGCGTAACGGCGCTGTAGGCCGAAACCAGCCAGCCGCGCATGCGGTAGTCGTAATCGGGCGTCGGATGCTGATTGTCGTTGGAGCCGGACGCCAGCACACCCACCAGCCAGCTGTCGGTGAGCTGATAATCGACACCCAGCGTCAGGTTGTGCGTCACCGCATCGCCGTCGCCTGCGCCGGTCTCGACATCGCTGTGCTGCCCGGCATAGCCGCCATAAACCGTCACCGCACCCGCTGATTGCTCACCGCTGCGCTGCTGTTGCAGACGGCTGTCCAGCGTGTTTTGCATATCTCGCGCCATTGCCATCGTCGCCTGATTCAACGCCGTCGCCTGCAACGGGCCATCCAGCACCGACTGAATATAATCACCGATCAGCAAATGGGTTGCCGGACTGGGATGCAGCCGATCGGCGAACAGGTAAGCCTGATCGCGCGAAAATCCCGGCTCGCTGCTGCTGCACTGTGCCGCCGATACGCCTGGCGGACAAGCCATGCCCGCGGTGTTGCTCAGGCCGTAACGCGCCGGATCGGCGATCACTTCGTTAAACAGGCCGTTGATATCAACGCGCACGATATTGCCGCGATATTGCGCCAGATAGCGCTCTTCCTGCTGGTTATAGCTGTCGGTCAATGCCTGCGCCTGCGTGCTCAGAGTTTGCCACGCCTGATAGAGCCGATCGGCAATCGCCTGTTGCAGTGCCGGCACACCGGTTGCCGACCCCGCTGCGGCATAAAACGCATTGCGCACGGCTTCATTACGTTCATTAGCGTTAGCCGTGCCCTGACTGGCCAGCGCGCTAAACGCCGCCTCTAATGCGTTGCCAGAGACCGGCGCAAGGCCAACAGAGATGATCGCCTCCAGCAGCGCAGGCGTGGCGCCAATGTTGGGCACCGTGGGCACAATCACCGTGCCCGCACCGGCGTTAAGCAGCGTATTCACCTGGCTGGCGGCGGCAGCCGCGCTGCTGCTGACAATACGCTCGGCGGCCAGCGGATTTAACGCGGCAGCGGCCAGATCGTTGCCGCCCACCCAGTGCACATAAAGCCCGTTACCGTCGGCACGGCCACCGTTGGCGTTAAGATAGGTTTGTAGCTGCTGCTGCGTATTGTTGTCCGCATCCAGCGCGGGCGTGGCCACCGCGCCGCCCGCCGCATAGTTTGTGCCGCCTGCGCTGGATGGCACCAGGCTTTGCTGAATTTTCTCTGCCAGAATGTCGTCATACAGCGGATGCGCGCTGCCATCCCAGGTATAACGGCCAACGTTACCGCTATCGCTCAGGCTGTCGCCAAACACATAGAATTGATCCCAGGCGTAGCCGGGCAACGGTGAGGCTAACAGTAATGCCGTGCTAACCGCGCCAGCAACAAGGCGAAGTGGATACTGAATTTTTTGCAGCATAAATGACTCCAGACAAGAGCCGAAAAAGGAAGTTACGCGTATGATTAACCGGCGCGGATCGCGCTGCTAATAACTATCGCCGCAATGGCCGTTACGTCAAGATAACTGATGAAAAATCCGCCAGAATCAAGAGGAAGATCGCATGCAACGCTGTGGCTGGGTTACTGAAGATCCGCTTTATGTCGCCTATCACGATCGGGAATGGGGCATTCCGGAAACGCGTCGCGAGGCACTGTTTGAGATGCTCTGTCTGGAAGGCCAACAGGCGGGCTTATCCTGGATAACGGTGCTGAAAAAGCGCGCTGCGTACCGCGAGGCGTTTCACCATTTTGATCCACAGGCGGTGGCGCTGATGGATGAACAGGCGATCGATCGGTTAATGAGTAACAGCGGCCTGATCCGTCATCGCGGCAAACTCACCGCCATTGTCACCAATGCACGGGCGCTGCTGGCGATGGAAGCACAAGGTGACGCGTTTTCGTTGTTTATCTGGCAGTTCGTTGAGCATCAGCCGGTGATCAACCATTTTCCTGCGGGTTCGGCCGTACCGGCGAGCACGGCGGACTCGGAAGCCTTATCGAAAGCGCTGAAAAAGCGCGGCTTTGCCTTTGTTGGCCCGACCATCTGTTACGCCTTTATGCAGGCGTGCGGTCTGGTAAACGATCATTTAACCGGCTGTTTTCGCCATCCAACGCATCAGTGACGCCGTTCTTTACAAAAATAAGACTTTTACCCAGACATTTCTTCATCTTTGGACGTCATAATCGTACCGCTTATAAATGGGTCTTTATGATTTTTTGAGGGATTTAAGATGAACAAGCGCATTTTCGCGTTCTCCTTGTTACTGAGCGGCACCATTGCGCTTTCTGGCTGTACGACAAATCCCTACACCGGCGAATCACAGGCGGGTAAATCGGGCATCGGTGCGGGCCTCGGCGCGCTGGCAGGCGCGGGTATCGGCGTGTTGTCATCATCTAAAAAAGATCGCGGCAAAGGCGCACTGATTGGTGCGGCATCGGGCGCAGCGGTCGGCGGCGGCGTGGGCTACTACATGGATGTGCAGGAAGCTAAGCTGCGTGACAAAATGAAAGGCACCGGCGTTAGCGTAACGCGTAACGGCGACAACATCGTGCTGAACATGCCAAGCAACGTCACCTTTGATTCCAGCAGCAGCAGCCTGAAACCTGCGGGTGCGAACACGCTGACCGGCGTGGCAATGGTACTGAAAGAGTATCCAAAAACCGCCATTAACGTGCTGGGTTACACCGACAGCACCGGCTCGCGTTCACTGAACATGAACCTGTCACAGCAGCGTGCTGACAGCGTTGCCAGTGCCCTGATCACCCAGAACGTGGCGGCTAACCGCATTCGTACTCAGGGTATGGGTCCGGATAACCCAATCGCCAGCAACAGCAGCGAAGCGGGCAAAGCGCAGAACCGTCGCGTTGAAGTTACCCTCAGTCCTCTCTGATCGTTCGGGGCCTGATGGCCCCTTTTCGTTATGGCTGGTCCTCAATCAGCGATCAACCGCACCGCGGCTAACCAGCACTAACGGCCGCTTCGTAAGCTGTGCTAGTCTTCCGCTTTTCGCGTCATCCTGAAGGAAAATCATGAACCGCAAGGCCATACGCGCCACGATCAGCGACGTTGCTCGCGCCGCTAACACGGGTAAAACCAGCGTGTCACGTTACCTGAACGGCGAGCAGAACGTGCTGTCTGCGGATCTCAAACAGCGAATTGAACAGGCGATTGCTGAACTCGATTATCGTCCAAGCCAGATGGCACGCAGCCTGAAACGCGGCCGCACCCGCTTAATCGGCCTGATTATCGCCGATATTACCAACCCCTATTCCATTGATGTGCTTTCCGGCATCGAAGCCGCCTGTCGGGCGCACGGCTTTACCCTGCTGATGTGCAATACCAATAACGAAATCGATCTTGAGCAATATTATTTGCAGCTGCTCAGCAGCTATCAGGTAGAAGGCATCGTGGTTAACGCGGTGGGCATGCACGAGGCCGCGCTCAGCCAGCTGCAACAATCGCTGCTGCCAATGGTGCTGATCGACCGTAAAATCCCCGATTTTGTCTGTGATGTGGTGGGCCTGAATAACCAGGAAGCCGCCGCGATGGCGACACAGCATCTGGCCGACAACGGCTGGAAAAATTTGCTGTTTGTCAGCGAACCGCTGGGCCTGGTGAATACTCGCCGCGAACGACTGCGCGCCTTTCAGGATACCGCAGCTGCGCTGCCGGGCGTCCTGGCTGAAAACATTGAAGTCCCGCTGACGCAGCCAACGCAGATTGACGAGGCGCTGCGCGCCTTTTATCAACGCCATCAGGGGAAATCCTGCGCGCTGATGGTCGGCAACGGCGCATTAACCTTGCAGGTGGCGCGCGCGTTACAGCGGTTAAAGCTGACCTGGGGCGAAGAGATTGGCCTGGTGGGCTTTGACGATCTGGAGTGGGCAGAACTGGCCGGTTCCGGTATCACCACGTTGAAACAGCCGACCTGGCAGATTGGCTATGCGGCGCTGGAACAGGTAATTCGCCGCATCGATGGCGACCTGACGCCGCCGGAAGAAAAGATGTTTTCCGGCGAGCTGATTGTCCGCGGCTCCTCCCGCCGCGCCTGAATCGCCTCCCCATAGCGAACTTTTCCCCGCATTTTTCATTTTCAGATTTTTTTCTCCCTGATTCTGCGCACATCGTGAGCAGGATCATAGTTTCACACTCCCCCGCTTTTCTTTGGAACCGGTTCCAATTACCGTTTTTGCTATGTCATGCGCGCAAACGCGGAAGACGCGGAGATGAAAATGAAAAAACAGGTAATTGTGGTGACCGCAGCTTACGGCTCGCAGAAGGTCGCTGAACTCGGCGGTCAGCAGGCGTTGCTGCCAATCATCAAAGCGGCGGGCGCCGACGGCGTTGAGATCCGTCGCGAGCTGATGAACCCGCAGGCGTTAGGCGATCTGCCAGCCCTGACCGCCGCGCTGGCGGAGCACCAGCTGGTGGCATTCTATTCCGCCCCTGAATCCCTTTACACCGAACAGGGTGAGCTGAACCCACATCTTGATGCCCTGCTCAGCGAAGCGGACCAACTCAATGCGCGCCTGCTGAAGCTGGCGCTGGGCGGCTTCCCGCAACAGGCTGACTTCATTGAACTGCAACGCACGCTGGCGAAATACCAGGCGCAGCTGGCGGTTGAGAACGATCAAACGGTGTATGGCCGACTGCCGATTATCAGCCGTTTTTTCCAGCAGGCCAGTGAAGCTGGCGTGCCGGTGGTGATGACCTTTGATATGGCCAACTGGCTGTGGACCGGCGAGGCGGCTGACGCGGCGGCAACGCAGCTTAGCGATGCCGTGCGCTATATTCATGTAAAAGCGGCTACGGCGCAGGGCGATACCTTCCGCGCGATCGCGTTGGATGAGGCGGGAGACGCCTGGCGCACGCTGTTGCAGCAATTGCCTGACGACGTGCCACGCGGCATCGAGTTCCCGCTGGAAGGCGACGATCTGGTTGCGGTAACACGTCACTACGTTGATCTGTTGCGGGAGGCGTAAACAATGCACAGCATACAGAACGGTACGCTGGATGTGGTCACCATTGGCGAAGCGATGGCGATGTTTGTCGCGCTGGAGCCTGGCGATCTGGCGGCGGCAGAACGCTTTGTTAAACGCGCTGCGGGCGCTGAACTGAACGTGGCGATTGGCCTGGCGCGCCTGGGCCTCAATGTCGGTTGGGTGAGCCGCATTGGCGACGATTCGCTGGGGCAATTCATCTGCCAGCAGCTTGAGCAGGAGCGGGTCAATCATCAGCAAGTCACCGTAGATGCCCGTTATCCCACCGGCTTTCAGCTGAAATCTAAAGTCGACGACGGCTCCGATCCGCGCGTGGAATATTTCCGCAAGGGTTCGGCAGCCAGCCACCTCTCCCCCGACGATTTCAATCGCGACTACTTTGGTGCTGCGCGCCACCTGCATCTCAGCGGCGTGGCGGCGGCACTCTCCGCCAGCTCATTTGAACTGCTGCATCATGCGGCTAAAAGCATGCGCGCGCAGGGCAAAACCATCTCTTTTGATCCTAATCTGCGCCCGGTGCTCTGGCCGAGCGAACAGACGATGGTGAAACAACTGAACCTGCTGGCGGAATATGCCGACTGGGTATTGCCGGGCGACAAAGAGGGCAAAATCCTCACCGGCTACAGCCAGCCGGAAGCGATTGCCGATTTCTACCTCGATAAAGGGGTGAAAACGGTGATTATCAAGACCGGCTGTGACGGCGCCTGGTACAAAACGGCCGAGGGTGAAAAAGGTCAGGTTGCTGCGATTCGCGTTGATAACGTGGTCGACACCGTGGGTGCAGGCGACGGCTTTGCGGTTGGCGTGATCAGCGGCTTGCTCGACGGCAAAAGCCTGCCGGATGCGATCCGCCGCGGCAATAAAATTGGCTCTCTGGCTATCCAGGTGATTGGCGACAGCGAAGGATTACCGACGCGCGCTGAACTGGGTGACTTTTAGCCCCTCTTTTTTCGGGTTGGCGAAGCAGGCCGACAGCGACCTCAACAGAGGATATCTGGATGAAAAAGCACACAATTGCGCCTAAACGCTGGTGGTATATTATGCCCATCGTGTTTATCACTTACAGCCTGGCGTATCTCGATCGCGCGAACTTTAGCTTCGCCTCTGCGGCTGGTATCAATGACGACCTTGGCATCACCAAAGGCATGTCCTCTTTGCTGGGCGCGCTCTTTTTTCTTGGCTATTTCTTCTGCCAGATCCCGGGCGCGATTTATGCCGAACGCCGCAGCGTTAAAAAGCTGGTGTTCTGGTGCCTGGTGCTGTGGGGCGTTTGCGCCTCATTAACCGGCGTGGTGAGCAATATTCCGATGCTGGCCGCCATTCGCTTTGTGCTTGGCGTCGTGGAAGCGGCGGTGATGCCGGCGATGCTGATCTACATCAGCAACTGGTTTACCAAATCAGAGCGCTCACGGGCCAACACCTTCCTGATCCTCGGTAATCCGGTCACCGTGTTGTGGATGTCGGTGGTCTCCGGCTATCTGATCAACGCCTTTGGCTGGCGCGAAATGTTTATTTTTGAGGGCATTCCGGCGGTGATCTGGGCGGTTGCCTGGTGGTTCCTGGTGCAGGACAAACCGGGACAGGCTAAATGGCTGAGCAGCGAAGAGAAATCCGCGCTGCAGGCGCAGCTGGAGAAAGAGCAGGAAGGCATTAAAGCGGTGCGTAACTACGGCGAAGCCTTTAAGTCACGTAACGTTATTCTGCTTTGTCTGCAATACTTTGCGTGGAGCATCGGCGTTTACGGTTTTGTATTGTGGTTGCCGTCGATTTTACGCAGCGGCTCACAAATGGGTATGGTCGAAGCGGGCTGGCTGTCAGCGGTCCCTTATCTGGCAGCGACCGTGGCGATGCTGGTGGTGTCATGGGCATCGGATAAAACGCAAAACCGTAAGCTGTTTGTCTGGCCTCTGCTGCTGATTGGCGCACTGGCGTTCCTCGGCTCTTATCTGGTTGGCTCAGACAATTTCTGGTTCTCTTATACGTTGTTGGTGATCGCCGGTGCGGCGATGTATGCGCCTTACGGCCCGTTCTTCGCCATTATCCCGGAGATGCTGCCACGCAATGTCGCCGGTGGCGCGATGGCGTTAATCAACAGCATGGGCGCGCTCGGCTCTTTCCTCGGGTCATGGGTGGTCGGTTACCTTAACGGTGCCACCGGCAGCCCGGCGGCGTCTTATATTTTCATGGGTGCAGCGCTGTTGGTCTCGGTGGTCCTTACGCTGATCGTAAAGCCGGCAGAGCAGAAACAGTCCGCGGTTAACCATGGCGCGAAACACGCCTGAACATCGTGCAGGGCGACGCAAGCCGTCGCCTTCGATCACAGAATTCACAGGGAGTTATGCATGAAGCCTTCGATTATTCTTTATAAAAAGCTGCCGGACGATCTGCGCAGTCGTCTGGATGAGCACTTCACCGTTACCGAAATCAGTAACCTCAACGCGGAGACCGTTGCGCAGCATGCGGAGGCGTTCCAGCAGGCGGAAGGCATCCTCGGCTCCGGCGGCAAAGTAGACGGCGAGTTTCTGCAGAAAGCGCCCAAACTGCGCGTGGCGTCGTCGGTCTCGGTAGGCTATGACAATTTTGACGTTGATGCGCTCAACCAGCGCGGCGTGGTGCTGATGCACACGCCAACCGTGCTGACCGATACCGTGGCCGATACCATGATGGCGCTGGTGCTGACCGCCGCACGGCGCGTGGTGGAAGTGGCCGAACGGGTAAAAGCGGGTGAATGGCAGGGCAGCATCGGTGCTGACTGGTTTGGCGTTGACGTACACCATAAAAAGCTCGGTATTCTCGGCATGGGCCGCATCGGCCTGGCGCTGGCGCAGCGGGCGCACCTCGGTTTTAACATGCCCATTCTCTACAATGCACGTAAGCAGCACAGCGAGGCGGAAACCCGCTTTGATGCACAATACTGCGACCTGGATACGCTGCTGAAAGAGTCTGATTTTCTCTGTATCAGCCTGCCGCTGACCGATGAAACCCATCATCTGATTGGCGAAGCGCAGCTAGCTAAAATGAAATCGAGCGCCATCCTGATCAACGCGGGCCGTGGGCCGGTGGTGGATGAGCAGGCGCTGATTGCCGCCCTGAAAAACGGCACGATTCACGCTGCAGGTCTGGATGTGTTTGAAGTTGAGCCATTACCGGTCAGCTCTGAACTGCTGACGCTGCCTAACGTCGTGGCACTGCCGCACATCGGCTCCGCCACCCATGAAACGCGTTACGGCATGGCACGCGACGCGGTGGATAACCTGATTGCGGCGTTAAGCGGCAACGTCGAGAAAAACTGCGTTAATCCTCAGGTACTGAAGTAAGTTCTGGCGGACGAGGTTCGCCTCGTCCCGCTTCGCTGCCCTTTCTCATTGCACCCATTTGCCACCGGCGTTAAGGTGGACCTCTACATCTCATTAACAAACGATCCTGCTATGAGCTTCTCCCAATTTGGTGAAAAATTTACGCGTCACTCAGGCATTTCCCGCTTAATGGAAGACATGGGTGAAGGCCTGCGCACGCCCGGTGCGATTATGCTGGGCGGCGGTAATCCGGCGCAGATTCCGGCAATGGATGACTATTTTCAGCAGCTTTTGCAGCAGATGCATAACGATGGCAAGCTGGCGGAAGCGCTGTGCAATTATGACGGTCCCCGCGGCAAAGCCACGCTGCTCAATGCGCTGGCTGCACTGCTGCGCGATCATCTCGGCTGGGATATTTCATCGCAGAATATCGCCCTGACCAACGGCAGCCAGAGCGCCTTTTTCTATCTGTTTAATCTTTACGCCGGTCGCTGCGCCGACGGCAGCAAAAAGCGCGTGCTGTTTCCGCTGGCACCGGAATATCTCGGCTATGCCGATGCCGGGCTTGATGAGTCGCTGTTTGTTTCTGCTCGCCCCAATATTGAACTGCTGCCGGAAGGCCAGTTTAAATATCACGTCGACTTTGAACATCTGCACATTGGCGAAGAGACCGGCCTGATTTGTGTCTCGCGGCCGACCAATCCCACCGGCAACGTGATCACCGACGAGGAGCTGCTTAAGCTCGACGTCCTCGCACAACAGCACAACATTCCGCTGCTGATCGATAACGCCTACGGCGTACCGTTTCCCGGCATTATCTTCAGCGACGTTCGCCCGCTGTGGAACCCTAATATCATTTTGTGCATGAGCCTGTCGAAGCTCGGCCTGCCGGGCGCGCGTTGCGGCATCATCATCGCCGATGAGAAAGTGATTAACGCCGTCAGCAATATGAACGGCATTATCAGCCTGGCGCCCGGCAGTATTGGCCCGGCCATCGCCTGCGAAATGATTAAACGCGGCGATCTGCTGCGGCTGTCGGAAGACGTCATCAAACCTTTTTATCAGCAGCGTGTTGAGCAGACTATCGCCGTCATTCGCCGCTATTTATCAACCGATCGCTGCCTGATACACAAACCGGAAGGGGCGATTTTCCTCTGGCTGTGGTTTCCGGATTTGCCAATCACCACGGAAATGCTCTACCAGCGTTTGAAGGCGCGCGGCGTGCTGATGGTGCCCGGCCACTTCTTCTTTCCGGGCCTGGAACATGACTGGCCGCACACCCATCAGTGCATGCGCATGAACTATGTGCCGGAAGCGGAAAAAATTGAGCGTGGTATCCAGATTCTCGCCGAGGAACTGGATAAAGCCTTTAGCGGCGAATAAGCACGGACAGCAGGCATTTAACGTCGGCTGCCACTTCTGGCGCCGATTGTCTGTAACACAGCGCGTTTCCCAACCTGCTGCCTCTCAGCGGGTTTTTCGTGTCGTTGGCTGGCGTGGGAGCTTAGTAAAGCGATCGGCGTGAGCATCCGTTAACCCGGATGATCGTCACTACCGCGCCCGCCCTGAATACGCGCCGCTGGCGTTTTACCGGAATTCATCGATAAAAGAATGCGGCTGGCCATCGTCCGGCGTTACGTGACGGCTTGCCATGTTGATCGTCTGTATCAGGGAGGTTTATGTCAGTCAGAGATATGCTGTTAGCGCTGTGCGTGGTGGTCGCCTGGGGCGTCAACTTTGTGGTGATCAAGCTCGGTTTACAGGGCATGCCGCCTTTTTTACTCGCCGGTCTGCGCTTCACGCTGGTTGCCTTTCCCGCCATTTTCTTTGTGCGCCGACCACAGGTGCCGCTGCGCTGGTTGATGCTGTATGGCCTGACCATCAGTTTTGGTCAGTTCGCTCTGCTATTTCTGGCCATCAAGCTCGGTATGCCGGCAGGTCTGGCGTCGCTGGTGTTGCAGGCGCAGGCGTTCTTCACCATTGGCCTGGGCGCGTTGCTGTTGGCCGAAAAGCTGCGCTGGAATCATGTGGCGGGCATGCTGATCGCGACTCTGGGCATCTTTCTGCTGGCAACCTCGGGCATGCAGGGACAAACCACCGCGGGCGTGACGCTGACCACCATGATGATGACGCTGGCGGCGGCGCTGTCATGGGGATTCGGCAATATCACCAATAAGATCATCATGCGTAATCGCTCGGTGCCGGTGCTGTCGCTGGTGACCTGGAGCGCGCTGGTGCCGATAGCGCCCTTTTTTCTCTGCTCATGGCTGTTTGAAGGCCGCGAGGCGATCACCACCAGTCTGCTGCATATCTCGCTGACCACGGTGCTGGCGCTGATCTACCTGGCGTTTGTTGCCACCATTCTTGGCTATGGCATCTGGGGAAATCTGCTCAGCCGTTATGAAACCTGGCGCGTGGCGCCGCTGTCGTTGCTGGTGCCGGTGGTAGGCATTATCAGCGCCGCAGTGGTATTGGGTGAGCGGCTGTCGTTACAGCAGATGGCAGGCGCAGCGGTAGTGATTGCAGGCCTGCTGGTGAATATTTTTGGCGGACTGCTGTTAACCGCGCGCCTAAGCCGGTCGCCATAACCCGGTGAAGAGACGATAAAAAAACGCCGCTTTTCAGCGGCGTTTTTCTTAGTTGAGGATTTCAATGCGGCGCGGTTTGCGCTCTTCCGGCACCAGACGCTCAAGGTCGATGTACAGCAGACCGTTTTCGAGGCGGGCGTCACGCACAACAACGTGCTCAGCCAGCTGGAATTTGCGCTCGAAGTTACGCTCTGCAATGCCCTGATAGAGGTATTTACGCTCGGTTTGCTCTTCAGCATGGGCACCACGCACAATCAGCAGATTGTCATGAGCGGTGATATCCAGTTCGCTCTGGGCGAAGCCAGCAACGGCGATGGTGATGCGGTATTTATTCTCATCGACCAGCTCGACGTTGTAAGGAGGATAGCCACCGTTGCTCTGGTTTTGGCCAGATTCGATCAGGTTAATCAGGCGATCGAAACCAATAGCGGAGCGGTACAGTGGGGAAAGGTCAAAGTTACGCATGGAAATACTCCTGAATTCAGCAAGTGTTAGGTGTTCGCCCTCCTTTAAGGACAGGCGTGACATCCGGTCGGCGACCCTTTCGGCGTTCGCTTTTGTGACCGTAACAAGAAAATGGGGATTTCACTGCGGCTTTCAAGGGGGAAAACAGCAATTTTTTTAACCAAAAACCAGTGATTGTCATACACTCAGAGGACAATTCGCCATACAACGGCTGCAGTCACCACAGAGTGATCGGATGGTTTCCGACCCGCAGGCGATAACACTCGGGCCGTTAGCAACGGACTGTAGGGATGATGAAAATGAACATGATGAAAAAATACCGTATGGCCGGTTTACTGGCCTGCTGCACGCTGGCCAGCACCGGCTGTTCCAGCGTGATGTCGCATACCGGTGCCAGCCAGGGTTACTATCCCGGCACGCGTGCCAGTGCGGATTTGATTGCCGATGATGGCACCAGTTGGGCCATTAAGCCGCTGGCTATCGTCGATCTGCCTTTCTCTGCGGTGATGGATACGCTGCTGTTGCCGTGGGATTACTTCCGTTCGGACGACGATAAAAGCCTCGACTCACCGCGTGCTCGCGTGCTGCAAAGCGAAAAGCTGGCGCATACCCAGGAAAATCTGGCCCAGGCCGCGCCCATGCCGGTTAGTCAGTCGTCACTGTAAAAATTTGCCGATAGCCTGCCACGTCACGCATGTAGGCAATCTGGCTACCATCGGGTGAAAACACCACCGCATCGCCGCATGGCGCCGTTGTCGTCCGCGGCGTCAAACGATCAATTTTCCCGTTCGCTCTTTGCCACAGCATCACGCTATTATCGGCAATAAACGCCACCGCCGTGCCATCGGGCCGCCAGCTAAATGCCGACTGAATGCCGCCGCTGAGCTGTGTGCGCTGATGTGGCTCGCCGCCGTTGGGCGACACCGTCCACAGCTGCGGCTGCTGCCGTTCATCGGCCAGCAAAAAGGCGATACGACTGCCGTCCGGCGTGGCACGCAACCAGTGCCTTGGCTGCTGCGCCAGCCCGTGAGTAAACGTTAATCGCCGCTGCTGTATGCCTCGCGGCGGCGCAGGCAATCTCTCTGCCGTCCCTTCCAGTGGCGCTTCGCCGGGCTGTTTACAGGCTTCTGGGTCATCAGGCAAATCGACAATAAACACCTCCGGGACTTTTTCGCCATTGGCGGATACCGTATCGCCAATGAAGGCGATCGCCCAACGCTGCCAGCTGCCATCCGGCTTTTTATAGCCGTTATCGCCTACCCAACACTCTTCATACGCGCGATTGATCTCATCGCTACCTGGCCGTGGCGCGACCTGCGTTTGGCTGATCAGCACGCAGAAATGGCTGCCATCATGCTCACGCGGATGCGCTTTCAGCGGGCAAACCGGACCGATGGGCAGCGCGACGCCAACGTTGCGCAGATCGTCACGCCGATCGCGCTCGTGCATCACATGATCGTTATAAGTAAAGCTCAGCCGCGATCCATCCGGGCTGAAAACGTGGACGTGCGAGCCGCCACGCAGCGCGCCCGGCGTAAACGGCGGCGTGATATCGCAGGCATCAAGGTTGGTTGCCTGGCCATTCTCCACAATAACGCCACGCCGGTGATGCAGGTCATATTGCCACTGCGCGTCAGGGTGTTCCGGCCCATGAATAAACGCATAGCGCGGCGGCAGATCGGGACTGACGGTGACCACGCCAACGTGCGCGCCATCCTGCGCCTGATAGATTACCGCCGTCTCACCGCTGCGAACGTTGACCTGCTCAATCGTCAGGCCGGTAAAAGAGGCGCCGGAAGGCCGCACGTCAAAGGCCAGCCATTCGCTGTCGGCGGTCCAGACGTTGATGTTGGTAAGCTGATGATTACGTGCAGCAAAAGTGATTTGTTTTTCAGTCATCTGGCAACCTTAATTGAAAGCGTTGCCAGTCAACTTACGCGAAAGCGCTGAGGGGTGCCAGCGCAGGCCGCGTTATGGCGCAAGGCGCTATTTATGCCAGCACGAATTTCTCAATCGCGTGGGCGACGCCATCTTCCATATTGGTTTTGGTAACAAACTGCGCGATCGCCTTAACCGAGTCGATAGCATTACCCATCGCCACGCCCGTACCGGCATATTCCAGCATCGCCAGATCGTTCTCCTGATCGCCAATCGCCATCACTTCATCCCGTGACAGGTTGAGCTGCTCAGCCAGCACGCGCACGCCTTCGCCTTTATTAACCCGTTTGTTCAGGATTTCAAGGTAGTACGGCGCGCTTTTCAGGATGGTGTAATTAGCGGTGGCCTGCTGCGGCAGACGTTTAATCGCTGCATCCAGTACCGCAGGCGAATCGATCATCATTACCTTGGGAAAGGTTAAGCCGCGGTCCATCTCTTCCACGCTGCGGTAGCGCAGCGGGATGCCGGTCAGGCTCGCTTCATGAATGGTGTATTCACTGATGTCTTTGTTAGCGGTATACAGCGAGGCTTTATCCAGCGCCTGGAAATGCACACCCAGCTCACGCGCCAGCTGCTCAAAATAGAGATAGTCATCAAAGGTGAGCGTGACTTCAGCGATGCATTCGCCATCGGTGGCACGGTGCACCAGCGCGCCGTTGTTGCTGATGCAGTACTGGCCTTCACGTTGCAGATCCAGCTCCATCAGATAGCGCTGAATCCCCACCAGCGGGCGGCCGGTGGTCAGGACGATATGCACGCCCTGCTCAATCGCGCGGGCAATCGCCTCTTTTACCGCAGGAGTAATAAGATGCTGCGGATTGAGCAGCGTGCCGTCCATATCAATTGCAATAAGCTTGATCGCCATAACATCCTCGTTAACGTCGGTATTTGTCTCAATGCTAGCGCGATTCAGCTCACATTGCCTGGAGAGTTTGGGCATGACCCTGGATTCAGACAATGCGCAAGGTGCGCGCCGCCCATAAAAAAGGCGACCACAATGGGTCGCCTTTTTACTGCATCAAGCCAATCAGATATCGATGTTAGCGGCTTTCAGTGCGTTCTCTTCGATGAAGGCACGGCGCGGTTCAACCGCATCGCCCATCAGCGTGGTAAACAGCTGATCGGCCGCGATGGCGTCTTTCACCGTGACGCGCAGCATGCGACGGCTGTCCGGATCCATCGTGGTTTCCCACAGCTGCTCAGGGTTCATCTCGCCCAGCCCTTTATAGCGCTGTACCGACAGACCGCGACGCGACTCTTTCACCAGCCACTCCAGCGCCTGCTCAAAGCTGGTCACCGGCTGACGGCGTTCACCACGCTCAATGAAGGCATCTTCTTCGATCAGGCCGCGCAGTTTCACGCCAAGGGCGCAAATCTTGCGGTATTCGCCGCCGAGGATGAATTCATTGTCCAGCACGTAATCGGTATCAACACCGTGGGTGCGAACGCGCAGAACCGGCTCAAAGGTATTGTGCTCACGGTTTTCACGCATCTGCGCCATATAGGTGCTGCCGTGCGACTCTTTCTCGTTCAGGTAGTTCACCAGCGCGGTATTCCATTCGGTGACTTCCTGCTCGTTCTCCAGACTGGCCAGCGTCGGATGGTAGATCAGCGCGTTCAGCAACGCCACCGGGAAACGGCGCTCCATGCGTTTGATCATTTTCTTCGTGCTGTTGAAATCTGCAACCAGCGTTTCCAGCTGCTCGCCGTTCAATGCCGGTGCGCTGGCGTTGGTGTGCAGCGTGGCGCCGTCCATCGCGATGGCGATTTGATACTGATCCATCGCCTCATCATCTTTGATGTACTGCTCCTGCTTGCCTTTTTTCACCTTGTAGAGCGGTGGCTGCGCGATATAAACATGGCCGCGCTCAATGATTTCCGGCATCTGACGATAGAAGAAGGTCAACAGCAGCGTACGGATGTGCGAACCGTCGACGTCGGCATCGGTCATGATGATGATGCTGTGATAACGCAGCTTGTCCGGGTTGTACTCATCGCGGCCAATGCCGCAGCCCAGCGCGGTGATCAGCGTGGCAACTTCCTGCGAAGCGAGCATCTTATCGAAGCGCGCTTTCTCGACGTTGAGGATTTTACCCTTCAGCGGCAGAATCGCCTGATTCTTACGGTTACGGCCTTGCTTCGCTGAACCGCCTGCGGAGTCACCCTCCACCAGGTAGATTTCAGACATCGCCGGATCGCGCTCCTGACAGTCCGCCAGCTTGCCCGGCAGGCCAGCCAGATCCAGCGCGCCTTTACGACGGGTCATTTCACGGGCACGACGTGCTGCTTCACGCGCACGCGCCGCATCAATGATTTTACCCACTACGATTTTCGCATCGCCTGGGTTTTCCAGCAGGTATTCGGCCAGCAGTTCGTTCATCTGCTGCTCAACCGCGGATTTCACCTCGGAGGAGACCAGCTTATCTTTGGTCTGCGAGGAGAATTTTGGATCCGGCACTTTCACCGATACCACGGCAATCAAGCCTTCACGCGCATCGTCACCGGTAGCGCTGACCTTGGCTTTCTTGCTGTAGCCTTCTTTGTCCATGTAGGCGTTCAGCGTACGGGTCATCGCCGCACGGAAACCGGCCAGGTGCGTACCGCCGTCGCGCTGTGGAATGTTGTTGGTGAAGCAGTAAATATTTTCCTGAAAACCGTCGTTCCACTGCAGCGCCACTTCCACGCCAATGCCATCTTTCTCGGTAGAGAAATAGAAGGCGTTCGGGTGAATTGGGGTTTTGTTTTTGTTCAGGTATTCCACAAAGGCTTTGATACCGCCTTCGTAATGGAAATGGTCGCTCTTGCCGTCGCGCTTATCTTCCAGGCGAATAGACACGCCGGAGTTCAGGAACGACAGCTCGCGCAGGCGCTTGGCCAGAATGTCATATTCAAAATCAAGCACGTTGGTAAAGGTGTTGTGGCTGGCCCAGAAACGCACGCGCGTACCGGTGGTATCAGTTTCACCGGTGACCGCCAGCGGTGCCTGTGGCACGCCGTGCACGTAAACCTGGTGATGAACCTTGCCATCACGACGAATGGTTAATTCCAGCTTCTCAGACAGGGCATTTACCACCGATACGCCCACGCCATGCAGACCACCGGAAACTTTGTAGGAGTTGTCATCAAACTTGCCGCCGGCATGCAGCACGGTCATGATCACTTCCGCCGCAGAAACACCCTCTTCTTCGTGAATACCGGTTGGAATTCCGCGACCATCATCCTGTACCGATACGGAATTATCAGCATGAATGGTGACCTGAATTTCACTACAGTGTCCGGCGAGTGCTTCGTCGATGGCGTTATCCACAACCTCGAATACCATATGGTGCAGACCGGTGCCGTCATCGGTATCACCGATGTACATGCCCGGGCGTTTGCGTACCGCATCAAGCCCTTTCAGGACTTTGATACTGGAGGAGTCATAAGAATTCGACATCAACGTTTCTCGCTCATTTCATCTTCAGGTTGAACCGCTATTTTACCCTGTTCTACGCGGAACATCTTGCCCTTTTCGTCAGTCATATCGATGACGTGTTCAGCGCCAATGGCACTGACAAAAACTTGGGCTTGAGTGGCTTTCAGACGGTCCGCTAACAGGCGGCGACGGCTGTCGTCCAGTTCCGAGGCAAAATCATCGATCAGATAGAGACAGCGCCTGCCGTTCTGGCGGGTGAGAAACTCACCCTGAGCCAGGCGAAGGGCGCACATCAGGAGTTTTAGCTGCCCGCGTGACAGCAGATCTTCCACCGGCGTGCCGTCGGCACGGATGCGGAAGTCCGCTTTATGCGGACCGCTGGCGGTATAAGTCAGCGCACGATCGCGCTCAAAGTTACGCTCCAGCAGTTCGGCGTAATCGCTCTCTTTGTCCCAGCCGCGCTGGAACGAAAAGGTCAGCTGGAATTCGGGTAAAAACTGGGCGCAGGTCGCGGTGATATCGGCGGCGATAGCGTCGCTGTATTCCGCGCGCCAGCGGCTGATTTCCATCGCCAGCGGCACCAGTTCCTGATCCCACGCGCGAATCTGCTGATAACGACTCACCTGACGCAGCGCGGCGTTGCGCTGTTTCATCAGGCGGCGCAGATTGCTCCAGGCAAGAAAGAAGCCCGGCGCATTGTGAAAACAGCCCCAGTCGATATAGGCGCGGCGATATTTTGGCCCACCATTCAGCAGGGTGAAACCTTCCGGCGTGATCAGCTGCATCGGCAGCATTTGCGCCAGTTCGGCGACTTTATGCCCGTCGCTGCCGTCGATACGCACCTTGCTATCACCAGCACGGTTTTTCGACAGGCCCACCGATATTTCCCGCTCGTTGCCTTCAATACGGCCATGCAACACGAACGCATCCTGCTCGTGGCGAATCACCCGGCCCGCCTGCAGGCTGCGAAACGCGCGGCCATGGCCCAGCGTATAGATCGCTTCGAGCACGCTGGTTTTGCCGCTGCCGTTTGCGCCAATCAGGAAGTTAAATCCCGGCGCCAGCGCCAGATCGGCATTTTCAATGTTGCGGAAGTCTTTAATAAGCAGGCGGGTTAAAGCCATGAATTAATCCAAAAAAAGCGGGACAGGAGAACTGCTTCGCCTGATAAGAATATGGGGTCGCAAGCCGCACTAAACAAGGATAAAACGCGACTTTTTCAATCGTTTCGCGCGGCGTTTATCGCCAGAAAACCGGAGCAGCAACGGCACGACAAAAAACAGTATCTGTTCCAAAATTACTCGCCATTAACCACCTAAATCCAGGACGTTAACGGCGCAGCCAGTTTGGCGACGGCCAGCGCACAGCAAGCGGCACTAAATAACACAACGCGCCTTTCCAACAAACCATCCGCCGTTGACCACCTAAATCCAGGGCGTTAACGGCGCAGTCAGTTTGGCGACGGCCAGCGCACAGCAAGCGGAGCGTACTGAAGTACGTGAGCATTGCGCGCACTGCCCGGCGTCAAACTGGCCAGTAAGTTAGCCCGCTGTGATCACCTCAGAGTCGCATTGGCATAACGACATATGCCGCCGACTGACTCGCTGCATCTTCAATCTGTACGCTGGACACTGAATCGGTGAGCAGCAGACGCACGTTTTCGCACTTCAGCGTATTCAACACGTCGAGCACGTAGCTGACGTTAAAGCCAATCTCCAGCTCGCTGCCGCCGTAAGTCACGTCGAGAATCTCTTCCGCTTCTTCCTGCTCCGGGTTGTTTGCCGTAATACGCAGCTGATTTTCGCTGATATAGAGGCGAACGCCGCGGAACTTCTCATTCGACAGAATCGCAGCACGGGCAAAAGCCTGTTTCAGCAGATCGCAACCGGCATCCAGCGTTTTATCCGGATTTTTCGGCAATACGCGGCGATAATCAGGGAAGCGGCCATCAACCAGCTTGGACGTGAAGATAAAATCGCCGACGTGCGCACGAATGTTGCTGCTGCCAATCTGAACCTGCAGCGGCGTGTCGCCACCGTCAAGCAGGCGCAACAGCTCAATCACCCCTTTGCGCGGCACGATCACTGAGTGGTTCGGCAATGCCTGACCCACCGGCATTGAGCAGACCGCCAGACGATGGCCATCAGTAGCTACCGTCCGCAACTCTTCACCTTCGGTTTCAAACAGCATACCGTTGAGATAATAACGAACATCCTGATGCGCCATTGAGAACTGGGTCGCTTCGATTAACCGTTTCATCGTCGCCTGCGGCAAGGTAAATTCCACCTCGCTCTGCCAGTCGTCAAGATTCGGGAAATCGCTGGCCGGCAGCGTGGAGAGCGAGAAGCGGCTGCGGCCAGAGCGCACCAGCATCCGTTCGCCTTCCAGCACGACGCTGATCTCCGCGCCTTCCGGCAGCCCGCGACAGATGTCGAGGAACTTACGTGCGGGCACGGTGGTGGCGCCTGGCTCATGAGGCTGGCTTAACGCCACGCGCGCCACCATCTCCATTTCCAAATCGGTGCCGGTCAGCAACAGCGTGCCTTCATTAACCTGCAGCAGCAGGTTACCGAGAATAGGCAGCGTAGGACGACCGCCTAACGGGCCGCTAACTTGTTGCAATGGTTTGAGTAATTGCTCACGTTCTACAGTAAATTTCATAGCGTCAGGAAGATAGGGTTCTGATTAAATTGGAAAAATCTTCTTTGATATCGTGACTTTCTTCACGTAACTGCTCGATCTTCCGGCAGGCGTGCAGCACGGTCGTATGATCGCGGCCACCAAACGCATCGCCAATTTCTGGCAGGCTGTGGTTGGTTAACTCTTTGGCCATGGCCATGGCCATTTGACGCGGCCGCGCTACCGAGCGCGAACGGCGCTTGGACAGCAAATCGGCCACTTTAATTTTGTAATATTCCGCCACCGTCTTTTGAATGTTATCGATGGTGACCAGCTTTTCCTGCAGCGCCAGTAGATCGCGCAGCGCTTCGCGCACGAAATCGATGGTAATGGCGCGGCCGGTAAAGTTAGCGTTGGCGATCACGCGGTTCAACGCCCCTTCCAGCTCACGGACGTTGGAACGCAGGCGCTTGGCAATAAAGAACGCCACTTCGCCAGGCAGACGAATATCGTTCTCATCCGCCTTTTTCATCAGGATCGCCACGCGGGTTTCCAGCTCTGGCGGCTCAATCGCCACGGTCAGTCCCCAGCCAAAGCGCGATTTCAGGCGATCTTCCACGCCGTTAATCTCTTTTGGATAGCGATCTGACGTCAGGATGATCTGCTGATTGCCTTCGAGCAGCGCATTAAAGGTATGAAAAAACTCCTCCTGCGAGCGCTCTTTATTAGCAAAGAACTGAATATCATCGATCAGCAACGCATCAACCGAACGGTAGTAGCGTTTGAATTCTTCAATCGCGTTGTTCTGCAGCGCCTTTACCATATCCTGCACAAAACGCTCGGAGTGCATGTAAACCACTTTAGCATTTGGCTTACGCGCCATGATGCCGTTGCCTACCGCATGCAGCAGGTGGGTTTTACCGAGACCGGTGCCGCCATAAAGGAAAAGCGGGTTATAAGCGCCGCCGGGATTATCTGCCACCTGACGTGCCGCCGCGCGCGCCAGTTGGTTAGATTTACCCTCAACGAAGTTATCAAAGTTGTGTCGCGTATTAACGTTAGAGCGGTAAGAAGGCTCCGCAGGTGCCGGCACGTTGTCCCAGCTTGGACGCGCAATGGGCGACGGACGATTCGGTGCCAGCGTCGGTGCCGAGATGGTCGCGTTGGCGCTGGCCAGCGTTGGCTGAGTGAGCGTCTGCGTTACCGGCTTGCTGCCTACTTCAAAACGCAATAAAGGTGTATCCGAGCCGCAAAAGTCATTCAGCAGCCCGTTGATATTATTTAGGTATTTATCCCGAACCCAGTCGAGTACAAACCGATTTGGTGCGTACAGGGCCAGCGTATTGCCGTTGAGCTCAGCCTGCAGAGGTCTTATCCACATACTGAATTCGGTGGCAGGTAGCTCATCCTGCAAACGGGCAAGACACTGTTGCCAAAGCGTAAGTGACACGGCGGACTCCACTCGAACAAAATCGATAAGAAAAAAGGCGCTGAAACGAATTCATCATTGTTGACGCAGAGGCGAAGACACGCATGCGACCGCTATCTGCGGTGGTTCCTTTGACAATCGCTTTCAGGATCGTCAGCGGAAGCGGCGGATCATAACGCAAAGTGCCGCAGAGATCTTCACTTTCTACACAGATTTGATCCATTTTATCCACAGGTGTTCAACCGGGCTAAGTTTACGCCAGCTTGTACAAAACGCACCCAGGCGGGCACCGAAAACCGTGATTTTTTTCCCAGGATATCCACTGCTCTGACCACAGGCATAAATGAAATGATCGCCAGAAGATCCGGTACGATCCTTGCGCTTTTATGCGCAGCCCGTATAATTCTCCCCCCAGCGTAATCGCTACTCGCCCGATTGGGCCGATTCGGGACCGAGCGGTGCCGTTTTATGCGAAGTAAATTGACTCCGGACTGTACAATTATTACAATCCCGCCTCTTTATTATTGAGGCGTCGGTCGGTTTTCTGACCTGAAACGCGTCACCAAGTGAAATTTTTCAAGTTTAGGTAGAAATCGCCATGAAACGCACTTTTCAACCGTCCGTACTGAAGCGTAACCGTTCACACGGTTTCCGTGCTCGTATGGCAACCAAAAATGGTCGTCAGGTTCTGGCACGTCGTCGTGCTAAAGGCCGCTCTCGTCTGACCGTTTCTAAGTAATAAAGCTAACCCTCGTGGTTAAGCTCGCATTTCCCAGGGAGTTACGTTTGTTAACTCCCACTCATTTCACTTTCGTCTTCCAGCAGCCACAACGGGCTGGCACGCCGCAAATTACTATACTCGGCCGCCTTAATTCGCTGGGGCATCCCCGCATCGGTCTCACAGTCGCCAAAAAGCATGTCAAACGCGCGCATGAGCGTAACCGGATCAAGCGATTGACCCGCGAAAGCTTTCGCCTGCGTCAACACGAGCTTCCGGCAATGGACTTTGTGATCGTGGCGAAGAAGGGAATTGCCGACCTCGATAATAGTGCGCTAGTGGAAGCGTTGGAGAAACTATGGCGTCGTCACTGTCGCCTGGCTCGCGGCTCCTGATCGCACTGATTCGCGTCTATCAACGCGTTATCAGTCCGCTGCTTGGACCCCACTGTCGGTTCAATCCCACCTGTTCACAGTATGGGATTGAGGCATTACGCAGGTTTGGGGTTATAAAAGGCAGTTGGTTGACAATGAAACGCGTATTAAAATGCCACCCCTTAAACCCGGGTGGCGACGATCCTGTGCCGCCAAAAACCTTTGATACCAGAGAACATTAACGATGGATTCGCAACGCAATCTTTTTCTCATCGCTTTTCTGTTCGTGTCTTTCATGATCTGGCAAGCCTGGCAGACGGACCACGCTCCGCAGCCGCAGCAAACCCAGACCTCGCAAAACACGACAGTAGCCGGTGATGCCGCAAGCCAGGGTGTTCCTGCCAGCGGCCAGGGCAAAACGATCACCGTTAAGACCGATGTCCTGTCCCTGCACATTAATACTCGCGGTGGCGATGTTGAGCAGGCTCAGTTGCTGACCTATCCGGATAAGCTCGGTTCAACGCAGCCATTCCAGCTGCTGGAAACCAAGCCGGGCTTCATTTATCAGGCGCAAAGTGGCCTGACCGGTCGTAACGGTCCAGACAATCCAAACAACGGTGCGCGTCCGCTGTACACCACCACGCAGGATAATTTCGAGCTGGCTGATGGCCAGAGCGAACTGCGTATTCCAATGGTGTTTACAGCAGAGAACGGCGCGGTGTTCACAAAAACCTTCGTAGTGAAACGTGGCGAATATGCCGTTAACGTTGACTACCAGGTGAATAACACCACGCAGCAGCCGCTGGAAGTCTCAATGTTCGGCCAGTTGAAGCAGACCATGACGCTGCCAAAACATCGCGACACGGGCAGCAACAACTTTGCGCTGCACACGTTCCGCGGTGCGGCTTTCTCAACCAGCGAAGAGAAGTACGAGAAATATAAGTTCGACACCATCGCTGATAACGAGAACCTGAGCACCACCACCAGCAACGGCTGGGTCGCTATGCTGCAGCAATATTTTGCTACCGCATGGGTCCCGCGCACCGCTGGCATGAACTCGCTCTATACCACCAATCTCGGCAACGATATTGCTGCGGTAGGTTATAAGTCTGCGCCGGTCACCATCGCCGCGGGCAGTCAGCAATCGCTGGCCGCCACGCTGTGGGTTGGCCCGGAAATTCAGGATCGTATGGCTGCCGTTGCGCCGCATCTCGATCTGACGGTGGATTACGGTTGGTTGTGGTTTATCTCGCAGCCGCTGTTCAAACTGCTGAAGTTCCTGCACAGCTTTATCGGTAACTGGGGCTTCTCGATTATCGTTATCACCTTTATCGTTCGTGGCATCATGTACCCGCTGACCAAAGCGCAGTACACCTCCATGGCGAAAATGCGCATGCTGCAGCCGAAGATTCAGGCGATGCGTGAGCGCATGGGTGATGATAAGCAGCGTATGAGCCAGGAAATGATGGCGATGTACAAGGCGGAGAAGGTTAACCCGCTGGGTGGCTGTCTGCCGCTGGTTATTCAGATGCCAATCTTCCTTGCCCTTTACTACATGCTGATGGGCTCGGTCGAGCTGCGCCATGCGCCGTTCGCCCTGTGGATCCATGACCTTTCTGCGCAGGACCCGTACTACATCCTGCCGATCCTGATGGGCGTGACGATGTTCTTCATTCAGAAGATGTCGCCAACCACCGTCACCGATCCTATGCAGCAGAAGATCATGACCTTTATGCCGGTGATCTTTACCGTGTTCTTCCTGTGGTTCCCGTCAGGTCTGGTGCTGTACTACATCGTCAGTAACCTGGTGACCATCATCCAGCAGCAGCTGATCTATCGCGGCCTGGAAAAACGTGGCTTACACAGCCGCGACAAGAAGAAAGCATAACGCCGTTATTCACTGAGCCGCTGCGATGGCGATAACGCCGCAGCGGCGCAAAACGGACAGGCAGGGCGGGATAATATCTCGCCCTTTTTTCATTTTGCGGGTGCCGCTATGCGCGCCCCTATCAGGAGAGTTGCCATGAGCCACAGCGATACCATTGTTGCCCAGGCCACACCGCCAGGGCGCGGCGGCGTGGGCATCCTGCGCGTATCGGGTACGAAAGCAGCCGAGGTCGCTCAGCAGCTGCTCGGCAAGCTACCGAAGCCGCGTTACGCTGATTATCTGCCCTTCCGTGATGCCGACGGCACGCCGCTCGATCAGGGCATTGCCCTCTGGTTTCCCGGTCCCCACTCTTTCACCGGTGAAGATGTGCTGGAGCTGCAGGGCCACGGCGGCCCGGTTATTCTCGATCTGCTGCTAAAACGCATCGTCGCGCTGCCCGGCATCCGCATTGCGCAACCGGGTGAGTTTTCTGAACGCGCCTTTTTGAATGACAAACTCGATCTGGCGCAGGCAGAAGCGATTGCCGATCTGATTGATGCCAGTTCAGAGCAGGCTGCGCGCTCAGCGCTTAACTCGTTACAGGGCGCTTTTTCGGCGCGCGTGAATCATCTGGTCGAAGCCCTGACCCACCTGCGCATTTTCGTTGAGGCCGCTATCGACTTTCCGGACGAAGAGATCGACTTCCTCTCCGACGGCAAAATTGAGGCGCAGCTACAGCAGGTCATCGTCGATCTGGATAACGTCCGCAGCGAAGCGCGTCAGGGCAGCCTGCTGCGTGAAGGCATGAAGGTAGTAATTGCCGGTCGTCCGAATGCCGGTAAATCGAGCCTGCTTAATGCGCTGGCCGGTCGCGAAGCGGCAATCGTCACCGACATTGCCGGTACCACGCGCGATGTACTGCGTGAGCATATTCATATCGATGGCATGCCGCTGCATATCATCGATACCGCGGGATTACGCGACGCCAGCGATGAAGTAGAGCGCATTGGTATTGAGCGCGCCTGGCAGGAGATTGAACAGGCTGACCGCGTGTTGTTTATGGTTGACGGAACGACCACCGACGCCACCGAAGCGGCGCAAATCTGGCCTGACTTTATTGCGCGTCTGCCCGACACGCTGCCGATTACCGTAGTACGCAATAAAGCGGATATGACCGGCGAAACGCTGGGCCTGACGGAGGCCAATGGCAGCGCGCTGATTCGGCTCTCTGCTCGCACCGGCGAAGGCATCGATCTGCTGCGCGATCACCTGAAACAGAGCATGGGTTTTGCTGGCAACATGGAGGGCGGCTTCCTGGCGCGCCGACGCCATTTACAAGCGCTGGAGCTGGCGGCTACCCATCTGCAACAGGGCAAAGCGCAGCTGCTCGGCGCGTGGGCCGGAGAACTGCTGGCTGAAGAGCTACGCCTGGCGCAGCAGTGTCTGAGCGAGATCACCGGCGAATTCAGTTCTGACGATCTGCTGGGACGGATTTTCTCCAGCTTTTGCATCGGCAAATAAACTCTCTCGCCTCATTGCCAAAGGCAGCCGGTGGCTGCCTTTTTTATTGCGGTAAATCAGCCAGCCGCCGCTGTCCTTAATCTGAAACTGGCCCAGTTTCGCCCTAATCTAATAGAAAATAGTCAGAAAATTCTTACAATGGATCTGATGATTATTCGACCATTATCACGGAGTGAAAGATGGCCAGTCATTTTGTGCGTGCCACGCTACCGTTATCCCTGCCCTGCGCCTTACCCACGTCGCAGGCGGTGCTCGATCACGCCAGCCGTCTGCCCGCGCGCCGTCGGGAACGCTTTCTTGCCGCAAGGGCGCTGCTGGCCGAACTGATGCTTAAGGTTTATGGCCTGACGCCGCTGCCAGAATTAACTACCTGCAAGTATGGTCGCCCTTTATTCGCTAATCGTGATCTGCCCGATTTCAGCATTGCCTATGCCGGAAACGTTATCGGCGTTTTGCTGGCGGAGGAAGGCGGCCGCGTTGGGCTGGATATGGAAATGGTGCGCGCGCACAGCCGTCAAACCATTGAATATCATCAGCGGTTTATCTCCTCCAGCGAACGCACCTGGATCAACGCGCAGCCGGATCCGCTGGAAGCTTCAACGCAAATCTGGACGCTGCGACAGAGCGTGGTCAAGCTGGCGGGCGAAGGGGAGCGCGAAATGGCGGCCATCTGTTTACAGCCTGGCGCCGGACGGTTACGCGCCACCCGCTTTCCTGATGTACAGGTCATTTCCGATGTCGAACCGTCGCTGGTCTGGTCATGCGCGCTGCTCACCAACACCGATCGCCTCTGCCTGTGGGATCGCGAAGCCGATGGCAGCTGGCGAGCCCTGCGGACACTCGAGCTCAATAAGCCCAGTATCGGCTCGCATACGTTGCGTCTTACCAGCCTGCCGCAGGACCGGCCGTTGCAGGCATAAAAAAACCGGAGGCACGCCCCCGGTTTCTGATTGTCATCACTCGCTCACGCTTAGTGATGATCGATAAACGCAATCTTCAGCACGAACAGCAGCGAGACAATCGGCACGCACGGTCCGATTTCACGCCAGCGGCCGGTTCCCGCCTTCATGATGCAATAGGCAATAAAGCCCAGCGCAATGCCCTCGGTAATTGAGAAGCTAAACGGCATCATCACCGCGGTAACAAACGCCGGCACCGCTTCGGTTAAATCGTCCCAGCGAACGCGCGCCAGGCTTCCGGTCATCAATACGCCAACGTAAATCAGTGCGCCTGCCGCTGCGTAAGCGGGCACCATGGAAGCCAGCGGCGACAAGAAAATGACCAGCAGAAACAGTACGCCGGTGACCACCGCCATCAAGCCGGTGCGTCCGCCAATGGCCACGCCCGATGAGCTTTCGATATAGGCGGTGACGGAAGAGGTGCCGATAAACGCGCCGCTCACCGAGCTGATGCTGTCGACATACAGCGCCTGCTGCATGCGGGGAAAGGTGCCCTTTTCATCGGTCAGGCCAGCTTTGTCCGTTACGCCAATCAGCGTGCCGGAGGAGTCAAACAGGTTAACCAGCATGAACGAGAAGATCACCCCGGCCATGCTGATGTTCAGCGCACCTTTCAGATCCACCTGGCCAATCACCGAACTCACCGGCGGCGGCGCAGAGAACACGCCGTTAAAAGTGACATCGCCCAATAGCAGGCCAATCGCGGTGGTGATCACAATCGACACCAGCACCGCCGCATGCAGATTCCGTGAAGCCAGAATAGCGATGATAAAGAAGCCGAGTGCGCCAAGCAGCACGCTGTGCGACGTCAGATTACCGATGGTCAGCAGCGTATCGGGATTGGCAACGATGATGCCAGCATTTTTCAGCCCCATCATGGCGATAAACAAGCCGATGCCCGCGGTGATGCCGACGCGCAGGCTAAGCGGAATATTGGCAATCATCCAGTAGCGCACGCGTAACAGCGTCAGGATCAGCAGGCCCACCGCGCCCCAGAAGATTGCGCCCATGCCAACCTGCCATGAGTAGCCCATAGCGCCAACCACCACAAAAGCGAAAAAGGCGTTCAGCCCCATTGCCGGGGCCAGCGCGACCGGCAGATTGGCCACCAGCCCCATCATGATGCTGCCAAAGGCGGCAATCAGGCAGGTGGTGACAAACACCGCCTGGGTATCCATTCCGGCGGCACCGAGAATCTGCGGGTTAACGAAGACGATATAAACCATCGTCAGGAAAGTGGTGAAACCGGCGATCACTTCCGTACGCACGGTGGTGCCGTGCTCCTGCAGCTTGAAAACCCGCTGCAACAAACCCTGTTTACTCATGTGCAATACCCAGATGAGGAATGATTTTCGACGCGTATCCTAACGGCTTTGCCGCTGTGACACACTGATTTTTAGTCCTGGCGGGTTTGCGGGTCGCATTCTCTTGCCACCAGGTTACAGTGTTTACCCTGACTGAAAAAAGAGGCGATGTGATGACGGTAGAATGTTTGCTTTTCGATTGCGATGGCACGCTGGTGGACAGCGAGATGCTCTGCACCCAGGGTTACGTGAATACCTTTGCACAGTTTGGCATCCAGCTCTCTTTGCAGGAGATGTTTGAGAAATACAAAGGCGTGAAGCTCTATGACATCATTGCCGACGTAACCGCGCAGCATCCGATTGAGGCCTCCACCGAGACGCTGGAAAGCACCTATCGGGCTGAAGTAGCGCGCCTGTTTGATCTGCATCTGCAACCGATCAGCGGCGCAGCGGATCTGCTGGCTGCCATTCGCCTGCCGATGGGCGTGGTGTCCAACGGCACAGTAAAGAAAATGGAGCATTCGCTGGGACTTACCGGCCTGCGCCACTATTTTGGCCCCCATCTCTATAGCGGTTACGACATCGCCCGCTGGAAGCCCGATCCGGCCATCATGCACCATGCCGCACAGCAGATGCAGGTGCCGATTGAGAACTGCATTCTGATCGATGATTCTGAAGCGGGAGCCAAAGCGGGCATCGCCGCCGGCATTCCGGTGTTTTATTACTGCGCCGATGCCCACAACCCGCCGCTGGATCATCCGCTGGTGACGCGCTTTGATGATATGGCGCAGCTGCCAGGATTGTGGCAAGCCCGAGGCTGGGAGATCGTATAAGCGAGGCCGCTTAAAGGCCATTTCAACGGCCAGGTCAAGGGCCATTTCGTTCTGCCTGAAGGCAGCCCGAGCAGGGGCGGCATGCGCCCCGCCCCTGCACCCCGGCTATCCGGCAAACACAACCGCCCGCCTCAGGCGGGTACCTTCGTCGGTTCACATTTCTTCACGGACCACTCGCGATTCGCTCCTGCTCAGCGCTCCCTTGTCCCGCCATCCATGGCGGGCCATCCTAAAATGTTCACCTCCTCAGCGGTGGTGATGCCTCCTCAAGGTCAAAACCCAGGTCAAAACCCAAAAGACTAAGACAGGAATTCAAAATAAAAACCCAACCCAACCCAAAATCTAAAGCCAATGCTCAATGATCAGTGCCTGAAGCTTAAAAGGTCGGAACAAAGGGAGGGATTAAGTTTAGGTTTGGGTTTTGGGTTTTGGGTTTTGGGTTTTGGGTTTTGATTCTATTGGTGTCTTTATCTTTTCGCTTTTGACCTGGGTTTTGACCTTTAAGAGGCATCACAAACGCCGAGGGAAAAGTGTTTTCCCGGGTGAGCCGCAGGGATGCGGCGAAAGGGCGCGCTGAGCGGGGAGCGAATCGCGTCCGGTCCGTCAGGAAAACGCTTTTGCTGAGGGCACCCACGAAGTGGGCGGTTGTGTTTGCCGGATAGCGCGGGTGCAGGGCCGGGGCGACTGCCGGCCCTGCTCGGCCGCCTGTAAGGCGGAAGAAATGGCTTTTGACCTTGCCCTGCCAGGGCTGCCTTCAGGCAGAACGAAAGGGTCTTTGACCTTAAGACATTGACCTTAAGACATTGACCTTAAGTCATTGACTTTGAAGACCTTGACCTAAAGCCGCCTGCAAGGCAAAAAGCCGCCCGCAGCCGGTCTGCTGCTCAATCTACCCAATGGCACCCAACGCATCTTCCTGTCCCTGCTTCCTGGGCAGCAAAAACAGCGTTGCGGCGATATCAAGCAGGTAAATCAATGCCAACAACGTAATGGCGGCGGTGAAGGAGAAATGCCCGGCCAGCAGGCCAATCACCAGCGGGCCAAAACCACCAACGCCGCGGCCCAGATTAAACAACACGTTTTGCGCCGTGGCGCGGGCCTTCACCGGATAGGTGTCAGAGATGAGCGCGCCGTAGCCGCCAATCATACCGTTAACGAACATGCCCATGATCGCGCCGGTAAACAGCATCACCGTGGGATCGCGCAGCTGGGCATAGATAATCACCATTGCCACCGCGCCGAACTGGTAAATCAGGAAAATTTTCCAGCGTGCAAAACGATCGGCCAGCAGGCCAAACAGCCAGATGCCAAAGGTCATGCCCACCACCGTCACCGCGGTCCATAAACCCGATTTAGTCAGAGAAAAGCCGAAATTGCTGGAGAGATAACTTGGCATCCAGATCATGAGTCCGTAATAGCCAAAGTTTTGTACCGAACAGAGAATCAGGATGCCGATGCTCGCTTTGGTCGTGGCGCGATCCTTAAACAGCAATTTCAGGCGGGCACCGAACGATAACCCCTGGCCCGGTTCCACGTGGCGGCTGAATGCTTCCGGCTCGCCCATGCTGCGCCGTATAAAGAAGGAGAGAATCGCCGGGGCCAGCCCGACCAGAAACATCCCGCGCCAGCCGATAATGCCAAGCAGCGCCGGCGTGATAAACGCCGCCAGCAGCACGCCCAGTTGCCAGCCCATGCCAACCCAGGCTGAGGCACGGTTACGCTTTTCAGCAGGCCAGGCTTCAGCGATCAGCGCCATGCCGATGCCGAACTCGCCACCCAGGCCAACGCCCGCCAGTGTGCGATACGCCAGCAGATCCCAGTAACCCTGCGCCAGCGCGCACAGTCCGGTAAACACGGAAAAAATCAGGATGGTGACGGTGAGAATACGAATACGACCATAGCGATCGCTAAGATGACCAAAAATAATGCCGCCGATGACGGCGCCTATCAGTGTCCAGGTAACCAGCGATCCGGCCTGTGAAGGATCGAGCAGTAGTGAGGCGCTGATCGCTGGCAGCATAAAGCCGAGGATCAGCAGATCAAAGCCATCCATGGCGTAGCCACTGACGGCAGCCAGCATCGCCTTGCCTGGCGTGGCCTGTTTTTTCGGAGAGGAAGCGCGCATTGTTTTGCCCGGAAAGAGAAGAGGCCGCCAGTATAAGTTTGGCGGCCTCGACATGCCAGGCGGAATCATGCGCGGTGCAACAGGGCGTTCCCCTGCCCGCTTAGCGCTTAGGCAGGATTGCTACCGCTCTCGTCGCCAGCCAGCAGTTTATCCAGCTGGTCGCCGCCAACATGGCGGAAGTCCTGGCCTTTCACAAAATAGAAAATAATTTCGCAGATGTTCTGACAGCGATCGCCGATGCGCTCAATGGCGCGCGCGCAAAACAGCGCGGTCAGCACGCTGGGAATAGTGCGCGGATCTTCCATCATGTAGGTCATCAGCTGACGCACGATGCCTTCATATTCCTGGTCGACCTTTTTGTCTTCGCGATAGATATCGATGGCCGCGCTTAAATCCATGCGCGCAAAGGCGTCCAGCACGTCATGCAGCATCTGCACAGTGTGATATCCCAACGATTCAAGGCTAACCAGCAACGACTGATGCTGCTGGCCAAATTTCTCCAGCGCGGTGCGGCTAATTTTCTCCGCCACGTCACCAATGCGTTCCAGCTCGGAAATGGTTTTGATGATCGCCATCACCAGACGTAAATCGCTGGCGGTAGGCTGGCGCTTGGCAATAATGCGCACGCACGCCTCGTCGATCTCCACTTCCATCATGTTGACCTTCTGGTCGCCATCAATGACCCGCTGCGCCAGCTCACCATCCTGATTGTGCATGGCGGTAATCGCGTCAGTGAGCTGCTGCTCCACCATACCGCCCATGATCAAAACCTGGGTGCGGATGTGCTCCAGCTCGGCGTTGAACTGGCCGGAGATATGTTTGTTCAGATTTAAGCTATCCATTTACGTCTCCGTGGATCAGCCGTAGCGGCCAGTGATGTAATCTTCAGTCTGTTTTTGATGCGGCTTGGTAAACAGGGTGTCGGTGTCGCTGAACTCAATCAGCTCGCCCAGATACATAAAGGCGGTGTGGTCAGAGCAACGCGCCGCCTGCTGCATATTATGGGTGACGATAACCACGGTGTAATCCTGCTTCAGCTCGGTGATCAGCTCTTCGATACGGCCGGTTGAGATAGGATCCAGCGCGGAGCAGGGTTCGTCGAGCAGCAGCACTTCTGGACGAATAGCGATGCCGCGTGCAATACAGAGACGCTGCTGCTGGCCGCCGGAGAGACTGTAGCCGCTCTGATGCAGCTTGTCTTTGGTTTCATTCCACAGCGCCGCCTTGGTCAGCGCCCACTGTACGCGCTCTTCCATCTCCGCGCGTGGCAGCTTCTCGAACAGGCGCACGCCAAAAGCGATATTGTCAAAAATCGACATTGGGAACGGCGTCGGCTTCTGAAACACCATGCCGACGCGCGCGCGCAGCAGGGCGATATCCTGGCTAAGGGTAAGAATATTTTCGCCATCCAGCAAAATCTCGCCTTCTGCACGCTGATCGGGATAGAGCGAAAACATCTTATTAAAGGTGCGCAGCAGCGTGGATTTGCCACAGCCGGACGGACCGATAAACGCCGTTACCTGGTTTTTGGCGATATCCAGATTGATGTTTTTCAGGGCATGGAATTTCCCGTAATAGAAGTTCAAATCGCGAACCTGAATCTTATCGGGGGTCTGATTTACCATACTCATAGCTGTTCTCTCATTACTGGCGCCGCTTTCGCCGCGCGAAAAAATTAGTGTTTACCTTTGGCGAAAACCACACGCGCCAGGATGTTCAGCAGCAGGACGCACAGCGTGATAATCAACACGCCCGCCCAGGCCAGGCTTTGCCATTCGGCAAACGGGCTCATGGCGAACTTAAAGATGGTGACCGGCAGGTTAGCCAGCGGCTGCATCATGTCGGTACTCCAGAACTGATTCGACAGCGACGTAAACAGCAGCGGAGCGGTTTCCCCGGCGATACGCGCGATAGCCAGCAGCACGCCGGTAATGATGCCCGAGACAGAAGCTTTCAGCGTGATAGCAGAAATCATCTTCCACTTCGGCGTGCCGAGCGCGTAAGCCGCTTCACGCAGGCTGTCAGGTACCAGCTTGAGCATGTTTTCGGTGGTACGAATCACGATAGGAATCTGCAGCAGCGCCAGCGCAATCACGCCCGCCCAGCCGGAGAAGTGCTGCATGCGTGCCACCACCAGCGTGTAAACAAACAGGCCGACAACGATCGACGGCGCCGAAAGCAGGATATCGTTGATAAAACGAATCACCTCCGCCAGCCAGGATTTACGACCGTATTCCGCCAGATAGATACCCGCCATAATGCCAAGCGGCGTACCAATTACCGTTGACCAGAGGATCAACAGGCCACTGCCCGCCAGTGCGTTTGCCAGACCACCGCCCGCGGTATTCGGCGGCGGCGTGCTTTCGGTAAACAGCGCCAGCGAGAAGCCATCCACGCCTTTGGTCACCGTGGTCCACAGGATCCACACCAGCCAGAACAGACCAAACGCCATGGTCAGCATCGACAGCACCAGCGCAATTTTGTTCTTGGTGCTGCGCCAGGCCTGCATTTTACGGCGTGATGCCTGTAGCTCAGCACGACTCTGTAATTCCAGGGCGGTCATGAGCGCGCTCCTTCATTTTTAGCCAGACGCATCACCATCAGTTTGGAGATCGCCAGCACGATAAAGGTAATAACAAACAGAATCAGTCCCAGTTCCATCAGTGCGGCAACATGCACGCCCGATTCCGCTTCGGCGAATTCGTTGGCCAGCGCCGAGGTAATGCTGTTGCCGGGCATGAACAGCGACGGACTGTCGAGCTGGTAGGTGTTACCGATGATAAAGGTCACCGCCATGGTTTCGCCCAGTGCGCGACCTAAGCCAAGCATGATGCCGCCGATCACACCGTTTTTGGTAAACGGCAGCACGATGCGCCAGATCACTTCCCAGGTGGTACAGCCAATGCCATACGCGGACTCTTTCATCATCACCGGCGTCTGCTCAAACACATCGCGCATCACCGAGGCGATGTAAGGAATGATCATAATGGCGAGGATGACTCCAGCGGCGAGAATGCCGATGCCAAATGCCGGGCCGGAAAACAGCGCGCCGATAAACGGAATGCCGGAAAGTACGTCGCCCACCGGCGTCTGAAAGTATTCGGCAAACAGCGGAGCGAAGATAAACAGCCCCCACATGCCGTAAACGATGCTTGGAATGGCGGCCAGCAGCTCAATCGCCGTGCCCAGCGGACGGCGCAGCCAGCCCGGAGCCAGTTCCGTCAGGAACAGCGCAATGCCGAAACTCACCGGCACAGCAATAATCAGCGCAATCAGCGAGGTGACCACCGTACCGTAAATCGGCACCAGTGCGCCAAACTGCTCGTTGGGGGCATCCCAGGTTTTATTCCACAGGAAAGAGAAGCCAAACTTCTGAATGCTCGGCCAGGAGGAGATGATCAGGGAGACGATAATGCCGCCCAGCAGCAATAGCACAATCAGCGCAGCCAGTTTTACCAGCGCGCCGAACAGGATATCGCCTTGCTTGCCAGGCGCTTTGAACGTCGGCTTAGTTGCAGCCATAGAAGTCTCAATAGTCAGGATGTCATGAAGCGGCACTGCGGGCGCCGGGGGGAGGGGCCGGCGAACCGGCCCTGCCAATGCTTACTGATATAACGCCTTGCCTGAGCTGTCTTTGATATTGCTTTTCCATGCAGCGCGAATTTGCTCGGTCACAGAATCGGGCAGCGTGGCGTAATCCAGGCTGGTGGCGGTTTTATCGCCGTTTTTGTACGCCCAGTCGAAGAACTTCAGCACTTCTCCGCCCTTCTCCGCATTGGCCTGATCTTTGTAAACCAAAATGAAGGTGGTTGAGGTGATTGGCCAGGCATCCGCGCCTTTCTGGAAGGTCAGGTCCTGAGCAAAGGTTTTGCTCCAGTCTGCGCCTTTCGCGGCGTTGCTGAAGCTGCTTTCGGTAGGCGCCACCGCTTTACCGTCAGCATCCATCAGCTTGGTGTAAGTCAGGTTGTTCTGCTTGGCGTAAGCGTATTCCACATAGCCAATAGAACCCGGCAGACGCTGAACAAAGGCGGCGACGCCGTCATTGCCTTTGCCGCCCAGGCCGGTTGGCCAGTTTACGGTGTTACCTTTGCCAATTTTGCTGTTCCACTCTTCGTTCACTTTTGCCAGATAGCTGGTGAACACGAAAGAGGTGCCGGAGCCGTCAGCGCGACGCACAACGTTGATGTTGGTCGACGGCAGCTTCAGGCCAGGGTTCAGCTTTTTAATCGCTTCGTCGTCCCACTTTTTGATTTTTCCCAGATAAATATCGCCGGTGGTTTTACCGTCCAGCACGATCTCACCTGATTTGATGCCCGGCAGGTTTACCGCCAGCACCACGCCGCCAATCACGGTCGGGAACTGGAACAGACCATTTTTCTGCAGGTCTTCTTCTTTCATCGGCGCGTCGGAGGCACCAAAATCAACGGTTTTCGCGATGATCTGTTTTACGCCGCCAGAGGAACCGATACCCTGATAGTTAACCTTGCTGCCGGTTGCCTGCTGGTACTCCGCTGCCCACTTGGCATACACCGGCGCCGGAAACGTGCCGCCAGCGCCTGTGAGATCGGTGGCGGCAAACGCCGTTACCGCGCTCAGTGAAAGGGTCGCTGCGACGATTTGGGCTACGGTGCTACGCATCAGTGTCATATTCCCTCCAGGGGAGCAATGTCAGATAAATTGTCGTTTTATAAGATTGTTGATTGCTGCTGGAGGGAAAATAGGACAGTTTGGTGACAGTAAAATGTACGAAATATGACAGTTTTATGACGGGGAATTCAGCACGATCGCCCGGCGTTCAGATCGTGCTGCTGAGGGCAGAAGATTGCGGGAAAAACAGCGCCGCTGGGTTTAGCGCCCTTTCTTACGACGGCCCGACTGGGCAAAGCGTTTACGTGAGGCGGAATTGCCGTCCGCTTTTTCACTGCTTTTCGGCGCGCTCACTGCGGGCTTTTTTACTTTCGCCTTCGCTGGCGCCTTCTTGCCAGGCTTCTCTTCCGAGGTCGAGTTTTCAATTAGCTTAAACAGTTCGATCAGCTCATCGTCGGTTAAGTCACGCCATTCACCCAGCGGCAGGCCTTTGAGATTAACATTCATGATGCGCGTGCGTTCCAGCCGCGTCACCTCAAAGCCAAAGTGCTTACACATGCGCCGAATTTGTCGGTTAAGCCCCTGCACCAGCGTAATGCGGAACACCATCGGCGCTTCTTTTACCACTTTGCATTTTTTGGTCACCGTGCCGAGCATCGGTACACCCGCGCCCATGCCCTGAATAAACTCGTCGGTGATCGGTTTATTGACGGTCACCACGTACTCTTTTTCGTGGTTATTACCGGCACGGAGGATCTTATTCACCAGGTCGCCGTGATTGGTAAGAAAAATCAGTCCCTGCGAATCTTTATCCAGTCGTCCGATCGGGAAAACACGCTTGCTGTGGTTGACGAAATCGCTGATGTTGTCGCGTTCGCCCTCTTCCATGGTGGTGATAATGCCCACCGGCTTATTCAGCGCAATCAGGACCAGATCTTCTTCATCACGTGGCTCAATCAGCTGGCCATTCACTTTCACCACGTCTCCGGCAAACACCTGCGCGCCCACGGCGGCCCGTTTGCCGTTAATGAAAACGTTGCCCTGTTCGATATAGCGATCGGCGTCGCGACGCGAACAGATGCCGCTTTCGCTGATGTATTTATTGAGACGAGTGGATGAGTTAGTCAGCATGGTTCCTCCGCAAAGAAGCGGACTATACCTTACCCGCATCAGCTTGCGAAGCCTTGCGCCCTGACTGCCGTAGCGCGGTTGCCGCTGGACGATACGGCGTGGCGTCGTGACTGATTGCAACACAACAGAATCCTGCTGATAAACCAGGCAATTGTTGCCGTTTTTTTCGCACCGCCTCGCACTTTAGTTACAACTATATATGATAAAGCCTCATCAAGAAGCACCAGGAAAATTCGTTCATCTGCAAAAAGCTTCTGGCAGGGTCTGACAGAGACAGCATCGTCAGACCACGGCGCGTAACGCGTTCATTCTGGATGATTTTATGGCTATTTCTGCGGCAAATTTGCCGCCTTTGCTGTCAGCATACTTCGCTTCGCGCTACGTCAGATGTCTGCGCGCAATAAACCGCACGTGCTTATTGATTACGACCATAATCAAAATAAGTTGACTCTTTAGATTATGATCGTAATTATTAAGCCGGTGAGTTGACTACCGCCGCCTGTTTAAGGCGCCCCTTTTGATAACAGAGAGAACATCATATGACTACGCCTTCTGCTGTGCTGATTACTGGCGCCTCTTCCGGCATCGGTGCAACCTATGCCGAACGCTTCGCTCGTCGCGGCCACGACCTTGTGCTGGTGGCGCGAGATAAAGCGCGGCTGGATACGCTGGCGCTGCGCTTATGCCAGGAATATGGCGTTGGCGTTGATGTTATGCAGGCCGATCTGACCCGGGCCGACGACCTGCTCGCGGTAGAAGCGCGGCTGCGTGACGATACGCGCATCGACACGCTGATTAACAATGCCGGTATCGGTCAGTCCGGTGAATTTACGACGCAGACGCCAGCGACCATCGACGCGCTGATTACGCTCAACGTCACCGCGCTGACGCGTTTGGCCAGTGCTGTCGCGCCGCGATTTGCTCAGGCAGGCAGTGGATCGATTGTGAATATCGGCTCGGTGGTCGGTCTGGCACCTGAATTTGGCATGACGGTGTATGGCGCCACCAAAGCCTTTGTGCTGTTTCTGACGCAGGGGATGCGCCATGAATTAACGGCGAAAGGCGTGTATGTACAGGCGGTGCTGCCAGCTGGCACCTATACCGAAATCTGGGATCGCGCCGGAATTGATATCACGGCGGCGGCGCAGATGATGGAAGTGGGCGAGCTGGTCGATGCGGCACTTCATGGCTTCGACCGTCGTGAAGGCATCACCATTCCGCCGCTGCATAACGCTGAACGCTGGGAAACGCTGGATACCGCCCGTCAGAGCCTGTTTATCGATCTCAAACAGCATGAAGCCGCCGAACGTTATAAAACGGTGCGCTAACTCCCTGCGCTGCTGCCGGTGATGGCTACTTCCGGCAGCGTCACCCAAGATTTAATAAAGGATATTGTGCCATGACAATCACCCCAGTCGCTCTGGTCACCGGCGCCTCATCAGGCATCGGTGAAGCCTGTGCAAGGCAACTTGCCGCCGCAGGCTATCGCGTTTACGGCACCAGCCGACGTGCAGACAGCCAATCATCCGGGGCCTTTACCCTGCTGCCGCTGGACGTTACCGATGAACAGTCGGTCGACGCGGTGATCAAAGAGGTCATTGCCCGTGAAGGGCGCATCGATTTGCTGATCAACAATGCCGGCTTTGGTATTGCCCCCGCCGCTGCCGAGGAGAGTTCCGTCGAACAGGCGTGGGCGCTTTTTGACACCAATTTTATGGGCATTGTGCGCATGACCTGCGCTGTGGTACCGCATATGCGTCGTCAGGGATCGGGGCGAATTATCAATATTGGTTCCATTCTCGGCGTGATTGCTATGCCTTATGTGGCACTGTATGCCGCCAGTAAACATGCAGTTGAAGGCTATTCAGAAGCGCTGGACCATGAACTGCGTACGCAGGGCATCAGAGTATCGGTGATCGAGCCTGCCTATACGAAAACCGCATTTGATACCCATACCATCGCGCCCGATCGGCCACTGGCGGAATACAGCACGGTGCGTGCCAGCGTGACACAAACCATTCGCCAGGCGATGAATATTGCTGATACGCCCGATGATGTTGCGCAGGTTGTGGTGCGTGTGGCACAGACCGGGCGGCCAAAAATACGCTATACGGCAGGCAAGGCCGCTGCTCAGCTGGCCTTTTTACGCCGCTTTGCGCCATCACGCGTGCTGGATAAAGGCGTGCGCAAGAATTTGCAGCTTGATCAGGTACGGAAAAGTTGATGAGCTAATGCCCTGGTCGTTATGCAGGAGCGGAAGATGGATCGGCAACAGTTTATTGCCCATATGCAAAATCGATACGGCACGGCGCCCGACTATCCCTGGGCTAAACTGCCCGACTACGCGGTGTTTCGGCATGGTGACAGCGGAAAATGGTATGCCCTGCTGATAAAAATTGCCGCCAGCAAGCTGGGCGCAGAGAGTGATGCGCTGGTCGAGGCGATCAATATCAAGGTAGCGCCAGGCGTTGCCGGATCGCTGAGACAGCAGCCGGGCGTCTATCCGGCATGGCATATGAACAAAGAGCATTGGGTCACGTTATTGCTTGAGGGCCCAATGGATGACGACGAGCTGCTGGGCTGGGTGGATGACAGCTATCGACTGACGTGGCCGGGCAAAAAGCGGACGATGACGCTGTAGAACTATTCGCCTGCTTGCTGTTGAGCGGCAATCACGTCCATACCGATCTGCTGACCGTAAGAGAGTTCCAGCGTGTTGCCATCCGGATCGGCGAAGAAGGCCCAATAACCTACCGGTGCAGCAGATTGCTGTGCCGCCCGCCGCAGTACGCCTTCCTGCTCAGCCAGACGCACTTTTGCATCAATTTCATCGCGGCTGGCGCAGGCCACGCCAATATGTCCAAAAGGCCCCAGCGGCGTATCCACCGTGCTTTGTGATTGCACCAACACCAGCGCAAACGGGCGGGTAAGATCGGACAGCCAGGCCACTTTTTGCGCCTCGGCAATGCCTGGCTCGCGCTGATGAATCACCTGCATGCCGGCATAGCGCTGATAAAAGACCACACTCTTTTCCAGATCCCTTACCTGCAACGCTATATGGCTCAATCCACAATCGTTCACTGACATACATCATCTCCTGTTCCCTGTTGAGCGTTCATCTTGCCACCCGCCTGAGGCGACATTTGATCGTCAGTGCCTGTTCCGCAAAGAGTACGCAAAAAAAATCACCGGCCCTGTAACGATACCGGTGATGATTTATAAAGCCTGTTGCGGCGGACTTAGCGTAAAACGGGCCTGAGCAGGCCCGCTTGCTTACTCAACGGTAACGGATTTGGCAAGGTTACGCGGCTGATCGACGTCGGTGCCTTTGATCAGCGCGACGTGGTAGGAGAGCAGCTGTAGCGGCACGGTGTAGAAAATCGGTGCAATCACCTCTTCCACATGCGGCAGCGAAATGATCTTCATTCCTTCGCTGTCGCTGAAGCCCGCATCCTGATCGGCAAACACATAAAGCAGACCGCCACGAGCGCGTACTTCTTCAATGTTCGACTTCAGCTTTTCCAGCAGTTCGTTGTTGGGTGCCACGACGATGACCGGCATATCGGCATCGATCAGCGCCAGCGGACCATGTTTTAGCTCGCCAGCGGCATAGGCTTCCGCGTGAATGTAGGAGATCTCTTTCAGCTTCAGCGCACCTTCCATAGCGATCGGATATTGATCGCCGCGGCCAAGGAACAGCGCATGATGCTTGTCAGAGAAGCCCTCAGCCAGACTTTCGATCAGCTTATCCTGTGCCAGCATCTGTTCGATGCGGCTCGGCAGTGCCTGCAGCGCATGAACGATTTCATGCTCTTTTTCCAGACTCATGCCGTGCAGACGGCCCACTTTTGCCACCAGCATCAGCAGTACGGTCAGCTGCGTGGTAAAAGCTTTGGTCGACGCAACGCCAATCTCGGTACCCGCTTTGGTCATCAGCGCCAGATCGGATTCGCGTACCAGCGATGAGCCCGCCACGTTGCAGATTGCCAGCGAACCCAAATAGCCCAGCTCTTTTGACAAACGCAGCGCGGCCAGCGTATCGGCGGTTTCACCAGACTGCGACAGTGTGATCAGCAGGCTGTTTTTCCGCACGGCAGATTTGCGATAACGAAACTCAGAGGCGATCTCGACGTCGCAGGTGACGTTGGCCAATGCTTCGAACCAGTAACGCGCCACCATACCTGAGTTATACGAGGTGCCACAGGCGATGATCTGTACATGCTCAATCTGGCCAAGCAGCGTCGCCGCTTCCGGGCCCAGCTCACTGAGATCGATTTCGCCCTGGCTAAAACGCCCGTGCAGGGTGTTTTTGATCGCCATCGGCTGCTCGTAAATCTCTTTCTGCATGTAATGACGATAAAGACCTTTATCACCGGCATCATACTGCACGTTAGACTCAATTTCGGCACGCTGTACGCTTTCGCCACGCACGTTGACGATAGCCACTTCACGGCGAGTAATTTCCGCGATATCGCCTTCTTCCAGATAGATAAAGCGACGGGTTACCGGCAGCAGCGCCAGCTGATCGGAGGCGATGAAGTTTTCACCCACGCCACGGCCAATCACCAGCGGGCTGCCAGAACGGGCGGCCACCAGCACAGCGGGATCACGGCTGTCCATGATTACCATGCCGTAAGCGCCGCGCAGTTGAGGAATCGCACGCTGCACCACTTCGCGCAGCGAGCCGCCCTGTTTTTGCTCCCAGTTGACCAGATGCGCCACCACTTCGGTGTCGGTTTCAGAGACAAACTGATAGCCGCGTTCAGTCAGCAGCGCACGCAGCGGTTCATGATTCTCAATGATGCCGTTATGCACCACGGTGATCGCCCCGGAAACATGGGGATGCGCATTCACTTCTGACGGCTCGCCGTGCGTGGCCCAGCGCGTATGCGCAATGCCGGTTCCGCCAATTAACGGATGTTGCTCGGCTGCTTCAGCCAGCTTTTGAACCTTACCCAGGCGACGCAGACGCGTCATATGCCCTTGCCTGTCGACTACGGCCAGCCCGGCCGAATCGTAACCGCGATATTCCAGACGACGCAGACCTTCTAACAAAATCTCTGCGATATCACGTTGTGCTACAGCGCCAACAATTCCACACATAGTTAATTTCCTGACTCATGGCGTTTCGCGCCATTTGCATTGTCTTATGATCTGATATGCCGGTTGACCGGCGCCCCGAGCCTTGTAGAGAGTGGGGCTTATTATGCTTATCCATCTTCTGCGGATAAGTAGGATAACGCGCCTGTAGAGGCCGCTATCGATTTCGCGCCGGCATCGCTAGCCGGCGCAAGTAAATCATCACTTTTTCTTCGCTGGCCGCTGCCAGCCCGATTTTTGCAGCTGTTCTTTTCGGTTATAAACCAGATCGGCCGCGGTAACATCGTGCATCACCGTGGTTCCTGCGGCGATAGTCGCCCCTGCGGCCACGTTGACCGGCGCCACCAGCTGAGTATCAGAACCAACAAACACATCATCGCCGATGGTGGTCACTGATTTATTGACGCCATCGTAGTTACAGGTGATGGTGCCAGCGCCAATGTTAACGTTAGCGCCAATGTCAGCATCGCCCAGATAGCTCAAATGCCCGGCCTTGGAGCCTTTGCCAAGGCGCGCTTTTTTCATCTCGACAAAGTTACCGACGTGCGCACCTTCTGCCAGTTCAGCGCCCGGACGCAGACGCGCAAATGGACCTACGGTACAGTCGGTCGACAGCGTGGCGTTTTCGATCACGGAATAAGGGCTGATTTCACAACCGTCGCCGATAACACTGTTTTTAATGACGCAACCGGCGCCAATCTTGACGTTATCGCCCAGCGTAACGTTGCCTTCGATCACCACATTGATATCAATCTCAACGTCGCGACCATGCTTCAGCTCGCCACGCAGATCGAATCGCTGCGGATCGCGTAGCATTACGCCAGCCAGCAGCAGCTTTTCCGCCTGTTCGCGTTGATAAACACGTTCCAGCGTTGCCAGTTGCAGACGATTGTTAACGCCGTCGGTTTCGCTGGCGCGATCCGGATGAACAGCGGTGATGGTGCGGCCTTCCTGATGCGCCAGGGCAATGATGTCAGTGATGTAGTATTCGCCCTGGGCATTGTTGTTGGTCAGCTTACTGAGCCAGCGCGTTAAATCAGCGCCGTTGGCAATCAGAATGCCAGTGTTGATCTCATTGATCAGCAGCTGCTGTGGTGAACTGTCTTTTTGCTCAACGATGCCAACAATCTCACCCTGCTCGCGCACAATGCGCCCATAACCGGAAGGATCGTCCAATACCACGGTCAGCAGGCCAATGCCGCCCGCAGGTTTGGCATCGCGCAGGCGGCTCAGCGTCTGCAGCGAGATCAACGGCACGTCGCCGTAAAGCATCAGGATATCTTCGTCATCAGCAAAATGGGGCGCGGCCTGCTGCATTGCATGGCCGGTGCCGAGCTGCTCTGCCTGCATCACCCAGTTTAACGAATCATCGCCTAATGTGGATTGCAGTAGCTCTCCGCCATGACCATAAACCAGATGAATATGGCGTGCGCCAATACTTTTCGCAGCATCGATAACGTGCTGCACCATAGGTTTGCCGGCCAGCTTGTGCAGAACTTTAGGCAACGCCGAATACATGCGCGTTCCTTTGCCAGCCGCAAGGATGACCACGCTCAAAGTGCTGTTTGACATAACTATCCTGTTGGTTTTTTTCAGAGGAAAGTAAAACGGTTTCCCGGTGAGATTACTACATTTTTCTCAGTACGAAATTAGCCAGGCGACAGCGGCTAAAAATAGCTAAAAAAAATGCCAGCCCGAGGGCTGGCACTGTTTATATACCGTAAACCTGTTACATCGCTTTGTTGCGGGTCAACTCGATCACACGCAGCTTGGCAATGGCTTTCGCCAGTTCAGCCGAAGCCTGAGCATAGTCCACGTCGCCGTGGGAACTATTCATGTGCTCTTCTGCCTTGCGTTTCGCTTCAAGCGCACGCGCTTCATCAAGGTCAGAACCGCGAATAGCGGTATCAGCCAGCACCGTTGCCGATCCAGGCTGAACTTCCAGAATGCCGCCAGAGAGGTAAATATACTCCTCTTCACCGCGTTCTTTAACGATGCGAATCATACCAGGTTTGATGGCGGTCAGCAGCGGGGCGTGGCCAGGAAAAATTCCCAGTTCACCTTCGCTACCTGACACCTGGATCTTTTGCACCAGCCCGGTGAACATCTGCTGTTCCGCGCTGACGACATCCAGATGATAAGTCAAAGCCATAACTAACCTCCCGGGAAACCGTGATTACAGTTTCTTCGCTCTTTCCACAGCTTCTTCGATGGCGCCAACCATGTAGAAAGCCTGCTCTGGCAGATGGTCGAATTCGCCTTCCATGATGCCTTTAAAGCCACGGATGGTGTCTTTCAACGACACGTATTTGCCCGGGGAACCGGTAAATACTTCTGCTACGAAGAACGGCTGAGACAGGAAGCGCTGAATTTTACGCGCACGAGCCACCAGCAGTTTGTCATCTTCAGACAGTTCGTCCATACCAAGGATGGCGATGATGTCTTTCAGTTCCTGGTAACGTTGCAGAATAGACTGCACGCCACGCGCGGTGTCGTAGTGTTCCTGACCAACAACCAGCGGATCGAGCTGACGGCTGGTGGAGTCCAGCGGATCAACGGCCGGGTAGATACCCAGAGACGCGATCTGACGGCTCAGCGTAACGGTTGAGTCAAGGTGGGCGAAGGTGGTCGCCGGAGAGGGGTCAGTCAAGTCATCCGCAGGAACGTAAACGGCCTGTACGGAAGTGATTGAACCCGTCTTGGTGGAGGTAATACGCTCCTGCAGCACACCCATCTCTTCTGCCAGCGTAGGCTGATAACCTACCGCAGAAGGCATACGACCCAGCAGTGCTGATACTTCAGTACCGGCCAGGGTGTAACGATAGATGTTATCGATGAACAGCAGAACGTCACGACCTTCATCACGGAATTTCTCCGCCATAGTCAGACCGGTCAGTGCAACGCGCAGACGGTTACCCGGCGGCTCGTTCATCTGACCATACACCAGCGCAACTTTATCGATAACGTTGGAGTCAGTCATTTCGTGGTAGAAGTCGTTACCCTCACGAGTACGCTCACCCACACCGGCAAATACCGAGAAACCTGAGTGCTCAGCCGCAATGTTACGGATCAGCTCCATCATGTTTACGGTTTTACCCACGCCCGCACCACCGAAGAGGCCGACTTTACCGCCTTTAGCAAACGGACAGATCAGGTCGATGACCTTGATGCCAGTTTCCAGCAGCTCTTGTGAGTTAGACTGATCTTCGTAAGAAGGAGCCGGACGGTGAATCGCCCAACGCTCTTCTTCGCCGATGTCGCCTTTCATATCGATCGGCTCACCGAGCACGTTCATGATACGACCCAGGGTCGCAGTACCTACAGGTACTTCAATTGCGTGCTGCAGATCCACGGTTTCCAGACCGCGCTTCAGGCCGTCAGACGTACCCATAGCAATGGTACGAACCACACCGCCACCCAGCTGCTGCTGTACTTCCAGCACCAGACGAGCATCACCATTTTTCACCTCAAGGGCGCTGTACACCTGCGGTACTGCATCCTGGGGGAATTCGACGTCAACAACGGCGCCGATAATCTGGACAATCTTTCCAGTTGCCATCTTGAATCCTCTACCTAATTCGTTTATACCCACCGCCGCTGTGGCGCAGGCATGAATTGCCGCAACACGATGCGTTGGGTATACCTGGTTTAAACCGCGGAGGCCCCCGAGACGATCTCGGTAAGTTCCTGGGTGATGCTGGCCTGACGAGCTTTGTTGTATACCAACTGCAGCTCTTTGATCAGCTCTCCGCCGTTGTCGGTTGCGGCTTTCATCGCCACCATACGCGCGGCCTGCTCGCTGGCCAGGTTTTCCACAACACCCTGATAAACCTGAGACTCTACATAGCGGCGCAGTAAAGTATCCAGCAGCGCTTTCGGATCGGGTTCATACAGATAATCCCAGGTTTTCTTCTCCAGTTCTTCTTCGCCTTCTGCTGGCGGTAACGGCAGCAGCTGGGTAATCGTTGGAGTCTGAGACATGGTGTTGTTAAATTTGTTGCTAACGATAAAGAGCTTATCAAGGCGACCTTCGTCGTAAGCCTGCAACATCACTTTTACCGGTCCAATCAAATCGGACAGAGAAGGTTTATCTCCCATGCCTGATGCCTGAGCCACGACGTTGCTGCCTACTGCACCGAAGAAAGCGAGACCTTTGGAACCGATAATGGCCAGATCGCTCTGTACGCCTTTATCAGACCAGGCTTTCATATCAGCCAGCAATTTTTTGAACAGGTTAATGTTCAAACCACCACAAAGCCCACGGTCAGTCGAAACGACCAGGTAGCCGACGCGCTTAACGTCACGCTCCGCAAGGTAAGGGTGCTTGTATTCCAGATTACCCAGTGCAATGTGACCAATCACTTTGCGCATGGTATCTGCATACGGACGGCTGGCCGCCATGCGTTCCTGCGTTTTACGCATTTTGGAGGCGGCGACCATTTCCATCGCTTTGGTGATCTTTTGCGTGTTTTTTACGCTGCCGATCTTACTACGTATCTCTTTTGCGCCGGCCATTAGCTTCTCCTCAAAGCCTTGCGGCCTGCCTTTTCAGACAGGCCGCCAGACATTACCAGGACTGGGTTGCTTTAAACGTTTCGAGCAGGCCTTTCAGCTTCGCTTCGATATCGTTATTAAAGTTGCCAGTTTGGTTGATTTCCTGCATCAGCTCAGCGTGTTCGCGATCCGCGTACGCCAGCAGAGCGGCTTCGAAGCTGCCAATTTTAGCCAGTTCAACGTCGTTCAGGAAGCCACGCTCAGCAGCAAACAGCACCAGACCCTGCTGCGCAACTGACATCGGCGCATACTGTTTCTGTTTCAGCAGTTCGGTCACTTTCTGACCATGGCTGAGCTGTTTACGGGTTGCGTCATCCAGATCGGAAGCGAACTGAGAGAACGCTGCCAGTTCACGATACTGTGCCAGTGCGGTACGAATACCACCGGACAGTTTCTTGATGATCTTGGTCTGAGCAGCACCGCCCACACGGGATACGGAGATACCCGGGTTAACCGCCGGACGAATACCGGAGTTAAACAGGTTAGATTCCAGGAAGATCTGACCATCGGTAATCGAAATTACGTTGGTTGGAACGAATGCTGAAACGTCACCCGCCTGGGTTTCAATGATCGGCAGAGCGGTCAGAGAACCGGTTTTACCTTTAACTTCGCCTTTAGTGAAGTTTTCCACGTACTCAGCGTTAACGCGAGATGCGCGCTCCAGCAGACGGGAGTGGAGGTAAAACACGTCGCCAGGGAAGGCTTCACGGCCTGGTGGACGACGCAGCAGCAGAGAAATCTGACGGTAGGCGATAGCCTGTTTAGACAGGTCATCATAAACGATCAGTGCATCTTCACCGCGGTCACGGAAATATTCGCCCATTGCGCAACCTGCATAAGGAGATAGGTATTGCAGAGCAGCAGATTCAGAAGCGGAAGCAACCACGACGATGGTGTTCGAAAGGGCGTTATGCTCTTCCAGTTTACGCACCACGTTAGCGATGGTGGAGGCTTTCTGACCGATAGCAACATAAACACATTTGATGCCAGAATCGCGCTGGTTAATGATCGCATCGATCGCCATCGCGGTTTTACCGGTCTGACGGTCGCCGATGATCAGCTCACGCTGGCCACGACCGATTGGAATCATCGCATCAACGGCTTTATAACCAGTCTGAACCGGCTCATCAACGGATTGGCGATCGATTACGCCTGGCGCAATCACTTCAATTGGCGAGAAGCCGTCGTTTTCGATAGCGCCTTTGCCATCGATTGGTGCACCCAGTGTGTTAACCACACGGCCCAGCAGGCCGCGGCCAACCGGAACTTCCAGGATGCGACCCGTACACTTAACCTTCATGCCTTCAGCAAGGTCAGCGTAAGGACCCATGACCACAGCACCGACAGAGTCGCGCTCAAGGTTCAGGGCGATAGCGTAACGGCTACCCGGCAGGGCAATCATCTCACCCTGCATCACATCGGCCAGGCCGTGTACGCGGATGATACCGTCACTTACAGAAACAATAGTACCTTCGTTGTGAGCTTCGCTCACTACATTGAACTGAGCAATGCGCTGCTTGATCAGTTCGCTGATTTCAGTGGAATTCAGTTGCATATGCTCCAGTTCCCTTAAGACTGCAGGACGTCTGCCAGACGCTCAAGGCGGCCGCGAACGCTGCCATCAATGACCATATCACCCGCACGGATGATAACGCCTGCCATAACAGACTTGTCGATTTTGCAATTCAGCTTAACTTTGCGTGACAGACGTTTTTCCATCGCGGTGCTGATTTTAGCCAGCTGGTCGTTACTCAGCGTACTGGCGGAAATCACCTCAACTTCTGCGGTAGCGTCATACGCCGCGCGCAGCGCGATGAATTGTTCCAGTACTGCCGGTAGCGCCGTTAAACGCCCGTTTTCGGCCATTACCTTAATCAGGTTTTGACCCGCTTCGTCCAGTTGGTCACCGCAGATGGCGATGAAAGAGGCAGATAAAGCTTCCGGTGCTAATGCACCGGAAAGGAGATCAGCCACCTGTTCATTGCTTGCTACTTCTGCAGCAAATGACAGCATCTGCTGCCAGCGATCGACATTCTGCTTTTCAACAGCAAAGTCAAAAGCTGCTTTGGCGTAGGGGCGAGCTACAGTAATTAATTCAGACATCAGCCCCTTCCTCCTTACAGTTCAGCGACCAGTTTATCAACGATGTCGCTGTTAGCAGCTTCATCCACGGAACGTTCGATGATTTTCTCGGCGCCGGCCACAGCCAGCATCGCGACTTGCTTACGTAACTCTTCACGAGCACGTTTACGCTCAGCATCAATTTCTGCCTGCGCTTGCGTGAGGATCTTGTTACGTTCCTGCTCAGCTTCCGCTTTCACTTCGTCCAAAATCTGTGCACGACGTTTATTTGCCTGCTCGATAATGACCTGAGCTTCTTCTTTCGCTTTTTTCAGCTGGTCGGTCGCATTAGCCTGCGCGAGATCCAGATCTTTTTTGGCACGTTCGGCGGAAGCAAGGCCTTCAGCAATTTCTTTCTGGCGCTTTTCGATAGCAGCCATAATCGGCGGCCATACGTACTTCATGCAGAACGCGACAAACAGGATGAACGCGATAGCCTGGCCGAGGATTGTTGCGTTAATGTTCACAGCACAATGCCTCTTGTTAAATTAACTTACTCTGCCGCATCAAGGAGAAGCGGCAGAATCCGTTCGCCAAACATGAGATGAATGGCGAACCCTCGATCATCCAGCGACAGCGAACATCACGTAGAGACCCAGACCAACAGCGATCATCGGGATTGCATCCACCAGACCCATCACAACAAAGAACTGCGTACGCAGCAGAGGAATCAGATCCGGTTGACGCGCGGCGCCTTCCAGGAATTTACCTCCGAGGATGCCGATACCGATCGCAGCACCGATTGCCGCCAGGCCCATCATCACAGCGGCAGCCATGTACAGCAGATCCATATTCAGGTTTTCCATGACAGTCTCCAGTTTGTTTCAGTTAAAAGCAGTAGTGTTGAGAAAAAAATCAATGTTCTTCAGATGCCATCGACAGATAGACAATCGTTAAGACCATGAAAATGAAAGCCTGCAGCGAAATGATCAGGATGTGGAAAATGGCCCATGGCACATTCAGGATCCACTGTGACCACCACGGCAACAGACCTGCAATCAGGATAAAAATCAACTCACCCGCATACATGTTGCCGAACAGTCGTAAACCAAGCGAAACCGGTTTAGACAGCAGGCTCACACCTTCAAGAATCAGGTTGATCGGGATGAAGAGCGGGTGATTGAAAGGTTGCAGAGTCAGTTCTTTGGTGAAGCCACCCACACCTTTCATTTTGATGCTGTAAAACAGAATCAAAATAAAGACGCCCAATGCCATCGACAGCGTAACGTTAACGTCAGCTGAAGGCACCACGCGCAGCGCCGGAAGACCTAACCAGTGCTCACCGATATACGGCAGCAGGTCAATCGGCAGCAAATCCATAAAGTTCATCAAAAATACCCAGACGAAAATCGTCAGGGCTAACGGGGCAATCAGCTTGCTCTTGCCGTGGTACATGTCGCGAACATTGCTGTCAACGAAGCCCACAACCAGCTCGATAGCCGCCTGCATTTTTCCCGGTACGCCGCTGGTGACGTTTTTCGCCACTTTACGGAACAGGAACAGAAACAACAGTCCCAGCACAACAGAGAAAAACATGGAATCAAGATTTAACGTCCAGAACGTCGCTGGTGCGTCGTGTGCCACCAACTGGAAAGTACGCAGATCCATCTGAAGATGTGTCAGATGGTGACCTATGTATTCCTGTGGCGTAGAGAGTTCTCCTGCGGCCATGATGCCTCTTACCCTTTGTTGTTAATTACAGCCGGTGCAACGATTTGAACAATCAACACCGATAACCAGGTCAACCCGAGCGGCATAAACACCGCATCGAACACACCTAACGCCACAATAAGAAAAATGATGGTGGCAAACACCTTCAACACTTCCCCCAGAGCAAAGCTCCAGGCGACTCGACCTTTTGCGGGTGTTTGCGCCTGTAGGCGCCAGGCTAAAATCATAAACAACACGTTAGGCAGCCAGGCCGCCAAACCACCTGCGATGGCAGATGCGCCCCAAGTGACACCTTTCAACGTAAACAGCGCGCCGATTATGACAAACGTCACCAGCTGAATAAGCAGCACGGTCCGGGCAAATTTCACACTGTAAAGAGACACTGACATGACGCTGAAACTCTCCTGCCCCGTTGGGGGTATGTCGCGTGTCGTATGAGACTGTCTTTACTCATTTGAGTCAAGCAGCAAAAAACGAGCAAATTATACGGTGCATACCTGCGATTTCAATCGATAAGTAGAGAAAAGGTGAACAATTATTTAAATTTCTTTCGGAAGGGCTATTTTGTAAAACCATTCTCTCACTGCTTTCACCCTGCTATTTTCTTAAAACGCTTAAAATCCTGGCAATAAAGCGTGCTTCAGATCACAAAATTCTCAGATAATTTATCCATATCAATACGGATTATTCCTGGAATTAGAACCGTATGACTATAAAAACCCTTTAAAATCAAATAACTAATTATTCATAAAAACAAAAACAAAAATAACATCGATTAATAGCCTGAATTGACATCAGTACGATCAATTTTGCATTTAAATGCCATCACCCTGGGCCACTTATCGCTGGCATATATTTCCGCCTGTAATTATCGACAATGTAAAATGGCAGGCCAGTCGTGATCTTCCTGCTAATAACTTGTGAATATTACGTTAAATGTAACGAGAAATTGCTATCAGTTTCCTACAGGGCTTTTAACCGAACGATAACATTACCTAAAAACAACAATCGATCTCCAACAGGTTCGAATGCGTTTTTTTTGACCGATGGACAGAATCGATAGCGTTCGTTCAGTGGCTAAAGACGCAAAAAAAGCGATTATTGCGCAGTAATAATCACCAGATGACGCTCACCTTCCAGTTCGGGCACCTGCAATCGGATAATTTTTTCAACAGCAAATGGCGCGGGCAAAGCAGCAATTTCATCGTCTGGCTGCACGCCTTTTAAGGCATAAAAGCGCCCTTCCCTGCCGGGTAAATGATGACACCAGCTTACCATGTCACCAATGGAGGCAAAGGCACGGCTGATGACGCCATCAAACCCAGGTTCGGCAGGAAAATCTTCTACGCGGCTCTGTACGGGTTCAATGTTAGTAAGCCCTAACTCATGCTTAACCTGACGCAGAAATCGCACGCGTTTTCCCAGACTGTCCAACAAGGTAAAATGCGACTGCGGCCGCACGATAGCCAGTGGAACACCAGGCAATCCCGGACCGGTGCCAACATCGATGAAGCGTTCGCCCTGCAGATGCGGTTCGACCACAATGCTGTCCATGATATGCCTGATCAACATCTGCTGCGGGTCACGAACTGAGGTCAGGTTGTAAGCCTTGTTCCATTTATCCAGCAAGGCGACATAGGCAACCAGCTGCTGTTTTTGTTGATCGGACAATGAAATGTTGGCCGCTTTCAGCAGCGTATCGAGTTTAGCTATCACAACGTTACCAGGAATTCAGAGGATAAAAGGCGGGCGTACAGCAGTACGCCCGGGTGATGCAGTCAAAATCAGGCACTTTTACGCAGCAAGCCCTGCTTTTTCAGGTAAACCAGCAAAATTGAAATTGCCGCTGGCGTCACACCAGAAATACGCGAAGCCTGGCCAATTGAAACCGGTTTATGATCGTTGAGCTTGGCGATCACTTCGTTCGAAAGGCCGCTGACGTTGTGATAATCAAGTTCGACAGGCAACGCGGTGTTCTCATTGCGCTGTTGACGATTGATCTCTTCCTGCTGACGCGCGATATACCCTTCATATTTGACCTGAATTTCAACCTGCTCAGCGGCTTCTTCATCCACCAGTGCTGGAGCGAACAGGCTCAGGGTCATCAGCTGGTCATAGGTCATTTCCGGGCGACGCAGCAGATCTTCACCGCTCGCTTCTTTGGTCAGGGCAGCACTCAGCACGGTATTCACTTCTGCCACGCTTTCTGATTTAGGGTGAACCCAGATATCCCGCAGACGCTGGCGTTCACGCTCGATTGATTCCAGTTTGTCGTTAAAACGTGCCCAGCGAGCATCATCAACCAGACCTAATTCGCGGCCCGTTTCGGTCAGACGCAAATCGGCATTATCTTCACGCAGCATCAAACGGTATTCGGCGCGTGAGGTAAACATGCGGTACGGCTCTTTGGTACCCAGTGTGCACAGGTCATCAACCAGCACGCCCAGGTAGGCCTGATCGCGGCGAGGTGCCCAGCCCTCTTTGTCAGCAGACAGGCGCGCGGCGTTCAAACCAGCCAACAGACCTTGCGCGGCTGCTTCCTCATAACCGGTAGTGCCGTTGATCTGACCGGCAAAGAACAGGCCATGAATAAATTTGCTTTCCAGCGTCGGGTGCAGATCGCGCGGATCGAAAAAGTCATACTCAATGGCGTAGCCCGGACGGACGATCTTCGCGTTTTCCAGGCCCTGCATCGAACGAACAATCTGCATTTGGACATCAAACGGTAGGCTGGTAGAAATACCGTTTGGATAAATTTCATTGCTGGTCAGGCCTTCCGGTTCAAGGAAGATCTGGTGCGCGTTGCGATCGGCAAAACGCATCACTTTATCTTCGATCGACGGACAATAACGTGGGCCAATGCCTTCAATCACCCCGGCATACATCGGGCTGCGATCGAGGTTATTGCGGATCACATCATGGGTTTTTTCGTTGGTGTAGGTGATATAGCACGGCACCTGCTGGGGATGCTGTGCGGCATTGCCCATGAACGAAAAGACCGGCAACGGCGTATCACCGTGCTGTGGTGCCAGAACGCTGAAATCGATTGTGCGCGCATCAATACGCGGCGGCGTGCCGGTTTTCAGACGGCTGACGCGCAGTGGCAATGCACGCAAACGGCGTGCCAAAGGAATAGAAGGCGGATCGCCAGCACGGCCACCGCTGTAATTATCCAGTCCGATGTGAATTTTGCCGTCAAGGAAAGTCCCAACGGTCAGGACCACCGATTTTGCACGAAACTTGAGACCCATCTGGGTTACGGCACCCACAACACGATCGTTTTCAACGATCAGATCGTCGACCGCCTGCTGGAAGATCATCAGGTTTGGCTGATTCTCCAGCGCGGTTCTGACGGCCTGCCGATACAGGACGCGATCGGCCTGAGCACGAGTTGCCCGCACCGCGGGGCCTTTGCTGGCGTTTAGTATCCTAAACTGGATGCCGGCATGGTCGATAGCATGTGCCATCAGGCCGCCCAGAGCGTCCACTTCCTTAACCAGATGACCTTTCCCAATGCCGCCAATCGCCGGGTTACAGGACATTTGTCCCAGCGTGTCGATATTGTGAGTTAATAACAGGGTTTGCTGACCCATCCTGGCAGCTGCCATTGCGGCTTCAGTGCCTGCATGACCGCCACCGATCACGATGACGTCAAAAGGATCGGGATAAAACATGGAAGTGCACCTCAAAGTTGGACCATCAGGATCGTGTGGTGTCCTGGGTGAAAGATTCTACTTAAATTCAGTCGAAGGGGAAAGCGCCGGGATCCGTAGGTTTTAAAAGATAGATCTTTAATTCTTTGATGATCTCTCTGTTAGATCTCTTATTAGGATCGCCATTATCTGTGGATAACCGCGAATTCATGCACAATAACAGGAGATTACAAAGGATCATATGCTGTGAATGATCGGTGATCCTGATCCGTATAAGCTGGGATCAACTTTGCTAGTTATGCACAGGCTGAAAAAGCATCAGCGGTTGTTCTTTGGATAACTACCGGTTGTTACCAGCATTAAGGCCTAGTTATCCACAGATATTCCGGTGCAAAACGTGCGATCCAGGGAAAAGATCGCCAATTAAAGACGCGATCGTGAGCCAATAACGATCGTTTTGACGCAGGATCGTCTTCTTATAGCTGCTCGATCCAGCTTTCCAGCCAGACTTCCGCAGGATCTTCAGGAATCTCATGCTCCAGCATATCGATTTCCAGGCGATCGCCGATGCGTTGCGCACCACGATTTTGCAATAGCGCATCAAACTGCTTAATCGCGCCGCAAAAAAGATCGTATTCACGGTTGCCAATACCAATTGCACCATAGCGTACCGCTGACAGATCGGGTTGACGCTCGGTGATCTCATCAAACAGCACCTGCAAATTGTCCGGCAGGTCGCCTGCGCCATGCGTCGACGTCACCACCAGCCAAATTCCGGATAACGTCAGTTCATCCAGCGCCGGTCCGTGCAACAGTTCGCTGGACTTGCCCACTTCCTCAAGCTTTTCAGCCAGATGTTCAGCAACGTATTCCGCGCTGCCCAGCGTGCTACCGGTAATAAAGGTAATGTCAGCCATGAAGATCCCCCGTTAAAGAGGCGCATTGTACGCTGTGATTAACGTCTGATCCACCTGTGGAAAACAAGGTTATGGTTGATCGGCGATCCGCTGCTGGCAGTGCTGGCGAGCGGATCCGGGCAGGGATAACTTTGTGCACAACTTGATCAGGGTTTGATGGTTCGCATGATGGGGTTTTGCAGGGAGATCAGCGTTTCAGTGGACTGGATCTCATCGATAGTCTGAATCTTATTGATCAGCACCTGCTGCAGTGCGTCGATTGAGCGGCACATGACCTTAATGAAAATGCTGTAGTGGCCGGTGGTGTACCAGGCTTCCACTACTTCGTCGAGCGCGTTCAGGCGCGCCAGTGCGGCAGGATAGTCTCGGGCGCTTTTCAGGATGATGCCGATGAAGCAGCAGACATCGAAGCCGAGGCGGCGCGGATCGATCTCAACGCGCGTGCCAAGAATGATGCCCGCCTGCTTCATCTTTTCTACCCGTACGTGAATGGTGCCCGGGCTGACATTAAACTGTTTGGCCAGCTCTGCGTACGCTGTGCGGGCGTTCTCCAGCAGCGCATTAAGGATGCCGCGATCAAGATTATCGAGTTGAATATTGTCTGTCATAGAGCGGGTTTCCAGAGGAAAAGGCATGCGGCAGAATGTGCAGGAAAACAGCGGGGATGGCAACAGTCAGGCAGCGGTTTCCCGCTGCCTGATGGGGATTAACGCTTACGCCACAGCGTGACCTGGGCAACGCTGTGCTGGAACTTACGCGCGGTCTCACGAATAACGAAAGGCACATCACGCGGCGCCGCCAGCTGTTCAAAATCTTCAGCCAGCATTCTTTGTAGCGCCTGCAGCGTGGTCAGCGCTTCGCCGTTCTCGCGGATACCGCCCAGCCAGTTCTCTTTTGGCGTGTAGTCTTCCAGCCAGGTATAAGGCGAGGCGATCACCAGTAGCCCGCCTGAGGCGATCATTGGCGTAACATCCTGCAAAAAGCGCGCGGGATGGCGCAGGCGATCGATCAGGTTAGCTGCCAGCACCAGATCATAGAGATCCATCTGCGGTTTCAGATTACAGGCGTCGCCCTGTAAAAAGCTGATGCGCCGCGCTTGCTCCACATTCAGATCGAGTGCTTTCAGGCTGACCTGACGGTACTCCACCAAATCGCCCTCTTCCGGCACCACATAACGAAACTCATCGCCGCTGGTTAGCTGCAACGCGACATCAATAAAGCGCGCCGAGTAATCCATGCCGACAACCCGATCGAAATGGCGAGCAAGCTCAAAACTGGCCCGACCGGTGGCGCAGCCAATGTCGAGGGCGCGGCCGCGTTTTTTGCTGTGTTGTAAGGCAATATCTACCAGCGCGGTGGCATAGTTGTCGACGCCGAAGTAGCCCGGACCATACTGAAAATCGAGATACTGCGACACCATGCTGTCGGTTTCATACGGATTAAGCTTTGCCGCTTCTTTATGCTGCGAAACGACGTATCGGAAGCCCGCATGCTGAAAGAAGTGGCGGCGGAATGCGTAGCGCGCGGATTTCAGGGCTTCATTACCGGTGGAAATCCAGCTGCCGCCTTTGATGATGTTGTGCTGACCATCAAAGGTCGGCGTGGAAAAATCATCATAGAGCGGATGAACACGAAAGCCCTCAAAGCCGCTGATGGGCGTTGTGGTCCACTGCCAGACATTTCCGATCACATCGTACAGTTCACCCTGCTGAAAACGGTCAACCGCACAGGATGAAGCCCAGTATTCCAGATTGATATTGCCTGGTGCCCGTGACCAGTTGGTCTGATCGCTGTCGAGGCTGTCGCGAAGAAAAGTCCATTCTGCTTCGCTCGGCAACTGCACCGGCTCACCAGTCACTTCAGCTTTCCAGCGGCAGAAAGCAGCGGCTTCCAGTTGATTTACCTCGGCAGGCCAGTCCCACGGCATTGTGACCTCTTCGGTCAGCAGGCGTAAACGTAGCGCGTCAGGATGGGCGATATCACCGACCCAAAACGTTGGCTTGTCGGCTTTAGCGAACTGACACCAGCGCCAGCCTTCGCCATCCCACCACGTTTCATTTTGATAGCCGCCAGCGGTAACAAACTCAAAAAACTCAGCGTTGCTGACCAGCATTTTACTGGCACTGAAGGGCGCGACGTCGCTGTGCAGTGTGCCGTATTCATTATCCCAGCCGTAGGTGTCATCGGTTTTACCCTGACTTACGCGGCCACCGGCCTGCGGTACCAAATTGTTGTGCGGCACGGCCTCGCGCTGATGGCGCGCTTGCGGGCAGGCGGGCCAGTGTGGTTGCGGTTTTACCCAGTCGATGGGCAACTGACGTATTAATACGCTGGAGGTCTCCAGGTGAATACGCTCATGCTCAATGCCCATCAGGATCACCCATGCCGGGCTCTGCCAGTCAATTGGCAACGTTAACGGTAGGGTACGAATCACCTCGCTCACTAACGCAAACACTTTGTTACGATAGTCACGGATTTCGGCCACGCTCGGCCAGCTGTAATGGCTGTCGTTCAAATCATCCCAGCTCATCTCATCCACGCCGATCGCCATAATGGCTTCGATGCGATCGTCAATGCGCTGATCGATATAGCGCCCCGCCATCAGCTTGTTGATATAGAAGGTAGCGGTATGGCCGTAATAGAAGATTAGCGGGTGGCGCAGCGAAATCGCCTTGTTGAAATAGGCTTGTTCGTCCGCCAGGCAATCAAACAGACTCTCGTACAGCGTCCATGTTTGCGTGAAGTAATCGAGCAACTGTTGGCGTTTTTGTTCCGGGTCAGTGCCGCTCAATAAAAGCGTGCGGGTGGGTGCAGGTAAAGCGTTATCAGAATGGTGCTGTAGTGACGTCACGTTATGCTCCTGGTGCCAAATGGCTACAAGCGTAACGTAAGACTGTAGCAAAGAAGCGTTAAGTGCGTATGACTCAACGTTTCCAGCGGCGGAGCAGGCGGCTCTTCAGACCGGTATCAAAGCGCCAGATATGATCGAAAATACGCATAATGCCCGGCTTGCCATGGGCTGACATCGCCACCGCATGAAAGCGCTGCTGCTGCTGTTGCTGACTGGATTTAACCGCGGCGATGACGCTGTCCGGCAGGCGCTGCGCAATAAAATCAGACAGAATGACCGCATCGGCATCGTGCCAGGCAGGTTCGGCCAGCCGGCGGAGAATGGCTTCCAGGCAAGCCGCCAGGTTAGTGCCGCCGCGAAAGCGCTGACTGAGAAAACGGATCGCCTGTTCCATGCCGTTGTCGCCGGTCAGCTCGTAGCCAATCACATCCTGCGCGAACAGCATAATGTAGCAGCGTCGTTTGTCGGCCAGCGCCACCTTGAGCAGCGCCAGACAAAAGGCTTTGGCACAGCGTTCGTTAAAGCCGCCCATGGAGCCTGAAGTATCGACACAAACGATAAAAGGCCCGCGCGGCTGCTCTTCGTGCTGCTGGTGGCTAACTGGGCGCAGGGAAACATGATCGTGCCAGGCATCACCTTGCAAGCGATAGGTGAGCAGGCGTTTCTCCACCAGCCGCCGATAAAACTCCAGCTCAAGATCGCTGATGCCCAGCGTGGCCAGTTCAGGCGGCAACAGCCGCATAACATCGGCGCTTTGATGGATGCCGTTGACCTCTTCTGGCACCGATTCCGGCTCGCGCACCCAGGCATGATGCTCTTCCAGCGGCGCATCCGGCGTCGGCACGGATTTGGCTTCACGGCTGCGACCCAGCTGCTGCGCCAGCTTCATCAGCTCCGGCTGTTGCGCCAGGAAATCGCCATATTGCACGATGAGCTGATAATCGCCGCGTTGTAAGGTTGAGCTGCTCATATCCCAAAGCCGGCCCGCAGCGGCTTCGTCATCGTCCGCCAGCACGGGTGACAATTGGCCGCTCATGGCCAGCCGCTGCTGCAGTTCCGCCAGCAGCTTTTCACGCTCTGCTTCCAACAGCTGCTGATTCAGCGTCAGCGTCTGCAACGTCAGGCTCAGTCGCCAGCGCTGCAGAAATAAGGTGTGTTGTGCATGACTCAGCAGCAGTGCATCGCTATGGCCAATCAGCTGTGAGGCCTGATCATAAAAAGGCGACGGCAACGCTGCCAGCTGCTTCAACAGCATGGGCAACTGCTGGCAGAACTGCTCGCTACTCAGCAGCTGAGCATGCTGGAACAGGCTGAACTCCTGCTCCAGCGTAGGCGGCACCGGCGTGCTTTTCAGATGCTCAAGAATTTCGCTTTTCCAACGTGGCACATCGCGCAGCATGGCCTGCTTCATGCGGGGAAACTTTTCAAAAAACAGCGCCAGCTGCGGCGAGGCTAATAACGCAATAATCAACTCTTCGATAAGCTCGCCTTCACCTATTGCCAACAGCGCGCTGAGCGTATCGAGCGAGATCACTGGCGCGCCTTTTTCAGCTGTTCTGCCACGTCCTGCAAGCTGTTTTCAATGCGTGCCAGCCAGTCATCACTGATAAACAAACAACGCTGATGCTGACTGAACTGCGCGCGCTGCATGCGTAGCTGACTTTCCAGCTCTTCCAGCGCGGTGACGATCTCTTCCGGCAGATCGCGATTATCGGCCGCGCCGGGGAGCGTCAGCCGTGAAGCCTGCAGGCTGAGATCCCGAATAACCAGATAATCCTGGCTATCGACCTGCATATCCAGCACCTGCGCAAAACCGATGCCGTTAAGCTTGCCGCGAATGTCGCCGTGCTTTTGCAGCCAGTGCGTCAGCGCGTCCTGACTGAGCTGAATATGGCTCACCTGCATATCATGTAGCGTCAACGGCTGTTGCAGCATCAGCGTAATCTGTTCGCCAGCCAGGGCGGCAGGCAGGTCGTAATGCGGTTTACGGCTGAACATGCCGCCATGTTTTTCCAGGCGAATCGCCAGTTCGCTGTTCTTTTGCTGCTGCAGGCTCAGCCGACGCGCGGTGATCTGCTGAATTTTCAGCTGCATCGCCTGCTGCTGCCACGCCTGCTGGCAGATCAACGCATCGATTTCGCGATCCAGCATTTTCATCGAGGCGAGATCGTGCCACAGGCAATCTTTCAACAGGATCAGATCGACCGGCGCAATCGCCTGACGTCCGCTATAAAATGCACAGGCCTGCAGCAGATGGATCGCTTTTTTCCAGCGGCGGTCAGAAATGTAGGGAGCGTCGGGCTGCTTTTCGAGCTGCTGGCGTAGCTGATAAATCAACTCGAAAACGTTATCAGGCAGCGCCACTTTGGCAATGCCCAGCTGCCATTCATGGTATTCCTCATCGCTGATGCAGAGCGAATCGGCCACCGGATTGCTGTTTTCATCCTGCTGATGCGTCAACATACTGCGGAAATTCTGCTTTTCGTGCACGTTATCGAGCCAGAGCCGAATCAGCATGCGATCGTAAAGCGCTTCCAGGCCGCTGTCTGCCTCGGGCAGCTCGTTTGATGCGGTAACCAGCAGGCGCATTGGGATGCGCTCTTCGCAGTCGCCGTTGCGAAAGCGGCGTTCGTTAATGGCGGTCAGCAAGGTGTTAAGAATCGCTGGCCCGGCTTTCCAAATCTCATCCAAAAAGACGATCTCTGCGTCGGGCAAATAGCCTTTGGTCAGCCGCTGATAACGCCCTTCGTCTTTTAGCGCCTGAATCGACAGTGGACCAAACACCTCTTCTGGCGTGGAAAAGCGCGTCATTAAATATTCAAACGCCCGCGCATGCTGAAAGGCATATTTTAGGCGGCGCGCGATGAGGCTTTTGGCAATGCCTGGCGGGCCAAGCAGAAAGACGCTTTCGCCACTCAGGGCGGCCAGCAGGCAGAGACGTATCGCATGATGACGCTCATACAATCCTTTCTCTAACGCATTGCTGAGGCGCGAAATTCGTTCAGCCAGTAAATGAGGTTGGGCCATAATCACAAATCATCCTGTAAACCGATTTAAGCTGCTTTTCGCTAGCGCACACACTATCGGCTATCATGCTTGAAAGAGTTGATTGCAGTCAGCTTTTTTATCCTGAAAGGGTGAGCCGACGCGATGCAGCCTCGTTGCAGAGATAGGCTTTTCATGTAAATCGTGCATACTGTGCTCTTTTTGGCGCCGCCCAACACAAGACAAATCCTATGAGCTCGGATAAAAAACAGCCCCTTGCAGCCGTCACTCTGGCTGCCATCGGCGTGGTATATGGTGACATTGGCACCAGCCCGCTTTACACCTTACGCGAATGTCTCTCCGGCCAGTTTGGTTTCGGGGTTGAGCACGATGCCATTCTGGGCTTTCTGTCGCTGATTAGCTGGCTGTTGATCATCGTGGTGTCGCTGAAATACATCAGTTATGTGATGCGTGCCGATAACGCCGGTGAAGGCGGTATTTTGACGCTGATGTCGCTGGCGGGACGCCACACCGGTGCTCGTACCACTGCGCTGCTGGTGATTATGGGACTGATCGGCGGCAGCTTCTTCTATGGTGAAGTGGTGATCACCCCGGCAATTTCGGTGATGTCCGCCATGGAAGGGCTGGAAATTGCTGCGCCTTCGCTGGATGCCTGGATTGTACCGCTCTCGGTAGCCGTACTGACCTTTCTGTTTATGATTCAGAAGCAGGGCACCGGGCTGGTGGGCAAGCTGTTTGCCCCGGTAATGTTGATCTGGTTTCTGGTGCTGGCGGTGTTGGGTATTCGCGGCATTATGGATAACCCAACGGTGCTGCAGGCGCTCAATCCGTGGTGGGCGTTCCATTTCTTTGTCGAATATAAGACCGTCTCCTTCTTTGCGCTGGGCGCGGTGGTGCTGTCGATTACCGGTGTTGAGGCGCTTTATGCCGATATGGGCCACTTCGGCAAATTGCCCATCCGCGTCGCCTGGTTTAGCGTGGTACTGCCTTCGCTGATACTGAATTACTTTGGTCAGGGCGCGCTGCTGCTTACCCATCCTGAAGCGATCAAAAACCCCTTCTTTCTGTTGGCGCCTGACTGGGCGTTGATTCCGATGCTGATTCTTGCCACGCTGGCCACGGTAATCGCCTCGCAGGCGGTGATTTCAGGTGTGTTTTCCCTGACCCGCCAGGCGGTGCGTCTCGGCTATCTGCCGCCGATGCGCATTATTTACACGTCGGAAAAAGAGGCCGGACAGATTTACATCCCGATCATCAATTGGGTGCTCTATTTTGCCGTGCTTATCGTCATTATCAGTTTCGAGCACTCCAGCAACCTGGCTGCCGCTTACGGTATTGCCGTGACCGGTACCATGGTGCTGACCACCATGCTCTCCTGCACGGTGGCGGTGAAAAACTGGCACTGGAATCGGGCGGCCGTGGGGCTGATTCTGGTGGTGCTGCTCTGTATCGATGTGCCGCTGTTCTCCGCTAACCTGGTGAAGATTTTCTCCGGTGGCTGGCTGCCGCTCTGTCTGGGACTGGTGATGTTTATCATTATGACCACCTGGAAAAGCGAGCGTTTCCGCCTGCTGCGCCGTATGCATGAACACGGCAACTCGCTGGATGCGATGATCACCTCACTGGAGAAATCGCCGCCGGTACGCGTGCCCGGCACCGCGGTGTATATGTCGCGTGCGCTAAACGTTATCCCGTTTGCCATGCTGCACAACCTCAAACATAACAAGGTGCTGCACGAGCGCGTGGTGCTGTTGACCCTGCGCACGGAAGATGCGCCTTACGTGCATAATTTACGTCGCGTAGCGATTGAGCAGCTCTCCCCAACGTTCTGGCGTGTGGTGGCAAGTTATGGCTGGCGCGAAACGCCCAATATGGAAGAGATTTTTCATCGCTGCGGGCTGGAAGGATTGAACTGCCGGATGATGGAAACGTCGTTCTTTATGTCGCACGAATCGCTGATCATCGGCAAACGGCCGTGGTATTTACGGCTGCGCGGCAAGCTTTTCATGGCGCTGCAGCGCAATGCACTGCGCGCGCCGGATCAGTTTGAGATCCCGCCAAATCGCGTGATTGAGCTGGGCACGCAGGTAGAGATTTAAAAACAAGGGCGACGCAATGTCGCCCTTTTTATTACCAGCTCAGCGTGACCACAAAACCGCCGCTGGCCGCATTGGCACACTGCATCCGCATGCCGTGGAGCTGTGCAATATGATGAACGATCGATAACCCCAGCCCACTGCCTGATTTAACCTGACCCGGTGGACGGTAAAACCGCTCGCCCAGACGCGTCAGTGCCTCCGCATCCACGCCCGGTCCATTATCCGCCACCTGAAGATGCCGACTGCCCAAAGTAAGCGTAATACGATCGGCGGGATGTGCGTAACGAATGGCATTGTCGATGAGATTGCGCAGCAGTAATGCCAGCAACAACGGCTGTCCTGACATCGTTACCGCCACCGGAGCTTCAACAGCAAGCGCCATGCCTGCCTGGTAAGCCTTCGCATCGTGATCCATCACCGCCTGTTGCAACAGCAGGCGCAAATCGATCGCTTCGCATTCTGGCAGGCCGCTCTCGTCGTCCAGTCGGGAAAGTGTGAGCAGCTGATCCACCAGCCGGGTGGCGCGATCGATACCACTGGTCAGGTTATGCAGGGCATGTTCACGCATCACCGGATCGTCATGCGCCAGCTGAACCACTTCCGTCTGTACTTTCAGCGCGGCCAGCGGGCTGCGTAACTCGTGGGCCGCATCGGCGGTAAAACGGCGTTCGCGGGTTAACAGCGCATTGATACGGGCAAACAGCTGATTAAGTGCGTTGACCATCGGCCTGACTTCGGCTGGCAGCTCTGGCGTTGCCAGCGGCGTACTGTCATCCGGTGCGCGCTGTACCAGCTGAGCGGTAATGCGCTTCAGCGGTGCCAGTTCGCGGGTAATCAGCCACAACAACAGCGCAATTAACACCGGCAACACCACCAGCCACGGCGTAATATTGCTCTGAACCAGATCGCGGCTCATGTCCTGGCGATATTCCCACTCCTGGCCCACGGCGACGACCGTGCGTTTATCGGGCGATGTCAGCCACAGCAGCCGCCAGCGATCGTCATCGCCGCGCAGTTTGCCGTCGGTAAAGCCATCGCGTGAATAATTGAAAATGATATCTTTGCCATTCTCACCGTCATTGAGCACCATCCTGCCGTCGCGGCTGAAGATGGCAAAAGCCAGCGCATCGTCTTCCTGTGCGCCGCGATGATCGTGCAGCAGCGTTTTGGTTTTTGGCAGTCGCGTGGTTTGCGGATCGAGGCTATCGGGATTAAGGGCGATCAGCCGTTTGGCGAACAGCATCTGTTGCGTATCAAACAGTTCATTGATGGTATGACGCGTCTGTTGCCAGGCGAGCAGGCTGGCGGCACCCCAGCCCAGTAGCGTAAGCAGAATAAAGCCGGCCATTAAGCGCGTGCGTAAACTCACGGCGCTTCTCCCAGCGTGTAGCCGACGCCATGTACGGTGCGGATAAAGGTGCTGCCAATCTTTTTCCGCAGATGATGGATGTGCACTTCAACGGCATTGCTGGAGAGATCCTGCTCCCAGCTGTAGAGCTTCTCCTCCAGCTGCGCCCGCGTTAACACCCGACCCGCATTCAGCAGAAACAGTTCCAGCAGGGCGAGTTCCCGACTTTTCAGTGTCAACGGCTCGCCGTAAAGCGTGGCGGTATGTGTGCCGGGTTCGAGCGTCACTGCGCCGTGTGTAAGCGTGGGTTGCAGCTGACCATGACGGCGGCGAATCAGCGCCTGCAAACGTGCGGCCACTTCCGCCAGCGCAAAAGGCTTACAGAGATAGTCATCGGCACCGCGCTGCAGGCCAGTAACCCGATCTTCCAGCGCATCGCGCGCGGTGAGAATCAGCACCGGTACGTCAGCGCCCTGCTGGCGCCAGTGGCGCAAAATATCCAGGCCGTCGGTTTCCGGCAGGCTGAGATCCAAAATCACTGCATCATAGGGTGCCGCCGCCAACGCCTGCTGACCCGCTTTGCCGCCGGTAAACCAGTCGATGCTGAAACCCAGCTTTGCCAGCCCTGCCCGTAATCCGTCGCCAATCAGCGGATCATCTTCAATTAATAATATGCGCATGCTTTCCTCCTGCATGGAGCGAGTTATACGCAAGCGCGTCCGCGCTTGTACAGGCAGTTGCGCTAAAAAACGGCATTTTTCGCGTTTTCACAAAAAAATTTACCGCGACTTTAATCCTTAAGAAGCTGTTAAGAACTGCATGCTTTACTTAGCTCTGTAACGCAAACACATTCACGGACAAGAGGTGACACAATGAAAAAGCATGCAGCCCTTCTCGCTATTGTTGCTCTGGCTTCGACGCCAGTATTAGCCGCACAACAGGGCGGTTTTGTTGACCCAAGCCAGCCAGCCGCCAGCGCGCAAAAAGGCGGTTTTAGTGGCCCAAGCGGTAGCGTAGTGACGGTAAAACAGGCACAGGACATGAAGGATGACAGCTGGGTTATCCTGCGCGGTAACATCGTTGAGCGCGTCGGTGAGGATGATTACACCTTCCGCGATGCCACCGGTTCACTGAAGGTCGAGATCGACAACAAGCACTGGAACGGCCAGAACGTGGCGCCCGGCGACAAAGTCGAGATTCAGGGTGAGCTGGATAAAGATTTCAACAACGTTGAGATGGACGTTAAACAGGTCCGTAAAATCCAGTAATCCTTCCCAGCGGGCTGCTGCCAGGCAGCCCGTTTTAACCCCTAAAACAAATTTCCTCCGCCGTGAGCGAAACGTTTCGATAGCGATCACATTTCCATCATCTCCTCGTTGTCTTCCCGTCACATTTTTTCCACACTGCCGCCAGCGAAACGTTTCGCTTGGGAGTGAAACATGAAAAAAGGCGCGTTACTTAACTCTGTGGTGTCAGCAGTGATCGCACAGCTCGGTCATACCGATACGGTGACCATCGGCGATGCCGGCTTGCCCATTCCACAGGGGCCGCTACGCATCGACTTAGCCCTGACGCACGGTATTCCGTCGTTTATGCAGGTGCTGGAAACGGTCAGCGAAGAGATGCAGGTTGAGCATGCGGTGCTGGCCGAAGAGGTGAAACAGCATAACGCAGCGCTTCATCAGGCTATGCTGGCGCAGCTGGAAAAACTGCAACAGCGCCAGGGCAATATCATCGCCATTGAATACATTCCGCATGATGCGTTTAAGCAACGCACCCGACAGAGCCAGGCGGTCATTCGCAGCGGAGAGTGTTCTCCTTATGCCAATGTCATTCTCGGCGCTGGCGTCACCTTTTGAGGCAGCTATGCAACCTTTACTGCAACTGACCGGCATCGAAAAAGCCTTTCCTGGCGTGAAGGCGCTTAACGGCGCCTCGCTTTCCGTCTATGGCGGCCGGGTGATGGCGCTGGTGGGCGAAAACGGCGCCGGCAAATCCACCATGATGAAGGTGCTGACCGGCATTTATAGCCGTGATGCCGGATCGCTGAAGTGGTTGGGTGATGAAGTGAGCTTCAGCGGGCCAAAAGCGTCTCAGGAAGCAGGTATCGGCATTATTCATCAGGAACTGAACCTGATTCCTCAGCTGACTATCGCCGAGAATATTTTTCTTGGCCGCGAATTCACCGGGCATTTTGGTCGTATCGACTGGAAAAAAATGTACGCCGAGGCGGATAAGCTGCTGCAACGCCTGAACCTGCGTTTCAATAGCCACCGGCTGGTGGGCGATTTGTCGATTGGCGATCAGCAAATGGTTGAGATTGCCAAGGTGCTCAGCTTCGAGTCGAAAGTGATCATCATGGATGAACCGACCGATGCGCTGACCGATACCGAAACGGTTTCCCTGTTTCGCGTCATTAATGAACTGAAAGCGCAGGGCTGCGGCATCGTTTATATCTCGCATCGCATGAAAGAGATTTTTGAAATTTGCGATGACGTTACCGTGTTCCGCGACGGTCAGTTTATTGCTGAGCGCGCAGTGAGCGACATGACGGAAGCGTCGCTAATTGAAATGATGGTGGGCCGTAAGCTGGAAGATCAGTATCCACGGCTTAACCAGGCACCGGGCGACGTCCGTCTGCGGGTTAAAAACCTCAGCGGTTCTGGCGTGGAGAACGTCAGCTTCGAGCTACGCAAAGGGGAAATCCTCGGCGTTGCCGGACTGATGGGCGCTGGCCGAACCGAACTGATGAAAGTGCTGTACGGCGCCTTGCCACGCACGCAGGGCGAAGTCACGCTCGACGGCCGCGTTGTGCAGGTGCGCGCGCCGCAGGATGGCTTGGCAAACGGCATCGTTTACATCTCTGAAGATCGTAAACGCGACGGGCTGGTGCTCGGCATGTCGGTCAAAGAAAACATGTCCCTCACCGCGCTGCGCTATTTCAGCCATGGACGCGGATTAAAGCACGCGGCTGAACAGTTGGCAGTGGGCGATTTTATTCGTTTGTTCAACGTTAAAACGCCGTCAATGGATCAGCCCATTGGTCTGTTATCCGGCGGTAATCAGCAGAAAGTTGCCATTGCCCGTGGCTTAATGACCCGGCCAAAAGTGCTGATTCTTGATGAACCGACGCGTGGCGTCGATGTTGGCGCGAAAAAAGAGATCTATCAGCTGATTAACCAGTTCAAGCAGGAAGGACTGAGCATCATTCTGGTCTCATCCGAAATGCCGGAAGTGCTCGGCATGAGCGATCGTATTCTGGTGATGCACGAAGGTCATCTGAGCGGTGAATTCACAATTGAGCAGGCCACGCAGGAAGCCTTGATGGCGGCGGCGGTCGGTAAGCAATCCAGCGAGGAGTTGGCGCATTTATGAGTACTCAAACCTTACCGGCCAGCCGTCGCTGGTTCAGCAAAGCCTGGCTGTTGGAGCAGAAATCGCTGATTGCGCTGCTGATTCTTATCGCCGTGGTCGCCAGTCAGAGCCCGAACTTCTTTACTCTGCCAAACCTGTTCAACATTCTGCAGCAGACGTCGGTAAACGCCATTATGGCGGTCGGCATGACGCTGGTGATCCTGACATCCGGCATCGATCTTTCAGTAGGGTCGCTGCTGGCGCTGACCGGTGCGGTTGCGGCGTCGATTGTGGGTCTTGAAGTGAATGCGCTGGTGGCCGTGGTGGCTTCTCTGGCGCTTGGCGCGGCCATCGGGGCGCTGACCGGCACCATTGTCGCCAAAGGCAAAGTGCAGGCTTTTATCGCTACGCTGGTGATGATGCTGTTGCTGCGCGGTGTGACCATGGTTTACACCGACGGTAGCCCGGTCAATACCGGCTTCAACGACAATGCCGATCTGTTTGGCTGGTTTGGTATCGGTCGTCCACTGGGTATTCCTACACCGGTATGGTTGATGGCGATCGTGTTTTTGCTGGCCTGGTACATGTTGCACCATACGCGCCTTGGCCGTTACATCTATGCTTTAGGCGGCAACGAGGCGGCAACCCGCCTTTCCGGGATTAATGTCAGCCGTATCAAAATTATCGTCTATTCGCTGTCGGGCATGCTGGCGGCGCTGGCAGGCACCATTGAAGTGGCGCGTCTCTCTTCTGCGCAGCCGACCGCGGGAACGGGTTACGAGCTGGATGCAATTGCTGCCGTGGTACTGGGCGGAACCAGCCTCGCGGGTGGTAAAGGTCGCATCATGGGCACGTTGATTGGCGCACTGATTCTGGGCTTCCTGAACAATGGCCTGAATCTGATGGGCGTCTCTTCCTACTACCAGATGATCGTCAAAGCAGCCGTAATTCTGCTGGCGGTGCTGGTGGATAATAAAAGCAGTAAATAACCTCTTACCTTATCTACACAGGACAGAACATGAAAAAGCTGACGGCTCTGGCAGTAATTCTTGGCGCAACCCTGAGCGCGGGTGCGATGGCAAAAGATACCATCGCGCTGGTGGTTTCCACGCTGAACAACCCATTCTTTGTCTCACTGAAAGATGGCGCACAGAAAGAAGCGGACAAGCTGGGTTATAACCTGGTGGTGCTCGATTCACAGAATAACCCGGCTAAAGAGCTGGCCAACGTGCAGGACCTTACCGTGCGCGGCGCTAAGCTGGTGCTGATCAACCCGACCGACTCCGATGCCGTTGGCAACGCCGTGAAGATGGCTAATCAGGCTAAAATCCCAGTTATCACCCTCGACCGCGTAGCGGCAAAAGGCGAAGTGGTTAGCCACGTAGCTTCCGATAACCGTTTCGGTGGCAAAATGGCTGGCGACTTTATTGCCAAAAAAATTGGCGAAAACGCCAAAATCATTGAGCTGCAGGGCATCGCCGGTACATCAGCAGCCCGTGAGCGTGGCGAAGGCTTCAAACAAGCAGCCGATGCGCACAAATTCCAGATCCTTGCCAGCCAGCCTGCTGACTTCGATCGCACCAAAGGCCTGAACGTCATGCAGAACCTGCTGCAGGCGCATCCTGATGTGCAGGCGGTGTTTGCGCAGAATGATGAAATGGCGCTGGGCGCGCTGCGTGCATTGCAAACCGCCGGTAAATCTGATGTCGTGGTGGTCGGTTTTGACGGCACCGCCGATGGCGTGAAAGCGGTTGAAGCAGGCAAGCTGGCAGCAACCGTTGCGCAGATGCCGGAAAAAATTGGCATGATCGGCGTGCAGACCGCTGATAAAGTGCTTAAAGGTGAAAAAGTGCAGGCGATCATTCCGGTCGACCTGAAGCTGGACACCAAATAAAACAAAGAAAAGTATGGCACCGCGCCACCAGTTAATGGTGGCGCACTTTTTTGGAAAACCCTCCCATGATTAAAACCGGTAAACTGGCCGTGCTCGGCAGCATCAATGCAGATCATATTCTCAATCTGGCGCACTTTCCGCGTCCGGGTGAAACGGTGGTCGGTAAGCAGTATCAGATCGCTTTTGGCGGTAAAGGGGCGAATCAGGCGGTGGCCGCAGGTCGGGCAGGTGCGGATATCGCGTTTATCGCCTGTGTTGGCGAAGATGATACCGGCGAGCGGGTGCGTCAGCAGCTTGCGGTCGATCGCATTGATGTGGCCCCGGTGGCGGTGGTGCCTGCGATGGCAACCGGCGTGGCGATGATTTTCGTCAATGGCGAGGGTGAAAATGTTATCGGCATTTATGCCGGCGCTAATGCGGCGCTGACCCCGCAGCGCGTGGAGCAACACCAACAGGTGATCGGCGAAGCCTCGGCGCTGTTGATGCAGCTGGAGTCTCCGCTGGAGAGCGTGCTAGCCGCCGCGCAGATCGCTCGTCAGCATGATACGCACGTTATTCTGAATCCGGCGCCCGCCGCCGCGCTCAGCGACGAACTGTTGTCACTGATCGATATCATTACGCCTAATGAAACCGAAGCGGAAATTCTGACCGGCATTCCGGTTAAAAACGATGATGACGCTGCTCGCGCCGCTAGCTGGCTACATAATAAAGGTATTGCGACCGTATTGATTACGCTGGGCAGCCGTGGTGTCTGGCTCAGTGAGCAGGGACAAGGGCAGCGCATTGCGGGCTTCAGGGTGACCGCCGTCGATACTATCGCCGCGGGCGATACCTTTAACGGCGCGCTTATTACCGCCCTGCTTGAAGGCCAGCCGATGACACAGGCGGTGCGTTTTGCTCACGCCGCGGCGGCCATCGCCGTCACTCGTTCTGGCGCGCAACCGTCGGTGCCGTGGCGGGAAGAGATCGATCGTTTCCTGGCCGAGCGGGTTTAATCCGTGGCGACCATGAAGGATGTGGCTCGGATGGCTGGCGTTTCAACCTCAACGGTGTCGCACGTCATTAATAACAACCGCTTCGTCAGTGAAGGCGTTCGGGAAAAAGTGCAGTCGGCGATCGGCCAACTTAACTATGCACCTTCCGCTCTGGCGCGCAGCCTGAAGATGAACCAGACGCGCACCATCGGCATGCTGCTAACCGCCAGCAGCAACCCGTTTTATGCGGAAGTGGTGCGCGGCGTGGAAAACAGCTGTTACGAGCGCGGCTACAGTCTGGTGCTGTGCAATACCGCTGGTGACGAAGAACGCATGAATCGTAGCCTGGAAACCCTGCTGCAAAAACGGGTGGATGGGCTGCTGATCATGTGTACCGAAAGTCATCTACCGTCAGCCGACATCCTGAATCGTTATCCTTCTATTCCCACGGTGATGATGGACTGGGCGCCTTTCGAGGCAAACAGCGACATCATTCAGGACAATTCGCTGCTTGGCGGCGAGATGGCGACCGATTACCTGATCTCACGCGGCTTTACGCGTATCGCCTGCATTGCGGGTCCGCAGGACAAAACGCCGGCTCGCCTTCGCCTGCAGGGTTACCGTAATGCGATGGCCGCCGCCGGGCTGGATGTGCCGTCTGACTATATAGTGGAAAAGAACTTCGAGTTTCAGGGTGGTTTTGATGGCATGAGCGAACTGTTGTCGCTGGAACAACCGCCACAGGCGGTCTTTACCAGTAACGATGCAATGGCGGTGGGGGTTTATCATGCCCTGTATCAGGCGGGGCTCAGCATTCCGCAGGACATGGCGGTGATCGGCTACGATGATATTGAACTGGCGCGCTACATGACGCCGCCGTTAACCACCATTCACCAGCCTAAAGATGAACTGGGCGAACTGGCGATTGATACGCTGATTCATCGTCTGCGTGAACCCGGCGCCAGTCAGCAAACGCTGGTGCTGACGCCGGAGCTGGTGGAACGCCATTCGGTTAACGGTTTTTAGCCCGCTTTGTCGACGATTTATCGCGATTCGCAACAAGGTGTCGTCCATCGCCAGGTTTGAGCAGCATGAACACTGCGGCTGAGAATACTGACAGCACGCCCATGGTCAGGAACGTGGCATGAAAGTGATCAACCGTAGTGCTTTCAAAACTCTCATAAAAGCGCAGCACCGCGGCGCTTACCGCCACACCAAAACTGATCGATAGCTGTTGTGTTACCGCCAGCACGCTGTTGCCGCTGCTGGCATTCTCATCCGTTACATCAGCCAGCGTAATAGTGTTCATCGCGGTGAACTGTGTTGACATCGCCATACCCAGAATAAAAAGCGGTGCGACCATCAGTGCAATACTGGCGCCGGGAGACTGCAGCGCAAAACTCATAATCATCACACCAATAAAGATGGTGATGCCAACCAGCGTTTTACGGTAGCCAAACCAGCGCAGCACCTGCGTAACCGTAGACTTGGCCAGAATAGAACCCACCGCCGTGGGTGCCATCATGCAGCCTGCAATGATCGCGGAATACCCAAATCCTACCTGTAACATCAGCGGCATTAAGAACGGCACGCAGCCGGTACCGAGACGGGAGGCGATGTTACCGATGATACCGACTGAGAAGGTGCGGGTCCTGAAAATGGGCAGGCCAATCAGCGGAAAAGGATGGCGCCGTGCGTGCTGTATATAAAGAAGCAATAAAACAACGCCGCCGGCTAAAACGGCTGATGCCAGCCAGCCTGACACAATGCGCTCACCAAACAGTTCGATCCCCACAGAAATCATCACCAGGCTGATGCCAAACATTAAAAAGCCCGCCAGATCGAAACGTCGCTTTGGCGTGGTGAAATCCGGCATATATTTGCGCGCATAGATAATCCCAAGAATACCGATCGGGATATTAATGAGGAAAATCCAGTGCCAGGTCAGATAGGTCACCATCACGCCACCCAACAAAGGTCCCAGAATCGGACCGACCAGACCTGGCATGGTGACAAAGTTCAGTACCGGTAGCAGTTCACTACGAGGGTAGGCACGTAACAGTGCAAGGCGAGCAACCGGCATCATCATCGCGCCGCCCACGCCCTGAATAATACGTGATGCCACTAACAGACCCAGCGTGCCGGACAGTGCGCACAGCAGTGAGCCCAGCGTGAACAGTGTGACCGCGATAATGAATATCTTACGTGTACCGAAGCGATCGGCGAGCCAGCCACTCACCGGAATCAGCATGGCGACGGTCAGGGTGTAACTGATGATGGTGGATTGCATCGCCAGTGGCGAACGATCCAGGCTTACGGCAATCGCGGGTAAAGCAGTGTTGAGAATGGTGGCATCGAGCGCCTGCATAAAGAAGGCCATCGCAGCTATCCATGGCAATCCGGACATACTGCGTGCAGATTTGATCATTAACGTTCCTTTTTGTCTTCCGGAAGCAATAAATTGCGCCCTGCCGGTGATGTGCGTAAAAGCATAGCACCGGCATCTGCGTGAAGAGTAAGGTTTGTCTGGTGCAAAAAAGGCATTTTGCCGATATTTCAGCCATGTTTTGCTGTTTTTTAATACGTTCGTTTAAAAAAAACGCGCTTGGAAAAATAATTCAAATAAACACTTGTCACCCGTCAGGAACTCCCTATAATGCGCCTCCACTGACACGGAACAACGGCTTACACAGCGGCGTGTCAGGAAGAGATAAGTGAGAAAATCCTTGACTCTTCAGCGGGAAAGCGTAGTAT
>Ga0265780_10000162_pt1 | contig 106964 bp, 99 predicted proteins | sample P1T30metagenome_FD_192432 | JGI IMG/M metagenome (GOLD analysis project Ga0265780, IMG submission 192432) | Plant litter microbial communities from East Loma Ridge, Irvine, California - P1 T30 | ecosystem: Environmental > Terrestrial > Plant litter > Unclassified | place: USA: California...
CGTACGCACCACATTTTTGCTGGATGAAAACGGCGTAATTACCCGCGTTATCAAGCGGCCCTATACCAAAGAACACGCCGCGCAATTGCTGAAGAATTAAGTAGCTTGGGCTTTGTAGTCCGAGCGCGCGCAGCTCGCATCCGCGTTGGAGTAGCTCGCTCAACGTGGCTGCGAACTGCGCGCGCTCGGGCTACAAAGTCCAAGCTACTTGCTTACCTTGCGCTCATGCACCTCGCTTTCTGCCCGCCCGCCCGCCCGCTTTTCGCGCTACTTCAGCACTTACGCTTTGTTTTGCTGGTCAGCTTGTTGCTAGTATTAGGCACCAGCTTACCAGGGCAGGCACAAAACGCCCCAACCGAGCGGCCCAAGGTTACGCGCATCTTGTTTTTGCTCGATGCCTCGGGCTCGATGATGGCGCCCTGGGAGGGCCAGCCGCGCTGGGAAGTGGCCAAGCGCCTACTAGCCAAAATGGCCGACTCGCTCAACGCCTACCCCAACCTGGAATTGGGCCTGCGCGTGTATGGCCACCAGCACCCCAACGCCGAGCAAAACTGCGAGGACTCGCGCCTCGAAGTGCCGTTCGCGCCCAAAAACGCGGCGGCTATCAAGGCCAAGCTCAAGGTGCTGAAGGCGCAGGGCAACACGCCCATCACGTACTCGCTGGGGCAGTCGGCCAACGATTTTCCGGCCGATAAAACTTCGCGTAACGTGCTGCTACTCATTACGGATGGCGTGGAATCGTGCAAGGGCGACCCTTGCGCTATCTCATTAGCGTTGCAGCGTAAGCGGGTGTTTTTGAAGCCGTTTGTTATCGGTATTGGGGCGCAGAAGGAATTTGGTAGGGCGCTCGAATGCCTGGGCCAATACTACAATGCAGCCGAGGTCAAGACCTTCAAAACCGTCCTCAACGACGTAATTGCCCAGACGCTGGCAAAGACCACCGTCGCCATCAACCTGACCGACGAAAACGGCCGCCCGGTGGAATCGAACGTGAACATGACGTTCATCAACAACGTGACCGGGCAGCCCGAGTACAACTACGTACACTACCGCGACGCGCAGGGCAAAGCCGACGTACTCGACATCGATGCGTTGCAGAGCTACGACCTGACTATCAACACAGTGCCGCCCGTGCGCCAGGCCAATCTGGCCATCAAAGCCGGCAAAGCCAACGTGCTCACTTACCGCACGCCGCAGGGCACGCTAGCCCTGCAAGCCCCCAACGTGAGCCCCAACCCCTACGGCATGGTACAGGCCGTGGTGCGCACGCCAGCCGGCGCTACGGCCGTAGCGCTACCTTTTGGGGCCAAGCAAAAGCTGCTGGCCGGCAACTACGAGGTCGAAATGCTGACCCTGCCGCGCACGGTGCAGCGCATCGCCATCCGGCAGGGCCAGACTACTACGCTGACCTACGCCGCGCCCGGTACGCTCAACATTACCAGCGACTTGAAGGGCCACGGCAGTATCTACCAAGTCGGCGCCGACGACTCGCAAACCTGGGTGGCCAACCTGCCCGAGGCCAGCAGCAAGGTCAACATGGCCATGCAGCCGGGCGTGTACCGGCTGGTATTCCGCACCGCCACTAGCACCGGCAGCAAGTTCACCGACGTGCGCAATTTCACGATTCGCTCGACGCAGACGACTTCGGTGGCCATTTTTGGGCGGTAAAAGCGATTGGGCCGCACTTTCGCCCTCGTCTTTTTCGTTGCGTATCTTTCCCTTATTGCTTAAAAACTACCGCTATGGAAATCGTACTCGAAGTGCCGGATAAGGACGTGGCCCGCGTGTTGGAGTTGGTAAAGGGTATCAAGCGGGTGAAGATAAAGTCGCCTAAGCCCGCCAAAAATGCGGCTAAAGAAGAGGTTTTAGCTGGGTTAGCCGAAGCTGTTGAGGATGTAAAACGCCACCTGCGAGGCGAGGCTGAATTACAGTCCTGGGATGATTTGTATGCTGAGCTGAAGGCAGAAGATACTAGCGCTGTAGGTATTGACGCTTCTTCGAGTACTCAGAGCCACTAATTAGCAGGTTGCTACAGATGAATTTTCAGCTTAGAGTTACACCTGACTTCAAACGTAGCTTTAAGCGGCTTACGAAGCGATATCGCTCACTTCCGGCTGAAGTAAACGAGTTGATGCAGCAGTTGAAAGCACAACCACAAAAAGGTAAATCCATAGGCCATAGCTGCTATAAAGTCCGCTTGGCTATTGCCAGCAAAGGCCAGGGCAAAAGCGGTGGTGCCCGCGTGATTACCTACGTGCGGGTAGTAGGCGAAACGGTTTTCCTGCTGGCCATTTACGATAAGTCGGAGCAGGCTAGTATCACCGACCAGGAGGTGCGGGCACTATTGGTAGGCTTAGAAGAATAGCTGTACGTTAAACCCCGCTCCGCTCCTGTCGTCCAACCAGCCCGCTTGCCCCGCCCCGCGCTTGGAAGACCACGAAATCTTAGCCAAATTTCAGCACCCCGCCAGCCGCAATCTGGCCTTTAATCAGCTCGTGCGCAAGTACCAGCAGAAGGTGTATTGGCATGTGCGCAAGATGGTTATCGACCACGACGATGCCGACGACCTCACGCAGGACGTGTTTGTGAAGGTTTGGAAACACCTGGAAAACTTCCGGCAGGATGCCCAGTTCTTTACCTGGATTTACCGCATCGCCACCAACGAGTGCCTGAGCTTTCTGCAGAGCAAGCGGCGCAAGTTTTTCCTACCAATCAATGATGTGGGGGCCGAATTGGCGGCCAAGCTCGAAGCCGACCCGGCCATCGCGGGCGACGAGATTGAGCTGAAGCTGCAACGCGCCATTTTGCGCCTGCCCGACAAGCAGCGCCTAGTCTTCAATCTGCGCTACTACGATGAGATGCCCTACGAGCAGATGGCCGAGGTCACCGGCACCAGTGTGGGCGCGCTCAAGGCCAGCTACCACCACGCGGTGCGCAAAATCGAGGAGTATGTCACCAATGCCGACAATCCCGGCTATTCTTCCAACGAAGCCGATTAAACCCTGGGCCGCTGTGTTCATCCAATGTTTATATGAAACCTTCTTTTCGTCTTGACCAGCACCCGCGCCGCTGGCCGCAGCCGCTGAGCAGCCCGCCCGCCAATTACTTCGAGCAGTTGCCCACGCGGGTGATGGCGCAGGTAGCTGCCCCTGCCCGGCGCCCACTGCTGCCCGCTTGGCTACTGCAAGCGCCCGTCTACTTGCGTACCGGACTGGCCTCTACTGTGCTATTGGGCACGTTTGCGGCCTCACTCTGGCTGGGCAGCGGGCCGGCTGGTCAGCCAGCAGCCCCGGCCATGCTTGCCAACGTACCCCAGGAGCAGTTGCTCGACTACCTCACCAGCGACGCCCACCTCACCATGCTGGATTTGGCTGAGTTGCCCACCCAAAACGTGGCCATTACGCAGCAATACCTCCACCCGTCGGCTACCGAGCTCACCGAAGTCCTTGATGCCCAGCCTACTGAAGAAGCCACTCTACTGTAAGCCTACGCTAGTACACTTTCTATGAATTCGTTGCGAATAGTTATTCTCAGTACTTTTTGCCTGCTGACGCTGGCCGCCAGCGCGCCGGCCCAAGCGCAAGCGCGCCTGGGCGGCCGGAGCTGGGCAGCCCAGCCGGGCGGCCGCCTCAATCAGCTCGATAATGCCCGAATTGCCTTTATCACGGCCCGTATTACGCTGACGCAGGACCAGGCCCAGCGCTTTTGGCCGGTGTATAATGAGTTTGTGACCAAGCGCCGCGACCTCAACCGCACAGCCCGCCAACTACGCCTGGCCACCACCAACAACGCTGCCCTGACCGACGCCCAGCTACGCGACAATTTTACCCAGGATTTTGGCATCCGCCAGCAGCAGCTTAATCTGGAAAAGGACTACTTCGAGCGCGCCCAAAAGGTATTAAGCTTGCGTCAACTCGCCCAGCTCTACCAGGCCGAGCGCGACTTTACCAAGGAAGTATTGCAGCGAGTGGCGGGCCGCCCGGCCGCCGCGCCCGAGCAGGAATAGCGCGGACTTTCAGCCCGCGAGTTTCAGCGTGCGCACTTGCGGACTGAAAGTCCGCGCTACGGCTTTGGTACCTTTGCGGGCGTTATGCTAACCCCCCGCCAGCTTTTTCTCCGCCACCAGGCTCAGACCTCCGAGTTTCCTTTGCTACTGGAAATCGAGCGGGCCGAAGGTGTGTACATGTACACGCCCGAAGGCCGGCCCATCCTCGATTTAATCTCCGGTATCGGCGTCAGCAACGTGGGCCACCGGCACCCACGGGTGCTGCAAGCCATTCACGAGCAGCTCGATAAATACCTGCACCTCATGGTATATGGTGAGTTGGTGCAAGCCCCGCCCGCCCGGCTGGCCCACGCGCTCGCCGCCACCCTACCCGCCCCGCTCGACACGGTGTACTTCACCAACTCGGGCACCGAGGCCATTGAAGGCGCGCTCAAGCTAGCCAAGCGCCACACCGGCCGCACGGGCCTGGTTTCGGCCTATAACTCGTACCACGGCTCGACCCACGGCGCGCTGTCCATCACTGGCTCCGAGGACTTCAAGAACAGCTACCGCCCGCTGCTGCCTGATGTCACGCACTTGCATTACAACAAGCTGGAAGACTTGGATTTGATAACCGAGCACACGGCCGCCGTGGTGCTCGAAACCGTGCAGGGCGAGGCCGGCGTGCGCGTGCCCGTGCCCGGCTACCTAACAGCCGTGCGGCAGCGCTGCACCGAGGTCGGCGCGTTGCTCATTCTCGATGAAATTCAGTGCGGCTTTGGGCGCACGGGCACGCAGTGGGCCTTCGAGCAGTTTGGCGTGGTGCCCGATATATTGGTGTGTGCCAAGGGCATGGGCGGTGGCATGCCCATCGGGGCGTTTATTTCTTCGCCCGAAATCATGGTGGGTTTCCAGACCAATCCCATTCTGGGGCACTGCACCACCTTTGGCGGGCACCCGGTGAGTTGTGCGGCAGCTCTAGCTACGCTCCAGGTTATTCAGGAGGAAAACCTGCTGGCCGGTGTGGCCCCAAAAGCCGCCCGGCTGCGGGCAGGATTGCAACATCCAGCTATCAAAGAAGTGCGCAATTGCGGCCTGCTCATGGCCGTAGAATTCGAGTCGTTCGAAGTACTCAAGCCGATTATCGACTGGGCGCTGGCCCACGAAGGCATCCTCACCGACTGGTTTTTGTTCTGCGATAACTCGCTGCGTATCGCCCCGCCGCTCACCATCACCGACGTGGAAATTGACGAAGCACTGGCAGGGCTATTGCGGGCTATCAAAACCACGGATTAAAGCGAATCTTTCGGATTACGCGGATTCCGTGAATGTAAAAAGGCCGCCCAATTAGGCGGCCTTTTTTGTGGTGCCATTCGCATAGTCAGCGCGCCGCAGGCGAGCGTATCCACGAAATCGGTTTAATCTGCAGTTCAGTAACCGACAAATCCATTTTAATCTATGATTCTGACGATTACCGTTTTGGCAAGTCGTTGTAGTTCAGAAAAGATAGACTTTCTTCCTTAATGTGCTCGCGGGGCACGGCGTCTTTTACGCCTTGCGAAATCTTGCGCACCAACACGCCCACGATGGCTTTGCGGAAGCCCAGCTTTTCGGCCATGTTGATGCAGAAATCCATTTCAGTTTCGTCGACGGTACCGTCGGCGAGCATCATATCTACCAGGTCAAAAATCTGGTCAAAGCGCTCCGAATCGGTGTGGGGCAGGTCGGAAGTGTTGGTAGTTCGGCCGTCGACAATCTTACGCACCTCGCCGGCCGACACGCCGTTTTTCTTGCCCACGGTGATGATGAAGCTCATTTCGCGGTCATCGACGTGGCCGTCGGCTTTGGCCAGGGCGGCGAGGTTGAACAAGTGGCCTTTTATTTTTTTGGCCTGCTCATTTTCGAAAAAACCAAACATGGGAATGGTAGAAAAGAGGTGGAGAGAAACGGCCAGGGGGCCGGGTGGGAAGTGCTCGAAAAGTAAGCAGAAAAAGCCGCAAAAGCTAGGACTTTACCCCACTTAATTTGGCCCCTATACGCAAATACCGCAAAAATGTCGGGTAAAAAAGCTCGTCACTGTCCTTTTACTGCCCGGCAAGTACGACCTTTGCGCACTTAACGGCGGCTACCGCCGGCCAGGAGCCGGGCGGCGCCTACTTAAGAACCTCGTTTATGAAGCGAATTGGAGTGTTTACCAGCGGCGGCGATGCGCCCGGCATGAATGCCTGTGTGCGCGCCGTAGTGCGGGCGGCCGTGTACCACGGGCTGGAAGTGTACGGCATCATGCGCGGCTACAGCGGCATGATTAAGGGCGAATTTGTGCGCATGGACTCGGCCTCGGTGGCCAACACGGTGCAGCGCGGCGGCACGATTCTGAAGTCGGCCCGCTCGCAGAAATTCATGACTAAGGAAGGCCGGCAGCAGGCCTTCGACCAGCTTGTAAACCATGGTATTGAGGGCCTGGTAGCCATCGGCGGCAACGGCACGTTTACGGGTGCCACCATCTTTGAGCAGGAGTTTGGCATACCTACGGTGGGCGCGCCGGGCACGATTGACAACGACCTGTACGGCACCGACTACACCATCGGCTACGACACGGCGGTGAATACGGCGCTGGAGGCCATCGACAAAATCCGGGATACGGCCGACTCGCACGACCGTTGCTTTTTTGTAGAGGTAATGGGCCGCGATTCGGGCTACATCGCCATTCCGTGCGCCATCGGCGGCGGGGCCGAAATCGTGATGGTGCCCGAAACGGCTATGAGCGTGGAGGCCGTAATTGAAACGCTCCAAAGCAGCTACTCGCGCCACAAAACCTCGTTTATCGTGATTGTGGCCGAGGGTGAGGAAGAAGGCAACGTGCACCACGTGGCCCGCCGCGTGAAGGAAGCCCTGCCCCAGCTCGATACCCGCGTGACCATCGTGGGCCACATTCAGCGCGGCGGCTCGCCCACGGCGGCCGACCGCCTGCTGGCTTCGCAGCTCGGCATCGCGGCCGTAGAAGGCCTCATGAACGGCATGAAAAACGTAATGGCTGGCATCGTAGACCGCAAGCTCATGTACACCCCCTTCGACGATACCATCCACAAGCGCAAGGTTATCAACCAGAGCTTTATGCGGATGGTAGAGATTCTGAGCGTTTGATTAATGAGCGAATGAGTGAGTTGTGAATGAGTGAATTAATCTGGGTAAATTCACTCATTCACAACTCACTCATTCGCTCATTGAAATCCACTGGTACCCTGCGTCGCGGCGCAGCCAGGTGAGCTGGCGTTTGGCGTAGTGGCGGGTGTTGCGCTGCAAGAGGCGCACGGCTTCGGCGTAGTCGTACTCCCCGGCGAGGTAGCCAAATAGCTCCTGGTAGCCCACGGTTTGCAGCGCCTGGTGGTGGCGGAAAGGCACCAAGCCTTCGACTTCGGCCAGTAGGCCGGCGGCTAGCATGGCGTCCACGCGCTGATTGATGCGCTGGTACAGCTCTTCGCGGGGACGGCTCAGGGCCACTTTCACTACCCGAAACGGGCGGGCCGCCGCGGTGGCTGCCGCTGCCTCGGGGCCAGTATGGTAGCTGGAAAACGGGCGGCTGGTACCCCGCGTTATTTCGAGGGCGCGCAGCACACGCTGGTGGTTTTGGAGGTCGATGCGGCCGTGGGCCACGGGGTCGGTGGCGGCCAATTCGGCTACCAGGGCGGGCAGGCCCTGAGTTTGCAACTCCTGCTGAAGGCCCTGGCGCACGCTGGGGTCCACGGCGGGCAGCTCGTCGAGGCCGTCGGTTACGGCTTGCAGGTAGAGGCCTGAGCCACCGGTAAGAATGACCACAGGCAGGCGCTGAAATAGGTTTTCGAGCACGGCCAGCGCATCGGCCGCGAAGCGGCCGGCGTTGTACTCCTGCGTGATGCTGTGCGAATCAGTAAAGTGGTGCGGCACGCCCTGCATTTCCTCGGGCGTGGGCTTAGCAGTACCGATGCTGAGCTCGCGGAAAAACTGGCGCGAGTCGGCTGACAGAATTTCGGTGCCGAGCTGCTGGGCCAGGGCAACGCTGAGGGCAGTTTTACCTACGGCGGTGGGGCCGGCCAGGGCCAGCAGCACGGGGCGCGGGTCGGCGGCGCTGGGCGCTAATTGGGCAAGTAGTTCGGGGGGAAGCATGATAGGTGTGCGGTAAGCTTTAGCTTGTCGTAAACAACGAATAGATAGCAGATAGCCCGGCAAGCTAAAGCTTACCGCACATTCAACAACTCATCATACAGCCCGACCAGCACCTTTTCTTCCTCCCGCCAGCTCCACTCCTGGCGGGCTTGGCGGCAGTTTTGGGCTAGGTGCTGGTAGTAGCTGCCGGGCTGGCCGCCGGGCAGCAGGCGGGCCAGGGCGGCGGCCAGCGTGGCGGGCGCGAGGTCGGGCACGAGGGCGGCTACTTCGTGCTGCGCATTAAGGGCGCGATACTCGGGGAAGTCGATGCAGAGCTGCGGAATACCCGCCTGCACGTAATCGAAGAACTTGTTAGCCAGCGAGTAATAGTAGCTCAAACCGATATTTTCGAGCAGCATAATACCCACCGTGGCCTGCGCCGTGAGTTGGCGTAGCTCGGCGGGCAGCACATAGCCTTTAAACTCGACCTGCCCTGACGCCAGCAGCCCTAGTCGCTCGGCCTGTGCCCGCAGCGCGGCCGATAGGTTGCCCTCGCCGCAAATGACGAGCCGGGCCGGCACCAGCGGCATGGCATCGAGCAGTTCGGCTAGGCCCCGGCCCACATTTAGTGCGCCCTGGTAGAGTAAGGTGGGTACTTGCTGCACATCGGGGCGCAACGGTTCATTACTAACTACTAATTGCTCATTGCCCACTGGCACATTGCGCACCACCGCAAAATGGCTGCCGGGATGCCGCTGCTCAAATAGCCGGGCCAGCGCCGGCCCTACCGTGTAACATAGTTGGGCGCGGGGCACAATGATATTTTCGACCCATTGCCAGAGCCGTTGCACGCGGGGCCGGGTCACTAATTCGGGCACTTCGGTGAATAATTCGTGCGCGTCGTAAGCGAAGGGCTGGCCGCCCAGCCGGGCCCGCAGCCAGGTGGGCAGGGCCGCGTCGAGGTCGGCGCAGGCCCACACATCGGCCCGGCGGCGCAGCAAGTACCAGAGCAGCCGCAGGTTATATTCGAGGTAAAATAATTTTCCGTGCTGAAACCAGCCGCGCAGCCGATATTGCGCGTAAAGCTGGGGCGTAAGCGAAACCGAAGATTTTCGCTCCCAACCTATTAGCGTTACCCGGTAGCCCGCCTGGGCCAGGCTGCCGCAAATGCGCTGCATCCGCTGGTCGTAGCTGAGGTCGGTGGTAACGGCGAAAACCAAATGTGGCGCTGCCGTGGTTAAATTAGCCAAAAAATGGAATCGCTGAAATAAGTTGCTATAATAAAATTTCTCCCTCAAATTTAGGGTTTGGTAAGCTGCGGCCTAGCTTCACGCCGTCGCTTTCACAGGCTAGTGGCTTTTATGCAAGGTTTTCCGGTGTCTTCTTCGCCTACTCTCCCGCCTGCGGCGGCGCTGCTCGACCAGCTCCAGTTGGCGTATATTCTCGTCGACCGGCAGGGGCTGATAGCGGATGCTAACGAGACGCTGCTGCGCCTCACGGGCTACACTACGGCCGAGGTAATCGGGCGCTCTTACCACGAAATATTTTCCCCCCTGAGCCAGCGCGAGCAGCGCCAGCAAGAGCTGCGGCAGCTGTTGCGCGAGCAAAATGCGCCGCCCATCTACGACCACGACCTGCTGGCGCGCGATGGCTCGCTGGTGCACCTGAACTGGCAGCAGCAACTCCTGCGCGACGCCGATGGGCAGGTTTCGGGCCTGTGGGCGGCGGGCCACCAAATAGGCGCGGTGAAGGAGCTACCCGGCAGCGAGCAGGTCGATGAGCCGGCTTATTTGCAGGATTTCTTCAATGACTCGCACGACCTGGTGCTGCACCTAAAGTCCGACAACTCGTTCTTGTTCATTAATAAAGCGGGGGAAGAAACGCTGGGCTACCAAGCCAATGAGCTGAACAACCGCTCGCTAGCCGACATAGTACACCCCTACTACCGGGCCAAGCTGCTGCACCAGCTGCGCCGCCTCTACGAAGGCCAAGCGCTCAACAAGCTCGAAACGGTACTGATGACGCGCAGTGGGCGGCCGGTGCATCTCATCGGCTCGGTGAGCTGCGTGCGCATTGCGGGGCAGCCGCTGAGTGCCCGCGTGGTGCTGCACGACATCACCGACCGCATCAAGGCCGAGCGGTTGCAGAAGGTATACTACAGCATTGCCAACCTCGCCATTTCGGCCCGCGACCTGCCGGCGCTGTACGGTGCCATTCACCGCGAACTGAGCAAAATACTGGAAACCAATAACCTGTATATTGCCCTCTGCGACGACCAGCGCACCCAGCTGCGCTTTGTGTACCACATCGACCAGTACCCGCAGCTGAACCCGGGCGCGAGTCGGCCGTTCTCGTCGGGCGTGTCGGAGTACGTGATTCAGCAGGGGCGGCCGCGCTATTTCAGCCGCGCCGACCTGCTGGCCCTGATGCAGGAGGGCGAAATCACGGCTTTTGGGCGCCTGCCCGAGGTGATGCTCGTGGCCCCACTCAGCGTGGGCGACCGCACCATCGGGGTGCTGGCCGTGCAGGACTATGACCGCGCCGATACCTACGCGCCGAGCGACCTCGACATTCTGCACTTTATTTCGAGCCAGGTGGCGCTGGCCATCGACCGTAAAAGCCAGGAAGAGCACTTGGCGCGCCAAAATGCCCGCCTCAACGCCATTTTTGAGAGCGGCACCCACATGCTGTGGAGCGTGACGCGGCAGGGTAATTTGGTGTCATTCAACCGCAACTACGCCGACAACTACTACCGCCGCAACGGCGTGATGCCGGTGCCCGGCTTCAACCTGTTTGAGTCGGAGCGCGGCACTACCGAGCCCGACACCCACGACGTTATTTCGCAGTATTACAAGCTAGCGCTGCAAGGCCAACCGCAGCAATTTGAGGTCAATACGCCCGACGCCACCGGCCACCCGCTGTGGGCCAGCGTGAGCCTAAACCCCATTTACCTGCCCGACGGCTCGTTTGAGGAGGTGTCGGCCCGCGCCCAAGACATTACCGAAAGCAAAAACTCGCAACTGGCCCTGGCGGCCCAGGAAGAGAAATTTCGCTCCATTTTCGAGTCGTTTCAGGACATCTACTACCGCACCGATGCGACGGGCAATTTCACAATTCTGAGCCCCTCGGTGCGCGAGATTCTGGGCTACGAGCCCAGCGAGGTACTGGGCCGGTCGGTGCAGGAGTTTTACACTTCGCCCGAGCAAAGCATCGCTATCGGGGCGGCCTTGCAGCGCGGCGGCGAGCTGCGCAACCACGAGGTGCAGATGCGCCACCACGACGGGCACCCGGTCACGATGCTCATCAACTCGCGCAACACGGCGAGCGGGGCCGAAGGCATCGCCCGCGACGTGACCGAGATGCGCCAGATTCAGGACGACTTGCGCCACGCCAAGGAGGAGGCCGAAGCCGCCCTGGCCGCCAAAACGCAGTTTTTGGCCAACATGAGCCACGAGCTGCGCACGCCCATGAACGGCATTATCGGCATGATTGACCTGCTGCACCAAACCGGCCTCGGCGCCGAGCAGGCCGACTACGTGGATACGCTGCGCAAGAGCTCTGACGCGCTGCTGACCATTCTGAACGACATTCTCGACCTGTCGAAAATCCAAGCGGGCAAGCTGCGCCTGCAAGAAGCGCCGCTGGTGCTGCGCAGCCTGCTCGACCGGCTGCACTCGCTGTTTTCGTACCGCGCCAGCCAAAAAAGCCTGCGCTTTACCTACCACATCACCTCGCATACGCCGCCGCACATCATCACCGATGAAATGCGCCTGCTCCAGATTTTGTCGAACCTGGTGGCCAACGCCATCAAGTTTACGGCGCAGGGCACAGTGAGCGTGGTGGTATCGTCGGTGGCCATGGATGGCGAATTCCACACACTGCGCTTCGCGGTGCAGGACTCGGGCATCGGCATCTCGCCCGACGATGCGGTGCGGCTGTTCACCAGCTTCACCCAGCTCGACACTACGCCCAGCAAGGCCTTTGGCGGCACGGGTTTGGGTTTGGCCATCAGCAAGGAGCTAGCTGAGCTACTAGGCGGCGAAATTGGCGTGTTTTCGGGCGTGGGCGAGGGCAGCGTGTTCTGGTTCACCATTCGTTGCCGGGTGGCAGCGGCCCCGCTCGTACCGGCTGCCGACGACCCCTACGACAACAAGCTGAAGCTGCCCCCGGCCCTGCAACTGCCCCAGACTGGCCCGGCCCCGCGCATCTTGCTGGTCGATGACAATGCTATCAACCAGAAAGTGGCGGCCCGCCTGCTCGACAAGCTGGGCTGCCAGGTCGAAATTGCCAGCGACGGCTACGAAGCCATTGCCCGCGCCACCGCGCCCGATGCCACGTACCAGCTCATCTTGATGGATATTCAGATGCCGGGGCTCGATGGCATCGCGGCCACCAGCGAGATAAAGGCGCGCCTCGGCGACACCTGCCCGCCCATTGTTGCCATGACGGCCTATTCGATGGCCGACGATGCGGTGCGCTTCGTGCAGGCCGGCCTCGACGACTACCTGGCCAAGCCCGTGAAGCACCAGCAGCTATCCGATATGCTGGCGCGCTGGCTGCCGGGGCCGCCGCCTACCCCGGCGCCCGCCAACGTCATTGCCGCCACCCCCGCCCCGCTCACCCTCGACACCGAAGTACTGAACCAGCTGCGCCAGCTCGGGGGCATCGAGTTTACGGCCGACCTCTACGCCGATTTTGAGCAGGAGGGCGGCGAGCTTATCAACCAGGCCGCTGGCGTAGTGGCCGCCACCAATTGGGAGGGCCTGCATCCGCTCATGCACCAGCTCAAGGGCACAGCCGCCACGCTGGGGCTGTCGGCCCTCTCGGGGCAGGCCTTGCGCATCGAGCAGCTGCTAAAAAGCTCAACCGTAAGTGCGTTGCCCATCGAATTTAAACTTCTACAACATTACTTTGCTCAATTCAAAGCTGTATATCCGGGCGTGGTGATGGCGGCGGAGCCGCAGGCAGTTCCAGCCGAAAGCCTCCCTTAACTCGTCTTATTCTGCTCGTTTGCTTGCTTTTACACTCGATACCCGCCCAACTTTATGCCGGCCGAAAACTCCCCCAAAACCATTCTCATTGCCGAGGATAGCAACGTTATCTCGAACCTTACCCGCAAGATTCTAGAGCAGCAGAAATACAAAGTTTTGTTGGCCAAAAACGGCGGCGACGTACTCCCCCAACTGGAGAAAACCCCCGTTGATGCGGTACTCATGGATATCAACATCCCGGTGAAGGATGGCATGCAGTGCACCCGCGACATCCGTGCCCACGCCGATGCCCGCATCAATTCGCTGCCCGTTATCGTCATTAGCGGCAACGCCAACGACTATAGCATGGCCGATTTTCAGGCGGCCGGCGTAACCGCCTACCTGCCCAAGCCGCTCAACTTCGATGAGCTGGTGCGCATGGTGCGGCAGTACGTGGGCTAGTTTTTAATTATGAGTTATGAATTATGAGTCGTGAATTACTCGTTTGTTAAGCCCTATTACCAGAAAGGGACTGACCAGCCAGTAGCTCACAACTCATAATTGATAACTCATAATTCATACTTAAAAAAAGTGACTATCACATTCCTCGGTACCGGCACCTCTTCGGGCGTGCCGATGATAGGCTGCGAATGCCCGGTGTGCCGCTCGCTCGACCCGCGCGACCAGCGCTTGCGCGTGTCGGCGCACGTAGTCGTAGAAGGCCGTAGCCTGGTGATAGACACGGGACCCGATTTCCGGCAGCAGATGCTGCGGGCGCGTATCACGCAGCTCGATGCGGTGCTGTTTACGCACGAGCACAAAGACCACACGGCTGGCCTCGATGATATTCGAGCCTTCAATTTCCGGCAGCAGCAGGAGATACCCGTGTTTGCCGAGCCACGGGTTATCCGGCAGCTCCAGCAGGAGTTCGCCTACATTTTTGCGGAGCAGAAGTACCCCGGCGTACCGCAGGTGAGCGTGCATGCCATCGAGAGCGAAACGGAGCCATTTGACGTGCTGGGCCTCTCTGTGCAGCCGATACGGGCGCTGCACTACCGCCTGCCGGTGTTGGGCTTCCGCATCGGCGGCTTCGTGTACCTCACCGATGCCAACTACCTCGCGCCCGAAACGCTGGACTTGCTACGTGGGGCCGATACCATCGTGCTGAACGCACTGCGCCGCGAGCCGCACATCTCGCACTTCACCCTGGCCCAGGCCGTGGAAATCCTGGAGGAGCTGCGGCCCCGGCGCGCCTACCTCACCCACATCAGCCACCAGCTCGGCCGCCACCGCGAGGTCGAGGCTGAGTTGCCCTCGTGGATTCGGCTGGCGTATGACGGGCTGAAGATTGAGGTGTAATAGCTTAGCAAGCAAATGAGTTGGACATGGAAGCTTCCGTGGCTCACGGAAGAGTTTGAATCGTCTTTGCCCGCTATTGAAGTGCTAGCTCGGATGCAACGCGCCACTGCCCGGCCGCCCCACAGACGAGATATCTATCCCGAACTGCTACCTGAATTTTTTTGGGGAAAAGTGTTTGCAGATGGCTTTGACGTAGTGCGTGCGGTTCCCAAACGCAATGCAGGCGAGCTGGACATTTCTGGCGTTGTTGAGGCTGCACATAATCAGGATAATTGCCGGGTACGTATTCGCTTTCAGCTTAAGGCCTTAGAATTCTGGATTATTTGGTCGGTAATCGCCTTACTGTGGCTCCTCAAAGCAGGTGGCGCTTTTGGCGGTCCAACAAGTGGTGCATTCATCATACCATTTATTGCCCTCGCCTTTTCCGGCTTGCTATTACCCATAGGCTTCGGAAGTGAGTTAGCTAAGTCTAAAGCTTACCTAATAAACTTATTGGAGCTGAAATCGGTCAGCTAAACAGCGAACCAATCCTACATGCACACCAACTACTACTTCCTGCGCCAGCTGGCGCCCGCCCTCACCGCGCAGCTGCGGGGCTACCGCGTGGCCAGCTGCTTTTCGCAGGAAAAGGATGAGCTGGTAATTGGCTTGCTGAGCGATGCAGGCCAGGAATTTTGGCTGAAAGCGCAGTTGGGTGCAGCCTTTCCGGCCTTGGCCCTGCCCGAAACCTTCCAGCGCGCCCGCCAAAACTCGGTGGACTTGCTGCCCGAGCTGCTAGGCCGTACCGTAACCAAAGTCACGGCCTGGCCGCAAGACCGGGTGCTGCAATTCACGTTTGCCGAAGAAAGAGCCACGCTGGTTTTTAAGCTGTATGGGCCGCGCCCAAATGCCATCTTTCGGCCAGCGGCGGGCGCGCCGGCCCAACTGTTTCACCAGCGCTACGCCGCCGATGCAGAGCTGGCTCCCGCCGATGCGAGCGAGGCTCCTCCCCTAGTCAGCACCACGGGCAAGCTGCCGCCCGCGCTGGCCGACCTACCGGGCCGCTACCTGCACGAGCAGCGCGGCTACGACCCTGCCCCGCTCGAAACCAAGCAGCGCCTAGTGCAAGAGCTACTGGCCGAGTTGGAGCAGCCCGCCCACTACTACCTCATCGAGCTCGACGGGCGCACCCGGCTTAGTTTGGTGCCCCTGGGCGACGTGTTGCAGACTCTGCCGGGTACCGACCCCATCGGGGCCTTGCAGCGCTTTGTGCCGCTGGCATTATCGCGCCGCGCCCTCGAAACCGAGCGCCGCCAGTTACGCCAGTTGCTGGAGCGCCGCGCCGACGAGGCCAGCACTAGCGCCCACATGGCCCGCCAGCGCCTGCACGCGCTGGCGCACGAAGCCGGCTACCGCCACCGCGCCGACCTCATTATGGCGCATTTGCACGATATACGGCCGGGCGCCGCGCAGCTGGACGTAATCGACTTCTACACCAACGAGCCGGTTACGATTAAACTAAAGCCCCTCGAAAAGCCCCAGCGCACTGCCGAAAACCTCTACCGCAAGGCCAAAAACCAGCAAATCGAAGAGCGCCAGCTCAGCGAGCGCATTGCCCGGCGCGAGGCCGAGGCCCTGCAAACCCTGGAGCAGCTCGAAGAACTCGACACGCAGCCCGCCCTACACGAGCTGCGGGGCCTGCGCACTTGGCGCAAGCAGCATGGCCTCGACCCGAGCAACACGCCCGCCAAAGCTGCCACTGAGCTACCTTTTAAAGTATTTGAGGACCGGGGCTTTACCATCCTGGTGGGGCGCAACGCGGCCAATAACGACCTACTGACGCAGAAATACGCTCATAAAGACGACCTCTGGCTGCACGCCAAGGACGTGACGGGCTCGCACGTCGTCATTCGGCACCGGGCAGGGCAGCCGGTGCCCGAACCGGTGATAGAGCACGCCGCGCAGCTGGCGGGCTGGTACTCGCGCCGGCAGCACGACTCGCTGTGCCCAGTCACAGTGACGCCTAAGAAGTTTGTGCGCAAGCCCAAGGGTGCGTTGCCGGGGCAGGTCGTAGTCGAGCGCGAGCGCGTAGTGCTGGTGGTGCCCGGCAATCCATTTGAGAGCGTAGCGAAGCTTTAGCTTGCGAGGCATCAGTTTACGCACCTGACGCCTCGCAAGCTAAAGCTTACGGTATAAACAAAAAAAGCCCGCTTTGCAGCGGGCTTTTTCGTTTTGCGTGCGCGCGGGGAGATTCGAACTCCCACACCCGAAGGCACCACCCCCTCAAGATGGCGTGTCTACCAGTTTCACCACGTGCGCAAAAGGCAATCGGCAACTTGGATTCGGCCTGTGGGCCGGCTTCACTGAGGTGGTAAAGCGGGTGCAAAGGTACGTACTCAGTTTGCTTCTACGCAATAGCAAGGCAGTATTTCTCCAAAAAAAGCGGCTCTTCAAACATACTTCATTAGGGTAGTGCTTATTTGGCAGGGTATTAGCTCAGCTATTTTTCTGCACTTTTTTTGCTTTGCCCATGTCACCCGGCTCCACTACCGACAAACGCTCTTTCTTCGGGCGCTTTGCGGAGAAAACAACGCAGTACTCTGGTTCGACGCCCGTGTTTATGAGCGCGGTGGCACTGGTGCTAGTGTGGGCCATGCTGGGGCCAATTTTCAATTATTCCGAAACCTGGCAGCTGGTCATTAATACGGGCACGACCATTATCACCTTTTTGATGGTCTTTCTCATTCAGCGGGCGCAGAACAAGGATTCGCTGGTGCTGCACCTCAAGCTCAACGAACTGCTGGCCGCCACCAAAGGCGCCAGCAATCGCCTCATCAACGCACAGGATTTTTCGGAAGAGGAAATCCACCTTATCCACCAATTCTACTGCCTGCTGGCCGAAAAAGCCAAACAGGACAACGACCTCGGCGAAACCCACTCAGTAGAGGAGGCAGAGGACAACCACCACGAAAAGCTGGCCGCTCACCGCGACTAATCGCTCATTCTGACGAGCGCACTTCTCCTGCTGGTAGTAGTAGAAACCACAACAAAAAAGCCCAATCCGACCGGATTGGGCTTTTTTGTTGTGGGTAGCGCGGGCTGCTTAGCGGCGGCGCTTGCGGGCGGTGGCTGTCTTTTTCTTGGCTGTGGTCGTTTTCTCGGCAGTTGACCTCGACTTGTGGGCGGTGGCCTTTTTTGTGCTGCGGTGCGCGCTGACCTTGGTGGTCTTTGTGCTGCGCTTGGCCCGGCTGCTACGGGTGGTGGCTTTGGTGGCCGTGTGGTGGCGGGCGCTACGGCTACGGCTGTAGTGGCGCACGGCGGTGTGGCGCTCGGCGCGGGTTACTACGGCTACTTCTTCAGGGCGCGCCTCGGGGGCTTCGGTATAATGGGCGGTGGCGTCGAGCTCGGGCGAAGCAGTGGCATCCTGGTCAACCTGAGCGGTGGCTTTGGCCACCTCGGCCATCTTTTTGTGGCGAATCGGCATCAGGAAATCCCGCTCGGCGCGCTCTCTGGTGCTTAGCTTTTCTTCGCCGGGCAACTTGGTTACGGCTGGGTTTTTATCGGCCTGGGCCATCGCGGCCGACGAACTCAGCAGCAAGGCACAAATAGCAATTAACTTCCGCATCAATAACTTAATCGTTGGTTAGAGAAACAAAAATAGGCCTTTGACCCTCACCATCCAAGGCTTTTGGGCTTCAAGTAAAGGGGTTTTTTCGGCCAAAAATGCCATCCTAAGGAGCCAACTAACCCTGTATCAGGGCTGCTAGCTTCAAGCACCGCAAGCAGTGCTTGAAGCCGGGTTTTATCCTACTTGCCTTGCCCCGCGATGCGCAGCCGCTGCCCCGCCGAGGTGGCCCCAAACTCGGGTGCGTATAAGCATTGCACTTGGCTGAGCCCGCCCGAAAAGTCGCCTACCTGGCTGGCCCGCAGACGATATTCGAATACGTGGGTACCGCGGGGCACCTCGCTCAGGAAGAAATTGGTGGCCGCGTCGCGGGGGCTTTCGTAGTAGCCCAATCCATTTTGGTAGCGGTAGCCGCTGAGCTGGTTGATGGGCTCTAGGCCAGCGGCGCGCTGGTCTTTGAGGTGCACGTATTCGAGGGTGCGGTCGGTGCGCAGCACGAGGCGCACCACCAGGGCGTCGCCCACGCGGAGCGGCGTGGTGGCCGTGATTTTTTCGAGGGCGGGGCCGGTGGCGGTGCGAGTTTCGCGGTAGAGCTGGCGCTCGACGCTGAGCGGTGTGGCGGCGGGTGTCACCTTGTCGATATCCTCAAAATACTGCCAGTAGAGCGCGCCCCAGGCCACGCCCGCGTCGGGTTTGGTGAGCGTTACCTTGCCTTGGGCGGGCTTAATTTCGGCAGCGGGCCAGGTGGTTTTGACGTAGCCGGTGCCAGCTTGGGCAGCGGCGGGCGGCGGCAGCTTTTCGCCGCCTAGCACTACTTGCAGCGGCTGGGCGGGGGCCGACCAATCGGTGCCGCGTAGCAGCAGGGCGTAGCAGGCATCGGCGGTGGCGCGGGTGCTGGTCCAGCTCTGGGTTTGCTTCTGGGTGAGCAGCCAGAGCTTCATCTCATCCACCGATTTTTGGTCGTTTTTGACTTCATCAAAGGCTTCGATGAGGGTGGCCTGAGTTTCGGTGGGGGCCTCGCGCCAGTAGTAGCCGCCGCGCACGTCTTTCCAGTACATGCCCAAATCGGGGCTGTGAAGGGCGTTTTCGGCCAAGGCCCGGAGGATGTCCTGGGCGACGGGGGCAGCGTCATCTTCCCGGAATAAAGCCAGCGCCGCCTGGGCTTGCAGATAGCGCGTCTGGCTGGGCCAGTACTGCGCGGCCTGGCCCAAATAGTAGGCACGGGCGGCTTTGGCGGCCGGGGCCACGGGCAGCGCGGGCCAGAAGCTACGGGCGTAGAGAGCCTGTGTTTCGAGGTCGCCGAGGTGGTTTTCGACCAGCTTCACGCCTTTTTGCTGGCGCAGTTGGGTGTAGTCGCGGGCAGTGGCGTCGTCGAGGTAGGCCACGGCGCGCTGGAGCAGCGGGCGGGCCATGGCGTCGTGGCTAGCGTCGAAGGCACCGAGCTTTTGGAGCTTGCCAAAGCCCGCCACGATGAGCTGGGTGATGTAGCGGTCGGCGGGCATTTTCTCAAACCACGGAAACGAGCCGTCGGGCAGCTGCATGGCTTGCAGCTTGGCCAGGGTGCGAGTGGTTTCGGCGGCCAGGCGCGGGCTGTCGAAGAGGGTGCTGAGACGGGCTAGGCGCTCGGTTTCGCTTTGGGCGTCGCGCACCCAGGGGGTTTCTTGCAGCAGCAGGTTTTTGAGGTCCTGGTTTTGGGCGAGCTTGCTGGCGAGCTGGTTGCGCTGGGGGGCGGTGCCGCTTTGGGCCTGGCGCTGCCACTCGGCCAATACGGTTTTGAAGCGCGGGTTGGCCTTCAGAATCTGGGCGGCCAGCAGGTTGGCGTAGAGACGGTCGAATACCTGCTCGGAGCACTCGTAGGGGTACTCCATCAGGTAGGGCAGGCTCTGCACGGCGTACCAGGCGGGGTTGGCGGTCAGCTCCAGCGTCAGGCTTTGATTGCGGCGCGTGGGGCTGCTGGTGCTGGTCAGCTTCGTGAGCTCGAAGGTGCGGGTGCCGGGGCCAACGATGGGCAGCGGCAGGCTTTCGGTGATGAGAATGCGGTTGGGCAGCACCGGCAGGGTGTTTTCTTCGCCGTCGGAGTAGCTGGCAGCGGCCAAAACCTGACCTTGGAGGGTAGGTTTCGCACCTACGAGGTTAGGTTTTGAGCCTCCGAAGTCCGAAACCTGGCTTCCGAGGGTAGGTTTCGCACTTCCGAGGTCCGAAACCTGACCTCCGACGGTAGGTTTTGAACCTTGGAGGTCAGGTTGCGACCTTCTGCGCTTGGGTTTCGAACCTTTGAAGTCCGAAACCTCTCTCCCACCGGCCTGCGCTACCACGCGGTAGGTTACGGCCTCGGGCGCGAAGTCGGCGGGCAGGCTTAGCTCCCAGCCCAGGGCCACGCTCTGGTGGGCGGCGGCCGAAACGGGTTGCTGGGCGCTGCCTTTCAGCAATTGGCTGGTGATGTCCTGCCCGGTGGCGGCGTCGAGCAGGAAGAGCTGGGCGGTACCGCTGGTGGCGTGGTCGGTGAGGTTGGAAAACTTGGCGGGGAAGGTGAACGTGTCGCCCGGCCGCAGGAAGCGCGGCGCGTTGGGCGTGATTTGGATTTCCTTCTGCGTCACGAGCTGGCGGGCGAGTTGGCCGGTGCGCAGGCTTTTGTCATGGGCCAGGGCCAGCAGCTGCCAGCGCGTCACGGCCTCGGGCATCTGAAATTCGAGCATTACGTCGCCGTTTTTGTCGGTGTGGAGGGCGGGCTGCCAGAAGGCCGTTTCGCGGAAATCGCTGCGGGCGGCGATGGTGTTTAGGTCGGGGGCGGAGGCAATTGAACTTGATTTTGCAAGAGCATCAAATCTTATTGCATTACCGTCTGCGCTCTGACCATTGAAGTTTAATTCCACCCCTGGGATAGCTCTGCTCATCGCCATTGGCGCAGGGGCGGCAGCCATCATGGGAGCACTATCAGCCACTACGACCTCACTCAATTGCGTCCTGCCTCGCGCTAGCATTCGGCGGCCTCCAAATCTGTTATTTCCTGCCAGTGCATTCCAGGTATTCAGTTCGGGGTAATCCAGCGCGTTATCCCCTCCAATCTCACTTTGCATTTCGAGCGTCGCCGAATTAACATCCCTAAAATCGCCCTGCCACCCAAACCGCGCCGGGTAGTAGTCGCCGCCAAAATCCAGCCCCATGAAGCTGTGCTTACGGAAAATATCCAGGCTTTGGTCGTAGAGGGTGGCTAGCAGCTCGGCTTCGGCGGGGCGGCCGTTGGCCTGGTGAATGGTGACGCGCCAGGTTTCCTTTTGGCCGGGCTGGAGCCGGTCGCGGAAGGTGGCGATGCTGAGGCGCAGCGGCTGAGGCCGCTCGGCCACCTGCACGGTGGCTTCGTGGCGATACAGCCGGCCCTCGCGCACCTGCGTGGTGTGGATGTAGAGCGGGCCGGCGGCCGTGGCGGGGCCGCTTTCCACGTCGAGGCGGCGCTGCTCGCCGGCTTTTAGGGTCAGCCACTCCTGGCGCAGGAGCTGGCCGCCGCGCTCCACTTCGAGCAGGATGCGGGCGTCGGCGTCGCGGCTGCCCAGCAGCACGCGCGCGCGCTGGCCGGGGGCCACCGTGTCGGCGGGCACCGCAAACCAGTCGGGCGTGGCGTAGGGAATAGTGGCCGCCTGGGCGTCGTAGAGCACGAAATCGAGGCGGGCGTGGGCGGCGGTATCGGGCGCGGCGGCCTGGGCTTCGAGGCGGTAGCGGCCGGTGGGCGCGCCGGCCAGCAGGGCCGAGAGGTCAAGCGTGGCGCTGGCTTTGGTGTCAAAAGGCAGGGTTTTGACCAGTTCGGCGGGGGCTTCGTTGTCCTCGGTTTCGGGGGCGGGGCCGGGCACGCCGGGCGGGTTGGGGCGGTAGCGGCGGGCCAGCAGCCGCAGCGTGCCGGTGGCGGGCAGCGGCTCGCCAGTGGAATTGGTACTCAGCAGCGTGACGAGTGGCTCCTTCTGCCAGTCGTCGATGCGGTCGGGGCCGATTAGCTGCAAATTGAGCGGGTTGCGGCCGATTACCACGCTGCGGGTGCCGGTGCGGGTTTCGCCGGCCGCGTCGGTTACGTCGGCGGTTAGTTCAAACAAATAGCCCGGCTCCCAGCCGCGCCGGCCCGGCTGCGCGGGCTCTAGCGGCGGCGTGAAAGTGAGCGTAAAGCGCCCTTCGGCATCGGTGGTGGTGGTGCCGTGGGCAATTTCCTGGTTGCCGCGCCCGCCGCCGGGCGGGTAGATGCTGCGCCCATAGCGGCCGTATTCGCTGAATAGCGGCCACAGCGCCCGGCGCGTGATGCGGTACTGCACGGTAGCCCCATCGGTGGCCTGCCCGGCGTAGGCGCGGGCGCGCCCCGTGAGGGCGAGCGGCTGCCCCAATTGCGGCCGGCCGGGCACCGAGTCGAGCGTTACCAAAAAGGTGGGCCGCTTGTAGTCTTCCACCGCGAAGCTCAGGCTACCGTGGTCGGTTTGCAGCTGCATTTCGCCATTGAGCAAGCCCGTGGGTAGCACCAGCGAGCCATTGAACGAGCCGTACTCCGAGGTGGTGAAGGCGAGCGTTTGGGCGGTTTGGCCGTTCACGTCGAGCAGGCGCACGCTCACCGGCTGGCCGGCGAGGAGGCTGCTTTTGGGGCCTTGGCTTTGGGCCAAAATACCCTTGAAATACACCGTTTGGCCAGGGCGGTAGATGGCGCGGTCGGTGAAGAGGAAGGCGCGGCGCTGGGGCTCGTCGTCCTGGTTCGGCATATTGCGATAATACCCGACGCGGTCGATAATGAGCGAATCCTTGCCCCGCCAGGCGCTCACGGCGGCCAATTGCTCTTCATCGCTGGAAGATGCCAGGGCTGATGGGGCGGGTAATTCGGCTATACCAGTGGCAGCCGTCTGGCCTACGCCGCCAATTCGCTCGATTTGTTTTCTCAGTTTCTCATCGTAGTAGCCGTATTTCACCTGCACGTTGGCACTGGCCACCGGGGCACCCTTCTGGCGCTGCATCACCAGCACCTGCGGGGCTTTGGTGTCGGGGTTGCGGCGGATTACGGCACTCAGCTCGCTGGCTCCCAGCACCGCGTGGCTCGTTACTATGCCTTTTCCCTGCGCAAAAGGACTGCCGGCCTGGTTACTCACCACCAGCAGGTAATAGCCCGTTGGCAGGCTTGCGCCCGCCGCCGCTAGCTTTTGCTCTTCGTAATCGAGCGGATGCGCGGGCACCGAAATGGCCCAGGTAGCGGCGGCTTTGGTCTTAAATACGCGCGCGTTTTTTTTAAGAAAATCATTCGTACCACCGTAGCTCTGTCTTTCTACGGCAGCCCACTGTTTCAGCGTAATGCGGTAGGCCCAAACGTGCAGCTCGGTCACGTTGCGGGCCGTTACATCGAGGCGCCAGGGCTGGCCAGGGACCACCATATTAGCCGTCGAAAACACGAGTTCGGGCCGCTCAATGGCCTCTCGCACCACCCGCGCCTGCGCCGCGCCGCGCGACTTGGGAAACCGTGCTTCGGCTTCACGCGCCAGGGCGAGGGCGGCTACTGGCTCAGTCGGGCGCTTGGCTTCGGCGAGGCGCGCCAAAAAGGTGCTGCTGATGGGCAGCGTTTTGTAGGCCTCGGCCATGCGGGCCAGCGCCAGCTGGTAGGGCTCCGTGAAATCTTCGCCCTGCACGAAAGCGCCCAAGTAGCCGAGGCGCTGCAAATCCACGTCGGCCAGGGCGGCGGGGTTATTCGCCGCTAGGCGCTGGGCCGTGAGGCGCTGCAACAGGCGCAACCCGTGCAACGGGCCGTTGAGCGAGTCGGCGACGGGCGCGTCGAGCTTCAGCGTGGCAAACTCTTGGGCGCTGCCAAACAGCTTGGGGTCGGTGCCCCGAAAGGCCTGCTCGGGCCGCATGATGTACAGCTCCTGGTTTCGCAGGCCCGCGATGGCGCGCTGGGCCAGCAGGTCGTAGAGCGTGGGACGCAGGGCGCGGCCTTCGGCATCGCCGCCGGTTGCCAGGTCGCCGAGGTCGGCCAGCGTGGTTTTGAGCTGGCGCGCTGGCTCGTCTTCTACCGACTGGTAGTAGTGCCGCACGATGGCCGCGCCGAGGCGGCCGGCGTCCCAGGTGGCGAGGGTGGTGCCGCCGTCGGCCGCGCCGGGCGTGGCCTGGTCGGCGGTGGGCGCCGCGCCTTGGGTGCGCTCGTAGAGCTGGTAGCGGTGCTGGTTGTAGTAGTTGCTATACAGCCCCGCCAGCAGCGAGTGCAGGATGGGCCGGGCCGGAAAAGTAGCCGTTTTCAGGTCGGCTTCGAGTAGGGCGATGGCCTTTTCGTCGGCGTCGTCTTCCTTGTTATCAAGCAGCCGGATTTTGTAGAGCAAGGCCCGCACGTAGGCCGGGGCGTTGTTTTCCTGCCGGGCCTGCTGGTACACTTTCTCGACCAGCGGCGCGGCGGTGGCCGTCTGGTCTTTCTTGAGCAAGGCGTCAATCTTTTTCCACTGCGCCACCAGCGGTGGGTTGGGGCCGGGGGCGGCCGAGTCGGCCAGAAGGGTTGTCATGAGTAAGGCGCAGAACAGGAGCAGGTAACGCATGAAAGAGCGGTAGGTACGCCCCAAAGATGCCAGAACCGCGCCAATTGCACAGCTTTCAACGAGTGAAGGAGTGAATTACGAAGGATTGAATGCCTTTACACCAGACAATCAATCCTTCGCAACTCACTCCTTCACTCCTTCACCGATTCACTCATTGAAACCTGCTTCGCCGCACCGGGAAGAACAGCAGCTGCACTATCAGCATCACTACTCCCGTGTAGGCCACGCTCACGCCCACCCGGCTCAGGGTCAGCAGCGGGTGCTGCAAGGAGCCCAGCTCCAAGAAGAAAAACGCCAGATGGTGCAGCGTCACGAGCAGGCCCAAATACACCGAAAACCACTGCCAGCCCATCTGGTGCACGTTCACGGTATCCTGGGCATCGTAGCCATCGCGCGGGGTGAGCAGGCGCAGCACCCACGGGCGCAGGTAGGCCAGCAGCACAGCGGCGGCGGCGTGCAGGCCGCCCGTATCGTGCGCAATGTCAATGCTAAAGCCCAGCACGAAGCCCAATAGCAGCTGCAAAGCTACGGGCGTGCTGATTGGCAAAAACAGCAAAAAGCCGAGGTAAAAGAAATTCCAGCCCAGGTTGAACAGCACCACGCTGGCATTGTCGAGCAGCAGCACGTACACGCCCACGTAGAGTACAAAGCGCAGCAGTTGCCGGCCGATAATCCAGGCTAAACTCATGGCTTCTGTCCTCCTTTCGCGTTTTCTCCCTTCGCAGCTTTGGCTTGGGCAGCTTTGATGCTGGCTGGCAGCTCGCTGGTGTGCTGCTCCAGCGAGTCGCGCTCGACGCTCGGGGGCGCGGGCACCACGTACACGTAGGTGAGGCGACTAAAATCGACGCCTAGGCGCAGCTTCACGGTTAAAAAGTCTTTATTGGGCTCAGTCGTGACCGCCTCGACCGTACCGATGAACACGCCAGGTGGAAACACGGCGTTGTAGCCCGACGTCACGATAGTGTCGCCGCGCACGATGCGGGTCTGGCGCTGCACTTGGTCTACGAGCGCGTGCGCAAAGTCCATACCCTCGGGCCAGCGCACGCTGCAAATCGTGCCGTCGCGCTTTATCTGGGCGGCTATTTGCAACTTGGAGTGCAGCACCGAGGTCACGCGGGCGTAGTGCTGGCTCACGGCCTGCACCTTGCCCACCACGCCACCCGCTGCAATCACGCCCCGGTCGGGCTGCACACCGTCGGCACTACCCACATTCAGCGTCAGATAGTTATCTACTTCACGCAGTGAGTTGTTTATCACCCGCGCCGCCACCAGTGGCCGGGTAGCCTGCCGGGTTGCCCCCAGCAGTAAGGTATCGGGGCGGGAGTTTTGAGTGTTGAGCTTTGGGTTTTGAGCTGGCAAGGCGGTGCTGCCAGGCACCGCCGCCACGGCTGGGCGCAGATGCCGGTACACGATGCGTCCGAGCGTGTCGCGGCCTACGGGCAGCGAGTCGGCCTCACGGCGGCTAAAGTCGGTGGGATACAGCCGGTAGCGCAGTTGAGCGTTGTCGGCCAGCAGCTGCTTGTTGAGCTCGGCCAACCGGAAATAGTCGGCCACCTGGGTGCGACGTTCCAACAAAACGCCCATATAGGCATTGGCCGAATTGAAAAACGCCGCCCGCTGGTACGAGCTGTTGGTCAGGAAGAAATAAAAGCTCACTACCTCCAGCAGCACAAAGAGCATGATGCCCTGGTAGCGCAACAAGAATGCAAGGAGGTTTCTCATACAATTAACAATGGGCAATGAGCAATGAGCAGGCCTGCTTAGTCGGTCTGCTCATTGCTCATTGCCCATTGCTCATTAAGTCAAGAGTACACCGCGGAAGCCCTGAATATCCTTGATGGCCTTGCCAGTACCGCGCACCACGGCGCGCAGCGGGTCTTCGGCAATGTGGATAGGCAGCTTGGTTTTGGCGGCCAGGCGCTTGTCGAGGCCGCGCAGCAGCGCGCCGCCGCCGGTGAGGTGAATGCCGTTTTCGTAGATGTCGGCCGACAGCTCGGGCGGGCTGATTTCCAGTGCTTTCAGTACGGCTTCCTCAATTTTAGCCACCGACTTATCAAGCGCGATGGCAATTTCGGAAGACGTTACCTTAATCACTTTCGGGATACCCGTCATCAGGTCGCGGCCGCGCACCTCGTAGTCGGGGGGCGTGTTTTCGAGCTCCGTTAGGGCAGCGCCTACCTCGATTTTGATGCGCTCGGCCGAGCGCTCACCGATGAGCAGGTTGTGCTGCCGGCGCATGTAGTCGAGAATATCCTGGTTGAATACGTCGCCGGCCGTTTTGATAGACTGGTCGCACACGATGCCCGACAGGGCGATAACCGCAATCTCGGTCGTGCCGCCCCCGATGTCGATTATCATCGAGCCTACGGGCTGCTCCACGTCGATGCCGATGCCGATGGCGGCGGCCATCGGCTCCTGTATCATCCAGACTTCCTTGGCCCCAGCGTGCTCGGCCGAGTCCCGTACGGCGCGTTTTTCTACTTCCGTAATGCCGCTCGGGATGCAGATAACCATGCGGTGCGAGGGTTGAAACAATCGGTTGCGGGTATCAATAAGCTTTATCAGACCCTTTATCATTTCCTCGGCAGCGTGGAAATCGGCGATAACGCCATCCTTCAACGGGCGGATAGTCTTGATGTTATCGTGGGTCTTTTCGTGCATCTGCTGGGCTTTGGTGCCCACGGCGATGACTTTATTAGTAGTGCGGTCTTTGGCGATGATGCTCGGCTCATCCACCACGATTTTGTCGTTGTGAATGATGAGCGTATTGGCCGTACCCAGGTCGATGGCAATGTCGCTGGTCAGGAAATTAAAGAAGCCCATTATAGAAAGGCGCGAAAAGCAGAGGGAATTAAGCGCGCAAAGGTACGGCGGAATAGGCCGCCCTAACGTCCAACTTTTAGTGCTTAAAGTGCCCGTTGGCAAGGCCGCTACCTGGCAACCCTGGGTAACGGACCGTGTAACCGGCCTTTTAGCCTTATGCTATCGCGCAGCGCAGGGTGGCTGACAACGTATTCTTGAGCAACGCTTCAGCAGCATGATGAATAGCGGGGAAAGCAAGCCATCATAAAAAACGGGGCGGCAATGAGTTACTACTCATTGCCGCCCCGTTTCTATTTCGCGCACCAGCGTGTCTGCTAGTGCTTAAAGTGCCGCACGCCCGTCAGCACCATCGCCATGCCCCGCTCGTCGCAGGCATTGATGCTATCTTGGTCTTTGATGGAGCCGCCAGGCTGCACCACCGCCCGAATACCGGCCGCGCCCGCAATCTCGACGCAGTCGGGGAAGGGGAAAAATGCGTCCGACGCCATTACCGCGCCCTTCAGGTCGAAGCCGAAGCTGGCGGCCTTCTCAATGGCCTGGCGCAGGGCATCGACCCGCGAGGTCTGGCCCACGCCCGAAGCGAGCAACTGGCCGGGTCGAGCCAGCACGATGGTATTGCTTTTGGTATGCTTGCAGATTTTGAGAGCAAACTCCAGCGCCGCAGTTTCCTCGGCTGTGGGGGCCGATTTGGTCACAGTGCGGAAGTCAGCAGCCGTCTCGGTTTGCAGGTCGGCGTCTTGCTCGATGATGCCGTTGAGTAGGGTTTTGATTTGCTTTTTGGGGAAATCTACTGGCTTCTGGCGCAGCAAGATGCGGTTCTTCTTGGTTTGCAAAATGGCCATCGCCTCTTCGGTGAAACCGGGTGCGATGAGCACCTCGAAGAACAGCTTATTTAGTTCCTGAGCCGTAGCCTCGTCGATGCCTTTATTAGTGATAATAACGCCACCGAAGGCCGAAACCGGGTCGCAAGCCAGGGCATTGACGTAGGCCGTGTGCAGGCTTTCGGCCTGGGCCACGCCGCAGGCGTTGGTGTGCTTGAGGATGGCCACGGCGGGCATACCTTGAGCAAACTCGCGCATGAGCTGCACGGCGGCATCCACGTCCACGAGGTTATTGTAGCTCAGCTGCTTGCCGTGCAGCTGGTCGAATAGCGCGTTTAAATCACCGTGGAAAGCGCCAGCTTGGTGCGGGTTTTCGCCGTAGCGCAGGGAGGTTTCCGGTGAGTTGGTGAGTTGATTCGTTGGTGCGTTTTTGGTTTCCAAACCAGTACCCTGGCTCACGTACTTGGCAATTTCAGTATCGTAGTGGCTGGTAGCCTGAAAAGCGGCTGCAGCATACTGTTTCCGGTCGGCTAGCGTGGGCGCACCGTTAGTTTTTTCCAGCAATTCGGTCACGGCCTCGTACTGCTCGCGCGAGCTGACAACTAGCACATCGCGGTAGTTTTTGGCGGCGGCGCGCAGCAGGGCAATGCCGCCGATATCGATTTTCTCAATCACGTCCTGCTCGGGCGCACCGCTGGCTACGGTTTCCTCGAAAGGGTACAAGTCTACCACCACCAAATCGATGGGTGGGATGCCGTACTGCGCGGCCTGGGCCAAGTCGCCGGGCTCGTGGCGGCGGTGCAGGATGCCACCGAATACTTTAGGGTGCAGCGTTTTAACCCGGCCGCCAAATACTTCGGGGAAGCCGGTGAGGTCTTCCACAGCCGTTACTTCGGCGCCCTGCTCTTCCAAAAATTGCTGGGTGCCGCCGGTCGAGTAAAGCTGCACGCCAAGGCGGCGTAGGGTGGCAACGAGCGGGGCCAACCGGTCTTTGTGGTACACGGAAAGCAGGGCGGCGCGAATGGGTTGGTCGGACATAAAACGAGGCGGCGAAGCGCAGAAAAGTGAAATCGCAGGAAGTTGCCGGGCCAGCCCAGGCAGCGAGCGGCTTGGCGGCGCAAAGGTAGGCTGCCCAGTCAGCGCGGCCCAAAAGCCGCCCGCAGTACGGTTCAGGTAAGACCCAATGCTGGTAACTCCCAAGGCAAATTTTAAGTTAAGCTTATCTCACCAAGCATTCTCTTCGCTTGGTTTGGCCATTCATTTTATGCTGCCCAACGCTTTTCCGACCCTCTCCCCTACTGCTTCCCCGCTAGCCCTGCCGCTCGGCGTGGCGTGCGCCACTTGCCCCGATGGCCCCGCCAAAGCCGTGGCCACCGCTGCTAGGCTGGCCTCTCACCTATTGGCCCGAGCGGCCCAAACCGACGAGGTGGGCGGCTTCCCAACTCAGGAATTTGCCTGGCTGCGCGAGGCGGGGCTGCTCACGGCGGTGCTGCCGCCCGCGCTGGGCGGCGTGGGGCTGGGCGAGCCATCGGCCACGCTAGCGCTGCTGCAAGTGCTGTACCACGTGGGGCGGGGCAACCTGGCGGTAGGACGGCTCTTTGAGGGCCACGTCAATGCCTTATTATTAGTGCAGCGCTTTGGCAAGCCCGCGCAGGTGGCGCGCTACGCGGCCGATGCGCGGGCCGGGCACCTATTCGGGGTGTGGAACACTGAAAATCCGGCGCAGGGCGTGAAGCTGGAATTTCTGGCCGATGGCCGCTACCGCCTGCACGGGGCCAAAACGTTTGCCTCGGGCGCGGGCCACATCACGCGGCCGCTGCTTACGGGGGCGCTGCCCGGCCAGCACGGCTGGCAAATGCTGGTGCTGCCCGCCGATGAGCAACGCCCCCAGCTAGACCGCAGCTTTTGGCGGCCGCTGGGCATGCGCGCCACCGCCAGCTTTTTGGCCGATTTAGAGCGCCTCGAAATCAACTCCGACTGCCTTTTGGGCCAGCCCAACGACTACTACCAGCAACCCTGGTTTGGGGGCGGCGCGGTGCGCTTTGCGGCCGTGCAACTGGGCGGTGCGGCGGCAGTGCTCGACGAAACCCGGCGCTTCTTACGCAGCCTGGGCCGCACCGACGACCCCTACCAACGCCAGCGCCTGGGCGAAATGCTGACCATGCACGAAAGCGGCCAGCTGTGGCTGCAAGGCGCCGCGGCCAATGTAATGCTGCCCGTGCTGCCCGGCACTACGACACCTGCCCAAATCAGTGCCGCCACCACCTACGCTAACCTGATGCGCACTGCTACCGAGGAAATCTGCCTGCGCACCTTGCAGCTGGCCGAGCGCTCGGTAGGCGCGCGGGGCCTGCTCCAGCCCGAGCCCTTCGAGCGCCTGCACCGCGACCTCACGCACTACCTGCGCCAGCCCGCCCCCGATGCCATTCTGGCCGACGCCGGCCGCTTTGCCCTGGACTCGGATAAGCCTAGCTACCAGCTGCGGCAGGCGTAGCAAGTAGCGCGAAACTTCTTTCCCTCCCAACGCCCTCGACTTTTGCTTACCCTCGATTCGCCCTTCCTTTCCTACCCGCTGCGCCCGGCCAGCTACGCCGCCACGCTGGGCCCTACCCTAGTAATAGTGCCCCACCCCGACGATGAGGCGCTGGGCTGTGGCGGCCTGCTGGCTTTGCTGCGCCAAGCTGGCCAGCCCGTAGCCGCCGCGCTGGTGAGCGATGGCAGCATGTCGCACCCTCATTCACAGGAGTTTTCGGCTGTGGCGCGGCGCGAGCTGCGCTACGCCGAGTTTCGCCACGCGCTCAGCATTTTAGACATCGATGAAAGTGATGCCAACGTAAGCTACCTGCACCAGCCCGACAGCCAAGTGCCCACCGAGGGCCAGCCCGGCTTTGCCGAAGCGGCGGCGCAGCTCGCGGCTTTTATCAGCGAAAAAAAGCCGGCCACCGTGCTGGTACCCTGGCGCCGTGACCCCCACCCCGACCACCGCGCCACCAGCCAGCTCACGGCCGCTGCCCTGGCCCAGCTGCCGCAGCCCCCGCGCCGCCTCGAATACGTAGTGTGGGCCTGGGAGCGCGCTGTCCCCGACGACCTCCCCCAACCCGAAGAAGGCACCGGCTTTCAGCTCGACATTGCGCCAGTGCTGGCCCAAAAGCAGCGCGCCATTGCGGCGCACCGCTCGCAGTTGGCGCCGGGTGTTATCACCGACGACCCCAGCGGCTTTTTGCTATCTGAAGGTATGCTGGCCCACTTTGCGCACCCCGCCGAATCCTTTATCGAAGCTCCCCAGCCATGAATCAGCAACAGCCCAATACCCTGCCGCCTGACTACTTCGACAACGTGTACCGGGCCAACGAAGACCCCTGGCAGTTTGCCAGCAGCCCCTACGAGCGGGGCAAATACGCCGCCACGCTAGCGGCCCTGCCCCGGCCGCGCTACGAGCGGGCATTCGAGATTGGTGGCTCCATTGGGGTGTTTACGGCGCAGCTGGCCCCGCGCTGCGGCTACCTGCTGAGCGTAGATGTAAGCGAGGCCGCCCTGGCCCAGGCCCGGCTGCGCTGCGCCAATCTACCGCAGGTCGAAATCAAGAAAATGCAGGTGCCCGGCGAGTTTCCTGACGGGCAGTTCGACCTGATTCTGGTATCGGAAGTGGGCTACTACCTCTCGCCGCCCGACCTGGCCCGCGCCGCCGACCAAATGCTGGCGGCCTTGCCCCCCGGCGGCCAGCTGCTGCTGGTACACTGGACGCCCGTAGTGCACGACTACCCGCAGACCGGCGACGAGGTGCACGAGTTTTTCTTGGCTAAAACGCAGCCTGGCGGACCGTTGCGCCACCTGCTCGGCCAGCGTCAGGACAAGTACCGACTCGATTTGTTGGAGAAGGTGTAGTATGAAAAGTGTTACACCAGCCCTCAAAACGGCTGTCATGCTGAACGCAGTGAAGCATCTCTACCGCGCCGTTGAATGGTGCGGTAGAGATGCTTCACTGCGTTCAGCATGACCAGTTGTTTGAACTACAATAGCTTAAAGCTACCGCTCCAGCTTAAAATCCTTATCCCGCGCCGGGGCGGCGGTGCGATTAGCCACGGCCCAGCCGGTGAGGTACATCCAAAGCGTCATTTTGGTGAGCTTGGGGTAGTCGATGCGCTCGCGCTCGTCGCGGGGGGTGTGGTAGTCGGGGTGTAGCACGGTGGTGTAGCTGAGCGCCGGGATGCCCAAGCGCGCATAAGGCAGGTTATCGGAGCGGAAAAACCAGCCCTCGGGGTGCTCGGGGCGGTCCCAGAGGGTGTCGAGCTTGAACTGCGGCCCGCGTTGGTTAGCGGCCAGAGCGGTGGTTACGAGGTCGAGCGAGTTGCGGTGCGGGCGCTGGCGGCCAAGCAGCGAGGCGCTATCGGGAGCGTTGCGGCCCATCATTTCGGCGTTCAGCACCGCCACAATATTGCTTTCGCCCACCGTGGGGTGCGCCGAGTAGTAGCGCGAGCCCAGCAAGCCGCGCTCCTCCGCGCCCTGAAAAGCGAACAGCGCCGAGCGCCGCCCCGGCTGCTGCTTGAAAGCGCGCATGATGGCCAGCACCGCCGAGCAGCCGGTGGCGTTGTCGTCGGCCCCGTTATAGATGGAGTCGCCGGCCACGGGCTCGCGTACGCCGTCGTGGTCCTGGTGCGTGCCAAAAAGCACGTATTGCGACTTCAATTGGGCATCGGTGCCAGGGATTTTGGCCAGCACGTTTACGGAAGGGTATTTGAAAGTTTCGGTGCGCAGGTCGGCGGTGAATTGCTGACCGGGCTGCTGCGCCCAAGCCAAAGCGCTGGTGGGCAGCCAAATGGTGGGCACGGTGGCCGTCACTTTCACGTTGGGGCCGCCGGGCAGGTCGTAGCGGCCGCGCTCATAGGTGTGGCCCCAGTGCTCGTACACGGCCTGGGCGCGGGCATCGCCCACAAACACTACGGCCACCGCACCAGCCTTGGCCAGCTCGGCCGTGCGGTCGCGCAGCGTAGCCACCAAAAAGCGCCGGAAGCTGAGGCCCGCCGGCACCTCACCCGCAAATTGCAACGCCACCACTTTCCCTTTTACATCAATTTTGGCCAGGTCGGCAGCGGTGCCGGTGCCCACCCACACCATCGGCGCGTTCACGCTGGCCGTAAGCGGGGCAAATACAATGGCGTCGTGGTTGGGCACGAGGCGGTGGCTGCCGATGGTAAGCTGGCTGCTGGTAGTCAGGCGCATCCGTTGAATCTCGAAGAACTGGAAGTACGTGCCATCGTCGCCGGCCGGCTGCGCGCCGATGGCGCGGGCCTGCTCGGCCAGCCACACCGAAGCGCGCAGCTCATCGAGCGTGCCAGCTTCGCGGCCGCGGTAGTGGTCGGCGGCCAGCGCGTAGAGGTCGCGCTTGATGTCAGCCTCGCGGATGGTGGCGCGGGCATCGGTGGTAGCGGTGGCTTTAGCAGGCGCGGGCTTGCGCTGGGCGTGGGCGGCGAGCGGCAGGGCCAGGGCGGCTAGTAAGTAGAGAGGAGCTTTCATGTATCGAGTTGCGCGCAAGGGATTCGCAAGGGTAAGCAAGATTGCACTGGTTACGAAGAAACGAAGCTGCGGCTGGACTTTTCCAACCTTCACGCAACTTCTTTTTACCTCATGCACCCTTGGGCTGCTAACATCTGCCGAGCTATTCGGTTAGCCCTTCGCCCCTCTTTCCTATTCTTAAATGAACATCGGCATCGTCTGTTATCCCACCTTTGGCGGCTCCGGCGTGGTAGCCACCGAGTTGGGCAAAGCCCTGGCCCAGCGCGGCCACCGCGTCCACTTCATCACGTACAGCCAGCCGGTGCGGCTCGATTTCTTCAACGAAAACGTCTTCTACCACGAGGTCTACGTACCCACGTATCCGCTCTTCCAGTTTCCGCCCTACGAGTCGGCGCTGGCCAGCAAAATGGTGGACATCACGCAGAACGAAAAGCTTGACGTCCTGCACGTTCACTACGCCATTCCGCACGCGTCGGCCGCGTATCTGGCCAAGCAGATTCTGCGCTTTCGGGGCATCATTACGCCGGTAGTTACGACGCTGCACGGCACCGACATTACGCTCGTGGGCAAGGATGCCAGCTACGAGCCGGTGGTCACGTTCAGCATCAACCAGAGCGACGGCGTAACGGCCGTATCCGACGACCTGCGGCGCGAAACCTACGAGTATTTCCCCGTCGAGCACAAGATTGAGGTTATCCCCAACTTCATCGACCTGCATCGCTTCAAGAAGCAGAACAAAGAGCATTTTCGGGCTGCCATTGCGCCCGAAGGCGAGAAAATCCTCATCCACACCAGCAATTTCCGCTCGGTAAAACGCGTCGAGGACGTGCTGCGCATCTTCTGCGGCGTACGCCAGACCATCCCGGCCAAGCTGCTGCTGGTGGGCGACGGCCCCGACCGCTCGCGCATGGAAAAGCTGGCCCGCGAGCTCGATTGCCAGCGCGACGTGCGCTTCCTGGGCAAGCTCGAAGCCGTGGAAGAAGTCCTCAGCGTCGGCGACCTGTTCCTGATGCCCTCCGAAAACGAGAGCTTCGGCCTAGCTGCGCTGGAAGCCATGGCCTGCGAAGTGCCTGTGGTCAGCACTAACGCCGGTGGCATTCCGGAACTGAACGTGCAGGGCGTAACCGGGATGCTCAGCAATATCGGCGACGTAGAAGACATGGTCAAAAATGCCCTCTACGTGCTTGACGATGAAAATTTGCCGCGCTTCAAGGCGGCAGCGCTGGCGCGGGCCCAGGAGTTTGCCGTGGGCAATATTGTGCCGCTCTACGAGCAGTGCTACGAGCGGGCCATGCAGGCGGCGCTGCAAAGTATCGGGTAAACAGTGAAGTCAGAAGTAGAGACGCAATATTTTGCGTCTTGCGTTAGCATACAGTTCTTATCAGACGCAAGACGCAAAATATTGCGTCTCTACTCCTAACAGGCTATAGCAAGATATCCGCTACCTCCTGCCAGCTATGCACACGGCGGTAGCGGGTTTCGAGCGCATTGTGCGGCGCGTCGAACAGCAAGCCTTCGCCCCGAAAACCGTCGAAATTATAGGCATTGTCGTCTATGAGGTAGTCGGCGTTGAGGATACTTTTGTCGCCGCAAAACACAAAGTTGCGCCATTCGATAAACGGAAAGTGACGTTGCAGCCACTGGTATTTGTCGAGAAAGGAGTTGGGAAACTCCATGGCGGCGGTGGCAATAAATACCTCGTATTTCTCCGTTAAGTCTTTGATTACGCGCTGGCTGTCTTTGATAACGGGCAGGTCGCGGAAGAAGCCTTCGGTATTGGGGTAGGCGCGCAACGCGGGCTGGTGCTCGGGGGCCACTACGTCGCGCGGGTTTTTGCCGTGCATGGCTTCCAGGGTCAGCTCCAGTTGAAAGTCGCGGCCGTACCACTCCTGAAAGCGGGCGATGGAGTCGGCCATGACTTCATCCATATCGATAGCAATGCGTTTTCTGCTCATTATCCGTTGCTTATAAAAAAACTGTCATGCTACCCAGCGGCCAGCATGACAGTTCTACGGCGTATTTCTGATTTAGAACAGGCCCATCGCCTCGCGCTTCACCACGGACAGGGCGTGGGCGGTGGGGTCAGCGGCATCATTCATGAGGCTTTCCAGAATGCGCTTGGCGAGCTCGGTGCCGCGCAGCTGCTGGGGGTTGGCGAGGCCGTGAAAAGCACGGTTTACCATCGTGAGCACGTTTTCCTTGGCTTGTTTCACCTGGTCCCAGGCTTCGGGCGTGATGTAGAGCTGCTGCGAAAGGTTGTGCTCAAACTCGGCCCGAATTTCCTGTTGCAGCAAGCGGTGGTAATCGGCGGCATTTTGGTTGCCGCTGCTCAGGCGCACCAGGATATTGCTGGGCGAGATGCGCTCCAGAAAGAGCGTCATGCGCTCGTAGGCTTGCAGGCGCAGCGGCAGCGTGGTTTTGGTGGTGTCGAGGCGCAGCTCGATGAGACGGCGCTGCTGGTCTTTCTCAAGGTACTGGCGGAAAAGCAGGTAGATGGCCCCAGCCACGATAATGGCCGGCAGGATGGTCTTGAGGAGGTCGAAGAGATAGGTGGTGCTGTCCATTGAAGTGTGCGGTAAGCTTTGGCTTGCCAGAAAACGAATAGGCGGAAATAGGGTTATCAAGCGGCAAGCTAAAGCTTACCCTACATTTTGCCTAACATTTCGGCCGTGAACCAGCGGCCGGCTTCCACTGTTTTACTTGTGCACAACCGCTTGGCGCGGATGTATATTTGTGTTACGCTGCTTTCATTTTAAATCAACACCGCTATGGCTATCGCCACTCAAGTTGCGCCTATCGGCCTCACCGACCGCGCTTTAGTCGAAGTTAAAAATATCATTCAGGAAAAGAACGTGCCCGCCGACTACGGCCTGCGCATCGGGGTGCAGGGCGGTGGTTGCTCGGGCATGAGCTACCTGCTGGGCTTCGACAAAGCCAAAGACAACGACGAAATCTACGACCTCGACGGCGTGCAGCTCATCATGGATAAGAAGCACGCCATGTACGTGCTGGGTATGGAGGTTGACTTCCAGGACGGCCTCAACGCCCGCGGCTTCACCTTCAACAACCCCCAGGCTAAGAGTACCTGCGGCTGCGGCTCGTCGTTTTCGGCGTAGGTAGCTGGCGGTTATCAACTAACAAAAGAGCCTCAACCTATTCAGGTTGAGGCTCTTTTGTTTTATGCACATGGTCAGCTAAGAGTAGCGTTCGTCATGCAGAGCGCAGCGAAGCATCTCGCGTGGCGCAATAATCTTAAACGTCCGCAAACGCCAACACGCGAGATGCTTCGCTGCGCTCTGCATGACGAACAGCGCTTTTTAGGCTGATAAAGCCTTGCGCAGTTCCTGGTAGCGCTGCCGTATCTGCTCGATTTCGTAATCGGCCGTGATGTTTTTATCCGCTGCCGCCAGGGCCAAATCGGCTTGCTGGCCAATGGCCCGGCGGTAGTCGGGGCGGCGGGTGCGCTGGGCCACGGTGTGCAGCGCCGCTAGCAGACGAATATAGATTGCCTCGTCCTCAGCGGCATTGGTGCGTACCTGGTCGAAGGCCGTGGCGAGATAGCTGGCAAAATCGGGGCGCTTGGCGATAACGCGCACCTGGCCGCCTTCGGCCCGCACGGGGCTGCCGAGGTCGCGCCCAGCCAGCAGGGCCAGCAGCGAGCCCAGGCGGTCGATGCACATCACGGCGGTGCTGGTGTCGTTGATGCCCGGCGAGAGGGCTTTTAGGGCAATATCGACGAGCTGACGCAGGCCAAAACCCGCATCTTGGTCGAGCGTGCGCTGGTTGCCGATGCTGTAGGCGCTGCGCAGGCGGGCGGCGCTAGTCTCATCGGCAACCCGCTTAGCATTCGGATACTCCGCTACTGCTGCCAGCACAGCGCCTTTGGTAACATAGCTACCAATGGCGTACTCCATCCGCACTACGGCGTTGGTTTCAAGGGCGAAAGCTAGCATTGCTTCCTCATCAATGCCTTCGATATAGCCCGATTTTGGGGCCGCAACAGGCACCCAGTTCAGCGGCTCAAAGTCCGTCAGGTCGGCTTGCTCGGCGGCCGTGGCATCGTCGCCCAGCTCTTTCGGAAACAGCTTGTCGATGGTCTTCTCCGTTTCCTGGGCCGCGCCGCCTATTACGTTGGCCGCCTGAATGGACGAGGCGATATGGTGGATAAAGAAAATCAGCATCCCGATGCTCACCAGCGCCAGCAGCAGCCCGAAAGCCACCGCCAAGCTGGGTACAAACACGCGCTCGTCGCCGCCCCGGATGGTGCGCAGCACCGCCAGGCAATACACGAAAATGCTCACGAAGAAGCCCATAACCACTTGGTTGCTGCGGTCGCGCATGAAATTGCGCAGCAGCCGCGAGGTGTACTGGCTCGATACCTGCGCCAGCGTGGACAGCGTGAGCGAGAAGATGAGGCCCGCCACCGTTATCATGGAGCCGGCGATGGACGAGAGCATGCCGCGCGCGCCATCGGCCCCCGCCCCGAAGAGCAACGGATGCTTTTTGGTCCACTCGTGGCCGATGCTATCGTCGAGGTGCACCAGAAAGTAGGCAGCCAAAATAGCGACCAGCACCATCAGGCTGGGCACAAACCACAGGCTGGAATTGAGGTCCAGCCACCAGCGTCGGAAGCGGCTCATGCGGCAGGCGGGGCCGGAAAACGCCCTTTTGGGTGGCTTTTTGGCGCGTTGCCCGGCGCGACCAGGCTTTGGTTCGTACTATCGTTGGGCATATTGCAAGCAGAAGAATATCCTGCTTCGCCCTACGGCCCAGCTCAGCTTAGGTTAAGCTGGCCGGTTTTTCACCCCTTCTCCCCCACTCATGGACATCAAGTATCTCTCCGACGCCAAAGGCACCATCACGGGCGTTTTCCTCCCCATCGAAGATTGGGAGCAGCTTAAGAAGCAATACAAAATCGATGAAAATGCGCCCGCCGAATCGAGTACCAAGCTGCAAAAAGGCTTGGGCGACGCGCTGAAAAAGGCCAGGATTGAGCCAAGTGACGATTAATGGTTATTTATATTCTACGATGAAAATAATAAGGGAGTCCCCCTAAATTCACACAAAAAATTTGTGAGGACTCCATTATTATAAACCATTATTGCTTTAAGCTCATGACTATGTTCATCTTCATAACCTAACTCCAAGAACGTGTTTGGGAATTGGATAGCTCAACAGAAAACGAGCCAGTAAGTGGAGTTCCTAGGCTCCGCTTATCTTATAGTTGAGTGCTTTCAACCCCTTACTGACTCGCAGTGGCAAGTTATGGAACCGCTGCTGCCCACCCAACGGAAACGCCACCACAGCTTGCGGCAAACACTTGACGCCATGTGCTATATCTGCCGGACTAGGTGCTATTACGAGTTCGTACAAAGCGCGGCCCATATCAACGGTATGAGCCGTTCTGGAGATTCGCCAAAAGTCGCCTCTACCAGTTTGTCGGCGTGCTCAAGTATGCCTTTCTGTTGCACTTGAAAAATATGAATTTCGCTTCGATTATAGCTATCAGAACCTTTACAAAGTCTTACTTGAGAATTTCTTCAGCATCCACTAGATTCCAACTCTGCTTTTTCTAAAGCCACAAAACAAAATAGGTTACTCCCACCCCTACGTCTTGCCTGCCAAAATTGCCTCAATCCGCCCTAATTCCTCGTCGCCAAAGCGAGGCGCATCAAGGCAACGCACGGCATCGGTTATCTGCTGTGGCTTACTGGCGCCGATAATCACGGAGGTCATGCGCGGGTCGCGCAGTACCCAGGCCAGGGCCATTTGGGCCAGAGTTTGGCCTCTTTCGCCAGCCAAGTCGTTGAGTTGGCGAGCTTTTTCGATGTTGGCGGGCGAGAGCTGGCCTTCCTCAATAGCCCCGTTGCCGAGTTGCCGGGCGGCGCGCGAATCGGACGGCACGCCTTGCAAGTACTTATCAGTCAGCACGCCTTGGGCCAGTGAAGAGAAGGCGATGCAGCCTACGCCTTCCTCGGCCAGCACCTCGAGCAGGCCTTCTTCGGGCGTGCGCACCAGCATTGAGTATTTGGGCTGGTGGATGAGACAGGGCGTACCCAATTCGCGCAGAATGGCGCAGGCGCGGCGCGCCTCGGCGGCCGGGTAGTTGCTCAGGCCTACGTACAGGGCCTTGCCCTGGCGCACCAGCGCGTCGAGGGCGCCCATGCTTTCTTCGAGTGGCGTGTTGGGGTCGGGGCGGTGGTGATAGTAGATGTCCACGTAGTCGAGCCCGGTGCGACGCAGGCTCTGGTCGAGGCTGGCCACTAGGTATTTGCGCGAGCCGCCGTCGCCGTAGGGGCCAGGCCACATGCCGTAGCCGGCTTTGGTGGAGATGATTAGCTCGTCGCGGTGCGCCCGAAAATCGTCTTTATACAAGCGCCCAAACGTCTCTTCGGCTGCGCCGGGCGGCGGACCGTAGTTGTTGGCCAGGTCGAAGTGCGTGATGCCCGCATCGAAAGCCGTGCGCAGCAGCGTGCGGCAATTACCGAGCGTGTCTTTTTCGCCAAAGTTTTGCCACAGGCCCAGCGAAATGGCGGGCAGCCGCAGGCCGCTACGGCCGCAGCGGCGGTATTCCAGGGTGTCGTAGCGGGCGGGATTGGGGAGGTATGCCATTAAAGGAAAAAGCCTGTTTGGAGTTGGTACGGGCGCAGCAAGTGTAGAGACGCATCTTTGCGGCTCATCGTTGTTAAGCTCGCCCGACGTGCGAGACGCAAAGATGCGTCTCTACACTCGTTCGACCATTTTTTGCCTATGCTCCGCCTCCTACTACTCGTTGGCTTTGTCGGTGCCACGCTTGCCAGCACTGCACAAGTGGCCCCGCCCACCCGCGCCCAGGACTCGCTATTTGTGCGCCAGAATTACCGCAAGCTCGACCGCCAGATTACCATGCGCGACGGGGTGAAGCTATACACCATCCTCTACGTGCCGCAGGATGCCGACCAGGCCCACCCTTACCCCATTATTATGGAGCGCACGCCCTACTCGGCTGGCCCGCGCGGCGAGGCCAAATACCCCCTACGCGGCCCCGGCCCCAGCCGCGAGTTGAGCCAGGAGAAGTACATTTTCGTGTACCAGGATGTGCGCGGGCGTTACCTCAGCGAAGGGCAGTTTGAGGAAGTGACGCCCGCCCTGCCCGCCACCTCGCTGGGCAAGCCACGCCGCACGGGCGCCAGCACTACGCCCCACGATGAAAGCACCGATACCTACGATACCATCGAGTGGCTGCTCCAAAACGTGCCCGGCAACAACGGCCGCGTGGGCATCATGGGCATTTCCTACCCCGGCTTCTACGCCACGGCCAGCCTGCCCGGCGCCCACCCGGCGCTCAAAGCCGTCTCGCCCCAGGCGCCTGTTACGGATGAATTCATTGGCGATGATGCCCGGCACAACGGGGCTTTTTTCTTGCTCGATAACTTCAGCTTTACCAACTACTTCGACACGCCCCGGCCGCAACCGGTGGCCGAGTATAAGGAGCTGTTTGATTTGAAAATCACCGATGCCTACCAGTTTTTTCTGAAGCTCGGGCCTATAAAAAATGCTAACGCGCCGCAGTACTTCAACAATCACGCCCGCATCTGGAACGAGTACTTGCAGCACGATACCTACGATGCCTACTGGCAGGCGCGCAACATTCGGCCGCACCTCACGGGCGTGCGGCCGGCCGTGCTCACGGTGGGCGGCTGGTACGATGCCGAGGACTTATTCGGGGCGCTGCACACCTACGAGGCCATCGAAAAGCAGAACCCAAAGGCCACCAACCGCCTCGTAATGGGCCCCTGGACCCACGGCGCCTGGGCCCGCCCCGATTGGAGCAAATTTGGCCCCTACGACTTTGGCCAAAATACCGCCCAGCACTACCGCCAAACGCTGGAAACGCCCTTTTTCAATTATTACCTCAAAGGCAAAGGCACGTTCAACCCGGCCGAAGCCACGATTTTTGATACTGGTTTGAACGAGTGGAAAGATTACCAAACTTGGCCACCAACGAGCGCGCAGCCACAACTCTATTATTTTCAGCCGAATGGAGCCTTAATTTCTTACAGCAAAATTGAACAAGCTCTTCGGGGTATGATACCCGGTCCTCCAATTGTGCATGTTCAACCAATTCCGAGTCCGCCACCAACTCCCACATTTACTGAGTACATAAGCGACCCGGCCCACCCAGTGCCCTACACGGCCGCCATCCAGGGCGGGCGCAACAACGAATACATGCTTGAGGACCAGCGCTTCGCCGCCCAACGGCCCGACGTGCTGACCTACCAGACCGAGCCGCTCACCGAAGACCTCACCGTAGCCGGCCCGCTGGGCGTAGACCTCTGGGTGAGCACTTCGGGCACCGATGCCGACTTCGTGGTGAAGCTCATCGACGTGCTACCCGACGACGCACCCAACCCAGTGCCTAACCCCAAAAACGTACAGCTAGCCGGCGCGCAGCGCCTGGTGCGGGGCGACGTGTTTCGGGGGCGCTTCCGCAACAGCTTCGAGAAGCCCGAGGCCTTTCGGCCCAACGTGCCCACCGAGGTAAAGTACAGCCTCAACGACGTGTTGCACACCTTCAAAAAAGGCCATCGCCTTATGGTACAAGTGCAAAGCACCTGGTTTCCGCTCGTAGACCGCAACCCGCAGCAGTTCGTCAATAGCTCCACGGCCGAGGCGGCGGACTTTAAAAAAGCCACCATCCGCATTTACCACGAGCCAGGCCACGCCTCCCACGTACAATTACCGGTGGTAGGGCGCTAGCCAGCTCAGGCAGCGCAGCGGTGCCAGGTTTACACCAATCTTCATTTTGTGAGGTAGCCGCAGCGCGGCGGTCCGCCGACAGAAAAAATCGCTCGCCGAGATGCGCCAAAGCCCCAGTGGGGCGGCCCTTTTCGTTGTGAAGGGTCGCCCCGCTGGGGCTTTGTGCGTCGTTTGCCTGGTTTTACTACCGATGGGTCGCCCCGCTGGGGCTACGCCACAACTCAGATTAGCTTATGCAGCCTGCTTTTGGGCATGCCACAACACGAGCTGCCAGCCGTTCGCCTCTGTTTTGATGTACACCACCACATACTTGATGCGAGTAAAAGCGGGCTGGCCATCGGCGCCGGGGCCGAGGTCAATTTGAATGAGGCCATTGACGACGGCGGTGTGGTCGTCGTTGTAGGCGCGCACGGTCAGGTTTTCAATATCAACCTTGTCGTAGCGGCTCTGGCCGGTGCGGATGGACTCGATGTAGCTGGCTTTGCTGTCCTGGTGGCCGTTGGAGTGCGTATAGATAAGGTCGTCAGCGAAGATTTTTTCGAGCGTGGGAAAATCGTGGCTTACTTGGGCGTCGAAGCGCTGGCGCTCTAGCTGCTCGATGGTTTGGGCAGTGGTCATCAATGAATTGTGAGTGGTGAATGGTGTTTTTTTTACCTATGGGCCAACGGCTGACAGATGGCGGCTTATAGTGGCAGGTACACCAAGAAGGTTGAGCCAATCCCCAGCGTGCTCTGGACTTCAATGCGGCCGCCCGCGTTTTCTATCATGCGCTTCACCATATAAAGCCCAATGCCCGAGCCCTCTACGTGGTCATGCAGGCGCTGAAACATACCGAATAGCTTTTGCTGCCCGGCCGGGTCAAGGCCCAAACCATTGTCCTGCACCGTCAGCAGCAGGTGCTGGTCTTCGCACCAGGCGCGCAGGCGCACCTGCGGGCGGCGTTCGGGCGCGTGGTACTTGAGGGCGTTACTGAGCAGGTTGTACACCACGCTGCGCAGGTTTTTTTCAGAGAGCGGAAACGGCGGACAGTCAACTACTTCGAGTTGCATGTCGGCATTGAGGGAGCGAATAAGCGGCTCTAGGTCAAGGCGCACGTCTTCGACTACAGTGGGCAGCGGCACGCGCTCGGCGGCCGCGCCGTACTCGCGCTGGAGCTTCGACACGTCGGTGAGCTGGTCGATGGTGCGCTTGAAGCGCTCAACCGAATCCTGCATCAACTGCAAAATAAGGTCTACCTGCGAACCCGTGGCCGGCTGGGCGGGCAGCTCGCTCACTAGCGCCTGCACCAGCCCTTCGATGTTGGTAATGGGCGCCCGCAAGTCGTGCGAAGCCGTGTAGATAAAGTTATCGAGGTCAACGTTTACCCGCGTCAGCTCCTCGTAGTTGTCGCGCAGCAGCGCCTGGGCCTGGTCGATGCGCTCGAGTGCCAATTTGTGCTCGTGGATGTCGGTATAGGTACCAATCCACTGGATAATCTCGCCCTGCTCGTTGTGAGAGGGCAAGGCGCGCACCAGCATCCAGCGGTACTCGCCGCTGGCCGAGCGGATGCGCAGTTCCACATCGAGGGCCTGGCCGGTATTGAGGCTACGAAGCCAGTACGGCAGGGATAGCTCAAAATCGTCGGGGTGCATCTGGTTGGCGAGCTGCTCGACTGAGCTATAGGCCTCGCCCACATAGTCAAACCACCGACGGTTGAAGTAAGAAATGCGGCCATCGGGGCCAGCCGTCCAGGCTATTTGCGGAATGCCTTCGAGCACCCGGCTCACCTCGGCGGCGGCCTGCTCTACCGCTAGCCGGGCGGCCTGCTGGCGCACTAGCTCCTCGCTTTTGCGGTCGAGCAGCGCATTTTGCTTCACCACTGCCGCCCGAATAGCCTGTATTTCCTGCTGCGCCGACACGTCGGTTACCAGCACCGCCAGCGCCAGCGCCCCGTCGAACGTGATGGCGTTCATCGACACCGAAAAGGGCTGCAAGAGTCCCCGGCGCGTTTGCAGCGGCAGCTCGCCGCGCACGCGGCCGCCCCAGCCCTGGGCTACCAGGCCCGCCCAATACGCCTGAAAAGCGGCGGGCACGAAGCTGGTGGCCGTGCTGCCGAGCACCTCTTCGAGTGGGCAGCGCAGCAATTCGGCCAGCGCGCCGTTGCAATACATCACGGTGCCTTCGGGGCTGAGCAGTAGGGCGCCTTCGTTCATTTCCTCGATGAGCGTGCGGTAGCCGTGGTCGGCCCCTTCGAGCGTGAAGATGCGCGGCCCGTCGGCCCCCTGAATGGCCAGCGCATCGACGGCCCCCGTGCGCACAGCCGCGATAAGCTCTTCGGCCTCACGCAGCTGGTGGCGCAGTTCCTCATTTTCGCGAGCCAGTTCGGTAGCACTCAGGGGAGCAAGCTCGTTCATACTGGCTTAGTTAGCGGCATCCTACTGCGGAACGCCGAGCGAAATTAGCACCGCCGTTCGGTTCGACAAGTCGCCCACCAACTGCCGTCGGGGCAACGGGCGTACCCGTATCAGGGTGGGCGCGGCCACTATTTGCTCTTGGCGGGCCAGCTCGGGCTGCTGGTATATGTCGATGATAAGTAGCTCGTAGCGCCCGGCCAGGTGCTGCTCGCAAATTTCCTTGAGGTTGCGCACGGCCCGCATCGAGTTGGGCGTGGCCCCCGTGATGTAGAGGTGCAGCAGGTATTCGGCTTCGGTAGTAGCGGCGGCGTTGGTAGAAGTAGTCATGCGCGGCCTTAGTGAGTGCCGCGCGGGCGAATGTCGAGCCCCACCAGCACCTTCTCCTCATTCGACAGGTCGCCGATAATTTTGCGGATGGGCTCGGGCACCTTGCGCACCAGCGTCGGAATAGCCAGAATCTGGTCGCCCTCGGCTAGCTGCGGATTTTGCAATAAATCAATAACTTCCAGCGTGTACCGGCCTACCAGGTATTCCTCACAGTAGCGCTTCAGGTTGGCCAGCGCCGCCACCGACTTGGTCGTTTGGCCGGCCACGTACAGGCGCAGCTCCCAGGTGTCGGGCGTGTCACTAGTGGCCGCAGCGGCTTCCCTCGAATCCATCATAATTTCTCTTATACGGGTGGCTTAGGCCGGGCGTTGGGTTGGGCCGGAAAGTCGGTTGTTTAAATTGGTGGCGGCGGAGTGGCGGGCGCGTTCCATTTCCTGCTGGCGCGCGTGCTCCTCGTCGTTCACCTGGCGCAGCTCTTCCTCTACCGACTCAAACTCGGTGCGCAGGTTCTCGATAGTGGCTTCGAGCACGCGGCGCTTGCGCTCGAGTTCCCGGTCTTTTCGGGCTATCTCCTGCTGCTGGGCCGTGAGCACGGCTTGCTCCTGGATGCGCTGGGTGAGGCGGCTGGCCCCCGTAATGATGCCCAGCGGCCCGATAACGACGTCGAGCAGCTGAATGCCATGCTCCGTCACCAAAAACTCACGCACCTGGTTGGAGTGCGCCATGCCCCGCGCCTTGAGGATGCTCAGGCCGCGGTTGCGCTCGCCGATACCCTCCAGGTCGCGCACCGAAATCCAGGTATCTACCAGCGACGATACGCCTTCTTCGGTTATTTCCATGCGCCCGTTGGCCCCGCTGATGAGGGCCGTAAACAAGGCGGTGATATTATTAACCTTCAGGAAATCAATGAGGCGCGTGAGCATACTGCGCACCTCGCTGATGCTGCCCACCGACACTAGGTTGCTGATGGGGTCGATGACGACGGACTGCGGCTGGTACTCGCTGATAAGCTTATGCACCGTGACGAGGTGGCGCTCAAGGCCGTTGAGCGTGGGCCGCGAGGCCTCAATGCGCAGCAACCCCTGGTCGACGCAGGGCTGCAAATCGAGGCCCACCGTGCGCATGTTGCGGATGAGCTGGGCCGGTGATTCTTCGAAGGCAAAATACAGGCAGCGCTCGCCCCGGCGGCAGGCCTCGAGGGCAAAGGAGGCGGCGAGCGTGGTTTTGGCCGTGCCGGCCGTGCCGGTTATCAGGATGCTGGTGCCTTTGTACCAGCCGCGCTGGGTAAACATCTCATCGAGGCCCGGCACGCCCGACGACACTATTTCGTTGGATACCTGGTGCTCGAGCTTGAGTGAGGTGACGGGCAAGACCGAAAAGCCGTCTTCCGTAATGAGATACGGGTATTCGTTGGTGCCGTGGGTGCTGCCGCGGTACTTCACAATGCGCAGGCGGCGGGTCGTAATCTGGTCGATTACCCGGTTGTCGAGCAAAATCACGCAGTCCGACACGTACTCTTCCAGGCCCTGGCGCGTGAGGGTGCCCTCGCCGCGCTCGGCCGTGATGATGGTCGTCACGCCCTTGTCCTTAAGCCAGCGAAACAGGCGCCGGATTTCGGAGCGCAGCACGGCCTCGTTGGGGAAGCCCGAAAACAGGGCTTCTATCGTATCCAGCATCACGCGCTTGGCCCCGATGCTGTCGATGGCGTAGCCCAGGCGAATAAACAGACCCTCCAAATCGTACTCGCCGGTTTCCTCAATCTCGGAGCGCTCGATGTGCACGTGGTCGACGCGCAGCTTTTTGTCGGCCTGCATGGCCTGGAGGTCGAAGCCCAGCGAAGCCACGTTGGCCGCCAGCTCAGTGGCCGTTTCCTCGAAAGTCATGAGCACGCCCGGCTCGTTGTAGTCGATGATGCCGCGCACCAGAAACTCGATGCCCAGCAGCGTTTTGCCGCAGCCCGCGCTGCCGCACACCAGCGTGGGGCGGCCCAGCGGCAGGCCGCCTTCGGTAATCTCGTCGAGCCCCTCAATGCCGGTGGGGGCCTTGGGCAGCTGCGGCAGCGCGGTGGGCGCCAGCTTGTACTCGTGCATGAAAAAAGGTAGGAGTAGCGTATTTGGGGCCGGAAGTTACAACCTTGCGAGCGCTTGGGCGCGGCCCGGCCTACCGGCGCTTGGCCCTGGCCGCCCGGCGCCGCTGGCGCACGGCCGCGAGGCGCTCGCGCTCGGCCTTGCGCACCTCCCGCAGTGCCAGCCGCTCGGGCAGGCGGGCCATGAGGCGCTCGCGCACATACTGCGCCAAGCTCGATAAGGAGATGGTTTGGGTGGTGCGCAAGTAGTTGGCCACTTCGCGCTGGCGCAAGGTGCTGGCCCCGGCCAACCCCCGCGCCAGCAAAAATTGCTTGATTTCCTCGACCCACAGTAAGGCGGCCAGCGGGGCGCGCTGCACGGTGGCGTTGTAGCCGGCCGGGCGGTGTGCGCGCAGCCCTGGGCCCTCGGCCTCGGCCACCAGCACGCCCACCCACGCGGGTAAGAGGGGCAGGATTTTGGCCACGTGCCTTTCGGTGACGATGAAGGTGACGAAGTCGTAGACCTCGGCGTAGCAGCGCAGCTGGTTCTCCACGCGCTGCAAGGTGTCGCCATCGCCCTTCACCTCGTAGCCGTGCATGAAGGTGTCGGTGATGTGCACCACATCGGCGCGGGTGGTGCCAGTGGGCAGCTCGTCGATAACCACGCCACCGAGGAGCAGCGGGTAGAGCCGGGCGCGGATTTCGGGGTCGTTCATCGCAACCTCAAAGCTACCTTGTCGCTTGTAGACTTGTAAAACGGAGTGGCACTCCGTTTCCGCGCCCGGATGCTGCCTCACGCCAAACGGAGTGCCACTCCGTTTTACACATTATGCCCGACATCACCACCGAAGACGATATCAAGACCTTGGTCGACGGCTTTTACGCCCGCGCCCTGGCCGACCCGCTGCTCAAGCCCGTTTTTGTCGATTTTGCCCACATCGACCTCAGCCACCACTTGCCGCAGCTCTACGATTTCTGGAGCGGCATCTTGCTGGGCAGCAGCCGCTACCGAGGGTTTCCTATGCGCAAGCACTTCCCGCTGCCGCTTACCATCGACCACTTCGGGCGGTGGCTGGAGCTGTTTCACGAAACCGTGGACGCGCACTTTGCAGGGCCAGTGGCCGAAACGGCCAAGCGCCACTCGCTGCACGTAGGGCGGGTATTTGCCGGCCGCCTGGGCCTGCTGGAAGATTAGCCGGTGTATCGTGGACCCTGCGGGTCCGCGCTTGCGTAGCATGCACTTGGGCTGAATACTCCCGCGCGGACCCGCAGGGTCCACGATACTTACTTTTCATTTCCTTTATTAATGGACCAGCCAACCCGCGCCGCGCTCATTGCCGAGCTTACCCAACTGCTCACCGCTGGCAATGCCCACGCCACCTTCGAGCAGGCCATTGCCGAGCTGCCGCCCGCTGCGCGCAATGAGGCCGTGCCCGAGGTGCCCTACACCATCTGGCATCTGGTTGAACATATTCGCATTGCGCAGGCCGATATTCTGGAGTTTTGCGTGAACCCCAGGTACGTGGCCCCCGAGTGGCCGGCCGGCTACTGGCCCAGCAAAACCGTGCCCGTAGATGAGGCCGGCTGGCAAGCCGCGCTCACGGCCATTCGCCACGACCAGCAGCAGTTTATCGACTTGCTCGAAAACCCGGCCACCGACCTCTTTACGCCCCTCCCCCACGGCGACGGGCAGACGCTATTTCGCGAGGCGCTGCTCATCGGCGACCACGCGGCGTACCACATCGGCGAGATTATCCTGCTGCGCCGGCTGCTGGTGTGAATTGTCACGATAAATGAGAATTTGTCTTAGTACTTGCGAATACGGTCCAAGTAAATGAGAATAACCGCTAATAAAGTTTTAATGGGTTGCAGAAGCGAATGCAAACTATTTCTGCGTTAAGAGATAAAATCACTGCTAAAACGAGGGCTACTAATTGTAAGCACACCATGAATACAGATGAAAGCTCGCATACACTCAAGCTCATTCATACTGGGTTTCCTTTCATCGATTTCAAATCTAACCCAAATATATATGTAATTCCTTGCTATTTTCAGCCTTGGCTTGTAGAAAACAAGTGTGCTGTGGATAATACTATTATAACTCAGGTCGTGAATAGTAATTTGGCAGGCGAGCTTATTTGCGGCTCACTGTGGACAAAATGGAAAAATTTAACTGAAACCAGAAAATACAGTCCTTTTGATTCCCAAGTTTTCTGGACGGGTGCTAATCCCTTGTCCATTATTCAACTTCAGAATGTAATAAATTTATCTGATTTGACGCCTGCTTCTTTTTGGATAACTCAAGGAGAAACGTGGGTTATATGCATAAGCTTTAGCGAAAAAAAAATCATTATCCCATATTTTGAGCTGCTACGCGTGCTCTTCTATAATGCAAGCCGGCGGCTTACGCAGTATTTCTTTTCGCAGTCACCATTAGAATTACTATGCCGGTCTCTTAGTCTACCCAGTGCTCAGAATTCATTTCTTACTCATTTTTGTGTAGCTAGTGAAGAATTATCAGTGGCGGAAGCCCGGATACTAGGAGGACTTTCATCTGACTCGGCAATGATACGCGTTTTCAATTTTGCCCGCACATATTTCCACAACGTTCCAACCATGAAATCAGGGTTTAGCCACAAAACAAAAGAAATAAGTGCTGGCCAACTTAATAAAAATATCTTATTTAATGCCAAAGGATATAATTTCAAATCTAATAATGAAAATTATTTCTGGGTAGATTCATTGGAAATTATTACATCTCCTTTTAATTTCCGCCAAGCCATTTTCCATCCATTAGAAAGCTTAAAATCTTCTTTATCAATGCCTGATACGTTACCATTATGCTCAGACTTACTACAAGCCAAAACATATCATGCTAGATTATCAGAGTTACACAATCGCACAGGAAATTATTCATCTCTAATTCACCGAGTAGTACCTTATAGAAGTTCTAAGAGAGAAAGTAAGTTTATAAGAGGTATAGATACGCGTCTACCATATATTAAGCGCGGACTACCTTGGGCAAAGGTTCCTACGGATAAAAATAATTTTTGCTGGTTTGATGAATCATTGTTTAACAAGCTAGAGCACAACAAGATTTTACCAAGTAGCTTCGAACCTAACTACACTAACGAATTTAAGAATTTACTATCCAAATTTACCTCCTCTGGTTATCCTGCAAGGTTCTTAACAATTAACAATGCACAGGGCCTTTGCGGAAAAGACACTTCGGTTTTTCCAGTACATGGGCACCCGCCGCTACCAAATACTATTTACAAAAATTTGATACGGAAATTTACATTAGTTGAAATAGAACTTTCTAATGGTCCGATTTTCTTGGCTCAACCATTCCCAAAAGAATGTCCAGACTTAATAGTATTATTTCAAAAGCAGAGCTTAAACTATCCTAACGACTTAGAGTTTAATGAGCTATTCAACGCGATTTTTCCAGTTTATAACTATGAAGATTTTCGAAAATTTCGCAGAAAAGCAGTTGCCCTTACTAGAAAAAAAACTCCCCCTAACTCAGCACTTATAGCTCTTCCGATTCCTCTAAAGAAAATTACGGTGGACTTATGTTTAGACATTTCAATTCACACCGCTAACAAATTCAGGAAGCGCCTACAGTTTTTAGTCGCTTCATTACAAAAGTATCCGACAGGTATCAGCGAGATACAGCGAAAAGCAATAAATAAATTAAGTAGCAACATTTGCATGTCGCCAGACTCTAATCTGCTAGCAGCTTTAGCTAGCTACTGGCATCATGGTAAACTTTAAAAACTTATCACTTATAGAAGGCAGACATCACAAAGAAGAAAATGCAGTTTAATAGCACTGCATTTATATGACATAGATAAACATCATTAATTAATTTTTTAATCGACACAACGGTCTGCTAGTTATACTTGCTTGGACAAGTTCGAAGTTGGTCAGCCTAACATCGAGTTCTCAGCAGTCAGTGTAAGCAGACAAATTGAGTTGGCACAGGGCACCCGGGGCCTGTCTATATAACTAGGCACACAGCGTGTATAAGGCGCTTATTTATTAGCGCGCAGTCGGCTTACAAGCATCTAACACTCGACACTACTAGCGTGAAATAACAGGCAACGCACCTGTACTAATCTCAGAGTCGCTGGTTAGTTTAGTAAAGGATAGGTAGCGTAGCGGTCTATGAACGAAGCAGCTTACAGATGACGGTTAAGCCTTTGTATGATGCCGTGCTTCTGCCCCACGCACGTAAGCAATTCACATCGTCTCGTTCGATGTTACTGAATACCACTGTCTGGCAAATTAGCAAGACCTGACTTACGCGATTAAAGTTAGCGGGCATCATCAGCGTGAAGCATTCTCTCTACTCGTCGCAACAGTTCTGATGCGTCTACCCCTAATGCGACCGCCAATTGGAAAATAGTTAAAAGAGAAGGCTGCTTTCGGCCGGTTTCTAGCTGAGACAAAAACGTGCGGTCGAGATTAGCCTCATCGGAAAGCGCCTCCTGTGATAGTCCCCGCGACTTGCGTAACTCTTTGATAACCAGTCCAAATTTTTTAATTGGCTCGCCGCTCATTTAAGCAGCAATCTACCGGGACATAAGTCTTGGCTGTTGTTGTCAATAGTCTACAAAATTCCGTAGATTGCAGGCTCAAAGTAGGAATGCCTTGGCGCAGCCTTTTTCTCCCTGTTTATATCCATATTCTAGTGCAAAACGACGGCCAGCTTATCGCTCATTTCGTCACCAGTTTGGCAAAAATTGATGGCAATCCAGAGTCAATAGAAGTGCACATTATCGTCAACCAAAATACAAAGCCCGAGGCCGAGGAGGTTGCTAGCCTAAAGGAGAACCTTAATAACCTCGATTATGAGTCCAAGCCAGCCCCTTTCCTGCACTCAACGACGACTAGTCTCAGTGATGCCAATAAGCGAGGGCTAGATAGCCTTGCCTATTGGCGCAATGGCCCTAAGGCCTCAAAAGTGTACATCTTCAACCAGGCACTGACTCAATACTTAGCTCAATACAAGGAGTCACAATGGCCTATTCCACCCGATGAGACTACCTACTAGGCTAGTGCAAGTCCTTATTCTACTAACTAATCTCCTATTGTCTTTTCTTTTTTTCACATGTGCTTCCTTAGTACCAGATGAGCAACCGTTTTTTCTTACCTACGCTGGCTATCCTTACCGGCATTCTACTTAGTAACTGTTCCCACCCTACCCCAGCCTCCACAGCGGCAGCCCCCGAGATGGGAGCTAGTAAACCAACGCCCAAGTTTCCCTATGGTAGCAAGGTCGATTCGCTTGATGGTATTGCGGGTCACACTTTTGGCCAGCCACTGAGTGCTTTTCCTAAAATGCGATTGCTGACGCCGCAGCCAGGCGAATTGACGAGGACTTACGTCTATGAGGGGACCGCTGGCTGGTTTGGTAAACACCGAGCACAAGTACCTACTCAATTCTACTATTTTTTGAATGGCAAATTCTGCCGCTTTGTGGCATTAGGTAACCCGGTCGTATTGCGGGAGGAAGTTCTCTACCTGTTCGGACCCGGTTTAACGGAAGGCCAGTATAGACTATTTTGGGAGGGCAGCCGAGCGCGAGCCGCTTACGTCGAACAAGCGCGCGGCTTAGGTATGGAAGGCCGCCTCGACGTATTAAGCAAGCCATTTGAAGCAGAACAGGCCGCTCAAGCTAAGGCTCAGCTTAAGGCAGATAACGCGCAGTAACTTCTTAGAAAAAATAGTTTTCTAAAAATGAAAGGCCCCGTTCATAATGAACGGGGCCTTTCATTTTGTAATTCATTAATCGTATTCTTCGGTTGAAATACCCATCTCCTTAGCTATATCCTCCAAAATGGACTTGTCAAGCTCCCATCGTTCATGTATCATATCAGGCCTGTTCTTTAGCAAGTAGGCCACAAATATGACAATCGGCTGATGGGAGATATAAGACTTATCATGTTGAATTACTCGTTTCAATGCTCGTTCGTTTTGCGTTACGAAGGTGTCAATTCTTTGGGTGTCAAATACAGCGGGGTCGTAGATGGTGTCAAATAAAAAAGAGAAGAGGCTGGCATCTACTTTCTGATTATCGAAGCTCGGCCATAACGCAGCAAAGCGAGCATTCATCTCCTTCGAGAAGGCAGAAGCAGCTAGCTTTTGAGAGTTGATGAGGCTGAACATGGTCTGAAAGTACTCATCAACGGCTTCAATCAAAGCCATTGAACGTGCAAGTTTACGCTGAATGTCTGGCTCGTACTTGTAACTGCCTTTATATACGGTGCCGTGGCTCACCTCGGCATAAGAGTGTTGTAGCAAAGTCCTAACCTGAACTTCGCATACTATCTTGCTTAGTAAATCATTAGCTTCTTTACTAGGGTCTTGTCGCTGTCTTACAAGTACATGTAGAGACTGGTAACCAAAAGAAGTAGGACCTAGTTCGGTTTCATTACTAAATTTTCTATCAATCTCAGCGTGCCAGTCTGGATAAGCTGTTAGCAACTCGCCGACCTGCTCTAACTGGTCGATGGTCAGCACTACCAACCGCGTGGCTACTTTATCTTTAATGTCCAGAATAGGATTCTGGTAGTCTTTTGACTTTGCCCTGTAGAGCGCTTTGGACACAAAGGAGTCGGCAGCCTTGACTCGGTATTGTGGCTTCATCTGCAAGCCGTGTGGGTCGAAGCCAGCTCGAGCCAGAATGTCTAGCAGCGCAGCATCCACAGTAGCACCCCACGCTTCTAGAGCTGGCACCAACTCATTAAATTGTTGGCGCAGACTCTTCTCTCTTTCAGACCAATCATTCTGGCTGGGCATAGCGCAGAAAGCGATTAGGGTCTCCTTTTATTTTGACGATAGTGTACCCATCATCGAGTTTGAGGCTTCGTAGGTCGGTTTCGTTCTCCACTACATCTACTCGATTCGAAAATTCATCTTTATCTCCCGACAAGACAATATTGCCTTGAAACTGCATCTTTGCCTGGCTCAGTTTGCGGGCAAATAGTGTAGTATCCTTGGCTATCGAGTGCGTAAATACGTTGCGGACCTGTTCATTGAAATCGTCGCGTTTGTCAGCCGGAATGATGGTGTCTTTGATTTCTTCAAAATCAATGGTATTGACATTTTCATTACTGATGTACTCTTCAATACGATTCATCACCAGTGACTTTGCATCTACGTCATCAGCGAAGTTCTTTTCAGCAAAGTTCATCAAGGCTGTAAAGGCTTCTTTTGACTGGATTTTCTCATTCTTGTCAATATCGAAGCCCAAGAAACTATCCCAGAAATAGCGGGCTGGTTCAGTACCAGTGCGAAACTGATGGTCGTACAGCAGTGCTCCCCACTGCCCCTGGGGCAGCAGGTCAGAATCAGTAGCTGCCGGAGGCTTTTGATAAATGAGGCCTACTTTAAAGAACTTTTCAGTCCGACCTAGGAACAAGTTTTTGACTTGTACCAAACGGGCGGCGCCATCGTGCATTTCCTGCGTTAAGGCATCAGTACCCTCAGCTTTGAGGCTGACTACTACAGGCCGGGCATCTTCATCCACTGCATCAAGGATAAACAAGCTGGAAGTACGAAGAGATTTGCGCTGCTTGTCAGCCAGCAACTGTGCCAATTGCTTCGTGGCTGCTATGAAATCATCATCATTCAGTGCTCGAAGCCCAGCTGCTTGCGTATAGAAGGTGCCTTCACCTACTTTGGCAATATTCAACTCAAAAGCACGACTTTTATCGCCGCAATACTTAGCGAGGCGGCTAGTAATAATGTCATGAACCTCTTGCGTCAGGGCTATCATAGCGTTGCTGAACTCCACAGAGGAATGCACTTCGCCTTTGCTTTTCTGGTGAATAGTGTGGATGCAGACACGTTGAATGGTCAGAGCGCCTAAGTTTGGTATCATGCTAATGAGTCTGGTACTGTTTGGGAACGGAGAAGAAAGGCTTAATTGAGGCTATTGCGCGGGTACAGTAATGGTCTCCAACGCTTCTCCCGAATGATTCAAGCTGAGTGAGAGAAGCCTCAGAGGCTCTGTCGAGCCCAATGACTTTGTAGTGTTCTGGCGCAAGCACCGGACTCTCAATGCGGTGATAGTAACCAGGCACTGCCGTGCTGGTTGTCAGCTTGCCAGCGAAATTATTCGCAAAGTGGCTCTGTGCGTCCAAAGATGTCTGAAACAGTTTGTCGCGCCACCCAATAAAAGACCTACGGCGACGCTTTGTGAATCCGAACCGACCCCGAGTTGTCCAGTTGGCCCGCTCTGCAATGGAAGCTAGCGAAAGAATGGAGTAAGAAGTGAATTTCTTATCAATGTTTGGTCCCAGAAGCTCTTTTTGCGGCCCGACAAAATATTCAAGTGCTTCCATTAGACCGCATAGAGTCGGATTGTTCGCCCAAACTCCACCGTCAATGTAATAGTCATCCTCAACGGAAGCAATGGGGAAATAGGTGGGCGCTGCACTGGTTGCCAATGCAACATCGGCCATTCGGCCATACTTAGCAAACGGGACATCCCCCTCTAGATGCGGAAACTTGAATACTCTTGGGGTCCCTCGCATCAGATTAAATGAAGGAATGCAGAGTAAGGTATGTGCATCACTCATTAGATAATCGCCCAATACTCCGGCAATAGCAGATTTTAGCGCTGTATCGCTGTATTTGCCACCAAATAAAGTTTGCTTGAAAGTCCTGAAGAAATTGTTGATAAGGTTGTCTTTACCAAAAATCTCAGGTCCTTGATTTTTGTAGAAGGCCACTAAATCACGAGCGGGTATTTTAAGTGAAAGAGCCAGAGCCAAGAGCCCTCCTGTTGAGGTGCCGCATAGCATATCGAAGTAATCTGCTACCCGACAGTCAAACTTCTCTTCAATTTTAGCCAGTACGGTGGCCGTATACAAACCTTTTATACCGCCGCCATCTATCGACAGTATTTTAAAATCGTGCTCACTACTCATATAATAGGCGAAGTTTTTAGTAATTACTGCGGCAGTAAGTTGAGGTTTTGAGCCTTAAAGGTAAGTAAGAGGACTTGCGGCGTAGCCCGTTACTGCCATGCTTCTGCTGGTGGTTGAGCACCGCAGTCTATGAGTGGTAATGCTAGCCAAGGTGAGCAGCGCGGATTGGGTTCTACCCTTGTAGAATGTGCTAGCACTCGCGCAGGTCGCACAAGGACCTCGGTGGAATTCTTCAGTAAGCTTCACTGTTGACGTAAAGAGAGCTTTTCCCTCTCATGCTGCCCTATGGCGACTAACAATCCGGCCGGCGATGGCCACCGCAATGGCGCAGTACGCGACCGTTTGCAAGTTTTCAATCCCGTTACGGAGCAATACGTGAAGCGGAACACGACCAACGGCCAGTTCATGGACGTGAAGCAAGACGGTACGCCCTTCAAAGGCGTGCGGAAAGAGAAGGGAGGCAAATAGCACTACTTCTACTTTGTATTTCTTGTTGTAAAAAAGCGGCTCCCAAATGGGGTCGCTTTTTTACTATTACCGCACAACTCATGCAGGTATCACGCAGACATCATTACGTTCCTCAGTTCCTCATCAAGAATTTTGCAGCTGAGGACGGCTTACTCTACCTGCTTGATAAGCAGACGGGTAGAATAGCTAAACAACGGCAAAGCCCGAAGGCGGTATTCTTTGAAATGGACCGGAATACGGTTCTCTTTAACGGCCAGCCTAAAGACCACTTGGAAACCTTGTATGCGGCCTTGGATGACAAGGCTGCCGCCGACTTGCAAAATGTCCTGCTATCCAGGAAGGCTTCCCCCGAAGAAGTAGTGAGCATTGTTGCGCTGGCCAGTTCCCTCAAGTGGCGTATACCGGCGAGCGACCCACAGTTTAGCCACCTGAAGGAAGAACTAAGCCTAGCCGACTTAAAGGCCGAAATCCGGCCCATCAACCAAGATAAGCCAGTAGAACAGAACGCGCTGAACCAGTTAGTGACTTCGGACGCTATTAAAGAAGCCAAGCGCATTCTCTTACCCCTGCTGCCGTTGTTTGACGAGGATAAGCTTACCGACATTCACGCCAGCTGGTTTATTCACTCGCACGCCGATGACCGGTTTCCCTCGGTAATCGGAGACTGCCCCCTGCTAGAAAAACCTCACACCGACTACAGCAAGCTGGAAGACTTCATCTTTCCGCTAAGCTTTAGCGACACGTTTATTTATAAGCACAAGGCTCAAAAGCAGATTAAAAGCCCAATTTTTCCTATTCAGAAGGACTTGGCTACACTTCACTACTCGACGCGTTACGTGGCCTGCAAAAGCAAAACGCATTTGGATTCTATCGCGCAGATGTACAGCGCACTGCAAGCTCAAAATCAGGTAGAACAGCTTACTAAGCTCCTATTCGACTTCATTGCCTAACCCTTGCCGAAATAGCTTAGTGAGACTTGAAACTCCCAAGCAACAATGAGCTAGGCTCATTCCCTACGCGCCGCGACATCTTCAAATTAGCGTTGCTGAGTCACGAGATTTATACGGCTTATTAACCACGCCACCGCCAGGCTCTTCTGAATCCCTGGCTCTCAGCTTCGGCTACCGTTAACGCATAAAATTCTCCCGCCTTGTCTAGCTTGGTTCGGTCGTACATCTGGTCAAAAGGCAAGTGATAAATGCGCTCTCCGGTTGCCGGGCTGATGTGGCATTTTATCATCGGAAAAGCGCCTAGCTTCACCTGTTCGCGCACTTTGATACCCAACGCTTGGGCAAACTTGCGCGCTGTATCTGACAACTCCGTCGAAGTGCAAAATACCCCCAGGATGTTGCCAGCGATGAGCATCTGCGGAAAAAGGTGCAACTGCTGCTCCACCATCTTTTCCTGCACTGAGTCTAGGTAGAATTTGACGGTGGTACCAAACAGCTGGTTGATGTGCTTCTCGTGAATGAGCTTGTGCTTGCTCCAATATTTGCACTGGACGATTAAGGTAGTTCCATCCTTGCGGCATATCAAGTCTCTTCCCAAGTCTTCCTTGCCGTTTTCTATCCCGAAGTAGGAGACGGTATAGCCCTCGCATTCATACAAGTACCCAATAAATAGCTCGTAGTCCCGGCCCAACTGATAAGGGCTCTTCCGACCCTGCATATACCGCTCCAGGGCTCGTTGATTACGCTCAGTCGTAGAGAGATTACTATACTCTCCGGCTGTCAGATAAACACTCACCGGGTCTGCCTCAGGCGATACTTGTTCGCCATACGTGTCTTTTATTTCCAACAGCGTCTCCTCGATTTCTCCTTCGCGAAACTCTGTCAAAAAAGGAAATAGGCCTTCATACTGATTGATAACGTATTGTAAGTGCTTCAGCTGAGCGGTAAGAATGCGCTTTTCTTTTCCAACTTCGCGCACTGCCTGTGCCGATGTTTTAGCTGGATGGGGCTTGAAGGCTAAGTAGTCAGCTATCTTATTGTTGTTTAGCAATACCACATCCGCGATTGCTCCAGCGAGCCAGGGAAAGCTTTTGCTTTTCTCAACTACTACTTTCTCTAACCGAGCCACTTCGATAGTACGCTGGTCAAGTATTCTCTCGCGGACGTTCAGGTCAGAATTTCTGGTTTGATACTCTTTATGAAGGCTGCTCTTTTCTTGCGCCAGTTGTTTATCAAGCCGATTTTTTCGAACCGTTAACAGCACCAAGCCGCCCAGAAAACCGAGCACAGTCAGCCATAGATACAAATACTCGGTCATAAGCAGTCACACCAACTTTATAATCATACTAAAGAAAGGATAAGGCTGCTCACACCGAGCGCGCAATCTTAAGCATGTCTGCCGGCGAGTCACCAAACTTACACAACACCTCATAGTGCTGGCGCAGCTCCGAAAACGGTATGTAGCAAATAGTCGCGACGGCGGCCCGGATGGCGGGGCGCGAAAGTAGGGCTTGCACTTCTTTTTCGCAGGCGTTGGGCACTACTGGGTGAAGTGTTATTTCGTCTCTTCAACGCCTGCCTTGCCTTCTTCTCTATAGTAATTTCCGCCAGGACTGCCTGCCTAACCACTGGCTATTGCTTTTCGTACCTTTGACCCAATGCGCGTCCTAGCTCTGCTCTTTGCTCTTTACTTCTCGGTGCTCGGCTGCCTGCCTTGCGCCGATGTGGAGCCGAGCGCTTTGCCTACGCAAGGCACTGTTATGCGGTCCGCGCAACATGAAAGAGGCACTACCCAGGGCGGTATTGACTGGTGCTCGCCCTTGTGCCAGTGCCACTGCTGCGCGGGCTTCGCCATGCCTCCGGTGCCTGCCTTGGCGTTCTTAGCCCAGCCAGTAGCGCGCTACTCGGCGCGGCGCTTCAGCGGGCGGGCCGTGCCCGCCGTGCAGAACCGAGCCCCGGTCACCCCGTGGCAGCCGCCCCAGGGGGCCTAATCATTTTCTGCTTTCCGGCTCCTTGGGCCGGCCCTGCCAGACGCGGGGCCGGCGGCCGTGCGTTTACGTGCTATCCAACAGATGGCCAGCACCTAATTGCGCCGGAAAGCCTTTCTCATGGTTAGGCTTTTTACTCCCCAGCGGCTTCATGTTCGACCGGCTGATTCATTTTTCCATTCATAACAAGCTCATTATCGGGCTACTGACCCTGGCCCTAGTGGCCTGGGGCGGCTACTCGCTCAGCCAACTCCCCATTGACGCGCTGCCCGACATTACCAGCAACCAGGTGGTGGTGTACACCGTGGCCCCCTCGCTGGCCGCCCAGGAGATTGAGCGCTTGGTGTCCTTTCCCGTCGAGCAGGCCATGGCCACCATCCCCGGACAGACCGAAATCCGCTCGTTTTCGCGCTTCGGCCTCTCTGTAGTCACTGTCGTTTTTGAGGACAAAACCGACATCTACTGGGCCCGCACCCAGGTATCGGAGCGGCTCAAAGAAGCCGAAAGCCAGATTCCGGCCGGCACCGGCCGCCCCGAACTGGCCCCGCTCAGCACCGGGTTGGGCGAGGTATACCAGTACCTGGTGCGCGCCAAGCCCGGCTACGAGAAGAAGTACAATGCCACCGCGCTGCGCACCATTCAAGACTGGATAGTGCGGCGGCAGCTGCTGGGCACGCCCGGCGTGGCCGACGTGAGCAGCTTCGGTGGGCTGCTTAAACAGTACGAGGTGGCCCTCGACCCCGAACGCCTGCGCTCGCTGGGCGTCACGGTCAACGAGGTGTACCAGGCCGTGGCCAGTAACAACCAGAACGCCGGCGGGGCCTACCTCGACCAGAACCCCACGGCCGCCTTTATCCGCACCGAAGGCCTAGCCACCTCGCCGGCCGACATCGGCAACATCGTCATTCGCAGCACCAGTACCGGCCTGCCCGTGCTGGTACGCGACGTGGCTGAGGTACGCTACGGCGCGGCCGTACGCTACGGGGCCATGACGCTCAACAACCAGGGCGAAGTGACCGGCGGGCTGGTGCTCATGCTCAAGGGTGCCAACGCCGCCGAGGTCATCAAGAACGTGAACACGCGCATGGCCACCATCCGCAAGACCCTACCCGAAGGCGTGACCGTGGAGCCGTTTCTCGACCGCTCCAACCTAGTGGACCGGGCCATTCACACCGTCACCAAGAACCTGCTAGAGGGCGCGCTCATCGTGATTTTCGTGCTGGTGCTGTTCCTGGGCAACTGGCGGGCCGGGCTGGTGGTGGCCTCGGTCATTCCGCTGGCCATGCTGTTTGCCGTGAGTTTGATGCGCCTGTTCGGCGTGTCGGGCAATTTGATGAGCCTCGGGGCTATCGACTTCGGACTGATTGTGGACGGGGCCGTGATTATCGTCGAGGCCATCATTCACCGCCTACACGGCGGGCAGCTGCAAGTGCCCGGCAACCGGCTGAATACCGAGCAGATGGACGACGAAACCTACCACGCGGCCAGCAAAATCCGCTCGTCGGCGGCGTTCGGGGAAATTATCATCCTCATCGTGTACCTGCCGCTGCTGGCCCTGGCCGGCATTGAGGGCAAGATGTTCCGGCCGATGGCCGAAACCGTGGCCTTCGCCATTCTCGGGGCCTTTATTCTGAGTCTGACCTACGTGCCGATGATGTCAGCGCTGGCGTTGAGCCGGTCCACGGAGAACAAGAAGACGCTTTCCGACCGGATGATGGCCTTCTTCACCCGTGTCTATCATCCCCTGCTCAAGGGGGCGCTACGCCACCAGGCGGTGGTATTGCTTACCGCCGGCGGCCTGCTGGTGGGTGGCTTTGTGCTGTTTCGCACGCTGGGCGGTGAGTTTATCCCCACACTCAGTGAAGGTGACTTCGCCGTGGAAATGCGCGTGCTCACCGGCTCGTCGCTGAGCTACACCATCGAGCAGGCCCAGCATGCCGGGGGCATCCTCAAAAAGCAGTTTCCCGAGGTGAAAGAGGTGGTGGCCAAAATCGGGGCCGGCGAGATTCCCACCGACCCCATGCCCGTGGAGGCCGCCGACGTAATGGTAATTCTCAAAGACCAAAAAGACTGGACCTCAGCCCACAGCCGTGAGGCGCTGGCTGATAAAATGGCGAAGGCCCTGAGCGTGATGCCCGGCGTTACGTTCGGGTTCCAGCAGCCCATTCAGATGCGCTTCAACGAGCTGATTTCCGGGGCTAAGCAGGACGTGGTACTCAAAATCTACGGCGAGGACTTGCAACAGCTGGCCGACTACGCCCAGCAAGCCGGCCGCTTGGTACGGCAGGTACCGGGGGCCGAGGACGTGTACGTGGAGCAGGTCACCGGCCTGCCCCAAATCGTGGTGCAGCTCGACCGCAACCGCCTCGCCCAGTTCGGTCTGAACGTGGCCGATGTCAACCGCACCGTGCAAACGGCCTTTGCGGGCGAAACCGCCGGCCAAGTGTTTGAGCAGGAGCGCCGCTTCGACCTCGTGCTGCGCCTGCGCCAGGACCTGCGCAAGGACATCAACAGCGTGCGCCGGCTCTTCATCGCCGGCCCCAACGGCCGGCAGGTACCCCTGGAGCAGGTGGCCAGCGTGGAACTGCGCGAAGGGCCGAACCAGATTCAGCGCGACGATGCCAAGCGCCGCATCAGCGTAGCCTTCAACGTGCGGGGCCGCGACGTGGAAACGGTCGTCAAGGAGCTACAGGGCAAAATTGATAAGCAGGTGAAGTTTGCTCCCGGCTACTACACCACCTACGGCGGGCAGTTCGAGAACCTGCGCCAGGCCACCGACCGGCTGAGCATCGCCGTGCCGGTGGCGCTGGTGCTCATCTTCGTGCTGCTATTTTTCACGTTTGGCTCGCTGAAGCAGTCGGTGATGATTTTCACGGCCATTCCACTCTCGGCCATCGGCGGCATCGCGGCGCTGTGGCTGCGCGGGATGCCGTTCAGCATCTCGGCTGGGGTGGGCTTCATCGCCTTGTTCGGGGTGGCCGTGCTCAACGGCATCGTGCTAATTGGGTATTTCAATCAGCTCAAAGCCGACGGCATTACCGACCTCTCCGAGCGCATCCTGCGCGGCACCGAGGTGCGCCTGCGTCCCGTGCTGATGACGGCTACCGTGGCCTCACTGGGCTTCCTGCCGATGGCGCTGGCCACCTCGGCCGGGGCCGAAGTGCAGCGCCCGCTGGCCACCGTCGTCATCGGCGGGCTGGCGTCGGCCACGCTGCTCACCCTGCTGGTGCTGCCAGTGCTGTATGCCCTTTCGGAGCGAAAAAAGACGGTAGCGCCCGCGCCTGAGTCCAGCCCGGTTGCGGCTAAATCCCTGCCCGTAGCGACGCTGTTGCTCCTGCTGCTACCGCTGCTGGGCCACGCGCAAGGCCCGCTCACCGCGCCCCAGGCCGTGATGCAGGCGCTGCAAACCAACGGCACGGTACTGGCCGGCCAGCGCGCCCTCGAGGCCCAGCAGGCCGTGCGCCGCTCGGCCTACGACTACGGCCGTACCACTATCGCCGGCAGCTACGGCCAGTACAACTCCCAGAACTGGGACAACCAGTTCACCATCACCCAAGCCCTGGCCCTGCCCGGCGTGTACCGCAGCGCCGCCAAACTGGCCGATGCCCGCATTGGGGGCCAACAGGCCCAGTTGGCGCAGGTGCAGGCCGAGCTGCGCCGCCAAGTGCGGCTGAGCTACGAGCAGGCTGTGCACGCCCGCCACCGCCTGCGGGTACTGCGCGGGCAAGACAGCGTGTACACCGAGTTTCTGCGCTCGGCAAATTTGCGTTTCAAAACCGGGGAGGCGGCCCGCCTGGAGCCCGCCACGGCCCTGGTGCAGCAGGGCGAAATCCGCACCCAACTGCTGGCCGCCCGCACCGACTTCTGGGTAGCGCAGCGCCAACTGCAAGCCCTGCTGCAAGTGCCCCTGGCCGTGGTCGTGGCCGACAGCCTGCTGCACCCGCTAACCCTGCTGGGCGCGACGGCACTAGCCGATACTACTGCCCCCGCCGGGGCCGACACGCTGCTGAGTCGCACCAATCCCCAGGCGCGGGTACTGGCCCAGCAGGTGGTCGAGCGCCGGGCCGAAACCCGCGTGGCCCAGGCCGCCGGGCTGCCCGAGTTCACGGTCGGCTACTTCAACCAGAGTATCATCGGCTACCAGCGCCTCGATGCGGCCGGCACCGAAAGCTATTTCGGCCCCGGCTCTCGCTTTCAGGGCGTGCAAGCCGGCGTGGCCGTGCCGCTGTGGCGGCGGCCCCAGAAGGCGCGGGTGCAGGCCGCCCGCCTGCAAGAGCAGGTAGCCCAGGCCGGCTTCGACCGCTATCGCGCCGAGCTGGCTGGCCGGCTTGATGAGCTGCTGGCCCACCGCCGCGAGCAGCAGCAGCGCCTGGCCTACTTCGAGGCCACGGCCCTGCCGCAGGCGGCCGTGATTACCCGATTGTCCACCATCGGCTACAAGGCGGGCGAAACTGGCTACTCGGAGTACCTGCTCAACCTGGAGCGCGCCCGCCGCCTGCGCCTCGACTACCTCGACGCGTTGCTGCAACACAACCAGACCGTTATCGAGCTGGAATACCTCCTGGGCGGGCAGTAGCCGACTGGCTGCCCTGCCCTCCTCCTCAACTTCAGAATCATGCGAGTTATAGTAACTTATCTGCTGCTCAGCCTATTGACTGGCTGCGGCGCGAAAGAAGCCGCCACCGAAAAGGAATCAGCCAACGCTGCGCCCGCCGACGAAGCGGGCGAAAAGGCGGTCCCCGACCGCGTAACCCTCACCACCGCCGAGCAGCAGGCGGGCGGCGTGCGCCTGGGCACCCTTGCCCAGCGCCCCATGAGCGGGGGCCTCAAAGTGAACGGCGTGCTGGACGTGCCGCCGGAAAACCTGGTGTCCGTCAGCGCCCCGCTCGGCGGCTTCGTAGACCGTACCGACCTGCTGCAAGGCTCGCGGGTGCGCGCCGGGCAGGTGCTGGCCGTCATCCGCAACCCCGATTTCGTGCAGCTGCAACAGGACTACCAGGAAGCCCGCAGCCAGCTCAAGTACGCCCGCGCCGAGTACGAGCGGCAGGGCGAGCTGTACCGGCAGGAAGTGGCCCCGCAGAAAAACTACCAGCGCGCCCAGGCTGAGTACGAGGCCCTGCAAGTGAAAACTAATGCCCAGGCCGCCCGCCTGCGCCTGGCGGGCCTGCCCCTGGGCGGGGGCATCGTGAGCACGGCCACGCTGCGCGCCCCACGGGGCGGCTTCGTGAAGGCAGTAAACGTGAGCATCGGCCAGAGCGTGACGCCCACCGACGTGCTGTTTGAAATCGTAAACCCGCAGCACCTGCACGTTGAGCTGACGGTGTTTGAAAAGGACATTCCGCAGGTAAAGGAGCAGCAGCTAGTGCGCTTCTCTCTGGGCAACGATTCGGTAAGCCGCGAGCGCACGGCCCACGTTTACCTTATCAGCAAGACTATCAGCGACGAGCGCACGGTGCGCGTGCACGCCCACCTCGACCGCGAGGACGAGCAGCTGCTGCCGGGCACCTTCGTGCGGGCTGTCATCGAAACTAACCGCCTGACCGTGCCCACCCTGCCCGAAAAGGCCGTGGTGCAGTACGGGGCGCAGGCCTTCGTATTTGTGGCAGCCGATTCGGCCGCTCAGGCCGGCACGGCCGCTTACCGGATGGTGCCCGTGACGCGGGGCGTAAGCGAGGATGGCTACACCGAAATCCACCTGCCCGCCGCCGAGCAGGGCAAGCCCCTGCGCTTCGTCACGGAAGGCGCGTATGCCCTGCTGGGTAAGCTCAAAAACGCTGAGGAAGAAGAGTAAGAAGCAACACATTATGGCTAAGCAACTGAAACACGCTACTGTCCGCAAACCCGCAGGCATTGGGTTTCCGGCCCGTATGAAAATAAACCGCCTGAAGCTCTCCCTTAATCGGTCATTTATTAATACCATCGTTCCGGAAATCAGGCCCACGGCGGCGCAAGAAGCCGCCTGGCGGACCCATTTGGGCGTTGATTTGCCTGCGGTCGACTACGTCGCGTGTGTTTACTGCGGGCAACAACGCGCCACGCAACTCGACCACTTCCGCAGCCTCGTCGCGAAGAGTAACCCTGCGGAAAGAGGCCGTCCCACCGGGTGGGTTACCGATATTTTCAATCTGGTGCCCTGCTGCGGCACCTGCAACTCCTCGAAAGCCGGCCACAACTGGCGCGTGTGGATGAACGGTAATGCCAAAAACTCTCCTAGGCAATTGCTTAGTGCGGACAAGCTGGCGGAAAGAGTGGCCGCGTTAACCCGATTCGAGGAATGGTCGACACCGCTAGCCACCCGCCTCGACGTGCTGGCCATCGTCGGGCCGGACGAATGGGAAGCCTATGAGGCGGAGATGGCCGCCGTAGACGTGCTGCTGCAAACGGCCAGGCTGCGCAGCGACAGGTTTCATCACCACTTGCAACAGGCTTATAAGGAAGCTCAAGCCTCTACAGCCATAGCAGCCGCAACCTCAGGCAATCCTGCTCTTTAATGACCTGGAGTTATTCAACTTACTCGGCTCTTACTTACGCTTCCCCTCATGCCTGACCAATCACCCGATAACCTTAACGAGGAGTTGCACACCGCCAAGCAGGTGCAGCCCGAAAACGTGGGCGCGCTCAGCCGCGCCCAGCTCACGCCCGCTGCCGCTGCCGCGCCCCAGGGCCACGACGTACCCGGCCACGACCATGGAGACACGGAACACGACCACGCTGGCCATGACCACGACCACGGCCCGGCCGGCGACAATCCCTACCTGGCCCCGGCCATCAGCTTGGGGCTGATGCTGGCAGGCATTGCGCTGGACTACTATAAAGTCGGTTTCTTCACCGGCTACGTCCGCTTTGGCTGGTACTTGGTGGCCTACCTGCTGGTGGGCTGGAAGGTGCTGCGCGCCGCCATCCAGAGTATCCCCAGCGGCAACATCTTCAATGAGTTTTTGCTAATGGGCATTGCCACCATCGGCGCGTTTGCCCTCGGCGAATACGCCGAAGGGGTAGCTGTAATGCTGTTCTACACCGTGGGCGAGCTGTTTCAGGACGCGGCCGTGAACCGCGCCAAGCGCAGCATCAAGGCCCTGCTCGAAATTCAGGCCACCGAGGTGGGCGTGTTGCGTGGTGGTCAGCGCTTGGTACTCGACCCCAAGGAGGTAGCAGTAGGCGACGTGATTGAGGTGAAGTCCGGCGAAAAAGTGGCCCTCGATGGCACATTGCAATCCGAGCGCGGCACTTTCAACACGGCCGCCCTCACCGGCGAGTCGGTGCCGCAAACCATCCGTAAGGGCGAAACCGTGCTGGCGGGCATGATAAACCAGGATACGCTCAGCCAAATCACCGTCACGGCCGCCTTTAAGGATACCAAGCTGAGTAAGATTCTGGCGATGGTGCAGGATGCGGTGGGCCGCAAGGCCAAAGCCCAGCAGTTCATAACTAGGTTTGCCCGCGTCTACACACCCATCGTGGTGGGGCTGGCCCTGCTGCTGACGCTGCTGCCCTACTTCTTCATGCACGACTACGTGTTCCGCGACTGGCTCTACCGGGCACTGGTGTTCTTGGTCATTTCCTGCCCCTGCGCGCTGGTTATCAGCATTCCGCTGGGCTACTTCGGTGGTATCGGCGCGGCCTCCAAGGTCGGGGTGCTCTTCAAAGGCTCCAACTTTCTCGACCTCATGCGCGAGATTGATACGGTGGTGATGGACAAAACCGGCACCCTCACCAAGGGAGTGTTTGCCGTGCAGCAGGTGGTGAACGCCCCTGGCCAAGACCCGGCCCGGTTCACAGCCCTGGCTGCCGCGCTCGAAGCCAAGTCCACGCACCCAATCGCCCAGGCGCTGGTGCAATACGTCAAGCCCACCGGCCCGGCCCTGACCGTGGAAAACGTGGAAGAAATAGCCGGCCACGGCCTGCGCGGCCGGGTCGATGGCCAGGACGTGCTGGCTGGCAACACGAAGCTACTCAGCAAATTCAGCGTCGCCTACCCCTCCGAAATCGACCAGATGGTTGATAGCATCGTGGTGGTGGCCGTGGGGGGCCGGTACGCCGGTTACCTCACCGTGGCCGACGAAATCAAGGAGGATGCCGCCCAGGCCGTGCGGGAGTTGAAGGCGCAGGGCATTACGTCCATCGTCATGCTCTCCGGCGACAAGGATGCCATTGTGCAGCGCGTGGCCGGAGAACTCGGCATCACCGAGGCCCACGGCGGGCTGCTGCCCGAGGACAAAGCCGCCCACGTCGAGCGCCTGAAAGCCGCCGGCCACCGGCTGGCTTTCGTGGGCGACGGGGTGAACGATGCCCCCGTGGTGGCAATGGCCGACGTAGGCATTGCCATGGGCGGCCTCGGCTCCGACGCCACCATTGAAACGGCCGACGTGGTGATTCAAACCGACCACCCCAGCAAGATTGCCACCGCCCGCCGCATTGCCGTGGCCACGCACGCCGTGGTCTGGCAGAACATCTGGCTGGCCTTCGCCGTGAAAGCCGTGGTGCTGGCCCTCGGGGCTGGCGGCCTAGCCACCATGTGGGAAGCCGTGTTTGCCGATGTAGGGGTGGCCCTGCTGGCTATCCTTAACGCCGTGCGTATTCAGCGCATGAAATTTTAACATTCAGACATTATGATTCGAGGTGACAAAAAAGACAGTGACTTGCTGCGGCACTACTGCGAGGCCCTAATAGACAATATTGAAGCTACTGGACAGGCGTTTACCAGTGCCAACCTTACGAAGCGCACCTACCTGAATCTGCTGCGCCGCATTCAGCACAGCCTGCTGGGCGTAGCCGTGCAGTTGGAACGGTGGCCGGAGATTGTGGAGTTGAAACTGCCGATTTCTTTAATTTTTCGCACTGCCCTGACCGATGCCCTCACCGGGCTGTACCTGGCCACGTTTCACGAAGACGCGGTGGCATTCCAGAACGAGTTGCTGGTGCTGGATGCCGATTACATAAAGTTCGTCAAGACTATCATTGAGAATACCGAGTTGGAAATGCCCGGCGCTTCGGCTGCCGACATCGAACAGGAGTTGCAAACTCGCTGGGCCGACTTTCACCAGAAAGCCGCTCACCTGCTGCGTGCGCCGGGTAGCTACGAAGTGAAAAACGCGCAAACATTGCGGGCCACCAGCAATACCACCCTCTTTCATGTGCCTGCTAACATAAACCGGCGCTTAGGGGAGAAGGAGATGTTCGAGCAAATCAAGGCTCACCCCGACACGCGGCATCTAGCGTATTTCTATCTGGTGCAGCGTCAGCTGTCGCAGCAGCACCACTACGCCCCGGCTAACAGCGACTTTATCCGACTGCCGCCGGCTTACGACTGTGCATTGTGGTTCAAGAGCCTGGCTTCTATCAGTGAGATAGCGGGTGCTTTAGCCAATCTATCAGAAGCCCCGGCCGCGGTGTTGCAAGAATTCCGCCGTAGCCAAGCATCTCTGCTGGACTTATTAGCCGACCGCGCCGAATGATACCTGCCGTTTCTCCCGCCTGGCCAACCCTGCTTGGCTTTTCGCTCCTGCCCGCCGTGGTCATGATTGCCGGCGCGGCGCTGGCCGTGTGGCGCGCCCCCGGCCCAAAGCTGCGCAGCGCCATTCTCCACTTTGCGGCAGGCGTTATCTTTTCCGTGGTGGCCGTGGAACTGCTGCCCGACATCGTGCAGCACCACGCGCCCTACGAGGTAGCCCTAGGCTTTGGCCTCGGCGTGGCCACCATGCTTGGGCTACGCTACTTCACCCAGCGCCTAGAAAAACAGCCGGGAACCGACCTGGAGCTGCTGGCCGCGCCGGCCGCGGCCCCGGTGAGTTCCGCCGACACCTCGCCGCTGCCGTGGGGCCTGCTGGTGGCTATCGGTATCGACATTCTCATTGACGGGCTGCTGCTGGGCATCGGCTTTGCGGCGGGCGTGAAGGAGGGCACCCTGCTGGCCATCGCGCTCACTATTGAATTACTTTCGCTGGGCCTGGCCACGGCCGTGGAGCTGCGCGACGGCGGACACAGCAAGGGCCGGGCCGTGGCCATCGTGGCGGGTACCTCTCTGATGCTGCTCGTTGGGGCGGGCATCGGCACCACCGTGCTACGCGGAGCCACCGGCAACCTGCTCGAAATCGTGCTTTCCTTCGGCTTGGCGGCGTTACTCTTTCTGGTGACCGAGGAGTTGCTGACTGAGGCCCACGAGGAAACAGAGACTCCGCTTCTCACCCTGTCTTTCTTTGTAGGGTTTCTCCTATTCCTTTTATTAGGTATGGTTAGCAAATAATGAAAGAGAGAATAAAGGAGATTGCAACGTTTATTAAGTAAAGCACTGCATACATTGCGCGAGTAGTGCTATGAGGCTCGTTTTTCGAGGCTACGAAGTTGTAGCTCTAAATTGTACTGGCCTTTTTGCAAAGGAATTTTACAGGGTGATTCTGGATATAACTGGCTAGCCGGGCTTATTTTGGCTCCCAAACACAGACTATCACAAGGTTAGCCGTGAGCATTAAAAAAGGGAGCCAATCAAGCAGGCTCCCTTTTCATTTTTTAGTACTCTAGGCGGCTTAGCAGCAAGCAGGGGCATTTCTACTGCCATGATATATAATTTTATTCACTAACATCAGTTTCGCCAAAAGCCGCTGAAATAGCGATTTCCATTGCTTACATACAGCTTTTCCATTATTACACTGTGATACCAGAAGGGGATTTCGGGCATGGCGTACAGGAAAGGAGTACTGGCAATTTTGTATTGCCGTACCGTTTCTAAAAGACGGTGCGGCCAATCTGTCAACAGCCATTGTGCTTGGCGTATCACCCCTGCTCGTACCCGAAGGGGCAGCAGTTCAACGGGAGTGCGATATGTTCGAACAGATTTATTTTCCTCCAAAGGGCTCCATCCAGTTTGAGCATCTACCGCCCGCTGCAAAATCTTACTTGCTGGTCTTGTACTCACCAGCGTTTTCACTAATTGATGTAGTACGTTAAAATATTGGTGCGGAAAGAAAACATGAGCGTTCCAGCCCTCCAGCAAAATACGCTCTAATTCAGCTTGAGCCGTCTGAATATGCGTCGGAGCTACCTTCACCCGAACCGTAGCTAAATCTAGTCCACAGTGGAAGCAGTGAGAAATAGGAGTGTCAGGCATAGCTGACTTACGCCCAAGCTCCACGCGAAAAAAGGTCACTGGACGCTCACAGTCTGGGCATCTTTCGTGCAAATACACCCCGCAGCTTGTGCAAACTTGGGCAATGGCAAGTCGCCAGTGCGTGCGGAAATAGGGCACGGCACCGTCCTTACGCAGGCAACGGGGGCAGAACAGCAACCCATAATGACGGCGGGTACGATGGTAAATACCTAGAGGCAGAATCCAATTCGAAGCACCATTCTCATTATGTCGCAAATATAATCTCCCTTCATAACGACGGAGTACCGTCTGCTGCACTTGCTCTAACGGCGTACCAGTACGAATAGCCAAGGTTTGAAGAATACCTTCTGGCGCTCTTCTGTCTAGGTCTGTATTCCAAATGTTGACACCCGGGAACAGCACACGGCCAAACGTGTAGGTCTTTATTAGGTGTGAATGAGCTAGACGTGTTAACCAACTCGAAAGCAATTCGTCTGGTCGTGGGTATGTAGCACACGGTAGGCGAGCTAAACGATTCACGGCTTAGGCTTCAAATGCTTAGCGACCTTCATACGCTCCGAAGGAACTGTATACTTGAGCTTGCTCAGCAGTGACACCGTAATTTTTTCCGTCTTGTTCTCGATAGCAGTAATGGCTGCTAGCTTTAATAAGTTTGATAGCTCTCCAATAGTGCCTTCACTCATACTTAAGAGTTTATAGGCAATATCCTCATCAGCTAGGAAAGACTCCTCTTTTATAGGTAGCAGCTCCTCAAAATTTAATAAAAGTCTTATATAATCATCATTCATTCCCCAGTTAGGAAGAATTTCTGGCTCGAACCGATTGGACAGTTGAGTATCATAGTGCATAGCATTGGCCGCCGTTTCTATCCCTGCACAAACAAATGGAATCATCAACTCATTACACAAATGCCTGATTACATTGAGAAAGACTCGCTGTTTGCTTTGGCTGCCAACCAGAATATTATGAATCTCATCAATAACTAACACCTTGACCTCCATATGCTTTAACACATGAATAACTTGTTGCTGTTTCTTGCTAGCTGTATCGGCCAGCCGAAATGGTACGCAGGCACGCTCTAAGATACCGTTATAAAATCGCTTCTCGTCCGGCTCGGCTGGGGCTTGTACATAGAAGACAGGCCAGATAAGTCGTCCGTCAGAATCACGAGGAGAAGGAGCGTATTCAGCTACAAATTTTCTAAGAATAGAAGTTTTACCATTATTAGTAACTCCTACGATAAGCATATTTTGCGGACGGTGTGATGCCACCTGCCGAACCATATTTCTCATCTGCATGATTACTTCCTGCGCACGGGTATAGGGAATCCACTTAGTCGATTCAATAGCGTTTCGCCGCTCCCAATCCGATAGTTCTAGAAGCGGGGCGATTTCAGGAGCCAAATGAGTTGTCATATAATTCTCTGAATGGGGTAAGTGTAGTTCGTGCTTTTTTGGGTAAAGAATCTTCTACTGGGTCAATCGGTGTATCATGAGTGGACGCTTCCATAGATTGGTTATTAGCATCATCACGTTGTGATAAGGTAGCCCCTATACTCGCTGGCACGCCCTGTATCATCCGATTATCTGCTTTACTGATACGCTTGCGCTTGGTCTTTTCCATAGCCGCTAGTGTTATCCTGTGCATCTTGTCGTTAGCGGCGAAAATGCTATCTTCGTCAACAGCATCTATTCCTTGTATTCGAACTAACTCTTTAGCCTTGCGAAACTCCCAAATCGAAATGGCCGGGTGGGAAGTATTACGGTATGGAATAGCATAGTAAATCGAGGTTTCCGGTTCCAGAAAATATATTCGACTGATGTCGCGTGGGTCACGTCGAAAAGTAAATAGGCGCTTTAGGTTCGCTTTATCAGAGCCCTCTTCGAAACTGTTGATATAGGGTCGTAATACGTCAGCGTAATAATGCACGTGGTCGATTAGTACGCCATACGGCTGAACGGTGCGCTCCAAAATGGGCATGAAGTCAAGCCGAATCTGCACCTCATCCAAAAGGCGGTCTTGCAGCCCAATACCAGGTTGACTTGGGCTGCCAAGAATTCCTTCCTGATAACGCTCATAAGGACTTTTTTTGAGTGTCTGATGAACGCGCTTGTGGTAAACGTCTACGATGAACGTTGTCAACCACTGCTCAAACTCCGGTAGTGTCAAAACGGCTTCCTTTTCGGAGGAATAATCCTTACGGTCGCGCACATTAGAAAACGTGGTACCTGGCAGCGTATGAACTTCCTTCATAAAGGTGCCCATCAGTCGTTCGATATGCCCTCCCCAGTGCGGCTTCTTCACTGGCCGGTATTCTAGGCGAATACCGTATTTCTCACAGGCGCGCTGAAGCATAATTCCCCGAAACTCCTTGGCATTATCGACGTGTATCACACTAGGAATTCCCCAACAGGGCCAATCACTCTGAGTACCCACACGACTCAACCACAACTCTTTAGGCAGAATTGAGTGAACCATACAAAGTCCTGTTCCTATCGCACCGGGTGGGTCAAAGGAGAGATAAAAGCCGACGACCATACGCGAAAACACGTCAATAGCTAACGTCAAGTATGGGCGACCCAGCGGCTCCCGATTGATTTCATTTACCAGTATAATGTCAACTAGTGTATGGTCAACCTGCACGACAGCGAGTGGAAAATCCGCCCCTGGAAAAGAGCCACGTAGCGGCTCGAATTTTTCTTTAGCCATCTTCTTGCTCCATCGCCGCCGCATCTTCGTTTCAGCTGGTATCTGCTTGATACGGCGGCGCACAGTTTTGTCTGAGGGTTCCGGCAGTTCAGCTTGTCGGCAACATCGCCGAATTTTACCTACGATAGTAGAAATTGATATTTTTTGTGTCGTTAAGTATTCCTTTTCTATAAACGTTTGGATAATCTTCTCTTGCTCAGCATGCAGCCGCTTTTTATCCTTTCCGCCTCTAGGGAGTTCAATAAGCGACTGAACTGAGCCTGTTTGTTGATAAGCTTGCAGCCAGCGGTAAAGGGTAGACCTATTTAGCTTATGTTCATCAGCTACTTCCTGTAATAGCTGACTATCCCTGGGCGCAGCTAGAATAGGCTGTAAAATGGCTAGTTTACCGCGCGCCTTCACCCAAGCTTTTTCAGGTATATTGAGAAAATCGTCGTGGGGTGGAGTGGGTTCCGAGTGGTCTATCCCTTCTTGTGGTAAGGGTTGCAAGTCGGAAACAGGCACACAGACAATCTGCCCCGTAGCTTGGTATTCTACGAATACAGATTCCATACCATATGGATACTTAAACAGCACCAAATGGCGCTGGTAGTGATATTGCTCGCCAGGTAAAAATTTAATCTTGACCATGCTTAGAGACAGACAGAACACCGTCGATTCTCCAGATATCACTCTGCATTGTCAATGGCTGAAGCAAGTTACAACCAATAAATCCCTTTTCTACTAAGCACCATAGCAATTCGAGTGTTTTGGCACCATTATTGTTATTGCTAAAATTTTGTGCCAACACCTCCATTGGAGTCGATTTTCCAAGGTCATCCAGTTTAGCAAGCAGTTTCTGAACCTGCTCTTCATGAGAAATTATTTGAAAATTTCTGAAATGAAGCAGAAATTTTACGTTTTTTAGATACGCAGTCCGAATCTCAGCTTCTGTATAAATGCAAAATTTCCAGCCCTGGGCTGCTGCATATTCCTCAGCTGCTTCAAACTTCGGCCTTAGTTCTAAATGATTAGCTTGCAGGTCAGCCTGGTATTTAATCTCTGCTAGCACTGACGCTTTTGCGTTCTTATAATGAATAAGGAAATCGGGCGTATATCGGCGGGTACGCCCCTGCAAGAGGTATTTAATTATAACAGGCTGCTCGACGTATTTCACCACGTCAGAATCGAATTCGAGTAGGCAGCAGAAATCACGTTCGAGGGATGATTCGAGTTGGACTGGTTGCTCTGTCTTTGCTGACGGTTGAATTGCGCGCAGGGACCTGTGGCTCCTTCCGATTTTTCGAGTAGGCTTCATAAACGCTCCTATTTACTATGACCAAATGCGGAATTAGTCGCATGTACTTTGACTAAGTTTCGCATTAACTATAAGCAAAACCGGATGGAAGATGGCTAATAAGTATCATTTAGCCTGACAATTCACAGCTGGGCGTGTGGCATTGAAAGGCTACAGCAGTTTCTAAAGTCAGTGTATAGTGGGTGTAGCGACGTAGCCTTGCGTCTCGCATCAGACGAGTCTCATAACGTTGAGACGCAAAAGATGTGTCGCTACCCCCACTAGCTACTTGCTGCCAAAACCGTGCTAAGTCCACCGCAGCAGCTCTATTTTTACCCTTTGAAAGCGACCCAGCGCATCCATTCTCAACAAGGTTAAGCTATTGATAAAGGACGACAAAATCACCAACGCAACCATCCTACGTCAGCTATAAATAAGCCACCTTCTCCTTTTGCTTATGCGTTGTTTTTGGCTGTATTGCTGGCTGTTGGGGGCAGGTTTTTTAACGGGCTGTAAGGCCGATGGCCCGGCCCCGGGACGCATCACGGCTGCGAACTACCTCACCGCTATTCCCGACCCCAAAACGCTGGGTGAAACCTACGTCAGCGACCCCAATGGCGTGCTGGCCCCCGGCACCGCGCCCACCCTCAACGCCCGCCTCGATAGCCTTGACCGCAGCGGCCGGGCGCACATTGACGTGGTGCTGGTGCGCAGCCTGGGCGAGGTGGTGCCCAAAACGGCCGCCACGGCGCTGTTTAACAAGTGGAAAATCGGCAGCAAAGCCACTAATAACGGCCTGCTGATGCTGCTGGTGCTCGACCAGCGCCGCGTGGAGTTTGAAACCGGCTACGGCCTGGAGGCCGACCTGCCCGATATTATTTGCTACCGCATTCAGCAGCGCTATATGGTGGAGCCCGCCCGCGCCGGCGACTACGACCTAGCCGTGCGGCAGGGTGTGGCGGCCCTTATCCGGCGGCTACAGCCGCCCGCCGCGCTCCCCAAACCGGTGCTACGCACGGCCGCCGACTCCACGCAGTTTTATGTCGATAGCCTGAAACGGGCAATAATGGCGCAAAACGGGCTGCTGGACGATGAAGACCCCTTGAATACCGCCCAGCCCGGCGAGGAGTTGGCTAGCTACTACGCGCCGCCTAAGCCAGCGCCACCTTTCGGCACGTTGCTAGTTGGGCTGCTGGCGCTGCTGCTCTACTTGGTGCTGTGGTACCGCACCACGCAGGGAACGCGGCTGCGCTGGTGGCTGCTGCCGGTAGCCCTGGCATTGGTGGTCGGCCTCGTAGTGCTGGCCTTGCAAGACGCATTGACTACAGGGGCCTTTTTGGCGCTCGTCTACGGGTTGCCGCTGCTGTATTTACACGGCTATTTTGGGTGGTACTACTGGCGGGCGCGGCGCCCCGTGGCTCCGGCCGACCGGCCCGCGGCGTATGGGCAGCTGCAAGTGGCGCACCGGGGGCTGGCGTTCACGGCGCACCTGTTTCCGGTGGGGCTGGCGCTGTACTGGCTCTGGTACCGCCGGCACCTAGCCGCATTGCGCGACGCGCCTTTCGCCTGCCCCGAGTGCGGGCAGCCGATGCAGAAACTCGATAGCACAGCCGAAAAAAGCCACCTCGAAGCCGGCCAGCAAGCGGAGGAAAAGGCACATTCTATAGACTACGACGTGTGGGAATGCCCTAGCGGCCACCACCTGCCGCTCGCCTACGCCAACCCCGACAGCGAAAACAAAACCTGCCCCGCCTGCCACCACCGCACCCTCGCGCCGGGCCGCCTGCGGGTAGAGCAGCGCGCCACTACTACCACCGAGGGCTGGGGCTGGCGGGTAGCAACCTGCCGCTTCTGCCAGCACGAAGAGAAGACGCGGGAGGTTATTTCGCAGCTACCCAGCCCTTCCAGTGGCTCTTCGTCCGGCAGCTCCTCCTCGTGGGGAAGTAGCTCGGGTAGCAGCTCTGGTTCGAGTAGTAGCACCAGCAGCGGCGGCTCGTCGGGCGGCGGCGGGGCAGGCAGCAGTTGGTAAGCGGCAGGCAAATTGGGCCTAGCTATTCTTTACCAGAACTTCCACCACGGGCGGCGAGCCTTCGCCGCGCGCTCTTTCCGAAAGTTTTGCAGCAGCAATTCGTAGAAGTCGGGGTCGATGCTAACGGGCTGGCCGGCAAGGGCCTGCTGCTGCACCTGGGCCAGGCTCTCGGGCGTGAGGTAGTGGTCGGTGAGGGCCAGCGAGTGGGCTAGGTCTTCGTCGGTTTGGGGCTCGGCGCCGCAGGCCGTGCAGGCCCCTAGTTTAAATTCGTCGCAGGCGAAGCAGATGGCAACGGTCATGGTGGCAAAGCAAGGCGGCGTAAGTTGAGGCGCGTTTTATTCCTTTACCCTGAAATTAGAATGAGCCCTGAGGAAATCAAAGCGGCATTAGCCCGGCCCGCCGTGGAGTTCGTCGCGGGCGGCTTTCGCCCTACTTACGCGGCCACCGAAAGCTGGTTGGGCCGCGTGTACCTAGGCCGCCCCGGCGAAACGCTGCCCTTTGATGCCCAGGGTCAGCCCATGTGGCCGCTGCTGCAACTGGTGCTAGTGGACCTGCCGGCCGTACCCGCCGCGCTGGCTACTACCCAGGCCCTTACGGTTTTCATCAGCCAAGAGCTACCCGTGGCTATCGAGCCGGCTCCCAACGGCCAGAACTGGCTGCTGCGCGAGTACCAGCAGGGCGAGGAACTGACACTACTCGAAATGCCCTGCCCGACTTCGCCGCTCAAACCTTTCCCGCTAAAGGCGGGGTCAGTGGTAGTCGATTATCCGGTCTGGGATGGGGGCGGCGCCGACCACTTAGTAGATGAGGTAATGGCTCTGGAACGCGCAGGGCTTATCAGCAGCTATTACGACCTCGTGGAAAATCATTATAGCCACAAGCTGGGCGGCTGGCCTTCCTTCTGCCAACCGGGCATCGAGTTTAGCCCCGGCTTCGAGTTTAGCCCCGGCTTCGAGTTCGTGCTGCAAATCGCGTCCGATGCCAAGGCGCAATTGAATATCGTGGACGGCGGCACCATTTTCCTGGCCAAAAACGCAGCTACCGGGGAGTGGGAATTCTATTGCGACTTCTTTTAAACTACTTATAATCAGAAATAATAAGATGCGCGCCGTATTCATTCGCCACGGCCAAAGCACCGGCAACGCCGGCGTGCCCAGCCACGATTTGGCCACGATAGCACTGACCGACCTGGGCTGGCAGCAGGCCCGCGAGGTGGCGGCCGGCTGGGCCGAGGCGCCCACGCTGCTCGTGACCTCGCCCTACCTACGCACCCAGCAAACGGCCGCCCCGACCATCGAGCGGTTCCCCGATGTGCCGGTGGCGGTGTGGCCAGTCGAAGAATTCACCTACCTGCAACCGGCCCGCTGGAACGGCACGCGGTCGGCCGAGCGCGCCCCACACCTGGCGGGCTACTGGGGGCAGGCCGACCCCACGTATTGCGATGGAGCGGGTGCCGAGAGCTTCGGCACCCTGCTGCGCCGGGCTGAGGCGGCACTGAGCCAGTTGGCCGCGCTGCCGGCCGATAGCCTCGTTTATGTGTTCAGCCACGGGCAGTTCATTCAGGCGGTGCGGGCGGTGGTCAGCGAGGCCGCGCTCGACGACCGGGGCAAAATGCTGAACTTCTGGCGCCAAGGCGAGCCGCCAGCCATCGGCAATGCCGAGCGGGTGGCGTTTCAATTGGTGGACGGGCAGTGGCAACTCTGCTGACCAGCCCACATAATGTAAGCGTATGTATCCCACCATTCAGCTAGTGGAATGCCCCCGTTGCGGTAGCCCCCTTAAGCAGCCGCTCAGTGCCGACTTGTGGCGGTGCGACGACTGCGGCATGAATTACCACCTTGATTGGGTGGGGACTAGCGTGCAGGTGCGTCAGTCCACGGCACCGCTCCCCTCACCCTCGGCCCGTTGGGTTTGGCTGCCGCTGAAGGTGTTGCTGCTGGTCGTTCTGGCGCTGCTAGTGCTGGCCGGCTTATCCTTCCTAGTGGCACCGACCGGCAGTAACTAGCGCGGCTAAAAGCTCTACTCCGTGACTTCGGCCGCGCCGCGCCCCAGGTAGTAGCTGGCCCAGTAGCCTATCGCCGGAAATACGAGCAAAAGGCCCGTTTCGTGGCCGAGCCCGAGCAGCCCGAGGCCCACCGCCAGCAGCGCCCAACTGCTCCAGAGTAGCACCCGCGCCGTGCGGGTTTCGTAGAACAACAGGCGCCGGCGCGTACCCGAGTTGGCGCGGCGGGCCAGCCGCTTGGCTAGCGCATCGAGGCGCACGGTGCCGGTGGGGTCGTTGGGGCGCGTGCCGGGGCGGTCGGCCAGGTGCAGCACCCGGCCATCGGCCAGTTCCAGGCGCAGGTGGTACTGCGCAAAAATGCGGAACCGTAGCACGCGCAGCCAGTACGTGTACGCCACAATGCTGCTCAGCGGAATAGTTTCGGCCGGCTGGTTTTGCTCAGCGCCCAGCGGCCCTAGGTGCAACTCCTCGCGGCCGATGGTCAGTAGCCTAGGTTGGTTGCCCCGCGCCACTAGGTACCCGCTGCCCAGCAGCAACCCCAGGCCGATTAGCCCACCCGTTGCATTGCGCCACTGGTGCGCTGCGCCGGCCGCCAGTTTCAGCGCATTAGCCCCGAGCAGCACGGTGCCCAGCAGCAGCGCCCCAAACACCAACGTTCCCAGCGGCCGGAGCACCACCAGGCTACGTTGGGGCGAGCGAGCGGCTAGGGTGGTGGGCGAATTGCCAGGCATAGATAAACTGGGTAGTATTTTGAATAATCACTGCTACCAGCGTGAAGCCAGCGTTCTCCTAAGCTTGGGCTAGCTGCCGCTGCGGCCGTTAAGATTGGCCAGCCGGCCCAGGTGGTCGAACGTGGCGGTGATGGTGCCAAAATCCACGGCTGCGCTTACGGTGTCGGCAGTCTCGGTCACCGAATAGCCTTTTTGGGTAACGTACTGGATAAAAGCCGGCTGGTGCTGCATCTCGAATATGCTGATAACCTGCGGAAAAGCGGTGGTAATTCGGGCGAAGTCGTTTTTAGAAACCTGGTCAATCTGCTCACTTTTGAGGGTTACCAGCATCGTACCCGGCCCATAGTTGGCTAGGTAGTAGCCGCTGGCTCCAAACATGCCCGACGCAATGCAGCCGATGGTGTGCAGGTCCATATCTGTTGCGTCAAAATCGCTGGCCGTGAGCAGCTCGATGCCATATTGCTCGCCGTAGGTCCGCAGCTGCTCGGCCTGGCTGAGCAGCGGGGCTGGCAGGCTTGATTGCGTATTGGCCCAAGCCCACAACCACGTCTCGGAGGAGTGCGAGAACGTGCCCAGCACTTGCAGCGGAAACACCAGCGCCGGGCCGAAGGAGATGGTGCCGGCGTCCATGTCGGCATTCCAGGAATTATCGCCGATAACCTCGTAGAGGTCGTTCTGCTTGTCACAAGCAATGGCAGCGTAGCGTTCTAGTAGCGCTTGCACGGTCTGGGCGGGTGGAAAGTCGGTGGCCATTGGAAGGAAGTAAGGAGGGACCTGCGGTCCCAAGGTGGCTTGTTAAACAGCTTCACTAGCTACCTGGACTTTACCAGTTCCCGCCCCATAAGGTTACTCAGGGCCCAACGCGGGCCGGTTAGCAAGCGTACCAGACCACGCAACAGCTTATTCTCTTGCCAATGCTACTCGGCGTGTACTGGTACTACGGCTTCCCCAAGGGCCTCTACCACTTCGATTTCTTCGCGTATCGCCCCGGTATTGGTGGCTCGTCGGGTGGGCCAGCCGAGCTAACGGCCACCGTGCAGGCCCCCGACCCGGCCGCCCTGCTGGCTGCCGTGCAGGCCGTGGCGGCGCGCTACCCGCAGGCGCCGCTGCTGGCCCAGGCGCACGGCCCGCTGCTGCGCCTCAAGTTGGACGATTGGGCGCTGCCCGATTACGCTTTTTTCGTGGCCACGGAGCTGGAGGCCGTGCTGCACCAGCAGCAGGCCACCCTTACCACCGAGCCGCTGCCCGCCGATACGCCCCTGCTGCGCCTTGCCGACCCGCAAGACCCCACGCCGCCCTACCACTACGGCGACGGCCTGGTACAGGCCGTCAGCTCCAGGGGCGGAAAATACCAGTCCGAAGTGGCGTTGCTGCGCGTCGATTGCCACCTGCCGCTGACCCAAAAGGCCGGTTTTTTGGCCGCGCTGGAGGGGTTGTGCGAGCAGTTTGAACTGGATGTGCTGTACTATCTCGACCGCAAAATTCCGCCCCAGGTAAACCTGATGGTGTTTTTTGGCAAAGGCCGGCAGGGCGTAGGCGGCCAGCCCCTGCGCTATACCGACACCGTCGCGCTGACTGCGGCCGTGGTAACGACCCTGTCCGCCCACGGCGCCCAAGCCGGGCACCTAGGCGGCTATCCCGCCGACTACCCTCGGCGCGGCCCCCACATCCTGCGCATAGCTGATGCCGATTTTGTGCGGTAGGCGGGCCATAACCAAACCGTTTTGCCGGGCGTAAGCTCAACAAACAACCTGGCTTTGCGCATGGAATTACCTTCAGATTTCGACTCTGATACCTTCTGGAATGACAGCGAAAATGCGCGAAAGGCCTACACCGAAACGCCGCCTGCCGACGAGTTGATTCACGCCGTAGAGGCCGAGCTGGGCTACACACTACCAGCTTTTTACGTGGCCTTGATGAAGCAACACAACGGCGGCATCCCGCGCAATACCTGCTTTCCTACCACCGAGCCTACTAGCTGGGCCGACGACCACATGGCCATCACGGGCATCTGCGGCGTTGGGTACGAGAAGTCTACGTCGCTCTGCGGCGACCAGGGCAGCCAATTTATGCTTGAGGAATGGGGCTACCCGGCCATCGGTGTGGTGGTGACTGATTGCCCTTCGGCCGGGCACGACGTGGTGATGCTCGACTACCGCGCCTGTGGCCCCCAAGGCGAGCCCGCCGTGGTGCACATCGACCAGGAAGACGACTACCGCATCACACCGCTAGCCCCAGACTTTGAGACGTTTGTGCGGGGGCTGCTGCCTGCATCGGCTTTTGAGGAATAACTCTTTGGCTCCCTTTTTTTCACTGCAAATCCTTACATGCAATGGCTACATTCACCTTGTCCGTAGTTGGCTACCTGAGCCCGTCGCCCAAATTAATTGGCTTGACATTAGAGCAGGTAAAAACCGTGCTGGAGCAGCACCGGGAAGTATACCCCTCACGGGTGCGGCAAGCGCTCGACTGGGCCGAAAACGCTAGCTCCGGCGAACACTGGCAATCTGATACCGACCTGCGCGAATCGGACCAGGCCGACGTATACCTGACGAAAGAGTAAGGCACTGGCAACCAAAATAGTGCCTTAACTAACTCGCCAGCAAGCTTGCGTTACGATGAGTACACTCCCTTTTTTAGCTAGCCTGGGCTTGCTACTGGCTGGCCTAGCGCCGGGCCGCCAACCGTCGGCCGCTCCCACGTTGCCGGCCACCATTCGCCGGGCCCTGCCCGCGGGCTACGCCGTACTCGACGCCGCTCAGGGCGACCTGAACCGCGACGCCACTCCCGACTGGCTGGTTGTGCTGCATAAGCCCGACGAGCAAAAGACATCCGACGTCGTCGACCACCCCACCAAACGGCCGCTGCTGGTATTTGTGGGCGGCGCGGGCGGCACCTACACCCTGGCCGCCCGCTCCGACAATGCCGTGTACTGCGTGGATTGCGGCGGCATGATGGGCGACCCCTTCACGGGCTTAGCTATCAAAAAGGGTTATTTCACGGTGGAGCACTACGGCGGCAGCGCCCAGCGCTGGACGCGCTACGTCACCTTCAAATATGACCCGGCCGCCCGCACCTGGCTGCTGCACCGCGATGGCAGCGAGCGCTTTCACGCCCTCGACCCCGAGCACGGCACCACTACGGCCACTACCACCAAGGACTTTGGTCGGGTGCCGCTTACCAAGTTTGACATCTACAAAGAAGATTGATAGGCGCTGCTGCCAACTGCATGAACCGTTCCTCCTCAACTGCCCTAGGTGGCTTGGCCGCCTTGCTGCTCGCCACCAGCGCCTGCCGCCCCGACCCGCCCGCTACCGAGCAGCCAGCCAAAACCCCGGCTACGACCGAAGCGGCTGCGCCCAACGCACCTAGTACTTCCACTGCTGCCGACACCCTTCATCTGCCCGGCGGCCAGGTAGCTGAACTGCGCCCAACTACGGCGGTGGCCTTCAACCAGCTGCCCGCCAGTTCCTTATACGATATGCCCAACGACCCAGCCACCGAGGCCCTGGCTGCTACTCAGGGCCGAGTACGCCGCCAGGGCCTCCATTTGCTCTTGCAGCCGGTGCAGGGCAGCGCGGTGCGGCTTACCTCCACGGCCACCGAGGCTGCGCTGCAAAACGGGGGCGTAAAATACCAGTACTGGGGCAGCCTACCCGCCGCCCACCAGTGGGTGGTGCGGGCCTGGTACTGGGAAGCCTCGGGCGCGATGCTGGTAGACCAGCGCACCGGCCGCCGCCTACAGGAGCTGCCCGGCGACCCTGTGGCCGCCCCCGATGGCTGCCTGGTGCTACTCACCAGCCCCGGCCTGGGCGGTGGCGACCAGCCCAACGCCTTGAGCTTAGTGCAAATAGACGCCACCGGCCCGCGTCTGCTGTGGCAGCGCGAGCCCACCACGTGGGAGCCAGTTGAGGCCCGCTGGGCGTCGCCCACCCGCGCCATACTCAAGCTGCGCCACCTCAACGCCCAGGGCGAAATGCCCGACGATGCGCCCGAAACCTACGCCGAACTGTCGTTGCTGCGCTAAGTAGCTGCCGGCCTGCACTCTGCCTTCAAGTTGATGGCTTCAGTAAAGCCAAAGAAGGCAAGCGCCTTACCAGCAACGCCGGACGAGGCTCTGCCGTTAGCTTACCCGAACTTTCCTCGCTGCTATGCGCCTCTTCTGGAGATACCGAGTTTGTTTGTTGAGCGTGGCCCTAGGTTTTAGCGCCACGTTTACGGCTGCTGCTCAGGATATTGGCACGCCCGCCCTCGACCCCGTGATGCTGGGCCAGGGCATGACCATGAACGCCGCCATTCGCGCGCAGGGCGAGTACTTGGCGGCTGGCAAGCACTGCACCGCCACTCGTAGCGCCGACAAAAGCGGGGTTTCGGCTACCAGCCTCACCTATCGTGGCACGCCGGCCCTGCGCCAGCAAATTGTACGCAGTACCGCCACCAAGCTGCAAGCCACCAGCCCCAAGCAGGGCACTGCCCTCACGGCGGCTTTTGGCCCTGACAAGGCCGACTACGGTCAGCTTTACGCGGCGGCCATCAAGGGCTCGGGCCTGCGCGACAACGATGCGGCCAGCGCCATCGCAGCTTATATCGAAATGGGCTACGCCATCGCCAACAACCTGCCCGATACGCGCACTATTTCGGCCACTATGGAACGCGGTTTGCGCACCCAAGCGGCCGGCCTCATTGGCGAGCGGCTGCGTAGCCCGGCGGCGGTGGCGCAGTTTGGTGAGGAAATGAAATTGCAGGCCGTGCTATTGCTCCTAGGGTGGCAGAGTAGCCAAAAAGCCGGCCCGGCGGCCACCGCCAGCTACGGCCGCGGCGTGGCCGAGCGCTTCCGGCAATTGGGGCTGGATATGAGCTCATTGTGCATCGGCGAGCAAGGGTTGGTAAGGAAGTAGCGTCTCGTTGTTTTAGGTTTTAATCCCCATGAAAAACCCTATGAAAACCACCTGTTTTCTGCTTGCCTTCGCTCTGCTGACGGGGGTAGAAACCCGCGCCCAGCTGTCACCGGACCTCATCATGGAGACCTACAACAGCAACATCAGCGTCATTACCGACGGGGCCATCAACAAGTCGATGCTGGAAAACAGCATGGAGCGCAACACTGCGGCAGACCGCAATGCCAGGCGCGGCACCGCCGCCTCCCGGCGGCTGATGAGTACCGCTTATACGCCCACGCCCGCCCTGCGCCAGCAAACGGTACAGGCCTGCGTTGACCGCCTGCAAGCCAGCAGTCCGGCGGGTGCCCAGGCCGTGGCTGCCGCCTTCGGCCCCGGCAAATACGACTACAGCCAAACGTACCGGGAGATACTAAAAGGCACTGGCCTACGTGAAAATGATGCCACCGATGCCCTGGCCTGCTACATGCTAATGGGCTGGGCACTAGCACACAACGTGCAGAATGATAAGGCTATCACCATTCCGATGGCGCAGGGCGTGCGGGACCAGATAGCGCCGCTGCTGACTACTAGCGCGAAGCTGCGCACCCGCGCCGCCCAGATAGGCGAAGAGATGAAGCTCCAAACCGTGCTGGTGCAGGGCGGCTGGCAGGCAGCTATTAAGCAAGGCAAATTGGTGGCTTACCAACAGAGTATCAACAACATGTTCAAAACGAAGTATGGCATGGATATGAATGAGTTTAAGCTTACCAGCCAGGGATTTGCCAAGAAGTAGCATGACCGCCGAACCCTCAATAGCCGACCAGCTCCGCACCCAGTTGCGGGCGTTGCTGCGCACCAAACAACTGTTGCTCATCGAGCCTGCCGAGCGGCCCGCCGACTCGCAGCTGCTCTCGCACATTGGCGGCGACCCGTATTTCGAGCAAGGCGAAAGCTGGCCCACCAACCCCGATACCGGGCAGCCGCTGGAGCTGATTTTTCAGCTCGTGAACGACGACGAGCGCTTGCCCTGGCCCTTCGAGGCGCAGGTGGTACAGTTTTACCACAACTACCACTGGGGCGAACTGCCGTTTGATGACAGCGAACCGCGCGATTTTCGCTTGAAAACCTACCCTAGGCTGCGCCCCGAGCAGCTAGCCCAGGTGCCCCGGCCGGCCGCGCTGCCGCCCATCGGGTTTAGCCATATTCGCACCCAAACCGCACCCTCGCTACCCGACGATGATGAGTTGGCCGACATTGCCCCCGAGCTGCAAACCCTGTGCGAGCAGCTAGACCCGGAGGACTGGTACGAAGCCTACAACGCGGCCGTAACGGAGCTGGCCGGCGAGCCCGACCTAGGCTCTTGGGTGGGTGGCTACGCGCAGTGGCTGCAAGGCGCTTATCCCACGGGCACGTTTTGGCTACAGTTCGACAGCACCAAAGACTTCGCCTGGGGCGACTCGGGGCTACTGTATTTCTGCGTCGATGGCGACGCCCCGGCTACCATTTCCTTTCAATTGCAGAGCTGCTGATGAATAAACTGCTGCTACTCGGCGGCGGGCTGGCGCTGGCCAGCCTTGCCCCGCCCACTTACAAAACCTACCACAACCAGCGCTTTGGCTACCATATTGATTACCCAGTCGATTTTCGGCCCCAGCCTGAGCCAGAGAACGGCGATGGCCGCCGCTTTCTCTCGCCCGATGGGCAGGCCGTGCTCACGGTATTTGCGGGCTACGCGGCTGCTGAGGATGGCTTGGCCAAACGCCGAAAAGTAGCCCGCGAAGGCTGGCAGGAACAGCACGCTACCTTCACCCTCGACCAGCCCACGCGCACCGGCTACGTGCTGTCGGGCCAGGTGAAAGGCCGCATTTTCTATGAGAAAACGGTCATTAAAAGCGACATGCTCACCACCTTCATGTGGGAGTATCCGGCCGGCCGCAAAGCCGCCATGGATGGTGTCATTCAGCACACTGCCCAATCGCTACAGCCCAGCGTGCAGGGCGACCACTAGGGCTTGCGCACGCTGGGCGGGCTGCTTTGGCGGGCCGCCAGCCACGTGCGGAAGGCGGCTACCTCTGCGGCCGTGAGGCGGGGCTTGTCGAGCAGGAGCACCAGCCGGGGGAAGGGCCTCACTACTAAGTAAAACCGGCGACTGTCTTCGCTGGCCTGTAGCACCCACTGCCAATCGTGCGTTTCGGCCGGGGCCCCGCTGCTGGGCCGCACCTCGATGTGCGTGGGCCAAAAAGTGACCTCGGCCTCGAACAGCGGCTGCCGACGCTGGATGTAGCTGCTCACCAGCACCAGCGCCAGCCCTAGCCCGACCAGGCCCACCGCCAGCACCAGCAGCGTGAGCCAGAAGTTGCCTACCAGTTGCGGCTGAGCCAGGCTAAACAGCAGAGCGCCCAGTAGATAGCGCCACACGCTGCGGCGGCGAAACGCATAAAGCTTGCCCGCGAGCAGGCTCGAAAACGTGGTGCGGAATTGCTGAGTGATGTGCGTGACCATTGCCAAAGATGCGGTTGCTTACTTCCGCAGCCCAATATCGACCATCCCGCGGCGTCACACCAGCAACTGAGGCACCCGAGCCACGGGCAAACGGATGAACTGCGGGCGCAGGGGGCGAAAGGTCTCGGCTACGGCCCGGCGACCTAGCAGAATAGGCCGCTAAGTAGCCGCTGGCTAGCTTGATGTAACCGATAGCCCTGGCGGTCGTTATAAAGTAAGCTCACCAACGGTGCTTTATGTCGTCTTACTTACGCTTACCATTCGCTAGCTGGCGGGTATGGGGCTGGCTACTAGCCCTGCCGCTGGCTAGCCAGGCCCAGGCGCCGCCGCCCAGCACCGACTACCTGGCGGCCCTCAAGCCCGCCAATTTGAGCCGGCTGTGGTCGGCCCCGCAGCGGGTGCACCCCGATAAGGACTTTGCCAAGCCTTTCGACATGCCCGACCCCATTGGGTTTATTGGGCCTACTTACCAGCGATTTTACCTGCATTACACTAGCATTCAGAAGGATGCTACTAATCCCTGCGTGTACCGCGTGGTGGGCAAAACGCGGGTTAAAACCAATATTTGCCCCTTCACGGGCACTATTACCGTGCTGAAGGCGCGGCTCAACAAGGCCCCGAATGCCGACTTTCCGCAGTTTCGCGAGGGGGAGCTGACGTGCCGGGTAGAGCTGGCCGAAGACCGCCGCCAGCCCGGCAGCGGCACTATTCGGGGCACGCTCACCACGGCTTTTTACCTCGACAAACAGGGCCAGCCCCAGTACAACCTACTGGAAATCTACGCCGATGGCTACAGCAACAACGAGTGCACCGGCACCTGGACCAGCTACGCCAGCGGCCAAGCAAAAACCTGCAACTGGGGCGACTTTTACATCCCCAATGCCGGCCCGCTGCGCTTTAGCGACACCGAGTTTCAGATTGCCCCCCAGTACCGCGCCAACGGCTGGCAAACCTACCAGCAGGTGAAGGCCGGCGGCGAGGCTGAGCCCGCCACCAAAAAGGCCCTGGCCGAAGAAAGCCGCCACTGGTGGCAATGAGCCGCCTAGCCAGGAGCGCCAGCAGGCGGCGCCTCAGCAGCGGCAGCCTCTGGGCGAGCCCAAAATCGGTATCGACGGGTCCGCTGCTTATACCGCCGTGCGCGTAGTGCGGCACCGGGCCGACCGCTGAGTTAGTTTAGTGCCCATTCTGTGCTGCCTATGCAACTTCCTTCCTTATACCACTTAGCGGCCGAGGCCGGGCGCGTGGCCCGCCGCTTTCCGCTCACGCTACTATGCGCCGGGGCGCTGTGCGTGGCGGGCTGTCAGGCCCTTGCTTACCCCAATGGCGAAGCCCAAAAGCCAGCCTGGGTGTTTCCGCTGGGGTCGGCTGCGGCGCTGGGCTTGCCGCTCACGCTGGCCCTGGCGCTGGCGGCCGAGCGCTACCGCTGGGCCCCGCTGGCGCGCTGGGCGGCGCTGGCGGGCGCGCTGGTGCTGCTAGCCGGCTGGTACGGGGTGGCCCCTGCCCTACCCGACCAGGTGTGGGGCCAGCGCTTGGCCGTGCTGCTGCTGGGGCTGCACCTGAGCGTGGCCGCCGCGCCCTACCTGGGCGAGCTGCGGCGCGGGGCCGATACGCCCGGTTTTTGGCGCTACAACGAAACGCTGTTTCTGCGGCTGCTCACGGGCGGGCTCTACAGCGGGGTGCTGTTTGCGGGCTGCGCGCTGGCGCTGGTGGCAGTGCGCCAACTATTTGACTATTACGTTGATAATGATTGGTTCAGCTACTTGTTTGTAGGACTGGCGGCGCTGTTCAATACCTGGTTTTTTCTGGCTGGCGTGCCCGCCGATTTTGCCGCCCTGGAGCAGGACGCACCCTATCCGAAGGGGCTCAAGGTGTTCACGCAGTTTGTGCTGCTGCCGCTAGTGGGGCTGTACGTGGCCATTCTTTACGCCTACCTGGGGCGGATTTTGGTGCAGTGGGAGCTGCCGCAGGGCTGGGTATCGCTGCTGATACTAGCGCTGGCCGTGGCCGGCATTTTGGCCCTGCTGCTCATTCACCCGCTGCGCGAAAGCCCCGAAAACACCTGGATTCGCACGTTTGCGCGCTGGTTTTACCGGGCGCTATTTCCGCTGCTGGGGCTGCTGGCGGTAGCCATCGGCACGCGCATTCGGGCGTATGGCATTACCGAGGAGCGCTATTTTGTGGGGCTGCTGGCGGCGTGGCTGCTGGGGCTGGCCAGCTACTTTTTGTGGCGGCGGGGCCGGGGCATCATCTGGATTCCGGTGACGCTGGCGGGGCTGGCCTTCGGGGCGGCGGCAGGGCCATGGGGGGCTTTCGCCGTGGCCGAGCGCAGCCAGCTGGCCCAGCTGCGCGCCCTCACCAGCCACTACCAATTGCTGCGCAACGGCCACCTCGACGGGGCGGCCGACCGCGTGCAGCGCCTGCCGCGCCCGGTGTACGGGCGGCTGGCCTCGCTCTTCCAGTTCTTTAGCGAGCGCCAGGCCCTGGCGCGCATTCAGCCACAGTTTGCCGGCTCGCTGGCGCTGCCCGATTCGCTGCGGCAGCAAGACCCGTGGACGCAGCAGCAGTGGCTCAAAGACCGGCCATTTGCCCTCAGCGGCTTCGAGCACCTGGAATCCTACGAGTTGCAGGCCGTCCTCAACGAAGAGCCGGCGAGCCGCTCGGCCAGCTTCTACGTGCGCGAAAACCCGAAATACTACGCCTTGGGCCAGGGCCGCTACTGGCTGCCGGAAGTCGGGGCCACCTACAACATGGACAGCACCGGCAACGCCAGCCTGCAACTACCCCTGCGCGAAGGCACCTTCCGCCTGCAAACCAACTGGCTGAGCGACAGCCTAAAGCTACAGCAACTGCGGGCGGCGGGCACCTGGCAAACTCAGCTTAGCCTTTCGCTCCGCCCGCTTACCGATTCGCTGATGCAGCGCTACGGCCGCAACCACGCCCGCACCGTGGACCTGCCGGCCCCCGTGGAGCTGCGCGCCCACGCCGGCCGCCTACACCTGCGTCTGTTCTTATCCTCCCTCAACCGCGACGGGTCCGGCCAAAAAATGCAGTATTCCTACTCAGCCCAAGGCGAGCTGCGCATCGAGGCGCAGTGAAGTAGCGCAGACTTTCAGTCCGCGAGTGGCCGTGTATTGCAATTACATTTCCTTGACTTTCAATTAATAACTTAATCGCTCGCACAAAATAATCGTTGGTCATGCAGAGCCTAGCGAAGCATCTCACGTGGCGCAGTAACCTTTTGCGCAAGCAACGAAGCGAGCGAGATGCTTCGCTGCGCTCTGCATGACCAACTATCTATTTGCTTATGCACGAGCACCTAAAACACTACTTAACTCCTGCACGAAGAAGTAGCAACGCCACCCGTTTATAATACCGTTGAAATACAGCCTGCCCTTACTTAGCCTACTGGCCGCCTGCCAGCCCGCGCCGCCCAGCACAGCGCCCCTGCGCCTGGTGGTGCGGCCGGCCGATGAGGCCTGCGCCTACGTGGCGGCCAGCGGCGACACGGTCATTCCCTTCGGCCGCTACCCTCGGTGCGCCACCGAGCGCTTCGACCAGCTGGCCCTGGTGGAGAAGCCTGGCGTGGGCTGGGTGGGCATAAATCGGCAGGAGCAAGTGCTATTTAAGGCGTTCATCTTCGACAATGGCCCCGACTATCCGGCCGAGGGCGTGATGCGCATAGTAGGGCCCACCGGGCTGCTGGGCTACGCTGACACCGCCACCGGCCGCGTGGTGCTGCCGCCACGCTACGAGGCCGCGTTTCCCTTCGACAGCGGCCGGGCGCAAGTAGGCCGCCGCTGCCGCCTCCAAACCGATGGCGAGCATTCGTGGTGGGCGTGTGCCGAATGGGCGTACATCAACCACCAAGGCCAGCTGCTGCCCACCACCGCTCACTAATAGTTAAGCTTGCCTATGAATAGTTTGTCAGTCCTCTCTGCGCTCCTGCTCCTGGGCTTCAGCGCCCAGGCCCAGCTACGCGTGAGCCCGCTAGCCCCCGCGGCCGTGCCCGCCACCCTCAAGCGGAGCGGCCGCGTGGTGCAGGCCCTGCGCTACACCGACCGCACCGGCACCTACACCGTGCTGGCCACCGAAATCGCCCCCCGGCCCGACCCCGCCGCCCAAGGCAGCGACGGCCAGCGCGCCGACCTCTACGCCTACCAGTACCCGGCCACTGGCGCGGCCCCCACCTGGCAGGTGCACGATTTTGTGGACGACTGCCCACTCGACCTGGAAGCCCAATTCGCACCCAAAGCGCTCACCGTCAGCGACCTCGACCAAGACGGCACGGCCGAAGTGTGGCTGGTGTACCGCACCACCTGCCGGGGCGACGTGAGCCCAAGCACCCAGAAAATCATCATGTATGAAGGCCCGCGCAAGTACGCCGTGCGCGGCACCAGCCGCATCGCTATCGGCAACGGCCAACACGATGGCGGCACTTACACCCTCGATGCCGCCTGGGCCGCCGCGCCGGCCGCCTTTCGCCAGCACGCTGCGCAGCTCTGGCAGCAACACCGCGATGAGCGAATGGGCAACTAATAGCCACATTGCAATGCCGCTAAATGCCTACTAAAGTAGGTTATTAGCCGCACAACACTGCTCGAAACTGCTCTGGGTTTAGCTAGTTGCCGCCCTCACTATTGCGCTACGAGCTGCCGAACTGTAGCGCCTTGCTGGCCGTAGCAGCAAATAGTCGTCTGCTATCATCCTCTTCAGCCGCCCTTGCTCAGTCTTGCTTGTGAAACGTTGCCTCTTGTTGCTAGCGCTGCCCGCCGCCGCCTGCCACCCCGACCAGCCCGCTAACACCGGCGCGCCAGCCGCCCAAGTCGCGCCAGCCGACCAGCCACCGGCGGCCGCCGCGGCGGCCTTTACCCCGCCCACGGGGGCCCTGCGCTCGGGCGACACCGGGCGCCCCACCGACCAAGACACCCTGCACGTGCCCGGCGGGGGCGTACTCTACCTGAAGCCTACTACGGCCGCAACCTTCGCAAAAGCGCCCACCGAGCTAGACTGGGAAGCCGACAAGCACCTGACGACCACCGGCCGGGTACGCCGCGTGGGCGACGACCTGCTACTCCAACCCGAGCGCGGCCCCGTGGTGCAGTTTACCACCCGCCGCCCTAGCGCGAGCAGCTCCAATGCAGCACTCAGCCAGCAGGCCGAAACGCGCTATTTGGGGCAGCTGGCCAACGCGCACCTGTGGGTGGTGCAGACTGATTCGGCCACGAAGCACGTCACCACGCTAGTTGACCAGCGCACCGGCCGCCGCACCATCGTAACGGGCCAGCCGGCCGTATCGCCCGACGGGCAGTACCTGCTCAGCACCCGCAGCAACCAGGGCAACGATGGCAGCGACGAGAGTGCCGTGGGCACGCAGCTCTATCAGTTCACTCCGGCCGGGCCGCGCCTGCTCTGGACGCGCCTCACCCAGCATTGGGGCAGCAGTGAAGCCCGCTGGAGTGGGCCGCGCACCGTACTGCTAAAGCAAGATTATGAGGCCGATAACCAAGATGCGGACGCACCACCGGAAACTTACGTGCAGGTAGAGTTGCCCCGCTGAGTAGCCTTGCCGTCTGGTCGCCCCCATCACCGCCAGGCCGCAGGCCTCGGCTTGCTGCGCCCAGTTTTGGCCACATTTACCCGACTACCTTAACTCGGTACCCGCGCACTGCGAGCCCACGCTGCTTGCCCGGCACTACTTCAAAAAATCCAGCACGGCGGCCAGCACTAGCTCGGGCTTTTCCTCAAACATGTAGTGGCCGCTATCCAGCAAGCCGATTACCTGCGCATGGGGGGCAATGGCGGGCAGGCCTTGCTTCAGGTTTTCGTAGGCCACGTAGCTACCGATGCCCAGCACGGGCATAGCGAGGGGTGCGTAGGCGCGGGCATCGGCCATATCCTGCCCCAGGGTTTGGTACCAGGCATTGGCTGCCCGGATACTCGCGGGCTCATTGTAGGCGGCGGCATACACGGCCCGGTCGAAGGCCGACATCTTGCCCTCGTCAATCATCACGTAGGCAAAGAGGTAATCGAGCAGGTGCTGAAAGCGGCCGGCCAGCAGCTTTTCGGGCAGGCCGGGCACTTGGTTGAAAGCCATCCACCAGACGTAGGGCTGGTGGCCGTCCATCTTCGCTTCGAAGGCGCCGGGGGCGGGCAGTAGTGACATGTAGCGCATGCCGTCGCTGGGGTGGGCACCATCGGCCAGGATGAGCTTTTCGGTGGCCTCGGGGTAGTTGAGGGCGAAGCTGGCGGCTACCATCCCGCCGATATCGTGCCCCAGCAAGGATACTTTCGCCAGCCCCAGGTGCTGCATTAGCGCGTAAATGTCCTGGGCCATCGTCCTTTTGTCGTAGCCCGCGGCGGGCTTCTCCGAGCTGCCCATCCCCCTGATATCGACGATAATAACGCGGTAGTGCTGGGCGAGCGTCGGGGCCACTGGGTGGAAGGAATACCACGTTTGGGGCCAGCCGGGTAGGCAAATCAGGGGTTGGCCGCTGCCACCCGCCACGTAGTGCAGGCGCACGCCATTCACAGTAGCGTAGTGGTTGGTGAAGCCGGGTAGCTTCTTGATTAATTCGGCATCGGTGTAAGCAGATTTGGGGTCAGTGGCGGCCGCGCCCGGCGCAGCTAGTACTGCCTGGGCGCTGGTCCAGGTCAGGCCAGCGTAGCGGCTGTTGTCCAGCGGGTTGTTCTGCACACTGAACATGCTGAGCAGGTATTGCATCTGCTGCCAGTTGGCGTAGAGCTCGTGCTCGCCGACTGGGTTAGCAGCGCGGGCTTGCTGAATGTGCGCAGCGAAGTCGGCCCGCGAGCCCAGCCGCACTACCTCAAAGTGCCCGCGGCCGGCTACCTCGGCCGCCGCCGCCAGTTCGCAAGGGCTCACTTGGAAGCTGGCGATGCGCAGCCACCGAGGCGAATCTGCATCAAGAGCCGCGGCGGCCGTGAAAGCCGCCGTGTCATCAATGGTCGTGAAGTCGATTTTCCAATCGGCATCTTCCCAGTAGCCCACTTGGTGGTGCTTGAAATCGAGCAGCGGAATAGTGTAGCTCAGCACCTCGGCAAACGCCCCGTTGAGGATGGACGTGGCCGCAATGGGCGCCTGGTCGAGGTGCGCCTGAAACTCGCGCCGCAAGTCAAAATTGCGATTTTGGCCGGCGGGCTGCTGCGTGTAGTCGCTGCAAAAATCGGAGGGGATGAAGCGCGGCACGCCGGCCGCCACGGCCGCTGCCAGCAGCACCGACTGCTTATCTACAATGACCTCGCGCAAGCCCGCCAAGGCAGATACCACGCAGCCGGCCCCGGCGCAAGCTTGGGTAAGGGAAGCTATATCAGCGAGGTCTACGTGGCGGACCTCAACCCCACGTTGCACTAAATCAGCTATTTTGGCGGGGTCGGTTTCGGGCCGCACCAGCATGCGCACGGCCGCGCCGCGCTGCAGCAGCGCTTCGATAATGCGGCGGCCCAGGTTGCCGGTGCCGCCTGCCACTACGATGGGGAGGGTCATAAGTAGTCCTGAAATGAGGAGGTTGCGACAGCTTTTTGCTGCCGATTTGCGTGCTGCAAAATTCCTCCCCAACTCTCTCCTAGGTCCGACCAATTCTTGCTCGGTTCTTACAGATTCTTGCTCTTTTAAGCGAGCGGTAGGGAGCAGGGCTGGCCCCCGCCCGGCGTTGTTCAGTGTTCCGCACCCAGCAGCGCCGGGCGGGGGCCAGCCCCGCTCCCTACCCCCGCTGGAACGTGCGCGGGCTCTGGCCCACCGCCCGCCTGAAAGCCGCCGCAAAATGCGCGGGCGAGGCAAAGCCCAGCGCATCGCTGATGGCCGCGATGGGCTGCTCGCCGGCGCGCAGCAACTGGCGGGCCCGCGTTATTTTCCAGTCGAGCACGTACTGGTAGGGCGAGCGGCCGGTGGTCAGCTTGAAGCGGCGGGCAAAGTGAAACACGCTCAGATTGGCTAGGTCGGCCAGCGCGGCCAGCGTGATGGGCTGCTCGGCCGAGGCTTCGATATAGGCGTCGAGGCGCGCCAGCACCGCGCCCGGCAGCCGGGCTGCATCGGTAGCAATGCTCCTCTCATAAGTAGCGTAGTGCGCGATGAGGTGCAAACTCAGGGCCGTGGTCAGCGACTCGGCGTAGAGCTGCCCTAAGGCGTGCCCGGTCCCGGTAGCAGTCAGTAATTGCCGCCCTAAATGGGTCAGCAGGCCATCTTCCAGCCGAAACTGGTCGCGCAGGGCAAAGTGCGTGAGGTCGAGGCCTTGGCGGGCGCGGTCTTCCAGCAGCTGCGGATTCAGGTGCAGGTGAATGACATCGGCCGGCCCATCCCAGCCTATAGGGCCGTACTCGCCGGCGGGGTACAGGCCGCCATCCCCAAAATGAAAAAGGCCCTCTTCTACCCTGTTTCCGCTACGGCGGCGCGAAACCACGGACTGCTGACCTTGGTGCAACAGCAGCAAGTGCTCGGCGTGCGCATGCGCGGGCACCGCCATCGCATCGAGTTGGTAGCGCTCTACCCGTAGCGCGGGCCAGGCGTGCGCCTGGCTGATTTCTACGGCGGGGCGGCCGTAGAGCGTAGCGGTATCGGGGTACGTGAGGGGAGCAGCCATGAACGAGGAAGGAACTATGTTAACGCTGCCGGATGGCGACTTGTTTTTGGCCATACGGAGCCCGGCCGCCATTATCCGGTCGCGGGCGCGTTTTTAATTTACTGTAGAGTGCAACGCTTAATCACCAAATGGATACTTACTTGCAACGTCCCTTTTCCTGACTATGAACTCTTCGCTTATTTTAGGCAGCTTATTGCTGACTGTGCCTCTTGCTGGCTTTGCCCAAAATACTGCCCCAGCGCCCGCCCCCCGCTACTACGTGGGGCTAGCTGCCTACAGCAGCGCCTACCAGGCACTAGGTGGTAATTACTTCAGTGGCACCAAAATACCCTTCCAGCTTACGGCAGGCTACCAGCTGCGGCCCCGGCTGGCGGTGCAGGTAGGCGTGGCCTACAGTGGCCAGTCGTACAGCTACTTCGACGCCGGCCGCTACTACACCGCATCGGGAGCTTCTGCCAGCCCGTATGCCTACTACGAGTTTAATGGCAAGAATCAGCAACGCAACACGTCTGTGGCGCTGCTGGCCCGCTACACGCTGACGCGCCAGCCACAGCACCATTTTCAGGTCGATTTACTGGGGGGCTTCACGTGGGAAAGCGAACGGTATAACAGCCTAGCGACCCGCACCTACAGCGACAGTACCCGCGCCAACATCGTTACGACAAATAGCGACGACACCTTTCGCAGCAACAATATTCTACTTACGGCCGGAGCCAGTGCCCGCTACCGTTTTGGCCGCCACCTGGAAGCGGTGCTGGATTTTACGCTTAACCAGCGACTGACAAATACCCGTGACCGCTATAACTCCTTAACCGGCGCTACAGCGCTAGGTCTGCGCTACCGTTTTGGCCGAGGCTAAGTCGCTCAACCGGTTTTTCATTTCAGCAAAAATCGGCTTTCCATTTTGAAAAAATAACGTCCCATTCGGCCCCGTGCCGGATGGGATTTTTTATTTATAATACTGATATAAAGTATTTTACTTAAAATATTCAAGTCACTTCTCCGAGTCGGCATCAGTCTTGGCATTAGGTACACATCACTCACCTACTTGCTCACACAGACAATGGCTATTCTGGATAATCTGACGAAGGGCGTCAAAGGCTTCTTCGTTGAAGAAGACGACCACACCCCCATTCCGACCGCCACCCGGCCGCTGCCTACTGCCCCCGCTCCGGCGCTGGCCGACTTAGCACCCGGCCAGGCGCAGCCCGAGCAGCGCCACCTCGACCACATTGCCCAACTGCTGGCCGGCGACGGGCGCGACTTCCACGCCTTTACCAAGATGGTGAAAAGCCTGGCGGCCAGCGGCCTCAGCGGCCCACTGCTCTACCAAACGGCCTTCAACGCCTTTGCGGCCGTGACCGGTATCGACCTCCCTACCCTGCTCACCTCGGCCGACGCGCTCACCCAAAAGCTGGCCGACGACCGCACCAAAGTGCAGGAACGCCACCGCGAAAAAACCGGCGAAACCGTGCCGCTCAAAGGCCCGCCCAGCGCCCTGGCCCAACTCCGCAACCAGGAAGCCCAGCTGCAAGCCGACGTGGCCGCCCTCAGCAAGCAGCTCACCGAGAAGAGCCAGCAGCTGCAAGAAGCCCAACAGCAATTGCACCAGGAAGGCACTAAGGCCCAGGCCGCCCTCGCCAGCTACGAGCTGGCCAATGCGGCGGCTGCGGCCGAATTGCAAGTGCATCAGCAAGCCACTAAGTCTTTTTTAATCAAGTAACTAAACCGTCTCTCTAAGTATGAAAACCCTTCTTTCAAACAACCTCAACCCGAGCCTGCCCAAGTGGCAGCAGCCTGAGAAAGTAGCCGGCTGGGTAGTGCTGGCGGCCGGCGCCGGCGCGGGCGTGTACTACTGGGGCCAAATCGTGCCCTACCTCGTTGACATCGTGTTCAATAGCGTGAAGCTGGGAATCGGCCTAGGGGCGCTGTTCGTGCTGTTTTTGCTGGGCACGAACAAGCGGATTCAGACCGGGCTCTGGTACGCCGGGCAGCGGGTGCTGCGGACCATGGCGGGCATTTTCGTGAACACCGACCCCATCGGCATCATGGAGGACTACATCTCGAACACCGAGAAGGAGGCCCGCCAGATGGAAGGCGAAATCGGCCACATCGAGGGTGCCCACGAGCTGGTGAAGCGCAAGCTCGCCGCCAACGAGCAGCAGATGAAGGAGTACCTGGCCCTGGCCGACTCGGCCACTCGCCAAAACGAAAAGGACGCCGCCGAAGCCTACGCCAGCCGCGCCGCCCAAATCCTGGACTACAACCAGCGCCTCCAGCCCATGGCCACCACCACCGCCAACGTGACCGTGGTGATGCGCCAAATTCTGAAAGCCGCCCTGCGCCAAATCGACGGCAGCAAGTTTAAAGTGGGCCTGCTGAAAGACGAATACGAGCTCGTGAAACGCACCAGCTCGGGCATGCGCGCCGCCATGAACATCCTGCGCGGCGACCCCGACAAGAAGTACTTCTTCGACCTCGCCACCGACCGCGTAGCCCAGGACATGGCCCAGCAACTCGGCCAAATCAAGCAGGCCATGCGCTACTCGCAGGAGTTCGTGAAGGAGATGGACATCCAGAACGGCGTGATGAGCGAAAAAGGCCAGCGCCTGCTCGACCGCTACCAGAAAGGCGATTTCAATACCCTCATGGACAGCACCAAAGCCCCCGTTTCCACTTCCGTAGCCGCTACTAAACAACGCTCCGATGATGCCTATTCTAGCCTGCTTGATTAGTGGCTGCCTAGCCCTACTGCTCTGCGCCGTGCTGCTGTAGCGCGGACATTAATAACGATAGCGCGGGGCTCTGCCCCGTGCTTACTATCCGCGGGCCTCTGGCCCGCACGCCAGGGCACGTTGGCACGCACTCGCTCAACAACGTTCGCCCACGCCACCGGCCGGAGGCCGGCAAATAGTCGGCACGGGGCAGAGCCCCGCGCCATCCCCTTAAAACTTCAACACCATGACAACTCGCGGTAAAATCGTACTGGGCGTCATCTTCTTCGCCCTCGCCTACTTTGGCATTAACAAGCTGGTCGCCAGCAACCGATTCTTCAAGAAAGCCGACACCCAATCGGTGCTCCTCAGCTCCATCGAGCTACCCGCCGCGGCCAGCGGCAACCGCGCCACCCTCGTGGTGCCGCTGGCCCCGCTGCCCGGCACCGCTCCCGCCGAAAACGGCACCGCCGTGGTGTGGGAAGTGATGGCCTGGAACAGCCAAATGGCCGGCATGCTCGCCAACGGCGGCCCCCGCACCACCCAGGGCTCGGCCCTGGCCGCCAATGGCGTAGACATGCAGATAGTGCGCCAGGACGACGTGAGCAAGATGCAAGCCGACCTCGTGAAAAACGCCCTTGACCTACAAAGCAACCCCAACACGCCGGGCCTGATAGTGAGCATCATGGGCGACGGGTTGCCCGCCTTTTCGGCCGTGCAGAGCCAGCTCGAAAAGGCCGGCACCAGCCTGCAGATTATCCCCTACTCGGTAGGCAAAAGCTTTGGCGAAGACAAGCTGATGGGCCCGAAAGAGTGGCTCGACAACCCCAAAGCGGCCCTAGGTAAGACCGTTGCCTGCTACCTGCGCGACGGCGACCAGAACATCGCCCTAAAATGGTGCGCCGACAACGGCCTGAAAGTGAACCCAGACGAAACGACCTACGACCCCGAAGCCGTGAACTTCATGGCCGCCAGCGACTTCCTGGTGGCTGCCGAGAAATACATCATCGGCAAGCCCGAAAGCCGCCAAAAAGTGGTAAACGGCCACAGCACCGGCGTGAGCGTGGACGTAGCCGCCGACGCCGTAGCCACCTGGACGCCCGGCGACGTGAACATCGCCAAGCAAAAAGGCGGCCTCGTCAACATCGTGAGCACCAAGGACTACTCCAACCAGATGCCCAACATCATGGTGACTACCAAGCGCTGGTACGATGCCCATCAGAAGGCCGTTAAAGGCCTGATGACCGCCTTTGCCGTGGCCGGCGACCAGGTAAAGAGCCACCCCGAAGCCCTGAGCCGCGCCGCCGAAGTATCGGCCCAGGTGTACGCCGACCAGGACAAGCCCGCCGCCTACTGGCTGAAGTACTACAAAGGCACCAGCGAAGCCGACCGCACCGGCAACGTAGTGGAACTGGGCGGCAGTAAAGCCTTCAACTTCAGCGACAACCTGACGCTTTTCGGCCTCGACAACGGCGGCACCAACATCTACGCCGCCGTGTACAAAACCTTCGGCGACGTGCAAAGCCGCCTTTACCCCAAGGAGCTACCCACCTACGTGCCCCTGACCAATATGCTCGACCTGACGCTGCTGAAGCAGCTGCAAGCCCAGTACAAAGGCAAAACCCTGGCCCCGGCCGAAACCCAGCACTTCACCGCCGACGATGAAATACGCCGCAACGTGAGCAAGCGCGCCTGGAATATCGAATTCAACACCGGCCAGAGCACCTTCACCCCCGCCGCCCAGCGCGAGCTCAGCCAGCTTTTCGACGACCTAGTAGTAGCCGGCCGCCTGAAAGTAGCCGTCCACGGCTACACCGACAATACCGGCAACCCCGACAAAAACCAGCAGCTAAGCGAAACTCGCGCCGAGGCCGTGGCCCACTGGCTCGAAGCCAAAAGCGCCAGTGCCTTCCCCACCGGCCGCGTGCAAGTGTATGCCCACGGCGCCGCCGAGCCAGTAGCCACCAACGCTACCGAGGCCGGCAAAGCCCAAAACCGCCGCGTGGAAGTGGTGCTGGGCAACTAACCTAGCGCCTAAATCAAGAACCGTCATGCTGAGCGCAGCGCAGCGAAGTCGAAGCATCTCTACCGGTGAACTAACTCCTAACGCTAGCAACGAAGCGGTAGAGATGCTTCGACTCCGCTCCGCTGCGCTCAGCATGACAAACGTTTAGGTTAATCATAACCCCATAATGAACTCCCTTTTCATCCCTAATGCCCACCCGCGCCACGCCACCTTCGCCGCGCTGGTAGCGGCCCAGGTTTTCCTGCTGCTGGCTATCTGGCTGTTCTACCCGCTCCAGATTTTTCCGCGCCTCGGCGAGGTCCTAGGTGCCTTGGGTAGCCTCATCACTAGCCAAGGCCTGCTGCAAGAACTGTGGGCCAGCCTCACCACGGCGTGGCAAGCGCTGGGTATCGCCACGGTATTGGCGCTGCTGATTTCGTACCTCACGGCGCTGCCGTTTTTCCGGCCGCTGGCGTTTGCGGCCTCCAAGCTGCGCTACCTTACGCTCACAGGGCTCACGTTTTTTATGGTCCTTATGCTCAGCTCGGGCCACCAGGTGAAGCTGACGGTGCTGGTGTTCGGGGCCACGGTGTACCTCGTCACGGGCATGACGCAGGTTATTCTGGGTACCACGCAGGAAGAGCTGGACCACGCCCGCACCCTCGGGCTGGGCGAGTGGGGCAGCTTTTGGGAAGTGGTGGTGCGCGGCAAGCTCCCCAATATGCTCGAAGTCGTCCGCCAGAATTTCGCCATCATCTGGACCTTGATAACGCTGGTCGAAACGCTTTATCAATCGGAAGGCGGCATCGGGCTACTCTTGTACAAGCAAAATCGCTACCTGCATTTGGATGGGGTTTTGGCGATTCAGCTCGTGATTTTGGCGCTGGGCGTGGCGCAGGATTATGCGTTTGAGGCGGTGCGGAGGGTGTTTTTTCCTTATGCGGGGTTGGGTGCTGCCTAACGCGTAACCCCACCCCCCGGCCCTCCGCCGCTTGATGCGCGGAATCCTCCGGGAGAGGGGGAGCCTGACGATTGCCGGACGATTATAGAATAAATTTTTAAACAACCCTAAAGTGTCACTAGCCCTGTCGTGGTTCACCCTCTCCTGGAGGGGAGGGGGCCGGGGGGTGGGGTAATACGAACCATCATGACCGCGCTCCCCTACTCCTACAAATCGCCGCTGCTCACACTTGACCATGTGTCGATGCGCTACGGCAATGACCTTATCCTGCGCGACCTCAATGCGCAGGTGCTTGATGTGATTCGGCCCGGCATCAGCCAGGGGCAGGTGGTGGGGATTTATGGGCGCTCGGGCATCGGCAAATCGGTGCTGTGCCGGCTGCTGGCGGGGCTGGCGGCCCCGAGCGCCGGGGCCGTGCTGGTGGGCGAGGCGCAGGAGCCCGTGCAGGCCGGCATGGTGGGCTACGTGCAGCAGCGCTACCCGCTGTTCAACCACTACGTATTGCGCGACAACCTCTTGCTGGCCGCCCGCCGCCGCCACGATGCGGCCGAGGCCAAGGCGCGAGTCGAGCACTACCTAGGGCGTTTTGGGCTGGGGGCGCACGCGGGCAAGTACCCGGCGCACCTCTCGGGTGGGCAGCGGCAGCGGGCGGCCATTGCGCAGCAGCTCCTGTGCTCCGAGCACCTGATTTTGCTAGACGAGCCGTTTTCGAGCCTCGATGTGGCGATGATTGACGAGGTCAAGAAAATCATTGTGGAGGTCACGACCATGGACGAGCTGAACACCGTGCTCATCGTGTCGCACGACATTGCCACCACCACCGCCCTCGCCGACCGCCTCTGGCTGCTGGCTCCCGAGCGCAGCCCCGATACCGGCCAGCTGCTGCCCGGCGCCACCCTCAGCCCCCGCCACCAGTACAACCTGGCCCAGCTCGGCCTGGCCTGGCACCCCGATGTGGAGAGCGAGCCCGAATTTGCCCAATTCGTGGCCGAGATTAAGGACGAGATTCGGGGGAGCTAGCCCCACCGCAAAGATTATGGCCACTCCCGCGTATAGCTTCGCACTATTTTTCCACCCTTCCGGTACGGTACTAGCTCATGGCTTCGTTTTCGGCTGAGTTGCGGGTTGCGGGCCAAGTACTCCCGGTTCGTTATTGTCAATACACTGCTTCACAGGCTACCGAACAGCGCGGGCGGGTTAGTGCGAAAGTGCGGCACAATCCGGTTTCTATAACGCTCGACGTACCGGAAGGCGACTTTCTGGCTAATTAGGCGGCCGACCCTCATAAGCAACTGGCGGCCGAGGTAGTGTTTTTGGAGGCAAACGGCGGCGCGGCCCTCGAAACACTGAGCCTGCGAGCGGCCTACTGCGTGAGTTACGAAGAAGTCTTTGTAGCCGGCGATGCTAGTATGGGGCATACCAATGCTCACTCGTTCTCTCCGACCCTACTGGCTTCACCATGCAGGCGGGCGGCCCAGCCTCAGCTTTTGTTGCGCCGGCGGCTGGCACGCACGGCCCGGCGCCGCTGCCACTGGCTACCCAAGCGGAGGCAGTAGCAGCAGCCACAGCTAGTGGTAAACGTAAGCTCGTAGCGGGCTCCGACGAGCACAAGGCGCAGCGCTGGCTCGATTTTCAGGCCCGCAATGCGGCTAAGGCCGAGCCCTGGTCCTACGAGCGCTGGGAAAAGCAGTACCACACCAACATGCGCAATACCAGCGTAGGCCTGGCGCGCGAGGCCGAATACCGCCAAGCAATGAACGCCGAAAGTAAGACGCTCAAGACGCCGCTCACCCAGCGGCAAATTGATATGTACATCGGGGATGAACTGTATTGCGGGCAGTTGAAAACCGGCAAAATGGGCCTCAATAAGCAGGCCCGCACCGAAGATATCCCGAAAGATGGCGAACTCATAAAAGCTGGCTACCAGGTAGAATACATCCTGGAAAAGGGTGGTTCCAAGCCCTTCCTCACCGCGCTCGACCGCATTGGGGCCAGCTACAAAATTGGCCCGCAAATCCCTTAATTATTCTCCTTTTATGGCTACCCTACTCCTCGACCCCGCTGCCGAAAACGAGCGCCTCCAACTATTGCTTTTTGAGATGCCCGACCGCCAGGAAGACTTTCTGGAAGCGGCCGCCGCCGAAGGCTACCACCTGGACTACACCCTTGATACCCTACCCGAGCTAGAGCGCTACCTGCACGACCACGCCGCCGCGCTAGCTTGGCGCGATAAATCGGCCGACGCCGTGGCCCGGCGGCTCGACTGCTGGTCGTATATCGGCGAAACGTTTCGGGAGAACTTCGGCGGCGGATGGAACGTGAGCCTTACTGACCCAAACAGCGTGCTCTACGGGCAGTTTGTACTACAGGATTTTGGCGACCGGGGCCTGGAATTCAGCCCGGCGAATACGCTGCAAGCCTACCTATTACGCGGCAAGCCCGCCATCCGCAGCATGATGGAAGCCCATGTCCACATTGCCCCTGTTGACCTCAGCGACCTGCCGGAAGAAAGCAGCTAGCCGGCGTAATATGGTCGCTCATCGGTCGTGTTACCCCACCCCCGGCCCCTCCCCTCCGGGAGAGGGGAGCCGACCGCAAACAAACGTGAGCAACCGTAACCAGTCGTCAGGCTCCCCTCTCCCGGAGGGGAGGGGCCGGGGGTGGGGTCCCACAGTCGGCGAGCAACCCTAGGTACAGATACCCCACAAAAAAACGGCCTCACCGCAACGCGATGAGGCCGTTTTTGGCACAAAGCAAAAACCCTTACAGGTCGTTGTCGAGCACGATGCGGTAGTGGGCTTTGCCCGCGCGCAGGTGGTCCATGGCGGCGTTGGCTTGGCTCATGGGGAAGTGCTCGGTGAGGGGCTTGATGTCGTGCTGAGCGCAGAAGCGCAGCATCTTATCAATTTGGGCGCGGTTGCCGGTGGGCGAGGCGCCGAGCGACTGGTTGTTGAGCAGCAGCGGGAACACCGATACCGGAATCGGCTCCAGCACGGCGCCCACGATGTGCAGGCGGCCATTGGGCTTGAGCATGGCGATAATGTCGTTCCAGTCGAGCGACACGTTGGCCGTGATGAGTAGCAAGTCGAAGGTGCGGGCCAGCTTTTTCAGCTCAGCCGTGTCGGTGCTCGACGCCGTGCGGGTAGCCCCCAACTGGTGGGCTTCCTCGATTTTGCGCGGGCTGGAGGTGAAGGCGGTGACGTCGCAGCCCCACTTATTGAGGAACATGACGGCCATGTGGCCCAGGCCGCCAATGCCGAACACGCCCACGCGGTCGGTGGGCTGCACGTGGTCCATGATGGGGGCAAATACCGTGACGCCGCCGCACAGCAGCGGGCCGGCCTCGGCGGGGTCTACGCCCTCCGGAATGGGCACCGCCCACACCCAATGGCTGCGCACCTGCTGCGCAAAGGCCCCGTGCCGCCCCACGATGGTGGGCTGCAAGGTGGTGCACATCTGCTGGTCGCCGTGCAGGCAGGGCTCGCAGTGCAGGCAGCTGCTGGCGCTCCAGCCCACGCCCACGCGCTGGCCGATTTCGAGGCCTTTTTGGGCCGCTACGTCGCCCAGGCCCACGATGCGGCCGATGGCTTCGTGGCCGGGCACGAAGGGATAGGCCGAGATGCCCCACTCGTTGTCGAGCATCGAGAGGTCGGAGTGGCAGACGCCGCAGTACTCCACGGCAATGTCTACTTCTTCGGCACCTAGGGGGCCGGGGTCGTAGCTAAACGGTTCGAGCTGGCCGTGGGCGGCACTGGCAGCTAGGGCTTTTACTTCAGCCATTGGGCAGGTAGTGGTTTGGTTTGGAGAGGGGTAAAACCGGCGTTTCATTCAGAAACGAGCAGTTGCCTCCTCCAACCGCTAGCGGGCTGGTAGGTTTGGCGGGGTGTTCTCTTACAAAGCGGTATAGGCTTCGGGCACCGCTATAAGTCAATCCATAATGGCCATACGGTGGGGCATTTTTGATTATCAGCCGTAGCTTCGCACTATGCTAGAGAGTCTCCAGATTCGCGATTTTACAGTCTTTGCCAAAGCTGATTTTGAGTTTGGCAAGGGCTTAAATATCATTGTTGGTACGAATGGAACCGGCAAAAGCCATGTACTGAAACTGGGATATGCAATGGGGGTTGCCAGTACTGGAATAACCAGATTACGACAAGACAACCAACCAGAATTCATGTTGCTCGCTCCGGTGCAGCGCACTTTAAGAAGCGTGTTTCAGGTAAGTGATTTTTGGGCATTAAAACGCAACCAAGACAAAGGAGAGGTAAGTGTAGATGTCACTTATAGCAAACCTGAAGTTAGATTGGGGATTACCCTGTCAGGAATCGCCGTTAATGAAGTAGTATCTTCTTCCTTTAGGAATTCCTCTGCTCAACTAACAACCGCTCCAATATTTATTCCAGCTAAAGAGGTACTGTCATTCTATGAAGGCTTTGCTGCGCTTTACCGGAAGTACAATTTAGCTTTCGACCAAACCTACCTTGACTTGTGTGAGGCCTTAAGCGGCCCTACTCTACGAGAACCCGGTCCCGGCACCCAAGCAGTATTAACCACCTTAGAGCGCATTATGCAGGGCAGAGTAGCACTGGAAGGCGGCCGATTTTACCTCTACCCCAGCCAAGGTGAGCGTCGAGAAATAAACTTAGCTGCGGAGGGAATTCGCAAATTTGCTACGCTGGCACAACTACTGGCTAATGGTAGCCTTAGTCCCCAAACTATTCTCTTCTGGGATGAGCCGGAGGCTAATCTCAATCCGGCTTTACTGAAAGAATTAGCAAAGCTACTGTTTACATTAGCTGGACAGGGATTTCAGATTATTCTAGCTACACACAGTCTGTTTCTTTTGAAAGAATTTTATATTCTATCGCAGAATGAAACAAACTCTATACGATACTTTGGCTTATTTCAAGGTCTAAATGGTGCTACGCAAGTCGAAACTACCGACGACTTCGAAATATTAGAGCATATTACCGCACTTGATGCAGAACTAGAACAGACCGTTGATTTTCAGCAAGCTCTCGACCGCGACGATGCCAACTGAAACCGAAGGAAAGCTTACGTTTAACTTCCCTGAGGGAGCTGCGTGGTATATACTCAAATATGACGACCGTCAGACGCCTGGTTTTTACAAAACCCGAATGGAAGTCATTGATGGTATAAAAGGAGTAGATTTAGTAGCGGGCCAGTCTCCGCGCTTTTCGCAAGTCTTGCTAATTGAAATAAAAGATTTTCGGGAACACCAAGTCGAATTGGAAGCTGAACTAAAGGCTGGAACGCTACTGCTGGAAGTAATTCAAAAAGCAGTGCATACTTGCGCAGGTCTGTACCTAGCTGCTTGCGGTCAGCACGAATCAATTCCGGCCGACCTGCGCACAGCCACCCTTCGGCCGCCGCAGTGGAAGCTAGTGCTATTCCTGCAGCAAGACCCATTGCCTGATTCGCCTCATGAGCAAACCAATAAGAAGGCATTTCATAACCGGGTCGTACAGCGGCAGGACATTGCTAAGAAACTCCGCACCAAGCTCAAACCGCTGGGCATTGGCTCCGAACTAGCGGAGCTAGACCAATTACCAAAAAATGCAGGCTGGACGGTGATATCATCTTAGCCTTTCCCCAGCACCTCGCGTATCCCGCCGATGCCGCCGGAGATATTCTCTAGCTGGGTGAGAACCTGGAGCAGCTGGCCGCCGCTGCTAGTGCGCAGGTTGCGGGCAAAGGTGGCTTTGATGTCGGCCCAGCGAGTGGCTTCGTCGGGGGTGAGCCAGCCGAGCAGCTCGCGGAGCTTGAGCAGGTTGGCTTCGGTGCCGCTGGTGAGGGTCTGGGCTTCGCTGGTGTAGTGGGTGGCGAGCAG
>Ga0265780_10000163_pt1 | contig 106658 bp, 94 predicted proteins | sample P1T30metagenome_FD_192432 | JGI IMG/M metagenome (GOLD analysis project Ga0265780, IMG submission 192432) | Plant litter microbial communities from East Loma Ridge, Irvine, California - P1 T30 | ecosystem: Environmental > Terrestrial > Plant litter > Unclassified | place: USA: California...
GACACCCGTCCCTCCAAAAGACCCGTGACACCATCTCACGATGGGGACGATGGTGCGGCTCCCAGATATCAGACTGGACTGCGTTAGCGAGAGAAGAGATCGAAGCAGATTTGCGTCGTACCAAGCCATGGAACACAAGTCTCTAGGATTGCTTGAATCCGCTGCCCTTATGTAAGTCTTTCCACACTTGTTGGTATGAGGATGGGGATGACGAGAAAGATGGACTAACAAGTAGCGTAGGTATCGTCACGTTCTTCTGTCCTTGCGTCACTTGCGGAAAGACGTGGCACCGTCTTCACTACAACGGCGATATGAGTGGCTATGAGATTGTCAACGTGCCGGTACGCCATTTCCCTCCCTGACAAAGTTCCATCCAGCTTCGATTAGCGTCCCACTCTATCCCACCGCATAATTCCTTCTCAGATTCCTGACTGACACTACCGACAACAGTGCATAGCATACGGCTACTCGTTCCTCTGCTGTACCCCGCTCGCCCACGGCTTCCTCGTCTGCGTCCCCTTCGCATGGCAAACCTATCGGATCCGCAAACTAGGCGACCTCGGCGGCACTTGTGTTGCCGATATACTCAAGACGTGGTTTTGCACGTGCTGCTCGCTGATCCAGAACGAGAAGGAATCGAAGTTGTTGATTGAAGGGCGTACAACGGGGTTTTGGGGTGGTGACGGCGCGGGTGCTGAGGGTGTTGTTGTGCGGCAACCAAATGGGGGGTTGGGAGAGGTGATGATTATGCCTATGGCGGTTGGAGGGGGGGTTACTGGGCAGGGAGTGAATGGGACGACTACAGTTGGGGAATGTGCTGCGGTCTCTGAGCTTGCTGGCGAGACAGTGGTTTGCTTTGAAGGAGAGGAAGATGATACAGAAGGAGCCACTGGGGTACAACCACATGTCGACGGAGCCACCGATCGACACACCCGCCTCGAACCGCATGTGCCAGTTAACACTTTCAACGAACACAGTTCCCACTCAGAAACGGGCGACGAGGTCATGGAGCGCACCGTCGCATCCGAGGACTCCACCTTAGATCTGGCTGTGATGGCATTGTCTGCGACTCCACAGTACATCGCCTGTACGGCTCCTGCGCGAACGACTCAATCTGAGATACCCAGTCACCTGGACAAGTCCGAGAACGATTCGTGTCCGGACCCGGCTAGCGAGCACATCTGTAACAACGGTGAAGCGGTAATGGCAGAATAATACTGGGTATGCTCTGTGCGAAGGATGGTTTTGCTAGAGTAGACTACGCTTGAAGAGCTTGGGAAGAGGGAAGATGTGATGGGGTGTTGAACGGGTGGTCGGCAGAGGTGGATGGTGTCGCGTATTCCTATTCTGTCCCTACGTAGTCTTTTTTTTCCTTGCCCTAGTTAACGTCTTTGTGGTTTCAATGCATCGCTGTTATTTCCAAACTAATTCTCTGATTAATGCTTGTTTTGAGGAACTCGTCATGTTGATTTGCACGGTCGAAGATGGTAGAGAAGGTATGAAAGTGCGAGATACTTCTTCATTATGAATTCGTAAGTCATTGTACAAGCAACTAATCCGTTGGGTACCTTGCGCTCAAGACCCCAAAATGGTGGCAAGATCAAATCATGCAATTCGTACATTCTACAGTCCGCTCAAACCATCCAACAATGCGGTCAACCCACCAACACCCAGCAACGCGCCCGCCGCGGCCTTCCTCCCTGTGTGACTTTTCTTACCATACTTGTCCCTTTCCCTCTCCTTCTCATACGCTCTACTCCTCGATTTGGATCTGCGCCGTCTTGGGCGTTCGAGCTCAGACTCGGATGTGGTAAAGTCGTCGTCATGTCGTCGGTTGCCGGCATAAGTGGGGTTCATGTAGGATTGGCGGAGAGGCGAGGCTTGTACAGGGTAATTCTGGTTTTGGATTGGTGCATGTGGGGGCGCGGGTGCGTTTGCAAAAGGGGTGTTTGGAGGTGGTGGGTAGTATGGTGGTGCGTTCATCGGCTGGGATGGGTGTCCGTTGGCTTGAGGTGGGTACTGTGGGATTCGTGGGGAGTGAGGGCGTTGTGGTTGTTGAGGGGTATATTGACTGGGTACCGGTATCTGGAGATTTGGAGTGCGGGTGTTGATCTTTTGCTGGGGTGGCGGTGGGACGAGTCCCGGTCCAGGCATCGAGAGTGATCGGTCTAGTGGGGGTGGCCCAGGCGGCGGTGCGTAGTGCATCGTGTTCGTGCGATCAAGCGGGGGATGTGTGTTTCGCGGCACTGGTGTCCTGTCGCGGTCGAATGCGCTTCCTTTTAGAGCAGTAGGTGGCGGTGGGGCACGATGGAAAGATGATCTCCTGGCTTGTGGTTGTTGGGGTGGAGTCTGTGGTGCTGCTTTCCGGTAGATGTCAACGGTACGTTCAACAAGACGTTTGACTTGGTCAAACTGCAATGGACGTTCGATGCAGAAGCATGTCTCCCCTCTCGTTCTCCTACTATCCCTCCGCTCCTTTTGATATTGTGTAAACCTGAAACCTGCCTCTCGGATTGCTTCCTTGCACACCCAACTAGCCATGATCTCGGTCCAACTGCTACGTTCCAAATAGGCAAGTGAATACGCTTGATCAGTATTCGAGCTGACTTGCTTGGCATCGACAAAGCGCCAGTAGTATTTGCGCGCACACAACTTCCAAGGTATTTCTAGATCGACTTCACTGTCTTCCTCTTTCGCTTCTACCGCGGCGGCAGCCTCGATGGGGAGACTACCTAGACTGGATCGGGGCGAAGCAGCTGTTTGCTGTTCATTTGTAGCAGGCATGCTAGCTTGTGATGTACGAGGTGTAGCGATCGGTGTTGGCGGTGCAGGCGGACCGTAATGCATCTCCGGGTGTGGACTAGACAGGCTGCTGGCCTCAGTGAACAGCGGCTGTATGCTGCCCGACCTTTGTGTTCGCCGAGCGCCATCACCTGAAAGCTTTGATGTGCGGCTCTGCTCTTCTTCGCTATCTGACTCTACAGTAGCTTGTTGATACTCTTGTCTCTGCCTTTGTAGTTCACGTTCTTCGTCTCGTAAGCGGCGCTCAAATAGAGGCAGACTCGTCCATTGTTGTAGCAAGTGCTCGGCGCGCGAAGCCGATATACTGAAGACCGCAGGCAGACCATTCGCTTCGGTGTATACCGACGTGTCGAGGCTTCTCAGGTCCTCATCCTGATAAGATCGAAGGCTGATTGGCCTAGGGCTTTCGCCATGCTCTGTGACAACTAAGCTCTGGGAACTGTCTGCCTCCATCAATAAGCGCGCACCAGACCGTGGCGATTGTTCGTAGAAGTTTGAAGCTGATAAGATGGATAGTTGTTGTTGAACAATGAGTGCCTCGAGTTGAATCTTTTCGTTGTCAACAAGTTTGGCGGCTTGTTGAGGAGATACCGTAGGACGTAACCTGAAAGACTGTCAGCAGCATACTACTCCAAGCCAAGATGTACCTCAAGTAGAAGATAGAGCTATGCGGATGCGACTGGGTCAGAGGCCGAGTGCAGTGTAAGGATGCAAAACTTACTTCGACCACATTATAGTCTGTGCTGCATACAACGTTTGCAGCAGAACAGAGAGCGTCATGCTCAAGGCTTCCAGGTGAGCTGTGAAATAGTCTAAGCTTGCCTTGGTCGAATGATCTAAACGGGGATGGCTGTGTTGAGTAGAGCGAACACTGTCTCTTCGGTCATGGAACTTGTCGTTCTCGATCGAGGTAGTCATCTCGACGCTGGTAAGCAAGTTCTGAGCCTGATCGATGGCATCGTCCAGGGTGTTGATGGCCTATATGGATGTCAGCGAGGGTGTCCACGACCTCATTCAACAAAGCATAAGCATTCGCTCCTCCTTGACTAATGTCTTCAACTCCCTTGATCGGACAGAGCAGATGAGTGGTATTCCCAAAGTCTTCTTGGTATTATGCCAGTACAACACTCCGATCTTGGAATAGGCCATGCTTTCTCGTAATTGCAGCGCGACTCGCGCGTCCTTACGTACCTCAGGTGACGGCAAACGATCGTCCTCTTTGATGATCGTCCCTAGCTGCTTGAGTATTGCAGCGAAACCATTTGTTTTGTTTGCAACGGCGACTAGGTCTTTCGCGGCCTCAGGCGACTCCACAGCAACGCCGTATAGCTTCAGCGCGAGAGCTGAGCTCCTCGACACTACCGGTAATATATCCGCAAGCACTGCCATGCTCCCGCTAGAAAACGCAATACCAGATTGGAAAAAAGAGACAAAAAGAGCAGTGTGGAGAATCGGAGTCTTGGGAAAAGGCACCCGCAGCGAAGAGAGTCGAAATCCTTCGATATGTGTTACCGACTAGCTAACCCTAGAGTCGTGTGAGGTCATAGTGTAGGAATTAATGCAGGGCGCTGGTTGACCGACGACTAAATCCGGCGAAGATCACGGCCTTGTGATTGGCCAAGGTGCACGGCTGAAGGCAGGCGAGCACGCGAAGTGTTGAACTTATGCAGAAGTTGCCGCAGGGCTGGGCGAAAATCAGTGCATCGTAAGCATGCAAGGCGGAGGCGGTGCGCTCTGGTCAGTGTTTCCAATAAATGTTCTTGGTTGTCCGCGCGTGGGAGGCCTCGAGGGATTTGGCCCTCAACTGGAACTCGACTACGTGTTGGCAGCCTTTGCTGTCGGTATACCTGTCCACATGCCTAGTCCGAAGTATGCGCGGACGTCTTCAGGTGTTGCGCGTCAACAGTTGACTAGAGGCGCGCCAACGGTGTGGCACAGGATGACGCCGGCTATACGGGCGCGAGTTGGCCACCTGATGATTTCCGAGGCTCAGGCTGAGAAGAGTGGACAGCGCATCGCGAAGGTGTACTTTGAATCTGCCTTGAGAGGCCGGCATCTGGTGGTGTGAGAAGACGATCCGGTGAAGATTTGAGGACGTGGTGGTGATCAGAGCCGGTTTGGGCCACTGGCAGTGGTGAGCTGCAGGCCAGTACATGTCGCGCCGTATCCCGTATAGCCCGCAATGGGAGAAGACAAGGCCTGGACAGCGTTCGGAATGGCATGCAGCTGCAGCGATGCCTGAGGGCGTTTGAATCATGGTAGTCAGTGAGCAAGTACAGACACATGTTCTTCACGGGCAGAGTGGGCGAGGTCGCACGTTGTTAGATGCCCGAGTCGACGCCCGGCGCCATGCATGCAGAGATGCCTTGACGTAGTTTCAAAATGTCTTGTACATATATGTCTACATGCAGTGTACAGGCCTAGTTTCTAGGCGCCCATGAAAGATCGAGGGCTCTTGCTCTTCAGCGTTGTGTTCTGGCCGACAAAGTCCCAGTCAATCCTGTCCCACCACTGCTCGAGGAAGGCCCTCTTCCCGCGGACACCGTAGTCGTGCAGCCAGACGTGCTCCCATGTGTTTACGCACAGCAGCGGCACTACATCGACGCCGCCCAACGGCTTCTTGGGCTTCTGGTCCTGCTGCGCGGCCACGCCGAAGGAGCCCACCTTGTTCATGTTCTGGTACGAGTCGGCGTTGTGTGTGTTGAGGTCGTGGGACTGGCGCCTGTAGTGGGCGCCCGACAGAGGCGATCCGGCCAGGTAGGTGGGCAGGATGCGCAGAGTGCCGCCCAGGCTGTTGTCGTTGGTCTGCACGAGCCAGACAAAGCCGGGGCCGAACATGGACTCGGCGGTGGCGAGGAAGGTGTCGCGCAGGGTGTCGAGCGAGGTGAAGTGCTTGTTGATGTGGGCGTGGAGGTCTTTGGACGGCTGGGCGTGCACGTCGGGGTTGGTGTTGAGGCCGCGGAAGAAGAAGTGGTTGTTGAAGGCCATGCTGGCGATGTTGAAGGCGTAGGCCTTGGTCGGGTCGCGGGCGAAGTCGACGACGAGGGCCTTGGCCTCCTGGTTCTCCCACGGCGTACCTGCAGAGCGACGTTAGCCTGTGGCAGCGCCCTGGACGCGGCGGGGCGCTGGCGTACCGGCGGTGGATGCATTCAGCTCGTCGACGATGTGGCCCTGGTACTCGGTGTAGGCGGTGCGGAAGCCCGTGGGCGAGAGCACGCCCGGGATGCCGTTCTGCTCGAGCTGGGCGTGGTTGTCCAGCGGGGGCACTGTGTAGAGGCTGCGGGCGGCGGGCGGCGGCCGTCTCCAAGACACCCTCGACGCCCCGGCTGCAGACTGCATGGCTCCCGGCCGGCGGGCCAGACAGCGTGTAATCATCATGTGTGCTGTCGTTGCGGGCGGCGGGCGAACTGGAGTCGGCAGCCCGTTGCTCGCTGCTCATCTTTTTCCGGCCTCTGCATCGTCGCGCTAGCCCCCGCCCAATCACGACGCGCCGAGCTCCAAGCGCCCGCGTCACTCGTTTCACCCACTCGCCTGCTTGTCCACGCAGAGCCACACAAACACCGCAGTCACCTGCCACCAGACGCTGCTAGCCAGACCCTCCGCCCGCCATACAGTGCCTCTTGTCCACTCGGCGCCTCGGCTGCCTCTATTCTCAGAACACAGGCGACATGGGTGGACACGATAGAGCCCGACTGCTCCCTTCTCGCCGTGAGGAACGTCACTCGCGGCTCCTCGAGTCTAGCTCGTGCAGGTAGATATACCCAAGGTAGGCCGTGTCTTTGTCTGTTCCGTTGTTCGTACTCTGCTTCCGTATCGCTCTCTCATTTCTTTGTTTCATTCCGAGTCACTTGAGGTTCGCAGGCCCGACCTCTTCAACCTAATACCGCCATCACTTCCATTTCCACCACCATGGCTCCAGTCACACCCTCTCCCAGGCTCTCGAGGATATCCCTCGCCTGCCTTTTCCTATCCCTCATCCCCACGGCACACGCGTCCAGTCTCTTCCTCCGCCAAGCAGAAACATGTGGAGGGAGCGCAGGCCTCCAACAGTGCGGATCCGACTTCCCTTCCTCTTTTTGCTGCCCCAAAGACTCAACCTGCATGTCTCTCAACGGCGGAGACATACAATCAGTCATCTGCTGTCCGTCCGGCTCGGACTGCGCCTACATCCAGCCCACCACCTGCGACACCACGCAGCTGAACGCGACGCTCCATCCCGACAACCAGATGCATCTCTCAGAGACCGACGGTATTGACCTGCCCAAATGCGGCGACAAGTGCTGTTCGTTGGGCTACACGTGCCAGGGCACTATGTGCGCCAAGGACACCTCGCCATCGTCATCGCCGTCCCCAACGTCAACCGCAAACCCAACACCCTCCTCCACCAGCCCGGCGTCCGCCTCCCAAACCTCCGACTGCTCAGCCACCGCACCCGTCCAAACCAAGCAGGGCTTCGACGGCCGGTCCTTCGCAGCTGGCTTCTTCCCCGGCATAGTCATCGGCGCCCTCAGCACCCTCGCCCTGATCTGGATCATCAAGAAAAGGCGCGAGTCACAATCCAAAGAGCGCTACTCCGGCGACTTCGGCCATGTAGCACGCCAAATCAGCGACCCAATCTACGACCCCCAGCACGCCGCCCGGACCGACTTCATGCGCCGGGGCAGCCACTCCGCGCATTCGAGCCCCAACTCCACCGACCGAATCGTCCAAGGCATGAAGGAAACAAACGCCAACCCGCCCGTCCACGGCTTTACCCCCAGGATAAAAAGCATGTGGGACCGCACCCCCAAACTGAATTTTGGCTTCACGGGCGGTCTCCCAGCAAACCCTGCACCTCTCCACCCTCCTCCCGTACGCGCAGGGAACTACACAGATCCGTACCAGACCCCGCCTCCCAAGCCCAAACGCATTCATTCTGCTAGTCGGCGCTCGAGTTCCCTCCGTACCAGCACGCAGACATTCAACACACAGCAAGGGCAACAGCGTCCGAATGTCGCGCGCAGCGGCAGTTCAGAGACCATCGATGTCTTGATGCCAGCACCGAGTTTCTTGGCGCCTCCACAGGCACCTGGTATGCGGCGCGACAATCGCTTCACGGCAGACTCGGCGAACACTACGTTCACGAAGCTCATGGAGCGGGCCGGGTTTGATGAAGGTGGGCGCCAGGAGGTGAGGGAGTGGAGGACGCCTAGAGTGTAGGCGCTGCAACACCTTGTTTCGATTGGTCGGTCCAGTCATGTGATGCTTTTTCTCTTCTCTTCGTACATATATTCTTCCCCTCTTTGCTGTCACTCCCCTTTTCTTGTTAGCGCTGGCGTTTCGGACCTTCTTTACCCTGGGCTGGCATCCTCACTGCATCTGCGTTTGCATTTGGTTCCGGCGTTTGTGTCTCTTTCTAGCATGATACCACATAGGCAGGCCTTTAGTCGCTCTCTACGAGCTATTCCTCTTACTGATCAAATATGAAAACCACCATTGCAATCTTCAGCCATGCTTCGATGTGAAATGTCTAGTCCAATGTTCGTCCATCACTGTCAAACGTTATGATATAACTCGTGTCAACACATGTACGAGCTGTGTTCTGATCATATCATTCGGCGAGTATGAGACCCATGCACGCCTACGTGCATTTTGTTATCCTTTCAATATATATACATCTTTGTAATTCATTCGTGTAGATCTCATCAAGTACGCCTCGAGTATATGGATACAGCTACCCAGTACCACGCTATCGCAACACTGACATGATTACCTCAAGGGATGTGCTACATAATCGGGGGCAAATGGCGCCAAACGTTCTTGCCTCGATCGGGCAGCTGCGGGAAGATCAAAAGTTGGCGTATTGTTTACAAGGATTGGTAAAGTTTGAACCGCACCCTGTTCCAACGTGCCCGAATGCGCAGTCGACGACGCGCCACGGGGACCTGCATCTGGCGATCCCATGATCCTCGCCTCCGCTGCCTGCGCCCTTAGTTCACGGCCAACCTCCCTCTCCACTATAGGTTTCGCCGCTTTCCGCTGCTTGCCAAAAAGACAGTGCCACAAGTCGTCTTCCTTGACAATCTCTCCTTCGCCCTTCTTGCGCAGGAGCTGTTTGACGGGCGCAGCTTGGAGTTCGGCCGAGTTCGCAGCGTCCAGCGTCTGTTCTTTGATAGCGGGAGTCGTGGGATTAGACTGTATCGGTGTTTTCGACAATGTGTTGTTGCTGATATGCTCGAGGCGGCGGGCAACAGAGATATCGTAGATGGCTTCTTCGACTGTGTTGCTGATAAGGTACATAAAAACCGTCGTGGGTCGTTCTTGCCCGATTCGGTGGACGCGGTTGATGGCTTGGAGCTCGATTGCGGGATTGATGAGCGGTTCGCAGAGGAAGACGTAGGTAGCGTTTACAAGACTTAGGCCTGAAGAATCGGTTTTTGCATCCAGGAGCAAACACTCGACACTGGGATCTAGCTTGAACTCCCGGATGCCGTTCTTGTCAGTGATACTGCTGGCACCAATCTTCCACTTTTTCAGCGCTTCGTAGAGCACTTCGAGGAAGTCGCCAAACTGGGAGAAGATGATGGACTTCGCACCAGGGTCGTTGTTGCGGATCCAGATCAAATGACGCGCGATCATATCTACCTTTGTGCCGTATGAGCCTTCCAAGTCGATCATCTTGATCTCTTTCATCGTTGAGTCAGACAGGTCAGAGTAGATGGACGTGGTGGACGAAGAGCCTGGCGTAGAAGCATGCGTCCGACTGGCAGCTGCGTCCATCTCTTCTTTCGCTCTGATTTCGGTCGGTTTGAAGACAATATCCTTGAAGTCGGACGAGCCCAACTTCTGCTTACAAGTTGGGCAGGTCCGATGTGCCTGCCACCATTGATTGATGCACTCTTTGCAGTACTTGTGACCGCAAGCCGTCAAGACTCCGATCTCAATGTCTTCCCTACAAATGATACATTCGGCTGTCGTCTCCTTCAGATTTTCACTCCGGAGATGCTTCAGATATGTGCACTTTGTTTTGAAGCCATTGGCGTTGTTCTCGCGTTTCTCTCGCAAGTCGTCGGTTCTGTCGAACTCGCGCTGGTCGAATCTGCTGTCTAGCGTCTCCTTGTACTTTGCGACGGTATCGGAGATATGTTGAAACTGCCGATAGTACTCTAGACGTTGGTTCATGGTGCCTCGATACAGTTCCTGCTCTTTCTCAAGTTCAGTGATAACCTTTGCCTGTTCTGTGACTATAGCCTGAACCTTAGTGATGTGCGTCTGAAGGATTTCGAGCTCGGAAGAAGCGCGGACATCACCACTGTTCGCTTTCCATTGCAGAGTAGTCATCAAGGAGCGAATACTAGAGATAATGCCCCTCAAAGATCCAGCCCGGAGTTTCGCTTGCAGTTCGCGTCGTCTCCTGACAACTTCAAGCACAAGTTGAGGTGCGTGACCGCGATCGCCTTCGTCGTTGTCTTTCCTCAGGGCTTGCTTTTCGGCAGCCCTAAGCTCGTGTTCGACAAGAGTGTCCTGTAGACCGTTTACAGCAGCGTTGCGGTCTGCGACAAGTGTTCGAAGAGCCATGATGTAAACGTATAGCTCATCCTGAGCCTTGAGCGAGTCATCGTATTCTTCTCCTGTCAACTCTTTGTCGTCTTCGTCATCAACCAAGCGCGTAAGAAGAATGTCAATAACTCTTGTGCGCCAAGCGTGTATCTGCTGAGCTTGCTCATTCAAATAATCACTGATGTTGTCCATCGTGTCGAGAATCTTTCGCGCTTCAATACCCCCAAGACCTGGGAGGTCAGCGATCGTAGGCAATTGGAGAGGCGTTTTGGTATTGACTTTGGCCATTTGCTGCTGCGCTTTGCTCTTCGATCCCTCCAGCAGCTCATGGCGGATGGCCCTGGCCGCCTCGTAGTAAGATGTCTCAGACTCGTCCCACTCGCGCCACCTATCCGATCCTGGGTCCGTGTTGTACATTCGCAATTCTTTTCTCTGATGGAACGAAGTGGCGCTGAAGAACTGAGCGGCATGCTGAAGCTCCAGAAATGACCGTAGCGATTTACGCAGAATCGGGATACGGCCCATCTTATCTGCAGCTACATCTTGCTCTTCATCAGCCTCACGAAGGTCAGCTGTAGATGCGCGGCCCAGCTTCTGCTGCTCCGCGCGTAGCTCGCCTCTGCATATCTTAATATATGTCTCTGCTTCTTCTCGGGCTTTGTAGTAGTACTCAAGTGCGTGTACTGGATCTTCGGAATAAGCATGAATGTGACCCATCTTGATCAGACATAGAATCATTTCGCGAGCCTCTGACTTCCATTTGGTGTCGTTCTGCTCAATCATGACCTCCAGAACTTCGTGTACGGTGCGCAAAGCCGCCTTCTTTCCACCCAAGGCTCTTTGATTCTTTCGACCCACGTTCGCATGGAGACACGTCTGGCGCAGCCTGACCAGCCATTCCCGCATGCGCTCGACAACCTGGGGATGGGTCTCGTCGCGACCTTCTTCCAAGGGCTGCCCTTCAGGTGTGAGCCAACATGCATCACACATTTGACGCATCATTTCGCTGTAGTTCTGTTCCTCGATAGTTGTGAAAGGAACTGTAATGACAACGCGTTTCTGAGGCGGTATCTGAAGGTCATCGCGAACTCTGTCCTTGGTATGCCGTAGGGCAATCTCGCTGAAAATGCTCTTGAACGACGCTTTGTCGAGGCGATTCCAGATTGCCTCGTGGTTTACAAATGTGTCACATCTGAGGAAGATCAAAAGACCACGTAGATCCTGGACGTCCTTGCGAAGAGGAGTGCCGGAAACTGCCCAGGCGTTACACCGCGGAATGATCCGCGCTACTTGGGCGGCCTGACTGACCCCACGCTCCACCATTTGCGCTTCGTCTAAGCAGACTCTCCACCAGGAGATGCCGACGAGAGGGCTGGTGCGACGCTCGTGGCGTTTGGGGCGTCGAGAGCTACGCTCCGGGGGAGGTACAGCGTGATGGATCTCTTTCGAGAGCACATGATACGTCGTTAGCACTACGTCATATTGCAGGAGATGCTCAATGGTAGATGGTGCATGGACACTCTTTGGTGCAGTCGGAGGTGGGAGACCCTTGTAATGGCAAACTTTGAGATCAGGGGCGTGAGTGCGCAATTCGCTCATCCACTGTTCTAGGATCGAAGGTGGAGTGATGATCAACGTAGCACCTGAGGGCTTAACTTCAGCTTCAGTGTATACGTCGTAGACGTTTCCTTTGGGGATGTCTCGCTTGTGATGGGATATGAGTGCGATTAGCTCGACTGTTTTACCTAAGCCCATCTCTTCGGCGAGTATGCCGCCGCGCAGTGACCGCAGAGCGTCGTCCTTGGCTGCATCTATATTTGTAACAATAGAGCCTCGGAGATAGCTGACATAGCACGGTGTTCCCAGGGCGTCTTGAGTCTGTCTGAACGATGCTGGTGGCGAACTGTTGACGAATGGCTCGAGCAGCCCAGAGGATGAGAATGCAACGCCTTCTCGACGCAAGAGCCAATCAACGGTCCTCTCTTGGAAAGGCAGAAGCTTGGTCTCGAGCAAACTCTGTTTGATGCGTGGGGAGACATCCATGTCTGCTGCTGGCACATAAACTGAAGTGTAGAAATCAGACAAAGTCCATTTCTTGTCGCCTCTTGTAACCTCGTCAGTCATGTAGACGCGGAGAAGACTCAGATCTGCGGCCATATAATGGCGTGTGACGGCTGAGTCCTCAACCACTGACATGCCCAAGGTCCACCGTATCTCGACAACCAATTTGTGTATACTGCGTCCCTCACCGAGCGCGTACAGCTGACAGCGACAGAAAGCTGCTCGAGACGCGGGTTTGGTGTTCTTGCCTCGACGCGTAGTAGCAAATGTAGTGACGGTCCGAAGGTGGGGCAGGATCGAGTCTGCGAAGGCGGAAGAGGTTGTGGCGGCCAGGTCAAGTCCCGTTCTATCGACCACGTTTCGGAGTCTAATTTGCAGGGTCTCTTTTGCCCGATCCCTGTGGCACGATTCGAGTTCTAGAGGTATGGAATCTTGCGGTGTGGCTGAGGCGTCCGTCGTGTCCATGAAGTCTGGCGAAGGAATGGGCGTGTTCTGCATACGGGTCAGTCCAGCATCACAGATGTTGGCCAGCCCACTAACCAAGTCAATAGATACTCTGGCCAAGACGATACTATCTTTTGCGTCTGCGTCCGCCCGCCAAGGCACGGAGATAGCCCTGCCATCACCAGTTTTACGTCGCTTGGGCGACGGCTCTTGCTCCGTATGCGCAGGCGCTTTGAACCAGTCTTGCATAGTACGTATGCAGTCCGAGGCATCTTGCGCCGGCAGTGATGGCGGCCCACGGCATCTCGAGAGGCCGCTCGCAGGCACCGGATATGCGCAGAGGAGCTCAGCACTGCCCTCTAGAGCAACAACCATGGCGGCAGAGTGGGCGCGTGTGCGGGGAACAAGTTGTGGTGTAATGAGGGACAGGGCGAAGACAGGCGTGGGTGGATATCCGTAATCGCCGACGCGCCAAGACAGGTGGAGACCAGGTTCCCCACAACCAGGCATCAGTCCCACCATTCAATCCTACCCCAGACACGGGTCTGCTTCGCGCACACATATGACAAGGCGCGAGGAGAGAATGTAGAGGCTCGGCTTTGCGCCAAAATTGACCACCTAATCAGCACCGGCTAATGGTACCGTGTCTGTTACTAGTCAAACTATTACGAGCTCCCATTGTTCCTGCATCAACTACTTTGGCTCCCCTGACCTTTCCCAACACACGCTACTGTAGCTGCGATGTTGCAGCGACTGCGTTGCTTCCTCAGGACAGGACGTGCATGACCCTCAAGTCGAACTGAGCGCACCCTTAGCAAACTAACCAGGTAGTGTATCCCGGTCTGCCATGTCCGTCTTTGCGAGCTTGCGTGGTAGTAGACTACAAGAGAGCAGTCTTTGGCGCCGCATTTTCGCTCGTATACGGCATTGCAAGTCCAGTCTGGATGGGTGCAGGCTGCCATGTTTGAGCCTTTGCTTCAAACCCGTCCTTCTCAACGATGTTGACATCCCTAAGTGCAAGTATAAGCATAGTTCCAGTGCTGCATCGCATCAACTCCAAGAAGAAAATCCAGTAGCAGGTATTTACTCCGTAGCCAGCACTTTCTTGATCGGTTCTGCAGCCTCGATGAACTTCTCGACCATGGTGTCCAGCTTGGTGAGATCGTCCTTGCCCTTCTTAACCTCCGCAATGAGTTTTTGCTTCTGCTTCAGCTTCTCCTGCCGCGCTTCCTCGAGCTTGAGACGGACTTGGTGTTCGTGCTCGATGCGCGCCGTCATGAGGTCGTGTTCATTCGAATCTTGGTGCTCGGGGAACTGCTCGAGGAACTGCTCGCGGGGGATGAGTGGTAGCTTCATGTATTTGTGGCTACACAATAGTTAGCGATGGACGCAGTTTTCCACGCGAAGACGCACTCGTAGTTTTCAGCAGCAGAGATCTCGGATCGTAGCGACTGCTCCTCATACTTGAGGTTGTGGAGACCCAGAATGAGCGCATCGTTCACCGCCCTGTCATCGGAGGTCTTCGACTTTTCCTCGCGCACTTTCAGCACGCTCTGCCGATACAAGGTCTTGACAATCGACAGTTGCGCGCGGATGTACTTCTCCCGCTTCTCTATGTCTTGTGTGGCTTTCTTCTCCTTGTCAATATCTTCGCGCGAACCTGGCTTCGTATTCTTTGGGTGGGCGAGCTGGTAGTCTACAAGCTCATTGATGAGCTTCTTGAGGTTTTGCACTTCGTTGTACAAACGCGCGTTATGCGGCGTCTTGATGAGATCGGCGATATTGAAGGTGGAGAGATCCGTAGGCATCGCGTCACTAGCCGGCGCGACTGGAAGCTGATGTCCGCTCATATTGGAAGGCTTTGCAGGGTGTGGTCGCGGGTGTTGGCGCGCTCGAAGAAAGGCGCGCCTGCTTGGCATTCGGCTCGGGCTCCAGTATCACGTGATCTCGTTGAGCCTGGGTACAGCTCCTACCACCTGAGCCACGCCTGTTTCTACCAACGACGCCACAATTAGGCTGAACTCTCGGAAAATACACTAGGTCCCCAATGCATTGTCTGAGATATCGAATACGCCACGTCTGATCGATCTCGGTAAGCAGTGCGCAGTGTGGAGAGATGAGATGCGTACCAGATCCTGGCTCATTCGATCCCACAGGGCGCCACATATATCCTCGCCTATCATCCTGACGCATCGTGAAGGGATGTTCACATTGAGCACATCGCGCATCAGATCGATCGTACTCAGCGCACTGGTCAGCCGTTCAATCCAAGTACTAGCATCGAGCAGTTCCAGGAATCCAAACATGCATACCCTGATTGAGCGGACTTAGGCCCACCCTTCGTCAGCTCAAGGAATCTGGTATTGGGTTTTGCAATGCACAATCTTCTCTCGCGGGCTACATCAAAGCTATCGCAATCATGCCGTATACCAGAATACAAGCTCAAGCACCAGCCCGGACCGCGTTTTGAGTCAAAGGAGTACTCTTTTGCTTCCTCCTGCGGGCTGAAGGAATACGTGTGGAAGTTGTGGACTATCACGAGGATGCTGCAAGAGCTACACCCGACTACCAGGAACCGATTGCACGCACTGCAGAATGACAAGCCTTAGCCATTCTGTTTGTGGTGCCGACGCGGTCGCTACCTTACGACATACTCGCCAAGTGGGAGAACTCCGTGCTTCCGATGCCAACTGACTCACTTCAAGTCGTCATGCTCAACCCTTCCTCAGAACTTCATCTCCGATCTTGCATAGCCGTGCCGCCCCATGCTACGCTTGTCCTTCTACAAAAGAACGTGTTCTGACAGAGACAAAATCCTTCGCGAATGCATTCCGCCCAAGTTGGCGTCTCATGGAAAAGATTACTAGTCCGCACATCGGCGAGAACATTGTACACCCGACAAAGTCCAAGGTCACTAGCAAAAACGGCGAAGTGCGCAAGAACGGCCCAGAATCCTCCCCTCGCAGGTACTGGGCGTTCTACCAATAGCGCGGTCGCGGCACGTGCTAGCGTCGTGTTAGGCGTACCTAGGATCTGAGCCTGAGATGAGTAATTGCGGAGGATTTGCATGACTGCAGACGCCCAAGGTTTGCAATTCCATGAAGATCATCGCAACGCTCATATTCCGAGCCACTGTCAACGCCTCATTTCAAAACGGCCTGAAACGTCGAGAGACCTTGGACTGGGTACAGACGCGGCTCGCTAGGAGCCTCTTGATCACCAAGCTGCCGGAAGTCATCATCCTCGGCAAGAGCTCGCAACGTGCTTGGCTGAAAATCTGGTACTAGTGAGCCAGTCTTTGCCCTTTTGTATCTTGCATCATTGCGAAACTTAGTTGGGGACCAATCATAGCGGACGTCCACGAAAGACATCTTTACGGCTCCCACGCGCTCAATAGTTGGCTAGACTTTCCGCTACCCTTGTGGATGGAGGGAGTTAGCTCCACTCCTGTATCGTTCAATTTTGTCACTTGTCATTTGTCCAGACGGAATTTTCGAGGATGGCGGAGGCATGTCCGAAGAGATCAGGTCTCGCTGCGGCTGTTGGTGGCACCAGCCTTAGATCGATCTTGTGCGGCACAGCTAGCAATACGATTCCGAAGCCAGGGGTAGACGAGGTTTCAACGAAGCTTCGGCGACCCTTCTGGCAATCCCTGGCGCAGCGAGACGCCTCTCTTCATGGGGCAACGAGCTTTGGATGCCCCGAACCTCGCCTCTAGCGGAACGGCGTACCATCCACTCAAATGATGTGTCTCGGGCCGTGCGACCTAAAGGTAGTCTGCGTACGTACACTGCACGCAGGGTTATCGCAGATGGAGCTAGATAGCCCGGAAAGACATGACCGATGGACCCCAGATGGCAATTACGAATATGTGGCTGGTAGGCGAATGCTCTTTTGCTTTTCCCGTTACGTTCGGCGCCTTGTTCATGCAACGCCGAACGTACCCATGCACGGCTCGTTCTTTGGGCTGAACACTGGCGGCTGATACGAGATGACTTTGCATCTAGCATCCGCGTGGTTTGGGCAGATTCTGTTTCGTGCACTATCTGGGCTGTCGAGACGTTCACACGCATACCAATTTTGGAGTCAGTTGGGGGAGATACCGCTCCTCGCATAGCCAACGCTTAGATCATACATGCATGCAAGCAGCACGAGGCAGCTATCCAAGTATGGACTAGATACCCGAGAAAGATCAACCCGCACGATGCTCGGCTAGCAGTAGTGTGGCATGCAGCTGTGCCAGCAGGCACAATCTGCACGCTGCAGTCACAATGATCAGCTAAAAGGAAGCTGCCGGCAATCAAAATGATATTCATCGGTGCTATGTCTTGCTAAACTGTGTAGCGTACAACAGTTTCCCGGAGATAGGTTTCGGCCCACAGCACCGACCGTATGTTTTCCCCCTATGCACGCACACTTTCACGTGGAATGGCAGGTGTCATCTAGGATATCCCTAGAACAACCTGGGGCGCTGCCATACAGCTCTTGGCACTAAGCCCGGCGAAGGCGAGAACCTAAACCTTATTCCGGGCCTTTCGAGCGCCCATTACAACCTTAGAGCTATGACGCGACGCGATTCGCCTGGTCGCGCCTCCTTGACTCGATGCTCATGCGGGCTAGAGCAGACGGACGGCCTGGCTTACCACGGTATTTGGAGCGGGCCACAGATAGTCTCTAGTCAGGGCTCTCGAGTGCACTGTAAAGAAGCCTCGTTGACCCGCTCGTTGGTCTCTTTGATTCCCCCAGCATTCGTTCATTTTTACCATCTTTGTCATGGCTCCAGCAAAAGAGACATCGGTTGATCTGTGCAAGCGGGTCAACGCACAGGGAAACACCATCGCAATCCGCATGCTCGAATACCTGAGCACAGCAAAGACACCTATTCATGGCTTTGAGCCACTTGCCAGAGAGTTCATCGAACTTTGTCAGGTGTTATGGTCCATTGAGGCCGGTGTCACGGAAGCTTCGAAAACACGAAGTGGATTTCCCGTCGAGGTATCTCAAGAACTTGACAGAAGGGTCCGCCAAGTCAACGAAGAGTTCTCTGTTTTGGCCCAAATGGTCAACAAGTGTACGTTTCCCCAAATCTTGGATTGTCTGCTTCTATTACCCTCGCTTGCATGGTTGTTGCGGACTGTTGCTGACAGCATTACTTGCTACAGTTGTCGACAAGGAGAACCACAAAGGCGGCTTTGGCATGAAGTTCCGAATGATGTTCGCCGACACAGATGTCGAGAAAATGCGCCACACACTGTCACGAAGTCGTGACTCCCTCAAAGTCAGCTCTGCTATGTTCAGGTGGACACTAGGCGACGCGCGAGCCGATGCTTCCATGGGCATTGGATATGCCGGACTGATTGCCGCGTTGGAGCGACTGAACCCAAGCAAAGCTTCCAGCCTTCCACCTCTACACCCAGCGCCGACATCCGATCTTCCACCGACACCACCTACAAAAGCTCCGAGCAATCATGGAGACCACCCCCTCTTACCACCTTCACATCCTTCACACCGTATGGACAGACCGTCACTGAACGAACTTCGCCATGAGGAAGGACACTCGTATGACAGTCACAGTTCAAATTTCAGGCACGAGGACACTGGCCTCTCGCCAGGAATCGTTGATCTTCACAAGAACTGGCGCGCACCAGCCAGCGCTCGTTCCAGTGAATCAACCAGGGACACAATGTACCATCAGAATGTTCGGTATCACGAGGATCCGGTGTACGAGGATGTCGCATCTCACTCCTCTACCCGGTCGCCCACCATGGAGGAGAAATTGCACAGTCTCAATGTCAGCGAGCGCTACATGGACGATCATCACTCTTCATCCAAGGTGGATTCTGCCATCACATCGCCGCACTGGGCGCCACGCCAAAGTGGAGGCTCCAAGAATGTTGGTGGCAAGGCAGCACTCTTCAACGCTGTCGAACAGAGGAGGCACCGGATGCTCGAGCAGCTCCTTGACGGCGGTGCTAAAGCAGAACCTCACATGGAGTCAGCAATGCTTCGCGTCGCTGCCCAAAATCAAGACGTGGAGAGTATCACGCTGCTTCTACGATATGGTGCGGATGCGAACGGTTTCGACCGCGAAGGTGTCACACCCTTGTTCGCCGCCACTCGTGCCCAATGTCTCGAATGCGCGAAGACACTACTAAAGCATGGCGCTGATCCTAACCTGTCCGCCGGCCCCGATTCCGAATCACCTCTAGCGCTGGCTGCGTCTCAGAACTCTATTGATCTCGTTCAATTGTACCTCGCCAATGGCGGCGATGCTGGCTTCATTATGGAAAATGGTTCTACGGCACTCGTATCAGCCATGAACAAGACCACTTCGCCCAAGTGTGTTGAAATGCTCCTGAGCGCGGATGGCGATGCCAACGCAAAGAATGGAGAAGGTACAACGGCCCTCTTCCAGGCTATTCAGGCGAACCGTGTAGATCTCATGACTGTGTTGCTCGACCACGGAGCGAATCCCAACCTTCCGGGCCCTAAGCACCCGCTCTGGCCATCCACCTACAAGCCAAAAGCTCTTCAGCTGCTGCTTTCTCGCGGTGCTGACACCAAGAAGACACCAGGTGTCATGGAATTGGCTTCTAGTCTTAAGAAGCTGGATTCCATCAAGATCCTCATGGAAGCTGGTGTATCACCCAACCTGCGGAAAGACGGAGTCTACACACCACTCTGCTCAGCTATTCGTGACAACAGCCCGGAGATCGTCACTTATCTGCTAGAGCATGGCGCAGACCCCAACTTCAACGCTGCGGAGTACCCGGCCTTCAAGTGTATCACACACAAGCGCACGCATTTCCTCCCGCAACTGGTTGCCGCTGGCGCAGACCTTAACAAGCCCAAGGGTATTATCGAAACGGCTGTCAAGTTTAACGACAAGGACGCGATGATTTACCTGCTCGATCAGGGTGTCAACCCCAACGACCGCACACCGGACGGATGCACACCGCTTACCACCGCCATCAACGACGATCACGGCGAGCTTGTCGATATCCTTCTCTCTCGCGGCGCAGACCCAGCCATCCGTGGCAAGGATTGGCCTCTATGCATGGCTGTCAAGCGCCCCACCATTCTCAAGAAACTCCTTGCCGCAACCCCCAACCCACGTGCCTTCCGTGGTGTCGTCGAGATGGCTGTTGTAGCCAATCAACTCGAAAGCATCAAGCTTCTCCTCGCAGCAGGCGTTAGCGTCGAAGACAAGAACTGCGGTGTCTTCTCTCCACTCACAACGGCCATTCGCGAAGAACGCAAGGTCATTGTTCGCTACCTTCTCGACGTCGCGAATGCCGACCCCAACGCCCCTGGCGAGCACTTGCCCATTGTCAAAGCCCTCCGCCGCTACTCAGGCGACACAGAGATCATCCAGATGTTGCTCACACGCGGCGCGGACATCAACAAGATGCACCGCGGCTGGAATGCTATTCTGCAAGCCGTCGAGAACGGCGATGCTGAGATCCTCAAGCTTCTGATCGACATGGGTGGCACCGTTGACCTTCAACTACTCGACGAATCCGGCCGCGCCGTTATTGACATTGTTACTGAGAGGGGCTGGGAAGAGGGCCTTGCGCTCCTCTTCCCGAATGCGTCCAGCAGTCCGAAGGCCAACGTCTCAAAGGCCAGGTAGTAGGTAATCCACCACTGCTTTCTCCCTCTTGTTACTTTGCGGCAGGAAGAGAGCTGACTAGCCGCAATAGTAACAAGAAGAGTTTCTCAATCTCTGACTGGCGCTGGATGAGCATCGAGCTTGAGAAAGGAGATCTGAAGAGTAGTGATGACGACGACGACGTTCCGGACGATTGCAGTCAAGCTTCTAGTGAGCTGTTACATGCATAACGGAAGGGTTCGTATTACCACTTGCCTTTTCTTTCTCGTCATGGAAGTAATGCTGGTTGGGAGGCTTGGGCATGGTTGCATTGGCGTTCTCGGTATACCACCTGTCATTTAGCATCCTTTTCTTTGGTTTTACACGACACGGAGCGCACTTGACTACTCAATCGGTAGTAATCTTCTTGTTTCCTGGAGCTGCGCTTTTGTGTATCATTCGTCTCAATACATTTATACATACTTTACATCCACATGATCGTTTTTCCTTCTTGATACTCACATCGACCTTTCCAACTATTGCGTTCACCCACTCAATACCCCTCTTCTACACACCATGTCATAATCAAAATCACGCTTCGGTCCGAATACCTCCTCACTCAGGCAGCCCTAGTCTGAACTTATTGCCCTGCATTGAACAAAATCCTTTAGTCCGCCACACTCGCCTTGCTCACACCCTCATCTCTGGACCCACATTCCAGGCCCTCGGTACACACGAAACCTTATCATTAGTCCCAAACGCGGGAGTTGAGGCTTGATAGACTAAAAGCTTTTGAGCTCGTGACTACACACAAGTACCAGAATGCGTTATCTTAGTATAGGCCTAGAAACGTAGGCAGAACTCAATCGGCGATCGCATTTGCGCCACATCCGTCGCGGGTCGTCGTCCAAAGTACTAAGATGCTTAGTGGGGAAATCAGCTGCGGATGATGCGCAAACCTTAATTGACTCTCACCCGGTCGGGAGTCGGCACAGGGACATATGGGTTAACCTTGTCCGTGATCACGGAATGGGGTATGCTCAACGAGGGTGTTCCCTCTAGACTTTGCCTCGCCTTGCCTCGCCTTGCCGTGTGGTGCTTACGGAAAACTCACATCCATGCCCCTCACATCATGCACGCTGATCGTCAACAAGATTGATACAAGCGAGGAATTCCATTAGACTAAATAACGCATCGTTCTACTTTAGAGGGATGAAGCCATCGCATCTCCAAACAAGAATGGAATAAGACATCCGTGACGAAACCAAAGGGTATAAAAATAAGTGGCTAATGTTTCGCAAAGCCAAGAATGTGAATGAAGATCATGAAGTCGTAGATCGAGATTGTTACTGAACAACTGACCCTTCAACGTATTTTTTGTTGCGTGAAATAGCTGGTCAGCGTGGCCTAAATGCAAAGACTCTAACGCTGGAATAGAGAATGAGGGAAACGATCGTTATACATTATGTCGTGAAAAGAGCGTCGGAGCGACACGCTCATGCGAATGCTGCAGACGAGGGCGTTGCTCGGTAGCGGACTTGTGATGGTGTTTCAAGCTTTGATCAGCCAAAGCGCTCTACACGCTAGGAAGCCAGAAGGAAAGCAAGAACTGTCCCACAAGACGTGACGTATATTTCGTCTGGTTGTCGGCTGAGACGCTGACCTGCTGCCGTTGTTGCAGGAAATCAACTGGGTTGTCATTAGCAAGACCTCTCTCGCAACATCCAAGTAATGTGATGGTATCGACTTACTGTTCTCCTTGACCAACTGCGCAACTTGCCTCACGAAGTTGACACTGCTCGCATCTCCGAAGCCCACCTCCTTTTCCCAGTCGTGATCTGCGTCGCGCATTGGGTTATGCTTGCGGTTGTACTTCCATCGGAATATCTGCTGCACGAAGTGCATCCGCTGATCAATCTCACGACACGCGATATCCGCCTGGCTCTGCGCGTCTCTCAGGTCTAAGCGCTCTGTAGTAGCCTTGGTAGACATGACTAGGTGAATGGTCTTTTGCTGGTCTTCAAGCGCCATGCACATACCTAGCACCGCGACAAAAGCGGCAAGCCACTTATCGCAGCCCTTGGAAGATTTGAAGATTTGCTGAAGCTTGTTCAGAACAGTAGTCTGAATTGAGCGTTGCAGACGAGAGAAGAAGTATTTGAGCTGTCGGTTGGTCATGCGCGGCGATGTGTAGTTCTCGACGTAAGAGTTGTGACCGCTGTACGAGTGCATGCGTGACAGTGTTGCGGCTTTCGTTTCCTCGGCGATGGTGAGTGTGTGTGACATGATGAACGTGACCACGATAAGGCGGAAGATTTCACGGAGTAGCTTTGCCTCGTCGTCCGACTTTGGCTTCACGCGCGTCATCAGCTTGAAGAGCTTCTGTTGGAAGTCATTGTCATCTTCCATCCAGCAAAGCTCGCCAAAGGCGTCGAGGTGATGGTCGACAATCTCGGTGATATACCTGTCGTACTTCTTCTCTTCGTTGTGGTTGATGTGCACCATGCCTAGTGCTGGGCTTTGCTTCTGGATAGCGACTCTCGTGTGTGTGACAGGATCCGTCTTGTACTGGATTTGCACTAGCAACGCGTCGCCACGGGGGATGAACTCGTACACCTTCACTGGCATCCGAGGCATATTGTCTTGGCCGCATGTCATCATGACGGTTAATTCGACACTTCCCCATTGTTGGATGTACTGAGTCACGAAATGCGTGAGGTTTGCGTCCTCATGCATTTGCGTAACCAGAGAAGGAAGGAAGTATGGCGACAAATCGATGAGCTTCAGCCGATTACATCCAAGGCCGCAATCAGCATTCGGTCGCTGAGATCGCTTGAAGCAACGCTCGCAGATATCGCCCGGCCCACACTTGTCCCTCTGCAAAACACAATGCCAGCATGCCACAATCTTACGCATATCATGCGCTGCTTTGGCAACAGTCGGCTCGAGATGAGTGCCCAACGCTCTGCCACCAGACTTTGCTGCCAGTGCTTTCTGTGCTGCACTCTGCGATGACTCTGGCTCAGGAGATGCATCGAAACTCAGTTCAGGTACAGCGCTGACTGTGGAATAGTCCATCTTGATAGAAGGTTGGTGTGGTTGCTGTAGCTGCGGCAGTTGTTGCAGATGGGTGTATTGCTGTGTCTGATACTGGTCGAAGATCATCTCAGAGTCCGAATGTTGATAAGATGAGTATACGCCATCGGAGCTCCCCGGACTGGGTGCGGAAGGGCTAACTTCTGGCTGATACGGAGACCTTGGGTGGTAGCCCGTCGATGAGGCCGTCGATGGTGGGGCGGGAAATTGGTTGCTGGTGATGTAAGTATCCGTGAAGAGACTAGATGATGCGTTGTAGTTGACAAAGTTTTGCTGGTCGGGTGGTGGTGATGCGCGCGTGAACTGCATCTCTATGGACTGATGAGTCGGAAGTTGTGTTCTTGGCACATGGTCGAACGGGCGATGAGGAAGATTTTGGCCTTGGGTGAAGTATAGTTCACCTTGGAATGATGTCGTGGGTTCGCTAGGTGAGATCAGGGAGGAAGGGTCTGTATATTGCGCTGCCCACGAGTCCACATCCACCAGATAGTCCGAGTAATTGATCGGATCGCTCGCAGGGTCGAAAACGACATGGCCGGATCGAGGGACCATCGAGGACCGCGAAGGTGCTTGTCCATTCCAAGGGTCATGGCGAGGTGGCTGGGTAGTATAGTTCTGATTGTACATGTTGGTTTGAGGATGTGCCGGTGCTACGTGGTGTGATGGTTGGGTCTGCATAGTATACTGCTGTTGATACCGCTGCGTCTCAGCCATTGTAGCGTTAAACGCCGCCTGGACTGCTATGCGGGTGTCAGCGGATATGGCTGAGCTATGTCAAGATGACGAACCTTGATCGCTGAACAACATGCCAGAATCCACCCCGGGTATGGAGTGGTGTGAGCCGTGGGATGACATGGTATTGCCGTTATGGTGGTAGTTAGGCGTGTAATCGATCATGTCTCCCTCAAATGATGAGCCTTCTGGTGTCCTTACAGACGTGGGAGAGGTCGAAGAGCTGTCAATCTCCCATTGCATATACTCGGGTGGCTGGTCTTGGGGCAGTTCCGGTTGTTGCGGCAGACCGCGGCTCACAGGCGGTGGGGTCGCAAGCGGGCCAGGCGAGAGTCCAGTATGGTTGATCAGGGAATCTGTTGGTGTTTTCGACCGCCGGCTGTCATATTGACCATAGACAAATGCATGCGGATCGATGAAAAGCGGCTGGTCCTGGTAGGTCTGGTAGTGCTGTGAGTATGTCGACATGATGCGCAAGTGGCGGCCGGGGCCAGACAGAAGTTAGGGTCTTCCTAGACCTTGCGCATCAGACGGCTATGAGAATCCTGTTGTGGGATGATGACCCAGCGCTCGAGCCACGGACTGGAGATGGTGAAGACGGGAAGACAACGGCTCGTACCCGCGCAGAACAGCGATGCGCAACAGGGAACCGCACGCGCGAAGGGTCTGACCAGAATGGGGGACGTCCAACACTACTCGAGGAGGACGCGCAAGAAGAATCTGTCTCAGAGCGGCTGATTGTCAGAAGTTCAGATGGCGATTAGTCTGGTGGCATTCCCGCCCATCTTACGCTGCCCCGCGAGGACCGGTGAAGGACAACCGGCAAATGCAAGCTATTGGCTTAGCTGCATGCATCCGCACAGCTTTTAGATCGCACCAAACCACAACCAACATTCGCGCTGCCTTCGCGCTGCGCTGCAAATCACCGATGGTTTGAGGTCGAGATTCTGTCGTCAAAGTGGCTGGTCGCGTCCCATTTTGCACGTTTTGGTCGCGATTTTTGCTCGTCGCGGGAGCCATGTCCTGAAACACATGGAGTCGTCCCCAGCCGCCTCGGTGTGCCTCAGGCATGACTTATGCAATGCACAGCCTGCGCCTTGTTCGCTAAGCCATACCTCATCAAATGCAGCCTTGGGGGGGACGAATGAAGGTCGCACTGAAGGGGACGGCTGGTTGAGCAACTGCAAATTACGATCTAGTGCGGCTCTGCGATGTTGACCGGTAGACGAGCTGCCAGCTCATGCTGCGGGCAGTGACATATGTGCGGGCGCGCAACCCAATCGTTTCCGTCCGGCAATAGGTCATACCGTTGTTTCCACCCGGTTGCGCGCATCCATGGGATGTGAGCGTTCTGTGTAAGAGGGCTTGTCGAATGCCAGCGCACACTGGCGGACGGTAAGGTAAGCCGGATCATGTGGCGGCTGTCGCGCGTCATGTGTCGCTCGACGTCGTTGGCTTGCGTCTCTGGCAGAAGTGCGCTATGTGAAAGACGGAGGGGTGGCAGCAGTGTGAAGCAAGAGCTGGCACGAAGAACGTCTTTGATCATCGTTCAGGCTTGCTGCTTTGCGCGCGCTCGTAGACCTGGCAGGCGCCATCGTGTCCTGCCTCCAATCGACCTGGGCAGACACTATGCCCACTCCAGCTTAGGGCGCAGCACTGTGAGTAGCACGATTTTCGTACAGCCGGGTTTGGCCACGAGACAGTACCACCGCGCCTACTGTGGCGCAGTTTGATTCTTATGGTCGTTACGTTCAATCTGACCTTCCGACTAGTTGTGCACCTTGCTCGGATCCCACAGTGAGTTCGAGCGACCGCGGTGTGCAACCGGCGCCACTTGCCGGGTGGCTGCTGCTTCACTTATTCTGTTCGAGACAATCGACAAGGCGCTTGAAAAGCGCTCAACCCAGGAAACCCTCGGTCGACGGTGCTACCACATTGTATTGTGTGACGTCATGGGAGTATGCTGCTGGGTAACAGGGCAATTGGTAAGCAGGAGAGACACTGGGTATGGATTTTCGCGACAACGTGCAAATGTTCAAGCACACTCTAATCTTGTGGAAAGTCATGACATATAGCACAGGCCGGGCCATGTCTCACCTAGTTGCCACGAGGCTGTGCATATCGCAGCAACTCCTCATCCTTCATCAACCGATCGTGGCATCCTCTTTCCAAACACACGCATACCTCGATACCCTCGTCAACAGCATTCGCCTTGACACCGGCCCTGCTCGGGTACACGAAAACATAGCCTTCGAATTGAGGATCGGGAAAGCGAATGGCTCTCGCGACACCGAAACCAAAATCATGTTTCTGGTACACATTCATGCCTTGCCAACTCGTACCTGCCAGGTCCATGCCTAGGAAGGAACTCATGTTGATGTTGATCCACCGCCTATCGTTGAGCCCCGCGATCCACTCGGGAAGCTCAGCGACGTATTGCGGAGTGATTGTCTTGATCGAGTTCCGCACTCTTTGCGCAATGCTGGGAAGGTTGTCTTCAGCAAGAAGTTCAGATATCTTGATCGGCTCGGTGCGAGGAAGCGCAACCGCATTGCCCATCATCGTTTCCGGCAGAGGCGGGTCCAACACCTTTCGTGTATTGAGTGCATGAACTAGGATGACCTCCTTGCCAAGATCAGGGTGGAGAAGCTCAAGCTTGGACCGTGTGATACTCTTCCAGAGGATGGACATGATTGCATCGTAAGTCGAGATCCAACTGTCTCCTGTCTTTGTCATGGCTCGAGACTTGAGTTCCTCCGTCTTACTCTTAGGAAAATGCCACATTCGAATAGCCAACTCGGGCATCTTGAAGTCGGCTGGCGGTGGAGGAGGCGGACCCCCGCCATCCTTAAGTACGGGGAACTTGTGGTCAAGCTCCTTCCACCGCGCAGCATCTGGCTTCTTTGCACTGAGACGCGATCGGTCCATAGTTTCCTTGGGGACTACCTGGAAAGAAGTTCCATTGGCCACCGCTGCAGAGTTCTGCGCCCAAGTGGTAAGGAAGCCGTCGCATCCCGGGCCGTCGGAACAGTTGTGATGGATAGCAACACCGAGGACGAGACCGCCTTTGATGAAATTTATCTGAAACGTAGAAATGAGGAGATCGTCTTCCTGGTTGTCCCCAAGCGGCGAGAACAGTTGTTTCTCTGTCACCGCCTTGGGCAACAACCTGTGTCCTTTGAACGTCGCGGCCGGGAAATCGGTCCTATCCAGCTCTTCAAACGAAGGAAACGTTTCCTCCAGGTCCTGCACAAACAGACTGACTTCGCTGTCCTTTCTCTTCGTCACCCACAGCCGTCCATTGTCCGCGTCCATCTTCAAGCCGCCGGCGAGAATTGGGAACTGGCTCAATGTGAATTCGAGACCCTTGGCCATACTATCCACGACCTTGGCCTTTTCAACATGTGGCGCGAGCTGGAACACCTCCACTATCTGCACATAGATCTTCGGCATGGTGTGGTCCATATCGGAGAGAGCGAAGTCCTCCTCTGCAGGAGCGCTCTCCCAACCTGCTGGGCGGATCCTAAGCTCTTTCGCGGACATGCTGCTTGCTGGGGTAAAACGTGGTTGAGGCCGAGAAGCTCCAGAAAAATGCAATGAATAAGAGACAGAAGGATTTCGCTTAAAACCACGACCATTGAGGACGGAGAATTTCAGCAGCTGATCATATCAGAGCCCCGACGTTGCGCACCCTGCACTGTGGAGATGGCAAGGTTCATTTTAACCAGTGCGCCAATCATGAACTGTCTGTGAGGCGTTACTTCGGTCGGAAAACCTGCAGTCCTACATCCGATAAAGCGCCGTTCCTGACTCACTCCTGTACGGTATCTCCAGGACAGTCTAATGTCTCGCAGGAAGCATGGTGAGTGCGTGCGGAATCTAGGCGCGGCAAGCGGCAACGGCGCGGCGCGAGCTTGAATGAAAGCATATCTCACCTCATGCAGACTTCCGTGGAGTCCAACCCCAGATTCTGACTAGGGCAATGCACAATACTTCCGAAGTGTTCGCGTTCCAATACCCACATACCATTTGCGCATACATAAGGAGACAAGTATAAAGTAAGTCTACTTCTAGTTGATCAGGACACAACAAGGCATTCCAGTTAAGCCTAAGGGTAGCTCGCGGACTGCCTATAACGTAAGTCGCGATAGGGAGATAACATCAGTCTGGAAGAACACCGTGGTAATGCCACCGCTTATCACTCTGCGTCACGCCGCACGTTCGTGCCCAAAAGGGTCTCCTCATCAGGGCCGAATGTCGCTACCGCATGTTTGGACCGTTGGCAACCCACACCCGATACTCGTCCTAGTAACGAGTCGCGAACTTCAACGACATAGGGCCGACTTCATGACAAGGATCGGGAGCGCTTCTTCATGCCGACTCACGCACCGTTTCATTGGGCACATGCTGCAAAAATCAAATGGTTCCTGCGTCGCGTATAGCGAAACATACCTTTCCCCGTTTTGTAAGGGGTTACTCTTTACTCACTCGCAGCACTTCGACTTATTGCGGCCGGACGAAGCACTCGCGATCTTTTGGTATTTGTTGAGAAGAAGTGCATACCGTTTGGAGTTTTCACGTACTGTTCACTGCCCACTATGGATTTTGTCCGAAGAGCCGGAGATAATGTAAATTTGGTGGTGTACGATAACATTCAGCCCATTGTTTGGATCACCACAGTTCCATTCTTCATAATGGGCTTAATATCATCTGCTATCCGGCTTTACACTCGAGCTTTTATACGAAAGCCTTTTGGTACAGACGACTGGTTCATGCTGGTTGGAACTGTGAGTGTTAAACCTACCCTGTTTCTGAGCCGTGCTGTGACTGACCCAGAGACAGATTTTGTTCATCGGGCAGCAGTATATCGCTTGGATGTGGACCATCTTAGGCGGTGGGCTGTAAGTTTGACACTTTCTGGAGAGAAGTTTTCCAACTGTTTTTCTAGGCACGTTACCGACCCTCGTGTTAAGCCTGAAAACCTCAAGAAAATCAGCACTGTACGTTATGGCAGTCTTACGTGCAATGCGCGCTTTCGTTCGCTTGGTCATACATATTAACACATAAGGCAGTATCTCTTCGCAGAAGAGTTCTACTATCTTCTTCTACAGTTCTTCATAAAGATGTCGTTCCTCTTCTTCTATCGCCGCACACTCGAGGTCACACCAGGTTTTAGGATCGCGGTAATAACCACTATGATCCTGGTCGGCTTGCAGACGGGCGGCACATGGATTTTCTACGGCCTGCAATGTATCCCCATCCAAGCCTTTTTCACCCCAGAACTTTATCCGAACGCTGTCTGCATTTCCTCTGGTCTATCATACTACTTGCCCTCCGTTGCTGTAAGTCGCTCGTCACCTGTCAGACTACTCTCCACTGACACTATGCAGAACGTCTTCATGGACGTAGTGATTTACCTCCTCCCGATCTACCCTCTGTGGAACGTACAAACTACGGTCCGCCGCCGAATCGGTCTGATGTGCGTCTTTACCCTTGGAGGCTGCACGATTATGATTTCGCTTCTTCGCTTCATCGTCCTGTGGCAACTCGCAAACACGAAAGATGTGTCGTACATCTTCGGCTCCGTCACGATCGTCACGTCTATCGAATTCGCGGTAGCGATCATCACCGCCAATATGCCTGGAATGTACGGCTTCTACCGCGCAAGGATATCGAGAAAAGAGCAGAGTTCCACTGAGGGATACCACTTTGGCATTGCTACCCCGGGATCCAAGGGCCGTTCTTTAGGGAACGCTAGTCGTGTGACAAAGGGTAGCAAACTGAGCACTCATGGCGAGGAAGATGATGTAAGAACAGGGAGTCAGGACGAGCTGTACCCAATGAGCAATCTCGGCGAGAGCGAAGAGGAGCAGAATATACGCGTCACTACGAAGGTCATAGTCGAAGGGGAAGATCCCAAGAGATTGCCCAGGAGTAGTCTCAGGAGCCTCAGAAAGGGACATTGATGTTGGCGATTATGGTCCCTTCTCAACTACGTGTAGCGAGCTGAGAGGCAAGATGGTGGCAGTGATTATGGCTATGCATTATACCCAAACATACGAAGATGTACACGCTTGTGGATTGGTAGCAAGTTTACTCTAGCGTTGTTCAGCGTTGGCGCCTGGGGCGCTCTTTTTAAATTTAACACAGAGAACCAGCATACATAGCGAATGGCGTTTATTTGCTCGGAAAAGACTTGCCACAGAATGTCAGATACAACTTCTGACGTGGAGCCTTCGACGGAATCGATGTCCGAAGTTCGCGCTAGATCATCGGCGTCGAGAACTCCGCACTGCGTGTCAGCAGTCCTTCACATATCCGATACGAGTAATCCAGTGTCGCTCATCGCTCAATCTTTACCTGTACTCAATCAGCCTGTTCACGCAGAAATCAGCGAACACCTCCAGAGCGGATTCTAATGAATGCACCTGATGACTGCCCAGGTGAGCGTTCTGCAATTTGGGTGGCTGGTGACATTCTTTCACTCCGAATATTCCGTGTCATTAGCTGTTTTCAGTAAGGATCATGTACATCACCAGTAGGCTCCCGCTTATCAGCAACCTCATCCAATGGCGAGAGAGACTATGGGGCGTGAAGCGATGTGATCTAGACCTACTTGGGATTAGCGAGCTGCGGGTCCGTTTCGCCGGAACATCGAAGAATTACTCCGACGAGGTTCTGCTTCTCTATGTAGGAGATACGTAAGTTTAGGTGCGGAACAGTTCTTTCGCACTAATCTTACACTATTCGGAGAATCATCTAGTATGCTGCGAAGGAACGGGAAGCCCAGGTTGGTGAATTCGACAGTCAGACACCCACGGGTGGCTAATCGTGACGTGCAGGTCGTGCGAACCATGTCGCATATCGAAAATCAAGTGCGATCATGCCACGCCCACATGCTCAAAGTGCCAGACTCGTGGGATGACAGAACAGTGCTTTTACCATCCTAACCCAATGACGAAGCCTGCTGGCACTCCTCGCAAGAAACCAGAGCCGCGTCGTCGCCGGTTGGATGCGCAGGCTACAAATCCGTCATCCAGTCAGGGAAGGTTGACGCCGTTGACCCTAAGTCCACCAACTTTGAGGAATGATGCGGGAATTGGGCCATGGCCTACTCCTCCAGAGTCTGCTACTAGAACAACACAAAGCGGACCCGACCCATCCCGGAACTTCTTCTTGGGTTCTACTAGTTATGCCGCTGTCTTCACCGAAGAGCAGCCCTTACCAGACACAGTACATGAACAGCCATCCGAAAGCCCGAGCACAGCCCTTTTCGTGTCAAATAGAGGCATGGCACACCGCCATTGCCAGTTCTCTCTAGGAGATACGATAGTCTCTACACTTCAGCCATTTTCCTTCTATGAAAGGTCTCTTCATATGTATTTCGAATCGCACAAGGGTAAAATCTCTCAGATACAAACTGCGTATGACACATAAACTGACTTAGTACATCGAAATTCTAGATCCAGCCCTCCCTGGTCCCCTAGTTCTTTCCGCGTTGCCACAACTGCGCATAGACTTAGAACAACTTCAAGCTGCTGGTAATCACACACACCTGCTCTACGCCGAGATGACAAGGAATTCTGCTCGCCCAATGAAAATACCTTCAGATATGCGTCCGTCAGAGTTCCACACTCTCTTCACAGGCAAAAATCTGAGATGGGAGATTTTGGGCTTGATCATGGCTATTGCCGGCTCTAGTGCCCAGTTCACATCGCCTAACGACCCCCTCTTCACATTAGAAGATGGCAAGCAGATGAATAGAGAGGAGTTCATCGAGGACATAATGCATGCAACCAATACGTGTATCAACATCTGCCAAACACATGGCGCTGTCAATGAGCGTACGTATCATTCCTACGCAGATTTACCGTACACGTTTTGATGGGAGCAGTCATGGTATGTCTCGTTTACATCAACCTAATGGTAGTCAGTAGCTTCTACGGGGACAACCGTACGTCACCCCTACATCCAGAAGACTAAATTACGATCGCTGACTCTCCAGATCATGCTACTTGGAGGCGCATGGGCGACAGTGTATCCGCGCTCTACGCTGCGGGAATCCACTGCGAGGCTTGCAACGTAGACGGTAGCAACGCAGAACCATTCTTCATGCGCGAATTTAGGAGACGACTCTACGCGGCGATATATTACGGCGACAAGACACTAGCGGTGTTCTACGGAAGGCCTCCGATGATGGGCTGGAGATACAGTGACCGCAAGATGTTGTTGGACATTAGCGATCGCGCTATGGCCTCGGACGATACTGAAGTACTCAATGCTGAGCTCTCGAAGCTTGACAGCGACGGTTGGAATACCGAAGGTCATCTGTACCCTACTACATTCGGTAGGATGCGATGCCAACTAGCTGTATTTAAAGAGAGATTGTTAGAGCAAAGTCTTGCAGGCGAAAAGGATAGTGAAGTGGTGCGGAATGTCGAGTACGTCTAGATTTCCCATCGCTTTTTAACCTTCGGCTAACAAGAGCAGAGCAATATCTGCCGAATGTGCCGAATGGTGGAACTCGTTACCGACTCACCTTCGCTATGATACATATACCGAAGAAGCCGCTTGGGTAGACCGCGGTCCTGGTCTGGCCATGCGGCTGGTCGCCTACTACCTGGATTACCTTCACGTACATTTCCAAACACAACGCCTCCTTCATCGGATAACGCAACAAGCTCTGCCGGCATTGTTGGAAGTGTCTCTGAAGCTACTGGTGTCCTCACTCGTGGCTTCCAAGCCGCAAAACCGGATATACGAAACTCGTCGCCATTTCCCCACCGTCATTTTATTTTACTGTTCCCCAGCTGCTGGTGTATTGGCACTAGAGCTGCGGAAATGTACGATTGAGGGCGTACCACTACCTAGCACAGTCTCCCGGGCCGACATAATCCGTAACCTTTCCGTGCTGACTTCATGTTTGGAATGGAGCGTTCTTCCCGGCGACGGCAATCTCAAGCTTTGCAACGAGCTCAACAAAATGCTCGCGATGGTACTAGATGAGGTCCTAAACTACGAACCTCCAACCAAAGGCACACCAGATGCCGGTGACGATACCGCAGCTAATCTGACCGGGATGGGGCAGGGATTCTTCGACATGCCCATGACCGAGGGGCTGGAACCTATACCGACAGAGTCCTCCGACTTTCTGAACTGGCTAGACAATGCAACGTGGAATAATGCGGTAAGCTGAACAGTCACATGCAGAAAGAATTTGCTGACCAATCCAGGACTTGTTCTGAGTGTAATCAATTGTGTCAACAGGACTGCAAAGCCTCGGCCAACTAAAACAAACCATCCAACGCCTCATACTCGAATCCCGATATATTATGGAAATCTGACACAATGTACGCCTCGAACCGCTCTTCCAGCAACATTATTCCCAGAATTTAAGCATGCGAACTATTCCACGCATCATTCCGAAACCCACATCCGGCAATCTTACTCCTCTAAAGGCGGTGAATCGTTCAAAGCCCGGAGAAGTACGCCGCTCTCGCAGCAGCTCTATTCTCACACTCATCGACTTTCTTTTGCGCTTCGTTGCTCGACTGCGACGTCGCTTCAGCGGCTGCTATCTGTATTAGCTAGAGTTCCAATTCATCAACGGATGTATGAACATACGCTTTCGGTTCAGCAACTTTGCCAGAATACTTTTCGACGTTGATTTCGTTGAGACTAGAGAGTTCGCATCGGAAGATGAGTATGGCGGTGGTGCAGTGGTAGAATAGCGTGGCAGATCGCTTGGTGAGGTGGTGTTGGATTGAGAAGACATTGTGGTGGTACTTCGGTAGCAGTGACAAGTAGATGTCGTATTGATAGTGCTTGGAGATATCGAGAGGCTGGGACAGTTGATTTAATGTATGCGGCTGCTCTCGTTGACAAGTATGACTCTGCCATTGATGTTCCACATGTCTTCTTATATGCAGACTCGTCATATCACTACCGATCAGCTCGGAGACCCTATCAGGTTCGTCATTGCCCTTTCCAGCTGCTTCGGAATTCAACTTGACTCTTCCCCACTCAGCACAAGCCATGAACTGCATGCCTTACACATTTGGTGCAGCCCTCGGAGTACCTACTTGGCGGGCTTTGGTAAGCGAGTGCAAGCATCGTGGTGTCAGCGCTAGGCAACAGTGTTAGGCGTCCAATGCCGAATCGCGGCACTGAAGAACGTTGCATGCACAGATGTCAGGATACACGCGTCAGGTGTGTTTTGCAAAGTCTGACTGGTTTTCTTGATCTGGATTGTCTTTTTTTGTTTGCATGTATCCTTATGGCTGCATGGTGACTGAGAATCTTCGGAATGAAAATAGTGTCGATGATTTTGCCGGTAGGTTGGAGAGGGTTAGCTTGACGTGTTTGCTCCGATGGAAAGGGCGGAGTCTAGAAGCCCATGAAATTCAAAGGGCACATGCGACCAAATGAGTCAGATCCAGGCATGTTAATGTTGACAATGTTCTTGGATGCGATAAATGCGATGGAGCTGTGGGAGGGCGTTTTCCCTATCACGCAGACTTTGATTCCACCTAGGCGGCTACAACGAATGTCATTTGTTGAATGCAACAGGTTTTGGCGCCTGTGTCAACTGCAAAGTATTTACACGAAGTTTCTACGGGCCTCCCTTGGACTGCATTCAAGCTAATTAGACACACTGCGAGTAGTAATCACCTCCGGCCTTGCAGGTAAGTCCTGAAGCACCTACACAGCGTTAGTAAAGCCTTATTTGCACGTTTTCTCAGCTCATCCGACTTACAAGTTTTGCATCCAGTGAAACCATTTCCGCCGCATTGGCCGTACCTTGCAACAGAGCAAGCGCCAGAACCACCTCCATTCGTTGGCACAGCGGCGGCAGAGGTGGCTACCGCTGACGTCCTCATCGTGGTTGCAGTAGCTGTAGCAACTGGCGCTCCACCCGTAGCAGTGACAGCTGATCCAGCACTACCAGCAACGGCTTCTGTACCACCCGCGATGACTGCCGGACCGGGAGCGACGTACGAAGCGAGGTTCTGGTAGATGTTGATTTGGATACCAGGGTCGGTAGCCTTGTATGCTCCAGGGAACGATACGCCAGCGGGTGAAGAAGATCCACTACCAGTGACAGTGATCTGGTAGCAGGTGATGTAGAATTGGGCGCCGTTGGCACTGCCTGCAGCATGTAGCGCAATAGCCTCCGCTCTCAGTAGATAATCTCCAGGGGCCAGGTTGGTGGGAATCTTCACATCCATCTTTCCACAGTTCTTGTTCAGATCCTTAGTACCCCAGTAATCATCCGAACCGCCACCGCCACCGCTATTCTTCGCCCATGTATCCTGGAAGACCTTGAAGAAGGGGGTCGAACCATCCGCTGTGGATGCGTCTGCAACCTTGGACATGTAGACCAGAACGGGGCCGTAGTGGGCTCCGCCGATGGCTTCGTTAGCGCATGAGCGGTCGCCGTTCTGCTGGTGCATCTCTACGGTGACGGTACCACCGGCAGGAACGCTGCATTTCGAGGCTGCTGGACCACGGTTGGCGTTGCAGCGGATGTCGTTGCTTGCTACTGAGGTGACGGGGCTGTTGCCATTGGGTAATCTTGCGCACGTCGACTGGTGGATGGATGTCAGCGGTTGATACAAGACACTTGGGGGTACTTATCTGATCTACACCGTTTACCCAAAGCTGCTGAAAAGTGGCATGAGAGGCTACCTGTGTCGCGAAGGCAGCAACGCCGGTCAAGATGATTGCACTCTTCATGATAAATGCTCTGCCGATGATCGGTGGATGAAGTGAACGCAAGTGTTGGACTGTTCTGGGATGGTATCGACTTGAATACCTACCTATCGTCTCTTTATACTTGCCTCTTTATCCCCTAAGGAGTATACAAAATGCTCGCTTACAGGCGGAGTGTAGCCCATGGTATCGATCTAGGCGACTACACCCCAAGAGGCAACAGCCTAGAGTATGGCATCGTCGTGTGACTTGCGATTATATGAAAGCAAAGCTTGTCAGTGCCGTAACCCGGGTTCAGTTTTCCACGTGTAACGTCCTGCAGGTGGTGTGTAAATTAATCAGTGCGCCAAAGGCAGCCATTCAGTGTTGACTACACCGAAACTGGGCTCTAGATTCGTTTGACAGGTATGCTTTTGGGGGTGTCGTGCAGGCTTGCTTGCATATAATGCGTGTGCTACGAGCCACCGGATAAACCTCCCGTCGGTTCGATTGGGCGCAAGTCTTATGAACGTATGGTAGCCTCTTCTTCGCATCTCTGCGGTTTGGGATCGAGAATCTCAACACTCGTAACGCGTATGTACTGATTGGCAGTGGTAACCATGCTGTTCCTGTGGATTGCAGCCCCAACACCTTCGGCAACTGAACGTTCGATTTTCACATTGAATTCGCGAGACCGTGATCTAGGGCGATCGGGCGAGACATCCAGGTCTTAGGGCGACGAGTTATCGAAAGCAATCTGTTTAGATGAAATTCGAGAAGCGACGCGTGCCGCGTTTGCGCATTTCCCAGATCCGGTTCTTCGGGTAGAAAGCTTGTTTTTCTCCTCTTCCCAATATGGTGTCGGAGGTGATAGAAGGCTTAAGTCCAGATGAAGTGACCGCCTGAGAAGTGCGTGCTCGAGTTGCAGTAGGTAGAGTGATGAGTCGGCACCTGGCTGGCTGCTGCCGATGTGGGGACCGCTAGCACGTTTGGGGCAGGGGCCCCGGGGGCGCGCACGAAGCACACAAACCTCCGTCATTCCTTCATCGACGCACATCTTTGGTCGACCATGGTGTATTTCTTTATACAGATTTCGATACGGGTGCCTTTATTCCTAGTCATTATCGTCGATTGATCGTCTTTCGACGTAGCAAAGTGCCCTCTTTCGCATCTGTTGCCATACCCGTGAGTACATTTTTCTTCATTCACGTACGTCGATGCCGTGCTCTATTCAAGCCTCAATCTCTTATATGTGTTGGGTTGTGGTCTCTCCGATCTCTTTGTTGCTACATCATCCACCCCATGTATGCCCACGTGAGTATATCAGCAACCTTTGTCTCTCTTCTCAAGCCATCCTCTCGTCATGATCATAGCCTCGTCATCCTTCAGTCTTCACCATGTCTCTCTTCGTCAAACCTCTCGCTTCCCACAGGCCACACACGCACAGCCCGCCTTCACCCAGCAAAATAGCAAACGCCCACACTCACCTTCACCTCGCCTCCCCACCGGTCCAGCCATCTCCCTCCACCGCCTATTTTATACAGAGTATAGCACGAACTCTCTCTCGCTATATAGTCCTAGATCTTCTACGTCCCTCCATCGACTCGGGATGGAAGACCTGATGATCGGCCGGAAACGTGCAGCATAGCAAAGGAGTGGGTAAGACCACCGCCAACGCTGGGTCGCTCCCAGCTATGTTGGAAGCCGCGGGTTCGAGTCGTGATAAAACCACTTCTACACTCCCCAAGGTGGCGTCCTGGCATGGCATCTTCGGAGCATGCCAGGATGCCGACTTGGGGAGTGTAGCGGAGTTTTCACCAGACACTTAATACCTCAAGGGTGTCTGTTCTTTTTTGCTCTTGCCTATGTCATTTTATGCCTTCTTCCACTTGTAATAGCGGAGAAAACATCTGTGCTAAGATAGGAACACAATGCCAATTAGGTGCTCCGTGCATTAGGCTTAACGTAGGTATGTTGTCTACGTATCCTATGAGCTAAGCATATGTAGCAATCTACTTATCACTTCATAATATATACTAGAAGATAAGTCAACAACAGCGTTCTGTTATTGGATAGTTATAGATATAGCACATAGTTATTAATTGCAGATAAACAAATAAACGAAATCAAGACAATAGAAGGAGAACAGTAGGTTGTCTTGAACATGTTCGGTCATTGATCATGTAGATGAATTCTTAATCTTCAGTAGCATGATGGTATGCTACTTATACATCTGCTTGGTGTTCTGAAGTCATCAAATTCGTGAAGATACCGCACCCCAAGTCTATACATCACACCTTCTTAGTCCCTCTTGAGAGGTGTGAAGGTCTCGGCTATGCCCTCGTTTGTAATGATCATCATCTGAAGGCCATCACCAACCTCAATGTGCCTCTCCACGGCGCTCGTGAAGGCGTCCCGTACCAGGTCCTCGACGTGATCCCGCGGTAGCGGTTGTGCTTGCTTCGACTTGAGTTCGTGGCCTGTTCCGCTGCCTGGCTCGTACATGTTCTTGAAGTTGACCTGGTTGTCCAAGAAAGGCATAATGAGAGATGCCGCAGCACCAGCCGCCCTGCACTGCTCCCTCTCGTAGCTGCCGACCGGGTCGTAGGAGTACAGCGCACCCTTGCCCTCCTCGTCCAAACCAGCCAGGATGGCGTGTACGTAGTAGGGGAAGAAGCGCTTGTTGTAGAGAATGTGGCTGAGTCGTTGTGCGCAGGCGGAGACGGTCATGGGCTTTCCGTGCTGGTACTTGTACATCTTGACGATGGTGTCGAGACGCTCCTTCAGCGCATCACCGTCGGCGGCGAAGCCGACCACTGACAGCACTATCCTGGCACCCTTGTTCTCTGGTCCCTCGCCGCCGATCTTGAAGAGCTTGGGTGCGTATCGTGTGTTGATGTTGTAGCCGGAAGTCGAGCGTGTGTCGCCTGCGAGGATGGCGAAGTCGGCGCCGGAGATGCCCAGTGTTGAGCCACCGTTGTCCGTGTAGCTGCATTGTGTTAGCGGTGCGTATGTTCAGCATGGCGAGCCAGCGTACGGGTAGAAGCCATGTTGCCGCTCGCCTGACGGAACAGTTGTGGGGGTCTGCTTGAACGAATAGCCTGGGCCGCCTTGCGGAGGTGCACCGGTGTAGAGGGCAGCCATCGTCGAGTTTTGGAGAGGCGGATTCGGGCGGAGTTGCAGAGGTACAGTCGGTATCGGAAGGGGGGTGGGCTGTTGCGACGCTTCTGTTTGTTGGTGCTGGAGCTCTGGAGTTACGCAGCTCGAATGCCTGGAGCTTCCGCGCGCTAGTGTCTTGGCGCCCATGTAGTGAGAGCATGCATTTACCGTCTGTGGCGGGCATGCACAGCAAGCGTCTGGATCAAATGTCTTGGGGTGTACTTCATTTTGGTTGTGCGAACGCCGCATTCACAGTATTACTACAAGTCTTCTCAGTCTGTGCTATCTTCTCCCCTCACCTTCTCTCTCTCGACCTTGATCGTCTCCTCTTCGGCGACCTTGACCTGCGCTCTACTTTGCTCTTTGTGCCCTGATCGTCCTTTCCTCTATGTTCCAATTCCTTGCGCTTTCCCGTAGCAGAGCTTGACGCCGCGCCCGTTCCACTCGACGCGCCAGTCTTGGACGCGGACACAAACTCGAGAGCTTCTCTTGGTGCCTTGGATTTCTCTTGTTCTTTGGTCTTTGCGATGCGCTTCTGTGAAGCCCTCAATTCCTCGACATAGGCCCACTCCGGGAAGACTGCCGGTATCGCGACATCTTGTGGCAGTGTAGATGCATATGCGTCCTCTTCGCTAATTCCCGCAAAGCCCATCAGCTTCCGCATGTGTCCCGGATCGCGTAGCACGGACGAGCCTTCCAGGCGCTGGTTAAAATGCTGGCCCTTCTTCTTGAGCTCTAGAAATTGCGCAAACTTCTTCGTCGCTTTCTGTGGTGGTGATCCCGGCGGAGAAGGCGGTATATCGAAGTTCGGTACGGTAGGTAGAGTAAGGTTCTGAATCAGGGCACGTGTAGCTGTGTGTGGTGAGCCTGGCGCGGCTTCGTTCGCGTTGGCATCATCCTCTGGAGGCGGCGATACTGTCGGACCTTGCGCAGGGCCGCTGACCGGACCCGACGATGTAGGCGGCTGTTCGAGAGGCGCGGGAGCGGAGAGAGGCGCTGGGGTAGGCGCGACAGCTGCAGGAATGTTGGTCAACTCTATATTAGTAGCGATCCGAGCCCTCTGCACAGATTTGCGGGTCTCACCTCTGGCTTGGTCGCGGGCACGACGTCCTCGTCGTCACTGTCTGGGTAGTCGATTCCGAGCATTGTGAGTGCGCGATGCTGGTGGACGATGCTCTCGGATTGACCTCAATATGCGGAGCTTGGGCCAGCTCCATGTCTTGGCGGGCGAGCTGCGCAACCACCGACTGCCTGACGAGCGTCGTGACAACAACAACCTCACCTCTGAGCCCACTGCGACATAGCACTCTCTCCGAATCCCGAATAACACCGTCTCTGCAGTTCCGCATTCCAGTCGCCTCTTCCACCATGAACCACCTGCCGCAAGCTTGGGGTCGTGTATGTCTTCCGCCCGCCTCCAACAGCAACAGTACTAATGCATCGTAGCCCAGAGACGATGTATACGGCGCCTACGACCCTTCGCACTTCTCCGCTGCCGGCCCCAACCAGCACACCCAGAGCCCGATCGTCACGGGTACCTCAGTACTTGCGGCCAAGTTCAAGGACGGCGTAGTCATCGCCGCCGACAACCTGGGTATGGCACACTACTAGAGGCAATGAGGGTCTGGCTGACCATACATGTAGCTTCATACGGCTCCCTCGCTCGCTTCACCGACGTCAAGCGCCTACGAAAGTTCAATGACGAGGTCGTCGTGGGTTTCGGCGGCGATGTTTCCGACATGCAGTACCTGGACCGCCTACTCAACTCGCTCGACATCCGCGAGAACTACTCCTCCTCCGAAAACTCGCTGAACGCCAAGAACCTCCACACCTACCTCGCCAAAGTCATGTACAATCGCCGCTCAAAGTTCGATCCATTGTGGAACCACCTGCTCATCGTGGGCATGGACGGAGACAAGAAGCCCTTCCTCGCAAGCGCAGACCTTCTCGGTACCACCTTTTCATCACCATCGCTGGCCACTGGCTTCGGTGCACATCTCGCTCAGCCAATCCTAAGGACAATATTGCCAGATGAGGCCGCCGTGGAGAACGTCACAAGGGAGCAGGCGGTAGAGAAGATCAAGGAGTGCATGAAGGTTCTCTTCTACAGGGATGCCAGGAGTATGGACAAGTACTCGATTGCCGTCATTACCAAGGACGGCGTCGATCTCGATGAGAACGTGAAGCTGGAGAACCAGAGCTGGGCATTTGCCGACAGGATCAGGGGTTACGGCACCCAGGTTGTGTAGAGGGGAATTGATGTGCAAGACCGAACATAACGATCAAAAGCGCCAGCTCACTGAGTAGCTGAGGCTTGAATGATAGACATGAATGAATGTACCAATACCGGTATGACTTTGTCCCAGGTCTTCTGCTACTAGTATACTGCATGTCCGCGCACTATTACTAGACTCGGCCATCAAGACTCCATGCACATCGGCACTCAAGAGAGCCAACAAGGTTAGAGCTTCGTAAGCTAGAGCGGGGAAGCTCCGCCCAAGAACAACAAATCTGACGATCAGCACTATGAATTCTACGACTGGTTGTTCCTTATTTACATACTTATAAACGCCTTCGTCGGATCTCATTTACCGCTCCATCTCACAGATTCCCACGCATTTGCGCGATGGCCTCTTCACAAACCAAGAGAATAGTATTTACAGGTGGTTCTGGAGTCGCAGGACGCCATGTAATTGAAAAGCTGCTTACCTTCGGCCACGAGATACTCAACGTGGATGCAACGCCTCTGGACAACCCCAATGTACACACTCTAAAGGCCGATCTCACAGATGGGGCGCAAGCCTTCAACAGTCTGTCTTGCCACTTCAAGATTAGTGAACCCTTTATGGAGCCAGTCAAGACGCCAGATGCAGTCGTACATTTCGCTGGTACGTATCATTTTCCATCTCACCTCTAGACATCCTGCAAATAAGCAGGGAATCAGGAAACATCACTTGACTCCAGCAACAAACTCTCAACAAGACTAACCCGACCCACCTATCAGGCATCCCCCAACCCATGCGCCTCCCCGACAACGAAACTTACCGCATCAACACCCTAAGCTCCTACAATGTCATCGAGGCAGCATGCAAACTCGGCATCAAGAAGATCATCCTCGCATCCAGCATAACCACCTACGGGATCACCTACGCCGAAGGCAACGTCTCCTACCCGCACTTTCCCCTCACAGAAACCAGTCCCACAAGCCCCATGGACGTCTACGCCACCAGTAAACTCTGCATGGAAACCACGGCCGCCTCCTTCGCCCGCCGCTTTCCCAGCATAGACATCTACTGCCTGCGCATCTCCGCAGTTATAGAACCTGAAAACCACGCCAAGAAGTTCTCGGCGTATTTGACTCGGCCTCGGGATTTCAAGGCGCATGCGTGGAGTTATACCGATGCGCGCGATTTGGGGAACATGGTGCAGTGTTGTTTGAAGACGGATGGATTGGGGTTCCAGATTTTTAATGCGGTTAATGATGAGATTACGGTGCCGGAGGAAGAAGGGAGCAGTGAAGAATGGCTGAGGAAGGCTTGTCCTGAGACGGAAGTGTTGGGCGGGTTGAGGGGGAGGGAGAGTCCGGTTTGTAATGCGAAGATGAAGGAGTTGTTGGGGTTTAGGGAGGAGTTTGCGTGGCGGAAGGTTTTGGGTAGAAAAGTATAAGCTTATGCCAGAAGAGAGATTCGACGCCAACGCTATTGGCTAAAGTAGAGCATGGAAGATGACAAGAGGGTTGTGTGTTTAGAGGTGGATCTGTTATGGATTCCAGAGGTATCCCCCGTGACAGTCGATGTTGTTAGCACAATGTGAGTTCTAGCAAAGACATCGAGAAAACGACACCAACGGCAGTGCCAAAATCCATATCGATGGTTTGTCCATGCTGGACTACTGAAGAAAGAGGTGAAACTCTTGTTGAACGTCATGATTAGCGGTCCACTGTGGTGAGGGACGACTGCGCCGGGCAGGACGGAGGAAGTAGGCACAAGGCAAACGTCAACCCATGCAGATCCAGTCTATCTTTACCATGTCAGAAGCGTCCGGCTCAGTCTCAAACTTCTGGTGCCATTGAAGAGCACAGAGCCTTCTCAACCTCGGACTGCTTGCGCGGCGTTCTTACGCATCTGCGATATTACGCAATATCAGGCTGAAGCCGTCGAGTCGGCAACGTGGCATCATAGCTAGGCAGGTAAGACCGTTCCAACCCGACGTCGTCGTAGCGAAGGCACCATACGGTCTGACCTTAGTACCTCGGTCCTGAGACGACCGCGGGAGGTCGTGGTGTCGGCAAGATCGACGTGCGCTGAACTTTGAAACGCCCGCACCCTGGATTAGGCCCTCAGTGAACTTGGTCTGTGCGCATACGCCTTAGGGGCGCAGCAGACATGCGCTTCGCATATCAAAAGGGTCACAAGGCTCAGACGTCGCGACTAGGCTATTGCTGTGTCGCGAAAAAGCAATTCCACAGTATGTTGCGCCCCATACCGGCGGTCGGCCTTGCAAGTGCACTCATCCAAACTATCGACTTCTCCATCAACGCATTACGCAAAGACCATCCCATCTTCCAGCCTAGCTCACCTTCGACAACACCGCTCGTGGAAAATGCAGCCTTCCTACAAGATATCATACACAATCTCTATCGCCTGACCGACCTCATTGACAATTCTGAGCTCAAAGAGCTGTACGACGAAAAATCAGCAAAGAGCGCAAAAGCAGCCAAGAAACTTAGCGAGGCAGCGCTGCAATTGCTGAAGCATGCTGAGCTAGTCAAAGAATTGACAGCTTCATTCATCGACGCGCTAATCGCGGCGCAAGAGAAGGGAAAGTTTGGTGACCCGCGATGGCCCACTGCGCGCGAAGCATTATTGAACGGCGTGTGGAAGAAGGCCAATGTGACAGGTACAAAGAAGAAGTACCGTGCCCTTCGTCGCGATATTGAGACGAGTTTACTGCTCGCTATGCGCCAGTATCTGGATCAATCCATTGAGACTGGTCTCGCTCTGTTCAGCGGCGACGAAGGCGTACACACGAAGCATTGGGAAAAGTGGCAGAACCAAACTCTCGATATGATCCACAGCAATGATTGGAAAAGCAGCAAGAAGAAGGATGTAGAGGAGTTTTCCAAACAGGTTGATGCGCTCATCCAGGCGGAGAAGGAAGCATACTTCCGCGCTACCATCTTCGAGAGGCTGTGGTTCGAGGAGATGGACGAAAGGATGAATAGCATCGATAGTTCCGTCGATTTAGGGTTCGAGTGGGTGATGGGAGACGGCTCGAGACAGGTTGGCGGTTTGCTGGAGTGGTTTACTAATACAAGGGGCGAAGAAATATATTGGCTCACCGGTGCGTCTTCATCTCTTACTATTCCGTCTTTCGATCACTGAATGTCTTCTTACAACGGCTCCAGGTAAACCGGGCTCAGGGAAAACCACTCTGATGAAATATCTCTTCCGCAATCCACTTTTGTTCCCACATCTCGAGGCGTGGTCTGGTCAGAAACCCGGCATCACGTCTGGGTTCTTTCTTTGGAACAATGGGACAGAGCTGCAGAAGAGTTCGATTGGTCTACTGCGAGCCATCATCTACGAAAGCTTACAGGACATGATATTTGGACCCCTGGAAGAAGACGGGGTCATTGTGCAGAACCTGTTCTCCGATCGCTGGAATGCATTCCAATCCTACGCTGGCGGCCTACACGAGTTCACTTTTCCGGAACTGAAAGCAGCGTTTGAGAGCTTGGTCGGCGATGCTAACAAGAAGTTTCTCTTCATGATCGATGGGCTGGATGAGACGGATGACTATCCGAAGGAGTTGATGGACCTCGTGTTCAGCACTTCGCGAAGAGACAACGTCAAGTTCCTGCTTTCAGCCCGGAGCTCACCAGTCTTCTATTCAGCGTTTGAGAATAAGCCTAGGATGGTACTGGAGGAATACACGAGAGATGATATACAAACTTACCTGATCAGAACGTTCGGCGAGGAACCAAAGTTGCATTCGCTAAGAGGGAAGATGGACGGCCAAGAGGAAGAACACATCGTCGGGATGCTCGCTGAAAAGAGCTCAGGAGTGTTCCTGTGGCTGAAACTCGCCACCACATTTCTCTTCGAAAGTCTAGAGCCCGACTCTGATTTTCTCGTCCTGAAAGATCGCGCAGAGGGGCTTCCCTATCTCCTGGACGATCTGCTCGCCCACATGCTCAGCAAAATGGCTCCAGAGGACGTCGAAGCAGTTGGAAAACTGCACGCCCTCCTCTCACATCAAGACATATGCCCGGCCATCCTTCCTTTCTCCTTTGCCTTCACAGCCGAGACGTCAGCAACACTAGCCGCAGATGTACGGCCCTTGACAACAGTCGAGATAAGTAAGAGAGTCGAAGACATGCAGACCCTCACCCAACAGCGGTGTAAAGGAATGTTAACCATCTTCGACACCACACCACCCGATCAACACGCCAGTACCGAGAGCCTGAGGATAAGCTATACCCACCGCGCGATAAGAGACTACTTCTTTGCATATCCCGGTCTACTCGAAACGAGCTTGAACAACGCGTCTGAACAAAGCAACTGGAACGCACCCCAACAATGGGCGAACGCTCATCTCTGGGTCCTCAAAACCCTGTCCTCTTCCATGCCCAAACGCACCAGCAGCAACAGCAACACCAACAGCTCCCGCGCTCCCCCACTCCAAGTCTGGACCCCACTATCCAGTGCCCTAGAAAGCAGCCTCGAAGTGCACACAGCCACAAACAAGTTCCCACTAACCTACATCCACGCCGCCTTGACAACCGGCGTCTTCCTTGCCCTAAGAAGCGAAACCGGCCATGATCTGCCCCAATATCCCTCGTCTACCGCATCAAGCTCCACCTCGACATCGACCTCTACTACCTCCTCTGCCTCAGCATCCACCACTCCAACAACCCTGACGACGCCCCTCGACCTGGCCGTCCTCCTCAACCTAACCGCCTACATCGCACTCAAAGCCAAGGCCACAGACCGCCGAGAAGTCCGACACGCGCTCGATTACAGTCGCGGAATGAGAAAACGGATGGGTGCTGGCGGGGAGCAGATGTGGTTGTTTGGCGAGGGGAGGGAGAGATTGAGGAAGGAGTTTGAGAGGGGGAGACAAGAAGGGGAGGCGCTGTTGGAGTATTATGCCAAGGCAGTGAGGTTTGGAGTCAGTAAGCCGGAGGTTGAGGTGCCGGAGTGGGTGTGAGGAACGCGTGGTTGGGGTGAACCAATGTAGAGTCTTCACGGTTGGCAGGGCTCATGCGTAGTGTTCAACAAAGACGGAAAAGCATTCGTTACAATGATAACAAGTAATTTGATAATAGCAGGAAATTAAGCTCTTCTACTACAGGAATATAGGATGGCGGGTATCTCGGGGTAGAGAGAGTGTCCGTGTATGTAATGTTTCCTCCCTCTCTCTCTGGCTCTCTTCAGCTGCAAGCGTTTTCAACTCGGACAAGACGCAATTCAAGAAAGCACAACGAAAAAAAAACACTAATGTAGCAGAAGCTCGGATGCTCGAAGAGAATATGCTGGGAAGCAGATCAAGGAAACCATGTACAAGGCGTGATGATGACAGATGGACGAAAAGGAACAGACGTTAGTCGAGTATGCAGGTTAGCTCTTAGCACCAGATTGTGTGCTCTCGTGCGATGCCACCGGTTCATCTCCGTTCTCCTGCCTCATCTTGTCCACTTCCCCGTCATCGGCTCTAGCGGGATGGCCATCGCCCCTCCACCCCTCGTGGTTATTACTCGGGCGGTATTCCTTGGCATGGAATTTCAATGCATCCACTCTGGCCTCGGCCTCCCGTTGAACCTGGTGTCTGAGATGCTTGGGCGCCATTTGACCTTCACTCTCTAGACGATCCAGTTCCTCTTCGTCGCTACTACTCATACTGCTGCTTCTGCTGATCTGAGTGTAGACCACAGCTTGGCCCTCCCTCTTCTTGCGCTCGCGCTGTTCGGACTTCATGGCTTCCATCTTCTCGGCGTCGCCTTGGCAGTCGAGGGTGCGGATGTGTAGGCCAGGCAGGTTCTGGGACATGAATTCTTTGAGCTGAGGGAGGAGTTTGGCGTTGGGGCGGTATGTGCCAGAGTCGTTGTCAATGACGAGTTCGTAGTAGGCTGGGTCTTTGTTTGGGCTTTCCTTGGGGGGTCCGCCGTCGATGTCGCCTGGCGGGTGGGATGTGTTGTTCCCGCCTTCATCCGGAGGCTTGCGGTCCTTGTGCTTTAGTCTTCTGATGAAGAACTCACCCGAAAATGCTACGTAAGCTGCTACATCGCTGTGCATGGTATGCTTGCTCAGCATGTCGATGCCGAATTCTTTGCCAGTCTCTGTAAATCGGAAGAGCGCATCGAGGGTCAAGACGTAGGTGAAGATTCTCCCACCCTGATCGTAGTGGACTAGTTCGAGGAACTTTTGCGTGAACTCCTTGCAAGGCGCAGGCAGAACCTTGAACTCTGTGGCGTGATCGAAGTTGTATACGCGCGCATGCTGGTGGTGCAGTGCCTTGGATAAGACGAATCCTCGCACGCCCTTAGCGGTGAACATGCTCTTAACGAAAGGCTTGAACTCGACGTAGCGGTGGTACATGGCTTCGGGAACCGGACCGCGCATCTGCATCTGATTCGACTGGAAGTTGTACTTCTCGGGCTTCTGCTTGCCGTTCCTGCGCGACACCCGGCCATCGTTGTTGGGCTCTTTCTGGCCGAGCAAGCGTCCCAAGAGCGGCGAGTAGTGCCGTATCCAGAATTGCGGTCCAATCGTATACGCGCGCCCCCCGTTTTCATCCTCGGTCCTGCCTAGCACCTGCACGCTCACGTTCAGCGTGCCGTTCATGTGATGCGCCTTGCCGAAACACACAGCCATGGCACGCAGCGCATAGGCCCGCTTGCTCACCATGCGCTTCTTGATCGGGTATGTCTGGTCGTGTATGCCTCCCCAGTTCTCGTTGATGGAGGGGACGGTAACGTGTACGTTGCCGAGGCGGTCGTCGTGGTCTGCCGGGTCTTCGTCGTATATGCGGCACTTGAGGTTGAAGCCGGACGAGGGCACATTGGCGACTACCCACTCGCAGTCCCACACGGGATCGGTGCTCTGGCGGATTGTCGGGGTCCGCAGCGTCAACGGCGGGTCTTCTTTGTGTCGCGTGGGCAGGCCGGTGTACAGTTGCGCCATGATGAAGGGATCGGCGCTGAGCGTGTTGATGTCGGCGAGCGGGAGGTTGTTGGCGCGGTGGAGGGTGAACTTGACGGTATAGCCGGGCGGCGCGCGCGGTATGGGCGTGTCGTCGAAGCCTCCTTCCGGGCCCTTCTTCTTGCTGCCGGACGTATCCGTCTTCTGCGGCTTTGGGGGCTCGCTCTCAGCGCCGTCCATCCCGCCCTCCTTCTCCGGCACGACCGGCGCATGCCCGTTCTGCGCGGCTTCAGGCCTCGGTTCCTTCTCCTCTGCCATGGCCGCGATGCGCGACGGTGGCTCTGTCTGTAAGACGTCGGGTCGTGCGGGCTCTGCCGGCTGTTGTCGCGTCTCGGCGCAACGGAACTGTGGCGCGCGGCAGAGGCCAGCTAGCAGTGGATGTCAAATGTATATCGTCGCAGGAGCAGCGCAGTCTGCAGGCGCATGGCGTGGGCGGGCGTCAGCAGAATATGCAAGGCTGGGAAAAGAAGCGCCGAACGCGCAATCGAAGGCGGGCGCAGCGCAGGATGAGTGTTGATCGCCAGTGGGAGGCTTGACCCTGCAAAAAACAAGCCTTGCTAAGCATCAGCCTAAAGCCTGACGACGTTGAACACCAACCGCCCGCGCGACCAATCCAGCACCCACTCTCCAGCCGCCCTTTGCGTTGATTCGCCCCTGTCAGCTGCCGGCTCCACACACTTTCTTCTCGGCCGTCCTGGATGGGAAAGGGACTTGCATGTGACGTCCCAAAAGAGTCAAACCACGACAAACGGGCTGACGTCACGGCGGGTGGGACCGGCTCGACAAGCCCTCGAGGTGTGGCTGGTGGCTGTGAAACGACCGGGCCAAGAGTTTAATGCAATTGTGTTGATCTATTCAACTACAGGTTTCTAAGAGTGAAGAGTCGTCATGCCTTTGCCAGCACATCAGGCCAAAAAGCAAAGTGCCGTGTCTATCACTTCTCCCATTCATCACTCGTCTATTACAATGTATATGCCAAAAGACAAACGCCGCGCTCGCTGCAAGATGCTGGTGCTAACATGCCGCTGGAAAAGGGTATCATACAAAACATGCATCAAGACGCCCAAGAAGACATCGCATCGAGTCGAAATAAAGTCCCCGGTCTTGGGACTCGTTCAAGCAGCAGCCATGGTGATCTGCTTGCCCTTCATCGACTTCCACTCTACGAACACCGCGCCGACAATCGACATGGCACCGCAAGCAACCGACACGTAGAATGTCTGGGTAAGAGTCAGATTGTAGGCCGTTAGTACGCCGCCGAGGTACTCGGGGTCGATGGCGTTCTTTAGCTCGGTTGCGCCAGTACGGAGGACGATGCTCGCATCGAGATCGGGCACGATGCTGGCGAGGTTCTTGATGAGCTGGTTGGTGAAGACGTTCTGGCCGACCGAGATGAAGAGAGCACCGCCGAGCGTCTGGGTGAACATCATGATCGCGGTACCAATGGGGATGTCGTCGGCCGGCAAGACTGTTTGAACAGCTACAAGGGTCTGCTGCATACCGAAACCGACACCAGCACCGAAGATGAACTGGTAGCCGATCCACTGCGGCGAGCCGCTGTTGACTTCCAGCGTTGACAAAAGTCCGGCACCAATTGCCATCAGGATGGACGACGTGAGCATGAATGGAGTGTAGTAGCCCAGAGCTGTGACGGCACCACCGGCAAGCATCGAGATGATGACAAGTCCCAGAATGGCGGGGAGGTTCATGATACCGGATTTGGTTGCAGACGCGCCCTTGATCGCCTGGAACCAGATGGGAAGGTAGTAAACGATGAGGAAGAAGGACGCGCCCAACATGGCACCAAACCACGCGCTGCCCCAGACATTGCGGTTGAGGAACACACGAGGAGGGACGGTAGCATCCTCCTGCTTCCACCACTGAATAGTGATGAATCCACAGATCAGGACAAAGAAGATGACGAAGAGCGCGATGATACGTCCGCTGTTCCACTCGTACTTGCTACCACCCCACTGAAGCGCAAGCAACAAGCAGATGATAGCCGGCAAGAAACACGCGGTCCCGGGAAGATCGAACTTCTGAAGCTGCTGTTGCCATGTAGCTGTGATCTTCTTGCCACGACGCTTGACGTTGAGAAAGGGGATGATGAAGGCAGCGGTAACGGCACCAAAGGGAAGGTTGATGTAGAAGCACCATCGCCAAGTCAAATGGTCTGTGAAGGCTCCGCCCATGCTAAAGCAAATATTAGTCCATGTCGATCTTAGATCCAAACGTCTTCTCCACAACTTACAGTGGGCCAGCAACAGACGCAATACCATACATGCCTCCAATGAGTCCCATGTAAGTAGGGCGACTGCGCAGCGGTACGGTGACCGAGATGATCAAGATGGCTCCGGAGAAGATACCAGCTGCTCCGACACCAGCGACAGCGCGTCCGATGATGAGGGCAGTCGAGTTTGGCGCGACACCGCAGATAAGCGAGCCGAGTTCGAAGATGAAGAGCGCGATGAGGTATACCCATTTGATGGAGTAGTAGGTGTAGAACTTTCCGTAGATGAGTTGCGTCGCGCATGTAGTCAGTAGATACGACGATCCATACCAGCCTACATCGTTGAGCGCTTTGAACTGATCTGTAATGCGAGGAATAGCTGTTGCGATGATTGTGTTATCCTAAACAGAGGCGTTAGCGCGTACTCACGTGCAGATCTCATGGGTTGGTTTGACAGGTGTAGCCGCTGTCGATCAATGGCGTACCAAAGCCGTGGAACCGGGGATTACAGAAGTAAGCAACTTACCAACGCCATGCAGAAGACACTTAGACAAAGTGCCACGGTAATCGCAGTGAGCCTCCATTTTGTGGGGTACTCAAAGTTGTCGTCGTCGTCTGATGTTGGTTCGGCTGTTGAGTTGGGTCGCGAAGTCTTCTCTTCAACGATGGGGTGGGCAGCATCCACAGCTACACCAGCAGCAGGAGCAACGGTTTCGACAGCACCCTTCTTCTCGTCGATAACGGTAGCTTGGATGCTGGGCGCAGCGGTTTTCTCAGAATCCGTCATGCTGGACGGGCGGAGCTGGTTTGCGCTCATGGGCAAGGCACAGAGTGAGCGTGTCGTGTATATGCGATGGTAGAAGAGAGTGGTCGTAATGCAAGTCCGGGAGTCGCCAAGGAAGCAAACAACAATCGCCTAACTCGTCGATGTGCGAGGAGTAAGTAAACACAAGCAGCGGAAGACTCGTTGGTAGATAGGCAGGCAAGAACCACCACGGGGGCGGAAAGCACAGCCTCTATATACTACCTGACTCTGCAGGCCCCAGAAAGGAGGTAAGTAACGAGAGCGGAGTTAGGGCTGAAGGAATCAAGGGAACCGACATTTTCCTTGCCAAATGGAAGGCAGACGATCTTTCGTCCCCCGTTCCGTGCTGCGAAGGCGCTAGAATTAGCTGCCGGACAAAGCTTGGTACCAGTGGGTCTCGGGGGGTCCATTCTCCCTCGCATACATCGTATCTGGCATCTGTGCACCGAGATGACTCTCTGCTTCCATCGCAGCATGCCACCACATTTCGTCCGCGTCAAACACCCTCACGGAGTCATCCGCCTTCTCACTGGCCGCCTGAACCCCCAACATCGCGCCCCCAGACGCCCATTCCTTCACACCGGTGGCTCGATGACTTTGCAATTTGCACCTGTCACTGCATCGCAGGGGCCGTCGGGAACCGAAGACCTGGATTCGAGTCTAGAAACATGGTCACGAAGCTTCGCGCCGTTGCAGCGATCTTGCGGCTTAGCTAGTGTCCGTTTGCATCAAGCTTTTATTTGGATGCCGGAGTCCGCGCGCGCCGACTTATTTTCGATGCAGTTCATGCGATGATGTTCTGACATGAACGAGCATGTTTCTCACATGTGTTGCGATTATGGCGCAGTGCATCATTCCCTTTGTGCGCACTCACGCAGCTCATCTCAGCCCCATCCCACATCGACTGCAAGCGCGCTCTACCTAGGTATCTGCACAGCGGTGACCGCTCTCAGCTTTCGTCCGCAACCCTCATTACCACACTTGCAACAGGATGCAGCTGCCTAGAATTCCGTCCACCCCTACCGGTTAAATTTCACCGTGGTGGATCTAGTCCAAAAAGTGCTAACCCGTCCCGTCCACCGCCAAGCTCGTGTGACTCGCATTCGAGAAAAGCTTGGCGACAGATCGGGGGTTCGGGGTGGAAGAGTTGGCGCTCTCTTGTCGCTTACGAGAATGCGACGGGAGGAGATGACGCATCCTCACTGCGGGTTGTAGATTTGTGTCATGGTGGCTGGCTTGGTTGGATGGTATGATGATGTAGGGTATTGTTACTACGTTGTTTGTTTTTGCACACAGAGCGCACGTAGATTTCGCGAGTGTATCCTCTTGAGGGTTCCTATCAGCCACGTACAGTGTTGGCTTACCATTGCCCACACAGTCATAGTATCTTACTATCAGCCTTCATGTTCAGTCGTGTGTCACCATACACCACATCTGCATGCACTTTGTACGCGGCTAAGCACTTGATCGTTTGGCAGGCACGTCACACCACACATGTCATGCTGCAGGCGTAACGTTCGAGTCATATGGCATGGGGAAGCAGAGAACGGACCGATTGACGTGTTGAAGTTGCCATGTAATTCTCTAGCCTGGTCTATGTTGGATGCCTGATGGTGTTCTAAGCTTACTCCGCGGCGACGGCAGGTAATGTGAATCCGTTCAGGCCCAGCGTTCCTGATTTCGCCCGTGGACGATTCTACTTGACATTTTCCTGGATCCAGTTCCATATTCTCTCGACGTACTCCTTGTCCAGCGGCTCGACATCCCTCAGCGCCTGTACAGACTCGCTCGTCTTTGTCGTTGAGAACTGTGGTCGCGCGGTCTTCTCTGTCAGTTCGCGGCCGTACGATTCCTTCCAAAGCCCCAACAGCTTCAGCGCAGAATGATCCGAGTCACCAGCCTGTTCTAGGCGCTCTACCCATTGTTTGGGCGAAACTATCTCAAACTGATCTTCCTTCTGAAGCCACTGCAACATTTGAGTCCAGCTTGGTTCGTGGTGCGGGTTTAATACATGGAACACTGGCATCTCCCCATTTTCCTTGGGGGGACCGGCAGCTTCAAGGAACGCTTTTGCCGCAACGTCAACTGGCAGCCAATCTAGAGGCTCACCACCAAGATCAGGCAAACACTTGATGAGTCCCGCAGTACTCAACATCATGGGCCATGCCTCTTTCGTGTTCCATACCCCTGATGTGGAATCCCCAGCGAGTTGTCCAACACGGACTACTGCTATGCATCCGCGAAGATTCGTCCGATTATGCGCTTCAAGGCAGATGTGCTCTGCGATCCACTTCGAACGCGAATAACCCAATGGAGATGCTGATGAGGGCTCAGATGACACCAACTCGGGTAGCTGACCAGACGCGTCGAGGGTGCCGTTCATGATGGCTGCAGTAGAAGAGCAGTACGTGAAACGCGGAGGTTGCGATCGCTGTGACTTGAGGGCAAGATCGAGCAGGTTTCGCACACCAGCGATGTTGTCTTTCTCAAAACTGCGCAACTTCAGGCGGAAGTTGACAGTCCAGGCGACGTGGATGATCGAAGTCGCGTTCTCCCCGAGGTACTCGTATACATCGTCACCTAGTCCCAGACGTTCTTCGCTTAGCTGAGACGGGATAACTTTAATTTTGCCATCCGCGGCTCCTGGAGTCAACAAGCTAACCAGTCCACGCTGCTTCAATGCTTTGCTGACACGTTCCCTTGCTGCATACTCATCTGCCCCTCTGACAAGACAGTAAACTGCCTTAACATCCGATTTTTTCTGCAATAAGTCTAGAATGTGTGCTCCCAACGCGCCGGTCGCTCCCGTTAGTACCACGACTTCGTCAACTCCCCTCTTCGCAACGGAGCCATTGGTAACGGTACGCAGTGGCGAAGCCGTGAACGAGCCATACTGCTTCACCAGGTCTAACATCAACTTCTCTTCGTCTTCACCACCAGAGTCGCTCTGTCCATGTCTCTTTCGTAAGACATAGTGTGTCAATCGTCGCACGGTACCGCAGTCCTCAACGACGCTCATCGGGAGCTGACCTTCAAGATTGGGAATCAAGCGTCTCAAACGTGTCCTCAACTGCATGCACGCGATTGAGTCGACACCGTAAGAGAAGAGATCTATGTCGTTGTTTAGTTCCGCCGTCTGACCCGTCATACTTTGAATGAGGCCGATTAGATGCTGGGGTAGATCGTCGTCGCTTACTTCAAGTGACGAGTCGGAATCTTGTGAGCCATACGCGCTGTTAATAGCGTCTTCAAACCGGGATTCTGCCGCTCTCCGGATGATGGTTCCTTTACTGCTCTTCTCGAGTGGCTGATCTTGGTGAGGTAGCGGAACGAGCATGTCAAACGATATCCTTGCATGGTCCTGGCTTTCGCTGTTCAGCTTCTCGACTTGTATCCTGATGGCGCCTAGGAGCTCTTGGTCTGACATGTTACTTGACTGTTTCGATCGCAGGAGAAGAGCACCTGGAAAGGGTCTGTTATTGCCAAATATCAGCACATCGTCGAGATAAGGAGAAGTCGCGATAGCGTCTTCCAGGGGCGCCGGATCGAATTTCTTTCCGGTTATCAGTGTGAGTTGCGAATCTGCTCGCGAATGGTACAACCATGCGTCCTTAATGGTCGGATGTGCTGCAAACAAGTCGGCAGTTGCAAAAGATCCGTCCGGTCGGTTTTGTTTGGCCTGTTCCAAGTCAGCCGGTCGTCTTGTCGTATAAGATCCTGCAAGGTACCATATGTGGCCATCCGGGCTTGATAATAAGCTCGGCTAGGTCCCCTTCGCGCTTCTCGAACTCTACCAATTTCGGTGGGTTGTAGTTCCGCAGATATTGCCAATCGTCGTCGGCGGCAAAATCGCGATATGAAGACAGAATGAAGCCACACTCTGCACTCCCAAATCGGGAGATGAGATTAACACGGCTCTTTACTAATCGGTCGCCCACTTCTGCTGGCAATGCAGCGCCTCCAACGCCCACAATATCCATGTCTTGGAGCAGCTGCAGACCCTTCTCGTCGGCCTCCATCATTTGTAGTACATAGGGTACGGATGAGAAGTATTTGACTTTGGGTAAACCTTCCGTCGCCGCGTACGTCTTGGCCACATCCAGGCATTCGCAGATATTGCGTGCTGTGATTGGTACATCTTTGCCCGGGAAGAGCCAGATCATAGCATTGCTCGTCCAGCACCGGAAGAGATCCGCGATGCCGCCATGATAAAGGGGCGTTGTAGTGAAGGATGCTAGGGCAGGAATCTTGGGGAGATGCGGAAGCACGCCAATAGCCGCACGATGAGATTGCGGGATCGGTTTTGGCAGGCCTGACGAGGTTCCAGACGTGTGGTGTAAGTACGCAATGGATCCTTCATCTACGTGAAGAGGTTCGACGCTACTCTCTGGTGGGGTCTGGATCACATCGAGAACGTCTTCTGCACCGCTCAGTGGTAACAGCGTCACTTGTAGCCCCAGCGTACCTTGTTCCTTTGCCAGCGTCTCGGTCTGCTGGGCCCGTTCAGCATGGGCAACATCGTAGAAGAAGTCAGTAACCTCGCACGCTGTGCAGAGATGCAGGATGGCTGCTGGCTGGCATTGTGGTGCTATCAGAAGGACGGAGTACCCTAGTCTGATCAGACCCAGCCAAGTGAAGAGGAATTCCGGAGAGCTGTGGCACAACAAGGCTACAGTCGCTAGCTTGCGAGATGTGCCAAGGCAAGTTGTGAGGCGCGAGGCGAAGACGTTGGTGCCCTGGTCAACGTCTGCAAACGAGAGGACGCGGTAGTCCCATTCTCGCTGGTTGGGTCGTGGTATAGGAAAGCCAACAGCTGGGAGTAATGGATGATGCTGGGATTGCTGACTGAGGAACTCGCTAATGTTTCGGTAGGACTTCGGATTGGTGTTCAGGGCTGCCGCTTGGCCGAGCGTGCAGACGAAGTAGTTGTTCTGCATTTTGGGGCGCATAACGAAATGCCCAGGTAAACAGGACTATCTGGTCCAATAGCCTGTGCGACTGGATTTTGAATGCGTCAGCTTCAAGTGGCGTGTGCAATGTTTGCGGCCACAGTGACAGCGACAATGCAAGCGCCATTAGTCGTGACATCATCTTGGCTGCAAAGGCAGTAGCGACCCTGCAGCTGCTCCTTGGGCAAGCTACTGCATGTACAACACACATGCGACTATATCTGATGGAAAGATGAGGCTGCACACAAACCCTCACGATGGCAGCAGGTGTTTGATTTCCTGTAAGCTCTGGGACGATAGGTCAGCTGTTGCGCGCACGAACCATGCGTTCAACCAGGTCATGCCCAACCGAATGCAGCCTTCCAAAGCGAGCCGCCACTCGATCGCATCGGATGCAGTGAGTACGGTCCCGCGAGGGGGTCATGATGGCAGACGGCGTCACGAGACGGCTAAAAGAGGCTCGAGAATGTTCTGCGTGCGACAACGGCTGGAGAGCGTCGCACACCCGCGTAATCGGCTTACGACAGGTGTTACCGTGTACTGGCAACGCCACAGTGACTATCGTGTTTCTGGGGTAGCGAATGCGGGCAACGTCGACGCCTCAATGCTCGGCCCAGTGACTAGTGTCTATCGACATGTCACGGATGTTGAGTTGTTGCAATACTGTACGGCGAGTGTTCACTGCTGGCGACGTCCAGACGGCGTACCGTGCCTCATATGTAGAATGCGGCACCATGTATGGCATGTCTGACAAGCTTGGAGCATTGGACGCATCCAGCGCCTCTCCGCCCTCCGCCCAACGGGCTTATATCCGACGCGGCGCAACCAAGACACTGTTTTGGGACAGAGGTGGGGAAAAGGTGCAGCTAGCAGCGCGGCGGTGTGTGGCAATGCGAATAGCTTCACGAGGAACATGGTGCGTCTTTTAAGGCAGATTTGGCAAGGGCCGTGATTGGTGGTGCCGACTGCCCACATGCATTGGGCCGGTGGATACGTCGTTCGTCTGTGCGGCCCGAGGAAGTGAGCATATGCGGGCCACCCAGCAAGGCAATACGCTAGGTAGTCGCAGCCGGAAGTCAGGATCCGGCATTCTCGAGCGACGGCAGCCGTGTTTGCTGTGGCTATGCCGCATGTTTCTGCTGCTCGAGAGCCGCCGGGCCTGCTGCGACATGCGATGGCATCTGAAACTGTGCGACGTCGAGGGTGCGGTGAGGATGGTGCAAGGCGGCCGTTGTTTTTGGGCGACTGCTGGTGAGGAGTGGAGCTCGGCCCGCCAGACGATGCTTGACCGTCTCTGAGCAGCCCCGTGCGCGTCAGGCGATGGGGTTTGCACAGCGAAGGCGATGCACAGGCGCGTTGACCAGCGACCATGTTCCTTTGTCGTGAGCCAAGCAGGTCAACACATCGGCGCGGGGCGGTATGTCGCGCAGCCAACCACGGCGGGCATGGCTGGGGGCTCTATCCGAGGCGTGACGGGTTTGGCGTCAGTCGTCGCCTGAAACACACACGGCGACGCTGACGATGGCCGCTCGCGAGGCTGCTGCTGCGTGCCCGGCGCGCGCAACAGCGTCCGGATGTTCGGCCTTGCCCCAACGGCGCTGCAAATGAGCAATTTGCTAGCGGGCGGCTTTCGCATCAGTCGCCCAGGTAGCTTTTGATCGCGTCTGAGCGTATCTCGAGGTGCAATTGCCCTAGCTGCTAGAGGCAAGCACGGCCGGCTAGCGCTGTTTGCCCAGCCCGTGCGCGGCAGCATATATTCCTGCCCTCCCCAGCAACACCCGCCTCTTCTATCCGTTCACCCAAACCAGCATTAAATCACGCTGTAAGTCCCACCTGTGCTGCGCCCGAAGCCCCCCTCCATATAGTGCGCCCATTGCCCCCTTCACTGCTCCTCCCAAGCCACAACCCGCGCCCGCTCCACCGCTGCCGATCTCCCGCTGACTCTGTACCGCACAGGCATTGATATTCTCTGCCCCATCCACAACAATGCTCTACTCTTCCATCATCGTCGCCGCCTCGGCTTTCGCCGGTCTCGCCTCTGCGCAAAACTCCACTGGCAGCTACAACACCCCCATCCCATGCTGCAGCGTCGACGCCGGCTCGGTGCCCCAGGACGACAAGCAGGCGTGGTGCAACGCCAACCAGAACACTTGCGTCGACGCCTGCGGTGGCCAGGCCTCAGTCGCCAGCCAGGGCAACAACTGCGATTCTGTTGGTATACCCACGGCCACGTGCAATCCTTCCGCTAACACATGCATAGCAAACGCTTGAGTTCGACTGCAAGTGCAGGAATGACACTGATATCAGCTCTGCGCTCGGGAACTACGAGCAGTCCGTCGACGGCCAGATGTGCCGTTACTGGTACGACCAGTGTGTCACCGCCAGCGGCTCCGACGCTGCTGCCCGGTTCGAGTGCGAGCAGGCCCGTGACGCCGAGTGTGGTACCTTGAAGTTCGACGCCGCCGCCACATCTTCGGGCGCCTCTTCCTCCGGCAGCCCCTCCGCCACCAACAGCGGCTCTTCTCCAGACAACACCGGCGATGCCGCCGCCAGCGGAGCCTCCTCTACCCCCACCGAGGGTGCTGCCGTCCGCAACGCCATGTACGGCGCACCTGTCCTTGCCGGTGGTCTTTTCGCCCTCTTCGGCTTTGCCTTGTAAGCTGGCAATACTCTAGATGGATTGCGGGCCGGTCCCAGTTGGACGGTAATGAGGATGGATTCGCGTCACGGATACTAGCATGGCGATACCACACATCGGGAGTTACGGCATAGCGTACCCAGCGCTTCGACGTTGGCGTCACATTGCTTGCACTTCTATCTATTTGTTCACAGCGGCTGAGGAGAGACGACGGGAGTTTAGGATACTTAATGCGATGTTATGAAAGGACACACGACTTGTAATACCCAATACAACCAATACTGCCATTGCGCTGTCTAGTTCTGTTCCAGTGATGCTTTCCCACGTGCACGCATCGCATCCACCAACATTTGCTGATGCGAAGGCTTGATGATTGTGTACATGTGGACGCGTCGCGTCTTCCCCGCATCTTCAACTGCCATGGTTTGCGCAAGGACGTGTAGTCTACCATGGTTGTCAGCTGTAGCGCTAGACCGTCGCCCTATTGGTCAATGCGTGGATCAGCCGGCTCGAAGCTCAAGAACGATAAGCGTTATGCAGTTGAACCCATGCCCACATGACGCACATCTCCGAAATCGTTCCTAGACCCAACATCAAGTAGTCTCTATCGTCGGAGCCGCTCTCTGCTCAGTACATCACGACGCCTCACCGCCAACAGCCCGCCTGTTGACTAAAGCCCAGCCTTCGGCATCGCCGTATCACAAGCTCACAGTCGGCTCTGGAGCCGAGGCCAGGCGCATACCAAGACAGCAGGTGAAAGCCGCACCCCGAGCAGACGACATTTCCCTACTGACTGCATCTAGACATCATAAATACACAATCGTGGCTGTCTCGAGACTCCTCTTGTTCGCGGCCCACTCTCCTACATACTACGTCACTCCCCATCATCACCTACGCCAAAATCTGCGCAAGCGAGTTGCCCAACCGATCCACGCTCCATACACTACGAATCTTCAGAGAAGACGGTATACCTCAACAAAAATGGCGACTCTCAGTGCTGGACGTAAGCACAAGGTGACGATAGTTGGCTCCGGCAACTGGTACGTGGTTGCATCAGCTCCGGTGCGAGGGGAGATGGCTCCCACACGCAAAACATGGACAGCCGCTGAGATCAAGAGCTAACGGCTACAGGGGTACCACCATGGCCAAGCTGGTCGCCGAGAACGTCAAGGAGCATCCGTCGCTATTCGAAGAGACCGTGCAGATGTGGGTGTTCGAGGAGGACTACACCTTCTCAAAAGACTCGCCTCACTACAGCGGCTCCGACAAGCCCGAGAAGCTCTCGCAAATCATCAACAAAGTCCACGAGAACGTCAAATACCTCCCCAACATCAAGCTTCCTTCCAACGTCGTCGCCAACCCCGATCTCCCCGACTCTTGCAAGGACTCGACCATGCTCATCTTCGTCCTCCCACATCAGTTCATTGCACGTTCGAGCCAGCAGCTGGTCGGCAAGATTCTGCCATATGCGCGAGCGATCTGCTGTACAAAGGGTGTTGATGTCAGCGAGAAAGGCATTCGACTCATGTCCGAGACCATTGGCATGACGCTCAACATCTATTGCGGTGCCTTATCGGGAGCCAACATCGCTTCCGAGATTGCCCAAGAGAAGTACTCCGAGACGACAGTAGCGTACGACCCGCCACCGATGGACTCGCGCAACCCTACCCCCAGCGGCTCGCCGAGTGCCTCGCAGACTGATCTTACTGCTCATGTTGATCTCATCGACCCCAGTAAAAAGAAACCCAGTAAGCGTTCGGCGCATCTGACTGCTCTTCCCAATGAGTACCCCCCTCTATCACACGAGAATGTTCGAAAGCTCTTCCATCGCCCTTACTTCCACGTACACATCGTTAACGATGTCGCTGGTGTCTCACTGGGTGGAGCGCTGAAGAACATCATTGCGCTGGCTGCAGGCTTCGTGGATGGTCTGGGCTGGGGAGACAACGCAAAAGCAGCGGTCATGCGTGTCGGTATCTTGGAGATGGTCAAGTTTGGCAAGGCTTTCTTCGGAGAGAGTGCTCGTACAAGCACCTTCACTGAAGAGAGTTGTGGTGTTGCCGATGTTGTGACCTCGTGCATGGGCGGTCGCAACTTCCGCTGCGCAAAGATGGCCATCGCCCGCGGCAAGACCATTTATGAGATCGAGCAGTCTGAGCTCAACGGTCAAAAGCTCCAGGGCACCAGTACTGCCTATGAGGTCAACGAGTTCTTGAAGGCCGAGGGTATGGAGGACGAGTTCCCACTCTTCACCGCTGTCTACAATATCTTGGAGGGTAACAACAAGCCCGAGGATATTCCTCAGCTCATTGAGAAGAAGCCATGACTAGAGGAACCCAGGCTTTAGACGTCCGATACATAGCGGTGGGCTCTTGATTCGATAGACTACATCCAGACTTGAAAGCGAATACCCCTTTAGGTAGAATAGACTCCCCTTGAAATCTCGTCGGATCGTGCATCCCGACGCCAATATACCCACGTATCGTGTGCAATCGCTGCATGGCCATGCAAATGAGCTTGTTGCTTTATTTCCCAGCACACCTGCGTTTATAAGCAAACCATCGTGCAACACCCGCAGCACCCAAACAGGCAGATTCTGACAGTGGGGACGAGCGTCTGTGTACAGGAATGATCGTATCTGGATATTCGCATACTTCCAAACATATAGAAACTTTATGAGCACTGCATATAGGCGATACGACATATGCACCCGGCCGCGCTGTTAATGCAACCGACTGACGCATGTACATCCGAACAGCATCGGACTTTAGAATTGCCTTGGCAGGATCGACGTTTAGTTTGGCGCTTGAGTCCGCGGAGCAGCATCCATGCCAACTACATCATGCCGAACATGGATCACTACCAGCTACCGATCACTGACTTTGTGGAAGACCGCCTGACTGCAGCCTACACACGCGTCAGGAATGCGAGATGGTCCACCTTACACGAGTGAGCGGTGACTCGTGTTGTGGTAACGATATGCAGGGACACCCACTGAGTGGGTAAAGCGAATGAGATCGTGTGCGGAAGGATTGATTGGTAATGCGAAAAAAAGTTAGATCTTCACCCGTTTCAACCGCATCTAGGTTTGCTCATTGTGGGTGCGCTTCGCATCTTTAGCCCTGTCTAGCTTCTCGGCAAGGCACGTTAATCGTTAATCAAATCTCAAAGATGACGACATGGCCTTGCTTTAACTCCGATGCCTCCTGCCTGAGGGTTTGTCAACTTCCCGATTTTTTGGCCTGGTGTCCCCGTTATCTGTAGGACCCCATTGTTTCCCGTCTCTTCAACGGCGGAAGTTTAATATCCGCCGATTGAGCAATTTGTCCGCAAGTAAACCTCGCGACTGCTTCTTCTGCCGAGTCTCTTCACAGCACCTGCACATTCTGTTTTCCCTCTAGTATAGCTGTTTGATACCCAATACATTCCTCATCCACCATGTGGGGTTCCGCCATTCCACCAGCAGAACGAGACAATCGACGCAATCCATGGCATGAGGACGACTACCTTCGCGATGGGAGAGAAGAAGTAGTGACACCGGACCACCAGAGCGAGGAGGAGAGTCCAGATCGCGACCGCCTACGACGCGCGGGCACCTGGGGGGAGAAAGACGCAGGAAGACTTGATACACGGGCAGCAGCAGAGGACCTCGAGGTCCTACGAGGAGAGCTTGCGTCTCTTTCAAAGTCGCGTTCCCGCGGCGCGCAATCGCAACGATCGAACCCGCTTTCTAGGACCACAAGTCGACTCAGCAAACGCCAAAGCCAGGGCCAGGGTCATCGTCGAGGATCCATTACACGCGCAGAAGAGGGCACCGGCGATGCAGAAGATGACGAACCGGGAGACATTGTTGCTGCGGAAAAGGAAGACGACTTCGAGCTCGATGAGTTCATGCGGGAGGGACACTTCGAGAAGCGCAAGGACGGACAATCGGCCAAGAAAGTCGGCGTCATCTACAAGAATCTCACCGTTAAGGGTGTAGGGTCGACTGCTTCCTTCGCGAGGACGCTACCCGACGCGATTCTGGGCACCTTTGGGCCTGATCTTTACCGTATCGTCTCCGGTTTTATCCCGGCGCTGAAGTTAGGGAGACATAAGCAGATGCGGACGCTTATCAACGACTTTTCGGGTGTGGTCAAGGACGGCGAAATGATGCTCGTCCTGGGACGGTGAGCAATACCTCCGTATGAAATGTATGCGTGACAACTACTGACATAGCTTACTAGGCCCGGATCCGGATGTTCCACCTTCCTGAAGGCTATATCGAACAATCGCGAGTCGTACGCTGCCGTGGAGGGAGATGTATCCTACGGAGGTATTCCAGCCGGCAAGCAGAAGAAGCAATTCCGAGGAGAAGTCAACTACAACCCCGAGGACGACTCGCATATGGCCGATCTCAACGTCTGGCAAACACTCAAGTTTGCCCTCACCAACAAGACGAAGAAGAACGAGAAGCACGAGGTCAGTCTCCCGCGCGAAAAGTCCACGCCAAAAACCTACTAACATGATGAACTACAGATCCCCATCATCCTTGAGGCACTCCTAAAGGTCTTCGGTATATCCCACACCAAATACACCAAAGTAGGGGATGAATACGTCCGTGGCGTTAGTGGAGGCGAACGCAAGCGCGTCTCCATCGCCGAGACTCTCGCCACGAAGAGCACGGTCAACTGCTGGGACAACAGCACCCGCGGCCTTGACGCCAGTACCGCGCTCGACTACGCCAAATCACTTCGTATCATGACTGATATCAGCAACCGGACGACGCTAGTGACGCTTTACCAAGCTGGTGAACAGATCTACGAGGTCATGGACAAGGTCATGGTTATTGATGCTGGACGCTGCATCTACCAGGGGCCGGCGGGCGAGGCGAAGCAGTACTTTCAGGACCTGGGGTTCAAGTGCCCGGAACGCCAGACGACGGCTGACTTTTTGACGGCGGTTACTGATCCTACTGAACGTCAGTTTCGTGAAGGTTTTGAAGACAAAGCACCGAAGACGTCGGAGGAGCTTGAGAAAGCTTTCAGGGAGAGTGAGGCTTACAAGAAGGTTTTGAGAGAGATCTCTGAATACGAAACTGAGCTAGAGAACAGCGGCTATGTAGACGCCAAGGAGTTTGAGGGTGCCGTACGGGAAAGTAAGAGTAAGACGGTCCGCAAGAAGAGTCCATACACCGTCTCTTTCATCCGCCAAGTATTGGCTTGCACTCAACGCGAGTTCTGGCTCACATGGGGTGACCAGACTACGCTGTATACCAAGTTCTGTAAGTTGCGCCAACGCGATGAGGGAGCCTGGAGGTATTTGTCACCTTTTCAGATTTCAAACGTCTTTTGAAACTGGTGCGAGGACCTACTTGCTTACTCGTCGCTCTTACCATCTCGCGATAATCTACTAACGTCTTGGTCAAGTCATCATCATCTCCAACGGTCTCATCGTCGGTTCCCTATTCTACGGTCAAGCTCTCGACACCTCTGGTGCTTTCTCACGAGGCGGCTCTGGTTTCTTCTCCATTCTCTTCCTCGGGTGGCTCCAGCTTTCGGAGCTGATGAAGGCTGTCTCTGGTCGCAATGTTGTGAAGAGACATGAGGACTACGCCTTCTACCGCCCTAGTGCTGTGGCCATTGCGCGTGTGGTGCAAGATTTCCCGCTGCTACTGGCACAGGTCATTCCGTTCTGTAAGTCATGTCTTCCCGAAGCCCATATGGGATGCATGCGCCTGAAGAAGTTTGCTAACAATTTCAGCCATCATCATGTACTTCATGACCGGTCTGGACGTGGACGTGTCCAAGTTCTTCATCTACTTCCTGTTCATCTACATCACGACCTTTTGTGTTACAAGTCTTTACCGAATGTTCGCTGCTCTCTCGCCTACCATCGATGACGCCGTTCGGTTTGCCGGTATCGCGCTCAACCTCCTGATTATCTACACGGGTTACGTCATCCCGAAGCCACAGCTTCTGACGGACTATATCTGGTTCGGATGGATATACTGGATCAACCCGGTTGCGTACTCTTTCGAATCGGTGCTTGCAAACGAATTTTCCGATCGTATCATGGAGTGCGCTCCCAGCCAACTGGTACCACAAGGACCAGGTGTCGATCCCGCCTATCAGGGTTGTAGTCTGACTGGTGCACCGCCGAATTCGAGGACCGTGCCCGGCTCAGACTACCTCCAGGTGTCCTTCAATTACTCGAGGTCGAACCTCTGGCGCAACTTCGGTGTCGTGATAGCCTTCACGGTGCTATATCTTTTGGTAACGGTGATCGCAACCGAAACGGTATCCTTCGCGCAGTCAGGTGGCGGTGCACTGGTCTTCGCCAAGAACAAGCGAGCCAAGCAAGCTGTTAAGGAAGAGGCTCCTGTTGATGAGGAAAAGGTGGTCGCTGGCGAGTCTACCGCGAGCTCAGACACCGCTGCTCATCAAGAGGAGGAGGCGCTGGACTCGATCTCGAGCAGCGAAAGCGTCTTTACCTGGAAGGATGTCGAATACACTGTCCCATATCAGGGAGGTGAGCGCAAGCTTCTAAACAAGGTCAACGGATACGCAAAGCCTGGTGTTATGATCGCCCTTGTCGGTGCCTCTGGTGCCGGTAAGTCCACCTTACTCAACACACTATCGCAACGACAATCTACCGGTGTTGTCTCGGGTGAGTTCCTGGTAGATGGCAAGGACCTCGGCAAGGCTTTCCAACGAGGAACTGGGTTTTGCGAGCAGATGGATCTCCACGACGGTACTGCTACAATCCGCGAAGCTCTCGAGTTCTCCGCCATCCTGCGCCAGGACAAGAAAACACCTAGGAAGGAGAAGCTTGACTACGTCAATAAGATTATCGACCTGCTCGAACTACAGGACATTCAGGATGCGCTTGTTTCCAGCCTTGGAGTTGAGCAAAAGAAGCGCCTCACGATCGGTGTCGAACTCGCTGCGAAGCCCTCGCTGCTACTGTTCCTTGACGAGCCGACGAGTGGTCTCGACAGTAACTCGGCGTACTCCATCGTTCAGTTCCTCAAGAAGCTCGCTCAGGCAGGCCAAGCTATTGTCTGCACCATTCACCAGCCCAGCAGTGTCTTGATTCAGCAATTCGACATGATTCTGGCCCTCAATCCCGGTGGCAACACGTTCTACTTCGGTCCCGTAGGCGAGAACGGAACTGACGTCATCAAGTACTTTGGAGACCGTGGCGTACAGTGTCCGCCTAGTAAAAACGTGGCAGAGTTCATTCTGGAGACTGCAGCGAAACCTGTCAAGCGCAAAGACGGCAGTAAAATCAACTGGAATGAAGAATGGCTCAATTCCGACAATAACAAGCAGATGCTCCAGGAAATCGATCGCATCAAGGCCGACCGCAGCAAGACAGTCTCCAACCAGAACCAAGAAGGAGCAGAAGAGGAATCCGAGTTCGCGGCCAGTGTCTGGGAGCAGACCACCATGCTTACCAAGCGCACCTTCATCCAGTACTGGCGTGATCCGTCGTACCTCTACGGCAAGCTCTTCGTCGCAGTGATTATTGGCATATTCAACGGCTTCACATTCTGGCAACTCGGCAACTCTATCGGCGACCTGCAAAACCGCATGTTCACCGCTTTCCTCATCATCCTCATCCCACCCACCATCGTCAACGCCGTCGTACCCAAATTCTACCAAAACATGGCACTATGGCAAGCTCGCGAACTTCCATCTCGCATTTACGGCTGGGTCGCTTTCACCACTGCGCAGGTGGTGGCTGAGATTCCCATTGCCATTGTGTCGAGTGTGTTGTATTGGATTCTGTGGTACTTCCCTACTGGACTACCCACTGACAGCTCAACGTCGGGATACGTCTTCTTGATGACGATGCTGTTCTTTCTGTTCATTTCCAGCTGGGGTCAGTGGATCTGTGCGTTTGCGCCGAGCTTTACGGTCATCTCGAACGTTCTGCCTTTCTTCTTCGTCATGTTTGGTCTGTTCAATGGTGTTGTACGGCCGTACGACATGATGCCCGTCTTCTGGAAGTATTGGATGTTCTGGATAAACCCTTCAACGTACTGGATTGGCGGTGTTCTCGCTGCTACTTTGAACGGTATACTGGTTGAATGTCAGGAGAGCGAAACCGCCATCTTCGACGCACCACCAGGCCAGACCTGTTCCTCCTATGCCGGCGCTTTTGCTTCAGCTTCTCCAGGATACCTCCTCAATCCCGACGCCACGACTGGTTGCCAATACTGCCCATACTCCGTGGGTAACGACTACCTTGCTACTATCCACATCAAAGCAAGCGACAAATGGCGCAACTTCGGTATCTTCCTTGCCTTTTGCATTAGCAACTGGGCGCTTGTTTACTTCTTCGTTTGGAGCATCAGAATCAAGGGGTGGAGCTTTGGTTTCGGGGCTGTCTTTGGAGGCCTGGGCAAGGGTGTTAGTAAGATCAAGGGCATGCTAAGTGGGAAGAAAAAGACTGAAGAGAAGGCCTAATAAGTACCGTAATTCGTGTGAGAGCGGGGAAGAGAGAGATGTCAGAAGCCTATCTAGAATATAATGTTCACGTTTTGGCAAAGTTACATCTCAAGTCATCTTATGAAGAAGCCTCTTTAATCGCCAATATTGCGTCGGTTTGTGCATGCCATCTCATAGATGTATGTACCGAACAAAGCCGCAAAAACCAGGTCAACATGTCCTATGATACTGATTGCGACGCATGCAACTGCAGGTTTATTAACCAGCACGCTATGATACAGCAGATGGATGCAGTGGGCCAATAGACCCACCTTTACGAATGCCACACCATACTTGCTTTCTGCATCTATGTTTTCGGGAACAGTATCCAGGAACTTGTATCCACTTAACCCAACAGCACCACACTCAACCATCATCCTTGCAATATTGGTGGAGAGTTCAGCAGGATCATTGCCGTTCTCCCGATCGCTGCTGTCAAAGGCTCCGCGGCTTTCAGTCGGAGTGGAAGACGTTTACTTCTAACGACTTAAGCCGCAGGACAGCAATGTTGACAGTGGCAATCAGATTCTCATGTTCATGTTGCTAGAACGCGGTCGCAGACATCAACGGCGCACCCTTTCCTTCGGAGATATCGATCCCGATGAGGAATGTTATTGTCACTTGAGGCTCCAACGGCGCATGGAGATGGCGTGCATTTGGTGCACAGGTTCGGTGCTGCGGGCGGTCCGGCACGGTACGCATGCGGCTAAGAAGCTAGAGGACAGCTAAATCGTCATTAAGGATGCGAAGGATGTGAAGGACGCGAACTTGTTCACATCGCATACACACTAAAAGCGACTATAACGGGTGTCCCGTTCCGACTTGGCAGGGAGTAACTTACTATATATCTTGGCGTTTGGCCTTACACATTCACTCGTCTTTGCACCGAATCAACATCCAGAAGCAACCATGGACGTCCGCTATTACACAAACCAAACGCTTTTAGCCAGCACCTAGGCGACATGTGGCAAATGGTATGGGCATCGTGAAGGGCTATTGAGAACGGAAGCGAACACTACGAAGGATTTCCCAATAGAATCTGCAGGTTAGCGCATCATGGGCATGATCATGGACGGAAATCAGATGAAGGCCATGCTACGAGAATGTGTATTTAAAACCTTCAAGTCTCTCAGATTTCTTCTCGGTATCCTCATCAGCATTGCCTTCACTCAAGGCAAGCACTATCTTCCCATCAGTTCAACAGACCAGATTACACTTTCCAATATGCTTGCCAAACTCGCTACTCTTTTGACCGTCATTGTCGTATCCAGCGTGCAGGCGCAGCTGGTTTACGAATGCGACTCATACACGGAGCCAAATTATGATTCTTGTAAGTAACCGCCTGGCGTTACACGACTCTCAACTAATCGAGTTTTAGGCGACAGAATCATAGCTAACATTGACTGGACGGAAAGCCCTTACAATGTTGGCCGTCCAATTAGAGATGGGGCCTGCAACATCTTCTCTGATCCGACGTTTTCGGACGGACAGGACGCAAACTGCGTCATCGCTGTATGCAACACCCGCGGCGATGGCCAGGACTCGTACTTGAATGTCATCAGCGGCCCGACATACTATCGCTTGATCAAGCAGTGGTGTGAGCCTCAGGGGTCTGGCGGTCGGGCTCCAGGCCCTGCTCAAATAGAGGCAGGTTCAAACCAATACGTCGAAGCCGGCGCCGTCCCAGCCAGTTTCGCGAGACGCAGCTCCATTCGCACCACGACCCGCTCTGCTAAGCCGCAACTAAGAGTTGACTCGAAGACGATAGAGGAGATGGAGGTTTTCTGGGAGACGGTGAGGAACGAAACCATCCAACGTCATTCCGCGCCCACTATCCAGAAGAGAGTGAGTGTCCAGTCCATCCTTGCCAATGTTTACCAATTCTACTGCCTTTTTCTAACACGATCCAACAATAGCAAGAAGAAGTGCTTGTCCTCGGTCTTTCCAAGTCCGTTACTCGACCCGGCGTCAGCAACCGGATGAGCGGCATCACCTCACCCGGCGTATCCACCGAGTGGTCGACTACAGAAGGCTTTTCCACGAGCGTCGGCGTGAGTGCCGAATTAAGCGTCGGCTTCTTTGACATCTTCACTGCATCCGTTGGCATCGAAGTATCTATGGAATTCAGTCAGGAGTACACCCGGACGATTGAGTTTGATCCGAGCAAGTCGTGCAGTACTTCACAGGAGGCCTTTATGGTCTTCTTGCCGCACTTTGATCACTACGTTGTCGCGGACGAGAACGGCAACCAGTACGATATCTGGATTCCCGTAGAAGGAGGCGACGTCGCAGTCCAGTGTCTTGGCTAGATGAACATGGGGATGATTGTTAGTTGTAGGGCGGCGGGCCTGGTGGCGGGATAATACTCTGCACGCTTTTTGTAGTATAGCTAGACCTTTTTGCACTTTCAACAATTGCTAAGGTCTTTTAGATGGATATGTAGTTAGGCTAAATAGAGGCGCCATGGCCACTTACTTGTGTCGCGAAGGCAGTACTCAATCATCTCTTTATTTTGCTTAATCTCGAATGATTTCTCATAGGCATTCTTCTAGAATTTATATCGTAGTAACTCTATCCAACGTCAATTCCACATCTTGGAGATATCAAACTGCATATCGACTGGCCCACGAGGTACTTGCTGTAATCCGCGGATAACTACATGAGCATTACAGCCGCGTCTAAAGCCATGAACAAAGATATCAAAGTGTTTTGCCGCCCTTTATTACGTACACAAATATATGTGTCATCTCCTCCTCGGTACTGACCTCGGTGTCTCAAATTGTTGGATGATGTCGCCACGATTTAGATCACGGAAGCTATGACTGGCTCACCGCTGTGGATATTGAGTCTTCTAGTGGATACGAACCAAGGGATAGTGATCACAGTCACCGCGCGCTGCCCAAGCCAAGGCTATATAAAGGGCGAAATCCCAGAAGGAAAAAAAAAGAATTTCGCAACTCCTACAGAACAGGTCAGTCATCCTTGACACCTTTTTTTTTTTTTTGTATGAACGCTAAATTTGAAGGGGGTCTCAGAGGGCCACATTTGTGTGTTGGTGTTAGCACCACACGTAGCTCCCCGACGGGTCAACTATCGGGCTGCATTATGCAGTCAGCTAACCATGAAAGTTTCTTTCATCTCAGACTTGTTGAGATAAAGAAAAGACATTGGCCTACTTCGAGAGCAGGAGGAATCGAGCTTCCAACTTCGCACCTTGCGTTTTGGTGTTTGACTTCCCGAGGTCGAGAGGGTGCGCGCTTGATGAGAGGAAGGCCATTCGATACGACCGGTGATGAAGCAGCCTGGCCGGAACTTTCGCACCATTGTGTGCGTTGTTCTCGGTAAGAGAGAGGGAAGGCAGGTGCTGAGGTCACTTTGAAGGCAGGCAGGAGGGTCGGTGATGAAGCAGTCGCAGTGGTGTTCCCCACGCTACACGCTGGGGTTCGCGAACCAGCAGCGCAAAGCTCTGAGACCCCCAAAAAAAAACATGTTAGCCACAAGCTGCAGTATGGATAATATGAGGCAGCAGGCAAAATATAGGAGGTCCCTATGATATGTTTCAAACAGGAGACATTCCAAACTGTATTGTTCTACCGCATGATCAACGCCGCGCAATGCTGTGAATTTGTCTATACTGGCTGAGCCGACTACCCTAAAGCTGCACCTGAAGCTTCGGGTTCGTCCTGATCCTCTCACCATAGTATCTGAATAGAATCGGCACCGGAATAAACGCTACAGAGATGAACCCAAGTAGAGAATTTCCCCACCCCAACCCCAAAGCATCATACATGTTTAATCCAGCGAGCGGCAGAAAGGCACCGAACATGGAGCGGAGAACGGTATTCGCTGCGATAGCAGACGCAGCGTGGACAGTAAACGCATCAACGAGGTAGGTTTGAATAGTCATCATAGCCGTCAGATTACCCAGACCGATGAACGAGGTAAAGATGATAGGGACGATCCAGTGGACTTTGTAGTATGTCGTCCATCCGTATACGAAGACACCGACGGGGAGTCCAATGGCACCGGGTAGGGTAAGGATAAGCGGAAGGCGGTGTTCAGGCTTGACGTTTCCTTTGGCTTTTTGCTTGACGATGATCTTGTCGGATAGGATACCGAGGGCTACCATACCAATGAACATGCCTACACCAACACCGATGTAGGATAGTCCGACGGCGCCGGAGGAGAAGTGGTATTGGCCCTCAAAAACAAACGTGACGGTCGTGAAGAACAGATACAGGATACCGTAGTTGACAGCGACGTAGAGGGACATGAGACCGACAATGGGAGAAAGGAAGAGCATCTTCATCGGGCGCACAATAGCGCGAATGAAAATCTCCCTCGGCGGCAGATCCTGAGCAAGTTTCGATCTCAGATTCTCGTTCCCAGTTTCTTTCCGAAGGGCCTTTGTCTTGCGAGCAAGAAGAGTAGGATGGTAGGATTCGCGGCCAACGAAAAAGAGCATGACGCCGAAGACGCCGCCGAAGATGGCGAGGATCCAGAAGACCCAGCGCCAGGATTGGTTCTCCACGAGGAAACCTCCGCATACAGGTCCGATGACAGGGCCTAGAAGTGGTCCGACGGCCCACACGGCCATTGCACCAGCTCTTTGTTCAGGAGGAAACATGTCGGCGATTGTGCCGCCTCCAATAGTCAAGGGCGCGGCTCCGGCACACCCCGCTAGAAAACGGAAGCCCACTAACATGCCCATGGAATTGGACAACGCGCAGGCGATGTTGAAGACAACGAAGAGTGCGTTGCAGATGTTGTACAGATGCATGCGTCCGTAGAGTTCAGACATGGGCGCGATGATCAGAGGTCCAATGGCGAACCCCAAGATGTACACTGAGACGACGAACGAGGCCATTATGTTGGAGGTTTCGTTAAAGGCACGGAGGACCTGGGGGACGCCGGGTGCGAAGAAGGAGGATGCGAGGGGAGTGATGAGGGTACAGGCACCCAGTGCGGAGATGATACCCCATTTCTTTTTCGCCGTCCAGTTTTGAGGGTTGGCGGGATCATTTGGCCCGTCCCAGTCGACGATGTTGGCGTCTCGTTCTTGTTCTGGTGGGGCGATGCTAGACATTGTTCGCTCGTCTGTGTGGGTTGAATGGGCATGGCTGTCGATGCCCTTCTCTGGATCTTTGGAGAATGAATCCTCAGGTAGTCTGCTGTCTGCATCGTGGCCTTGTTCGTATGCTTCTTTGGTAGGTCCGTGGGGCAGATCTTGCGCATCCCGCGTGGGGTTTGGTAATGACGATGGCGTCGCCATTGTGGACGTTGAATATGGAGTGAACTGAAGGAGGAGTCGTTAGCATGTATTTGACACCGTGACGCATCTTCGCCCCTTCCGTGCCGTACGCACAGATGTGGCGTACTCGTGTTAGATTACTGCGTACATTGGCAGCCAGGAAAGAGAAGCAAGTCTTACCGAGTATACGGTATTACTGAGACAGTCGACTGGGAATAACCGCAAGAACGGAATACAAATCGAACAGTTTGTAGATCGACAGTCCGGAAGTCAAACTATCAGCACAAAGTGTTCTAGGCAGATATGGAAAGTAGATCTGAGAGAAAGGAAAGAAGTGATGCCTCGTCTAAAGTGAATAGCAACAAAGGCTTACGTCGCAATCACGGACACAGAAATTCACGACCCTCCGCACGCGAAAGGGCTGCATGCCTAGACCTATGATGCGAGGGCGCAAAGCGGCAGGCGGTCCTACAGCCGTATGCAGCGTATTCACCCTATCTCCACACCCTACACGGCGTTATGTCCGCGGATAGGCTAAACTATTCAGAGCCATGGACAACGGATCGACGGCATTGTAGGATTCTGCACCAATAATATGGCGGGCGCGGGAGACGGTAGCCAGAGCATGGGGAGGCTTTGTCAAAGCTTGTTGGTTGGCATGGCGAGCTTGACAGCGCCCGCGAAATGGTGCCATCTCCCGAGCGTCGCTTGGCTGTAGGTGCGCGCGGAGGGTCGGATGGTCATCTCGGAGCTGGCGGGGCTTGGAGCAGTACTGTATTACTTTTGTAACACGAATTCCGTTCTTCGCAGAGACCAAGGCCCTTGACCTGGTTTCAGGCATTCGGGGTTGGGTCCGTCGCGCGTGTTCGTGCTACCACATTCGTCCGACGCGTGTGCCGCGGACCTGGTATGTAGTTTGGTTCCACGTCGAGCTCAAAGCGACGTTGCTATGGATCGTAAAACTAGTAGTAGCAATTTAGGCCTCTAGATGTGGTACCCGACGAAGCGAGTCGAGATGAGAGTACCGATGGCATTTGGTTAGTAGTACGCCGCCTTAGGAAGGCGACACAAAACACGTCTGACCTCGATATTGTCGTAAAACGCCCTGCAGCTGCATCGTTTGCCGTTCTGGGTATGCCTCTTGAGGTTTCTTGACAACGCGCAGATGTGAGCATAGGACGCAACGTCCATCGACCGATCCACTATCACCCGCAGAGAGTGAGGTCCCACTTGTCCCCAGAGTACGTGTCTTCCGCTGTCATCCGACCCATTCTGCAGATCTGTGGTATGGGAACGGCTGGTAGTAGCTCTTTCGGTTCGAGCGTGTCTGCGAGGGCTGGCTATTGAGGGCAATCTCATCGGTGAAGATTCCCATGCATCACTCACACTACAAGTCTCTTGAAGTGAAAGCAGTGTAATGGGCACAAGTTGGCATCGTGGCCGTCACGCTTTGAAAGATAGATCCTCAGATGCTGACGCTGGCGCATGACATCAGCACGGGGCTCTGAGCAGTCCTGTTTGTACAATGGATATAGAGTGGAAACTTTTGATAGATGGGAATAAGAGTGTCTATCATTTCATCGTAGGCAGCTGCTCTAAGAGCTCCCAAGTTCGTTGCCCATTTCATCCATTCATCTACTTCGGCTAGCCAGCCACATCAGCCGTGTGTATGTATATGCGCCAGAACGCCTTGCTTTGCCATTTATATTACAGAAAGAAGAGATTCATCCGCTTCATCCAATCTAATCAGGGTATCTTTATGCGATGTTGCCGGCGAGACCAAGAAAGAGGGCTTGAGCTGCGAGCTGCAGTGTCCAAATGCCCACCTTCTTTATGCGTCGTTTACGTGTGGTTCGATCTTCGAGGACGTCGCGGGCGAATGCATCGTACATCTAAGCATGTGTTAGGACTCGTTTCTAGAGGGCAGCAAGGGGAATGAATATAGGACTCACCTCCTTTGACACCTCCTCCATTAACCCGCTATCATAGAGGGTCCAACTGCCGTCGAACTCACTAACCCTCTTCACAACCCTGCAGTTCACTGGGATGAAGGTGCGACTTGAGTTCATGTATGCCACAATAGGTCGTACGAGCGCGTTGTTCACGTAAGAAATGTCCCGGGTGAAGATTGGGACTGCGGCGCGCACGTCGTTGAGATGGACACGCATGTCCATGATCATGTAACGGTTGTCCTCCTCTGTTTCCTCGTGGGGATGCGACTTGTCTTCAGGATGCTCATCGAAGCCGTGTACCGCGTGGTCAGAGAAATGGTGCTTGCGCTGTTGGATAACGGTAGCTTCCACACGATCGTACATGTCGGACATGACCTTTGCAATACTATCGTCATCGTCATTGGGGAACATGACATCTGCCACAATGTCGACGTTGCCTTCGTGGATCCACGAGAAGGGGCCTTCAAAGCCCCTGTTGAGGTGGTCGATGTTCAAGCCGTCGATACGAATCCGGCTATGCTTCTTCCAGGAGCTGCCGTCTTCGCTGTCGCGGCCGCTGCTCAACTGGGCGCCAGTGTAGTTGTGTGTTTGTCTGGGATGTATGGTAAAGAGCGAGTTGTCGAAGGATCCGGACATCATGTTGGCAGAGAGGAAGTCGTAGAACAGCCATTGCTTCCGCAGCTGAGGGAGGTCGCAAGAGAAGATGCTGACGGAGAACGGGCGGAAGCCGTTGGGCTGGTAGATAGTGACGAGCAGATCTTCCATCTTGAAGGACTCGAGTTCGAAGTCGCCCGGGTTGTGCTCGTGTTTGTATGACCTGGGATCCACGCCCTCGATTGTCTGCACTGACGTCCGATCTACGACACCGCGGATACCCTTGATTTCGACGTCCTTCAACAGGCCCTTGCCGTTGAACCATTTTGAGAACGACAGTGTGACGTTGACGGTATCGATGGAGATGTCGAATTGTGTGTAGTTGGTGTCTTCTTCGGGTTCCGCTTTCTCTTCGACAGCGTCTGGAGTGTCGCTTTCCTGGTGGGTTATGGCGGCGGCGGCAGCAGCCATCTCGGTCTGTGAACCCTTGCTGACCTTTCCTTTGCCTTGGCCGGGGCGTCGCGAGACAAAGACATTGCGGAAGGAAATGACACCGTCTCCCCACTTGGGCACTACAGCGGTCTCGAAGACGACTTTTATGCCTGAGGACTTTGTCAAGTAGTTTCCGATCCACTTCGCAATTGTCTCCTGTGAGAAGGCGGTGTTGATCAAGAAGATGGTCAACATGAAGAAGGTTGTAGTGCCCAGCACGATCCAGAGGAAGTGGGCGGCAATGATCCACGAGAACAATGCGTAGATCTCATCGGCATTGAAGGGACGGGTGCTTCGGATGGTAAGCCACTTGAAGTGGATCTTTATGCGCGACCAGAAGCCCGAGGCAGCTTCGAGCAGTTCAGCCTTGCTGGGGCGGTATATGTGGGGTAGGTGGTGCGGGAGACGGTCGAGGAGGGGCTTTGCCGCACCTGATGCTTCGGGCTTGGGCTTGGGCGGCGGTGTTTTGGAGGACTGCGGTGTCTGGCCCGTGGGCTCTGGTTTGGTCTTGGAGGAGCCATTCGTCGCCGAACTCTTGTTGCGGCGGTCGCTGCCTCTGTTCCTCTGCAGCGCTCGGCCCGCCTTGGACGATGCGTTTCTGCGCCATGCCGAGAAGACGGTGCCAGCCACACTCTGCTGGAGACGGCCGGTGCGGGGTGACGATGCTCGCAGCAGCAGACCGGGTGCGTGTCCGGGATACGGTGAGGTGGTCGACAGCCCCAAGACATGCGAATTCGCGGTGATGGAGCGCTTCTGGATGCCTCCCCGCCATGGCGACTGCGCCTGTGCCTGTGCCTGTGCCCATGCCCCCAGCCCTTCGCGCGGAAGCACACGGCCGCCGTGGATCAGCGGCTGGCCAGCGACGGCGCGCCACAGGAAGCCGAGCGTGCCTACATTCTTGTTCATGATAATCGCGGCGGGTACATGGTCGACGTCGGCAAGCGAGGGGTGTGCGGACGTGTGTGGGGGCAGAGAGGGTGCCGTGTGCGGTGCAGGACAGGCGGGCGGGTGGTTGGAATACAAGATTCACGTCATTACCCATGCACATGCAAAAAGAAGGCCTCGCGGTAGAGTGACAGGCGCTAGCCCGCTTCGGGACGACTGCCGCTCGCCTCCCAGCGCTCCCAGCCAAATTTCTTGAGCAGCCCCACATTGTCGCGCATCGATAGCACCTCCAACATCCACGCCCGCCTACACTTCGCATACCGCACACGCATACCGCATACCGCTGCCAGCATGCCCGCCCCTACCGCCCTCCAGCGCAGGCCCGACGAGTTCGCCGACGATGTCACCATGGAGGCGTCGTCGGTCCCGCTCCCGACCGAGAGCGACGGCGACCTCATCTCCATGAGCCTCGACCCCGTCGCCGCCGCCCACGATGCCCCAGCACCCACCGACGACGACATGCCCATGACGGACGAGAGCGGGAAGCCAAAGTTCCCCGCCGCCAAGTCGATACCCCTCGCCTTCCGCCGCGAACAGCGCAAGGTCCCCATCCCACCCCACAGGATGACGCCCCTCAAGAACTCGTGGCCCAAAATCTACCCCCCGCTTGTCGAGCACCTCAAGCTGCAGGTCCGCATGAACACAAAGGCAAAGGCCGTCGAACTGCGCACCTCCAACGCCACAACCGACACAGGCGCGCTGCAGAAGGGAGAGGACTTTGTAAAGGCCTTCACGCTGGGCTTTGACACGGATGATGCCATTGCGGTAAGTGATACGAAGCCCTACACCTGAGCTGGCAGTTATTCAAACTGCGTCTGGCCTGGCCTGGCTCCTCGATTCGAGAATATCCGACTGACGACTCACAGCTGCTTCGACTCGACGATCTCTACATTGAGACCTTTGAGATCAAGGACGTCAAGACCCTACAGGGCGAGCATCTCGGCCGCGCGATTGGCCGCATTGCAGGCAAGGACGGCAAGACCAAGTTCGCCATCGAGAACGCCAGCAGAACACGAGGTACGTCCATGGCATGAATGCCCCCGTTGTCCAGATTACTAACAACCCGCAGTCGTCCTAGCAGACCAGAAGATCCACATCCTCGGCGGTTTCAAGAACATCCACATCGCACGCGAAGCCATTGTCAGCCTGATCCTGGGTCAACAACCAAGCAAGGTGTACGGCAACCTACGGACAGTCGCCGGACGTATGAAGGAGAGGTTCTAGACGATACACACAAGCGAGAAATCTTGCATAGTAGCCAAGCAATGGCAACCGCGATATCGGGCATTTACACGGCGTTACGGAGACTCGGGCAGGTTGGGAAAAGCTGTTATACCATCAGGCATGATTTGACGATTGGAAGAAGATGGATGGGATATCACATAGCTATAGAAGCAATTACGAGCAATGCATACATACTCGCATGGTCATGTTCGGTTCTGACAAAGTATGAGCACGAAGATGGCATGATACCTTTTTCTCTCCACAAACATCCATACTGCCCGCTTCCCTCACGCATCCAGCCTTCCTACAAGTACCGCACAAACCTCGCTCCCCTCCTCGCCCCAAACCCTCTGGCAAGGAATCCACTGCACACCCTCCATCTTGACCCCCTCTCCTCCATTCCCATACCACGCAAATCCCCTTCCAACATACAGCGTAGCACTCGTCCAGCCCTGTGCACCCAGCTTCCCTAGCACCTCCACATCCCGCTCATCCCTGATCTCCAACGTAAAAAAACGAGACCGACTGTGCGCCGGCGTCGTAGTAGTGCACTGGGGAATAGTGGCGTCACGCTCGTATGCGATGGAGGGAGACGTAAGACCCGTAGCGCTCCACTCTATATCCACTCCGCGCGGCAGAGAAGACACCTGGGCGACGAAACAAGGTGGTACGACTATCTCTGCCTTAGCCCCGGTCGAACCTTGATTTTGCGCAGTAGATATGGCAGAGCGATCAGGGATCGGCGCCCGGAACGTAGAGTCCTTGAAGGCCGAGGCGTCATGTTGGTTCAAGCGGTCCCAAGGATCAATATCCTCGTCTTCGTCGTCGTTGTCGTCGTCGTTGTCGTCGTCGTCGTCGTCGGACGAGGAGGAAGGCGGGGTATGAAGCTTCCTCCATACTCCCTGTGCCGTCCGCACATCCCCCTCTGGAGTCACAGAAGCGGGAATGAAACATACGGCTGCTGTCCACCATGTCACTCCCTTTGTGCGCCCGATGCGCCAAAGGTGTTGGAGGGAAAGGAGAGCCTGACCTCGGAAACCTTGCTCTGTGTAGACGGCCATGGATGCGGGGATGAGCGGGATTTGCCCGGCTACGTAGACGACTTCTCCGGTGGGTTGGGTGTCGTTTTCGGGGTGCTGGTTGCTGGGGGGCAGGCGGGCGGAGATGGCTTGGCTGTAAGGTCCGATGTTTGCGGGTGCCCAGTAGCTTTGGCCTTGGACGTGGAGGCCCTGTCTGTTCACTGGGTGAAGGAGCTTTCCGTTTTGGTCGTTTTGGTCCTTGTCCGCGGTTACGCTTAGCATGACGTGTCTGTCTTCTGGCATGGTGTCCCCGACTGCGATCGTAGCTCTGGCTGGCGGGTTCACGCCGCTGAAGTATTCAGCGTAGATTGGATTAAGGACTGTAAAGTCTGCCATGTCGCGGAGGAGCAATGTGCAGTGGTTGACGCTGGATCTGGAAACATGGCATCGCTTCAGAATGTGGTCGAGACGGAGGAAGATCTTGGAAAGCTGACGAGAAGGGGAATCGGGTGAGGAATAGGGAGAGGTATCGCTCGAGAGGTTGGAGTATGTAAAGACGGTCGAGGTGTTACTGGATGTATTCCTGGGTAGTCGGTCTACTATGGACGGGAGATGCACTCGAGAGGGCGACCCAAAAGACTGAACAGTGCCCTCTTTTTCAGTGGACGCAGAAAGCTCATTTTGGTTGCTGGCGTTTGTCACTTCCAACACTCTCTTGAACTCGTCGTCAAAGAGCTCGGGTATCCTCAATGTGCCAGCACCTTCGTTATCGTCAACCTTTTCCTCTAGCGTACTCTTCTCGATCTTCAGCACCGCCTGGCCACCCTCCAGTTTCCCAGGTGGTCCCTCCTCGATCACTATCTTCTTCTTCCAGATCGACCTCGGCCCATCCAGTGCCAGCGTCTCAAACTCCCCTCCTTCACCCAGTATCGCGCCGTCACCAGCATCACCATAGCGCCCCATGGCCTTCGCTAGCCTTGCTATAGTCTTGTGATTAGCGACATCGAGGCCCAAAAAGTCTTCATCCAGACCACCAGACGCCGTCTTGATGATGATTGCTTTTTGTCCTACAGTCGTCATATCATGCAAAAGCGACGATTGCGTATACGGTGGCAGCAGCGGATACTGCCACAGATACGACAGTGGCGTCAGCCCTAGCCTGAGCGCAACATTCTCCACACGCGTCCGTTGATACGTGCTCAGGATGGCCCCTGTAGACACTGCGTTTGCCTCCGGATGAGCTTCCATGACCCTTCTCAACAGCGGAACCAAGTCTTCAGTCTCATCCTGCTCTTGCTTTTGCAAAGGCGTCGCATAGTCTCTGTTCGAGTCTACGGCGGTGCCCAGGATCTCTTGTCGATAGAGCGGTATTCCTAGCGCTTCTTCGTAGAGTGGGATGACCGAATGCCCCACGGTCTGGTACATGTAACTGTTGATGTCCTCATCGTCATTGGCCGAAGGCGCTGGGTGCAAATTGGCCAGTGCTACGACGCTGTGGCCGTTGGCTTTGCAGTGGAGAATGGAGAAGAGCGAGTCTTTGCCTCCGGAGATTAAAGCAATTACGCTCAATGACGGTGACATGGTAAAACGAATGATTCGAAACGGGCGACCGTCTGGGAAAAGCAATGAAGGAGTTGAGACGGCCCGGTGCCGCTCGTTGCATGAGACAGACGCAGGTGGATTGGATCTCGCTAAGGGTCTGCGCGCGCTAGGTTGATCCGTGGGGTTTTGCAACGAGCGCGATAGTGTATTTTGGTATCAGGGTCCCGTCCTGCACCCATCGCTGACGGCTGATCGTCCAAAAGCAACAGTGCGCACAACGCGCGGCTCGCATGCATGGCACAGTAGTCACATGCAGGGAAGAAGCATCGAAAGTATGTATGTAACGTGTTTTTGTATGATAGTCGGACAGTGCCAGCACCTCTAACCTACAATGAGCCGCAAAGAACGCAAAAGCATTGCTGAGCAGATTGTAAAAGTCTGACAATTACATGTGTGTGATGAGAAAGAAGCGAAGATTCCCAGAATGTCAGAGGGCGCTCAGATGAGGCTGCCCGATTACAACGAGTGTAGGAAGCGCAAGATGAACAGCGGGGTAACGCGGCGACAGTGGCCGGTGTAGGGTAATGGCCATGTCGTCGTAAAAGTGAAACCAAAGAAAACACCAGATCTATCCGTCCGCCAAGGTCCGCCCCAGAAGTCCCGATAAGCCGTGCTAAACGCAAAACCAAGCGATGAGAAGAAAATGCCAATCTCGCATGTTGGTACAGCCAGATCGGGTATATAGAATACAGTGGGAGAAGGGAAGCGTAGAGTTTTAGCTGCAGATTGTGCAAGCTCGAGCCGCTGATGTAAATCGGTGCCGCCTGTCTAGCCATGTCGTGAGGGTGGACGAGCAGCCGTGTGGCACGATGTATAATCCTTCTACCAGGTGTTGTGGGGGTCATGAAGAGTCGTTAAGAGTTGAAAGGAGAAGTGTGGTAGTGAAGAAGGTTTACTCGTTCCTCTTGCGCTTCTTCTGGCTGGGGGAAGACTCGTTCTCGGATCCGTCTGAGCTTGATGTGGGGATCTCGGCAGCGGCGTTGTAGAGGATCTCGCCCATGGTGGAAGGCGCCTGTGCGCCAAACGCGCCGGGTTGGCCGTGCTGCATGTCCGAGTGGTGGAAGTCGGAGCCCATGACCTCGAGGCTGACAGCGCCAGTGCCGTGGGTGCGCTGGTGCTGCGACAGGTTGTCGCTCCTGGAGAACTTCTTACCGCAGTCGGTGCACTCAAAGGGCTTGTCGTGAGTGTGGAGAGAGCGGTAGTGGCGCTTGAGGTGCTCTTGACGGCGGAAGCGACGCGAGCACAGAGTGCAGACGAAGGTCTTGGAAGGGTCGTCGGTGAGCGACTGCTTGCGACCGCGACGGCTGGTAGGCGCGACGGGAGTGGCGTGTTCGTCTGAGCTGGAGCCGACAGCGTTTTCGGCTTGACCTGATTCTTGTTGGCTTGATGCTCCAGACATGGTGTTGTCATCACCGGATGTCTGTTGCTTACCCTGGTAGTCGGACTCAGTCTCGCTGAACTCAGAACGAGCCTTCTTGACTGTACGCCTCTTCATGTCGGAAGTGGCCGACATGTCAAAGTCGCTGGTGGCAGGGGTAAGGGGCAGGCCGTTGACAAGCTCCTCCTCGAAGTCGGTGAAGCTCTCGTCGCTGAGGAAGTCCTCTTCGGGAGAAAAGGCACCTAGGTCAGTGCGCTGGCGCTTGCTGCCGCAAAAGTGGGCGTTGTCGGTGGAGAAGTTGACCAGGCCCGTGAAGTCGTCCTCGCAGTCAAGCTCGAACAGGGGCTCGAAAGTAGGGAGTCCAGTGAAGTGGAACGACTGAGCAGGCTCGAAGCTGTCTACCTTGGCAGTCTCACCCTTGAGGACAACTTTGTGCTCCTCGTCGCCGGGGCAAAGTGTGACGATAGGAAGCTCGGTAGTGGCGGAGACGGTGAGATCGCGGGGGTTGCAGAAGTTGTTCTCGGCTTCCGCAAAGGCAGAGCGGGGCACTGGTGATGGTGATGGGGAAAGCGAGGGGCATGAAGTTGCAGACAAGAGGTAGGACCCCTGGTTAGCCGACGGAGGCTGGATGTAGACTTGAAGCAGTTAGCAACGCTGTCCACGCACACACGTAATGAGTTACCCACGCAACGTCGAGGCAGCGACATTACTTGCACAAGACGATGCGAATAGTACATTGGATAAACTTACCTGGTGTCATGGGTGGGGAGGCTGAACGCCATTCGAGACCGGCAGAGAGGAGCTCAGAGAAGACCTCGCCTTCGCAGCCCTGCTTTACACCCTCGATACCCTCAGCAGAGAACATGTCGTGCAGCGGTGTAGGGAGGACATCGCATGTGGAAGGAGGGCTGCTGGTGTTGCTACCGCACGATGAAAGAGGAGGTGTGGCAGGCGAGAACGAGTAGTCAGTGTCAATGGGGTGAAGGTATGGCGAGTCTTGAGGTTGGATCAAGATCGTTGGCTTCTGGTACATTGGCTGAGGAGATGCGACGGGAGTCAGCATCTGGTTGGCGTAGGCGGTCTGAGGGTAGGACATCTGAGAGCATGCCGACGTTGGCCTCTGGTAGTACATGTTCTGTGCTTGGAAGGTAGCCTGTCCGGATGGGTGGGGTGTGAAGTGACCGTGTTGGCGTGTGTTCTCCCCTTGAGGGTCCGGGTTGTAGTAGAAGAATGGCGATTGCATTGCCTGGGCAGGGTGGATGGGATATGAGCCTTCCATTGCGTGTGTAGGTGTGTGTTTAGTTCAATGTAGCAGTTGTCGTCGTCGTGCACGTTGTTGTTGGTGGGTTGGGTCGATGATAGAGTTGTATCGAGTGATGTCGAGGACAAATTAGTTGTACTTGAAGGCAGGATACTGGACAGTATAAGAGAGAGTCGAAGGAATGACTGTGGGCCAGTTCGTAATAACGAAACTGTCACTAAGATAGATAATGAAGATCAAAGAGTGTGAGGGCACAAAATTATGAGACCCAAGATGAAAACCTGAACGGCGACGGCGGAAAGAAACGAGAGGGACGTGGTTGATGAACCTTGATCAAGGGCAGGCCAGTGAAAAAGAGAACTGATGAGCGCACAGAGAAGGACGGCTCGCTCTAGTGCGCCGGGGCGCAGCGCAGCTCCACAAGCCAGCTAGGTATGGGATCCTGCATTAGACCCTAGCCTTGACTCGCGTCAAAAGCAGCGAGTGCATTAATGCATGGGTTTTTGGGCCTAAAATTATTCGCCCAATGCATAGCTGCATGGGGCTATACGCGAAATGAGATGTGCGCGGCGGTTCCGGCAGGCCTCCAGGCATTGGCTACGTCGCCAGCACAGCACATGGTGGGATGGAAGGCCTGCACACTGCCTACGTAGTGGGTTCTACCGCCCTCTCCGAATGGAGACGATGCAATAGCTGAAGGCAACTGAGCCTCGCCACGGTGTGGCCGTTGTTCTGAACAGCGAGTGATGGCTAGCGAAGGGTGATACTGCCGATGACTGGGCGAGCGTCGGGTGTGTCTTGCGTCTCGTCTGACAAACCACACCACAGCATGCCCTTTCAGACGGCCCTCCAACTCGCCTCGAGATTAGCGCGCCCGGGCATCATTCAGCCTATCATCCTATCTGCCAATCGATAATGATAGCTGCGAGACCCTGCCGGTTGAACTATGTTTTGAAACATCCATACAGCGTCGCGTCTCTCCCGCTCTTCGTGATGGTGATGACGCTGCGCGCTCCACTGAATATGTCACGCACGACAACGCCGTACCGCCCGCGGTGCCACCCTCCAGCATCACAGAAGCAACACCGGGCATGCTGATGTCGTTGTTGATTGAGTGCTTTTGGACGCGCTGTGGCCGGCGTCAACGTTGCCCGCACACCACAAGACTCGCGACGCCTTCCTGCGATGCAGAAGCGTACGAGCGATGTGTCTCACGATGTCCACAACAACTCCACCAGCCACGCATGCCCAGAGGTGTAGGAATGTATCGCGTCAAGTCGCCCGACGCGAGGGTAGAAAAATGGTCCACTGCCACACCCATCGCGCAACACTGGAGCGAGAACTTGACATGCCGGGCTTACGCAGGAACGTAAGCCATGGTGCAAGAACAGGATCCCCGTTGAGCGTGATTTGCCCGCGAGCTGAAGGGCCTGGGATCCGCGCCCTCCCAGTGGTCGAAAACACGGCTATTCTTAATGGTGCGACATACTCGTGTGCAGCTCTCTGCAAGTCGCCACCGATACCATTCTTCTTCGAAGGGTGTAAAGAAATTCGGTTGGTGGGATGCATGGTCATATAGCTGCACATGCGGCCTTAATCCATCTCGCAAGTGTGTTTCAGGTGTTGGGCTGCCACTTCGGCTACCACTCGTGCAGCGACCGATTGTGGTGGTGTACCAGACAAAGCAACCAGCTGCTCTATCTAGGTATCGATAGTAGACGCAGTTGGCTGGCTATGACGCGGATGAAGTGGATGCCTCACCATTTACACTTCCGCCGCGGTATGAGTTATGCATGTTGGTGCCTCGTATAAGATTCGGCACAAATAGAAACGAGCTATCGAATGCTGCGGGTGCAAAGTTATGAAGCCGCCGGCGAGGCCTAAGTGGCTTACTCGTAAAAGCGGCGTGTCTTTCGCGTGACAAGCGTTGGTCGACTCGAACAGGCCCGATGGCATCCGCCTGGCCGTCATCCCCCACATTGACTGCAGAGCTTATTGATCGAGAATAGCGTCTACTGCAGGTACAATGCAGGAACAAACGGTAAGTGAGACCCCGTACAACATGCGGGCTTATCGTGACTCCAGGAAAAGATTTCGTGGGATTTTCGCGCCGTCTGCTCGCCCTACCATTGTCGTCATGCTCACTGCTTCATGTCAAGACGATGCAATTTCTAGAAGGCCACATCAGCGGGGCTCCCTTACGACTCAACAGGGTCCTGATGCGACTCAAGTTGAAGAAGGGCTCTTCCGTGGTGTGGGCCGTGTCAGTTAGCGTGTGCGGCGTGGTCATGCCATAGCTTCGGCGCCGGGGAACGACGCATGGCTTCCATAGCACAACTCCACTCGACTCTCTCTCCACTTCTTCAGCCTTGTCATTGGCCGAGACTCACGAGGCCCTGATCTTCGTCCTCTCGAAGGAAGTTTTCCAGCCTGGCGGGGTTGGGGCTTCCATCCCGCTCGCCCATGATTTGGCTATCGCGATGGTGTGTCCTTTGACTCGCTAGCACGTCTATCGGAAGTACAGCCATGTGTGCCGGCTTGACCAACACCAGAGCTAGTCGACCGTGCCACTCAGGTTCCTGCGTTTGTTCCGTCATGCCGCGGGTCAATGTTACTTTTACGCGTTAGAAACGAAGTGTGGCTTCCGAAACCATTGAGGGCATGACTACACAACGTGAATAGTTGCAAGGTGTCTCTGCTGGTAGGATGCGCACCAGGTGCCTCCCTGGAGGCTTGACAAATCTGACGTACCGTCCCCAAGGCACCGATACCGGGAACGTCGTCTTCTGGAATTGTGAAACTCATCAAAGGTCGCCATTGCCGAAGAGGCAATGACAACGGCTATGTCACCCCAATAAGGCAGCTGGCAGATCGCTGAGCCCACCGCGTCGGGGTCTCAAGCACGGTCAGACATGCTTCTAACGAAATTCGCGTTATGCTCAAGCAGGGTCAAGCTCGTCTGTAATCTCCCGAGAGCCCGCACGACTGGTCCCTGACCCTGTGGCTTCTGGAATTCTTCCCCACACTGATGCTCGGTGCTTGCTGCTGAATGCATGTGGATGTGCTATGCGGTGTGCTGGTCCAGCCAGGGCAACCCTTCCTGCGAGACACCGCCTTGACATTGTTGAGGCCAGTGTCTGATGCGAAAGGCATCGGTTGGACATGTGTCTCGTCTAGTCGAGACGGCAAGTGGGAATTCCCACAGGTCCGCGTTCTGGAGCCGTCGTGGCTATTGCCGAAGCAGCTGGCCTGAGAGCAGGCGGTCGAGGTCGCACCGCTACGGGCTGGATCTCACCATCAGCCCGACACACGTGGGATTCTATCGACAATATCGGCATACGATAAGCCCGCGGTGAAACGACCGTGAATGTGGTTAGCACCAGGTCCCGGGTGGATAAGACCCGTGTTATTCAATGCTGTTAAGTTTCGAAAGCTTCCATTCATCGCAAATCACTCGGCACGTCGCGCCTTGGCTGGTCATCGAAATCTCTGCAGACCGTCCTCTGGTCATGACACGAGACCTCGACAGGCGACATCTCCCCAAGTCGGCGAGACAAGACCACCAGTGCTCATGGCACCAGGGTCTCGCAACGCTGCGGGACAAACCGACCATGGACGGCTAGTGACTGTGCTCCCCAACGTATGGAAAGTCGCCGATCGAGCGCAGATCTTGGGCATACGGGCGCGTCGGCACGACGATCGCAATTGAAAGTGACGCGCGTGAAGTTGTACATGCTCGATAGTTCTCCTCGACCAGAGGATGGGGCGTAGACGAGCAGGTAATTGTCATGAACATGTGAACCTGACGTACTATAGTAGCTTATTGACGTAAACTTTGTCCAGGACCGGTAAATTCAGAGTCGTAAAGACAGCGAGCAAGTTGGCAGCCGTAGCGTCCCCGCGGCTGCAAGCAACCTGGTATTCACCGATCATGTTGACTACTGACTGACTGAGCACTCGACGTCGCTATCAGCCGCCGTACGGGCCGACTGACTCTGTTCACATGTACAGCCAAAAGCGAGCGGCGCCGCGGTAGAGCAAAGGAAACCCGGGTCGAGAACTCGAGAGCACGAGGCGCGCACGCCGCAGTGTCCGACCGAACATGTCCTCCTACGCTCTGACGCCGAAAGTTCCTCCATGGCCTCCATCCCGCGCCAATGCCGAGGCACCGCATGAATCCAGACGCACGGCGCTTTGTTTCGCGGCATCCTCAGGCAAAAAGCCATCTTCTGGAAACATACGAAATGCAAACCGCATGAACAGAGACGACGAGAATAGGGCATTCCCTGCGCCCTCGTGGCCACGGCCCATCCATCTCATACAGGATCCTCGCTGAAACATGGCAGATCTCAACGGCGAATGATCTGAAGCAGCGACAGCGGCTGTGTCGAAGTCGCCATACGTCCCTGGCACTGTGCCCGTCTCACAGGCCTGCGCGTGCTCCCCAATCTGCGAAACACCCAGGTGTCATCCAACGGTCGCGTCGAGCTTCCGCGACAGCGCCGCAGCAACCGCGCAATACTTCCGAACAGGAACGTGAAACAGGCCTCAGAAGTAGTGATGTTGTAATCAGTCGCAGCCTAGGCCACGTATTACTCTTCCTATCAATTATTCAAATGATTCATCAGCGGCCATGGAGAGAAGAGGTCGCTTGAGCGCGCGGCGAAAAGTCTTTTGAGGTTCCTCGGGCCCGCCGAAGCTTAGCCGGTGTCACGTGCCGGTCGGAGAAACGCGCGCGCCGACGCGCTAGTGCGGCGGCCATAAAAACTTCGCACCTCTGCGTACTGCTTCTGCTCCTCGCGGCGCAGGACGATAGTCCGTTTCCCCGGTTGCTTGAGGGTCATATTCCATGTCCCTTCATGTGTCGTCGACCTGCCAGAGAGAACATATTGCATCATCTATCATATACACTTTGTGGGGGCGCCTGTTTCTAGTGGCGCCTTCACTGGAAAAAGGTAGAACATACTTTCGTGACTCGCAGCCTTTGCTGCACCAGTACGCTCAAGTCGAGGCCCTATGCCTTCTGAGCAGCACTGAACGCGCAGATGTCTTGCTTGTGGCTTTGCAGTGACTCGATTCATCTCTGTGAGCAAGCATCCATCATTCGTCGTTCCGAAGCTGGACTAGCGCTATATCTACAGCAGTGAACCTCCCGGCGTCAAGTTGTCTGCAAATTGAGCGGCGCCGTTTTGTTGCACTCCGAAATGTATGCTTCATGACGCGAGTAGTTATGTTGATGTTATGGTCGTAGAATGTGTATGTCAGGAGCTGAACCCCTTCAAGGTGAATTCTCCGAAGACGACAGCGAACACGTGCCCTGGCGAGTTTAATCTATATCCGTTTCCCAATATGCTTCGCACCCTGTGAACACGCCATTGACGTGAATGTCTCTGGTCTGAGAATATTCGTTTCTCCCGATATTGTCGTGCGGCGTTGATAGAGTTGCGCAGTGGCGAATCCGAATTATGATCCCGATGAACAGTATCAAAACCGGTGCAATTTGGCCAGGAGTACCACAACATGCTCACAGGCAATTGACCATAGTCAGACGATAGAAAGACAGTCCAATGAATAAGGGTAAAATACTGTTTGCTATCGGATGTCGTGGAAATAAATACATATCGAATTGCTCGTTATTACGCGTATTTCACACGTGCGCCAAAGGCCCAAAAATTAATTCCTCAACTGAGCGACCCTTCTCCTAAATACCAAAGTTGTCTTCGTTTGCATGCCCTCTCATTACGTCAGTACGACTTTGTCTGAGGGCCAACGGTTGAAAATCACTCTGCCGTTGTGAATCCCGAGGTCGTTGCGGTCATATCCGCGGAAGAAACATCATGACTTCACTCATAGCAGTATATCAACACTACTGTGACATGTATCAATAGCGATCAAGAGTGATAGAAAAGAAGACTCGTTCATTCATTAGATCACCCCATGAAATAGCTAACACACAACCACGGGTACTACACTATATCATACACGGAACATCCGACTCCACCCTCTTCCCCCTTAAGCGGCCTGTGTCTGCATCTGCTTCTGACTAGCAGGCTGTTGCGTCCCGAGCAACCTCTGAAGGTCACCCAGACCAGCTCCAGCCCTCTTCTTCCTCTGCTTCCCGCCCTCTTTCTCCGCAAACGCCAAGCCCATCAACTTCCTCTTCTCCTCTTGAATGCCCAACACCCGCTCCTCTACACTACCTTCGACTACCAGACGAAAGACCTTCGTCTCGCGCTTCTGCCCTAATCGATGCACACGGTCCACGGCTTGATCTTCAATGGCAGGCGCCCACCACGAGTCCGCCAGAACGACTTGGTTTGCGGCAACGAGGTTCAAGCCGACACTGCACACGGCGAGTGAGGCGAGCATGATGGTCGTCTTTGGATCGGAGTCTAGCGCTTCGAGGGCGACGTCGCGTTGTGTGGCGGACATGGAGCCGTCTATGCGTACGTACTTCAGACCGTAGAGGGTGAGGTGTGGCTCTAGGAGATCGAGGAAAGAGGTCCATTGGCTGAAGATGATGGTCTTGTTTGTGGGGTCGTTGGCGGATGCCCGAAGAATGTCGAGAAGTGCCTCAACTTTGGTACTGGTGTTCTTCTCGTGAGATTGCCTGTCGGCGATCTGGTCCTGTGTCAACGGCGCGGGAGCAGCGCCGGACAGTTCCTTTGCGGGTTTCACTGTAGTAGTTGCGATGGAATCCAAGTCTGCACGGCACATGGGGCACTTGTGTTGGGTTTCGATGACGCGTTCTAGACAGGGAGTGCAGAAGACGTGAGCGCATTTGGTGATGACGGGCTCTTTGTATACGTCCAAGCAGATCGGACAGTCTTCCTGCGATTCGATGGAGAGTTGAAGCATCTTCTGGAGCGCGGCCTTGTTCTCTCCTGTAAGATCGACAACACCTTCTGCTTCGAGCTGCTTCATGATGGAGTCGAGGCGCTCTTCACCCACGAGCTGCCAGTGGTTGCAAACTTGTCGCATTCGGAGCAGTACCTCAAGGAGATGGCGGTAAGTATCCCCGGCGTTCTTCTTCCCGATGTTGTGCTTGTAGACGTCCAGCGTACCCTTAGCCTGAGCCTCCAAGGCGTCGTACTTCTCCTGTTCATGCGGATGTAGCTTGATCTTATGCACGTATTCGGACAGCTCAGGTAGTCGTAGGTCAATGAATGACATCTCCTTCTTGCGACGCAAACAGATACCTGACATCAGCTGCTGGAGCACCTTGTGGCCTTGGACGTCGCCTTGCATGACTGGACGCATGATGGCACTGTGGAAGATTTCGAAAGAGTCAAGACCACCCGAAAGACGTAGGAAACGGACTTGAGAGTAGAGATCCTTGAGATTGTTGATGATTGGAGTGCCAGTAAGCGTCCAGCGGGACTGCGCGATCAAATTGGTGATGGCGATTGTCTTCTTGGCTTTCGGGTTCCTTATGCCATGGCCCTCATCGAGGATGACTCGGCGCCACTTGATAGAGAAGGGTCCGGATCGTCGTGGAACAGTAGGCTTCGTCTGCGAGTACCAGTCAGAAGCAACAGACTCGTAAGTGCTGATCACGACATCGTAGTTTTCGATCGACTTGGGTGTGATGGGTTCCTTCCTTTGACCGTGCCAGAACATAACACGAAGAGCGTGTTCGGGCTTGACATGCTTCTTCATCTGAGTGCTCCAGTTGCTCATCACCGATACGGGAGCGAGGATCAGCGTGGCACCGGATGAATCGTCTGCGCGGAGGTTCAGTGCACGATCCGCCAGAATGAGCGAGATGGTCTGAATAGTCTTTCCCAGGCCCATGTCATCGGTCAGGATACCCCCAGAAGCTAGTGTTGGATTCTTGATCGAGAAGCTCGTTGCTACGTTCGTGAAGGCGTTCTGGTCGCGAGTGTGTCGTCGCCAAAGCTGGACCACTTCTTTGGTGTTCGGTGCTGGTAGTCTGGGGCTTTCCTTGTCGAGCATCCATTGCAGGCCTTGCAGCTGGAAGGGGTGCAGCTCAGTGAGAAGAGCGTCGGGTTGGGGCGCTTGTGGCATTTTCGCCTGCCGAATGTTAGTGGTAGATACTGGTGTCGCACGTGCGCATCACTTACCAGGTCTTCTTCCTTGACGCCGTACTCTTCCACCATCTCCTCGACGTTTCTTGGGTTGAAGCGTAGGCTTCCGCCGATGATGTCCTCCATACTAGGCCCTGGCACGAGACCTGGTCCCTGTGAAGAGCTACCAGCAAATTCGCCCATGCTACTCTCGGGTGCCTGGCTACCCGCAACACCCACGACGGCAGCGCCCTTCTTTTTGGCCTCTTTGGCGGCTTGCTTGGCTATACGCTCGCGTTCCCTCGCAGCCGCCTTCGCAGTCGCAGCTTCCTTGCGCTGTTGGTCTGAAGCATGTCCGATAGGAAGTCCGTCGCGTCGCATCCGTGTCATGAGCTGTTGCTTCACGGCTGGGTCATTAGTGCCGTATAGCTTAAGCTGCATAGGGCAGTCATATTCGCCCTTCTCCTCTGTGAGCTGCGCCTCGATAAGCAGACTGCGCTCGTCCATGTATTTGGCCAACTTGGATGCGGGTCCTCGTGGAAGGTGTCCGATCTGTGCACCTTGTACGTTGCTCACTTTGATCGCATTACTGTCAAACCTATTGTGGGGTTCGCGACTCAGAATCACCATCTCGCCCTTCGTTGCGTATCCATTGTAGAATCACAAGCCCACAACCTTGTCGTCCTTGATGCCATATAGTATGTAGTCGTACTGCTGCTGGTTGTATGCTTGCGTCGCATCCGGGACTTCCTGGGAGGCGTCGTCTTCGTCGATAAAGATGGCGTCTGCTTGCGACGAGCCAGATGTAGTGCGTTGCGCTTGGTTGTGCGATGTACGAGCTTGCTTGGGTGCGCGGTGCGGGCTCGAAGAGTAGGCGGGCGCATCGTCGTCTCCTGTGAGGTCAATGGCCTCGTAGGCGCGTCGTTTAGGAGGCATTGCGCGTCGAACAATAGGTGCTGGGAGATACGAGAGATGAATTGCGCGACGGCGGGGAAGGCTTTATGACGTTTGTCGCACGAGGGTGTTCGCGAAATTTCGCGACCGTTGGACGGGGGAGGAGACGATAAGGGGATAAGGGTTTCAGGTACCTGGCACGCTAAGGCGCGGAAGCAGGTGACATCACAGACAGGGGTTGCCAGGCACGCTCCGATTGCGGTTTGGTCAAGGAGATGAGGAGACGCAAATCGCAATCAACGGTCGAGTTACTCTCCAGATATACCTGTGAGGATACAGTGTCTTTGTCTCGGACGCCCAAGACATGCGCTCAATCGGCAAACAAAGCGACCAGTCTTTTCTTGTAGCGGTGCGCAACATGAGACGAGAAAACGACGAAGCGCATCGGCACCTTTTGCTGTAAAGAGACCGTCTATTCGATACATCGTGAGCGAAAGAGCATTTCAGGCGATTGGAGAACTCAATCCACTGCCAGATGCTCATCGTGACTCTGCTGGCTGTTACATGATGCGTTCATTATTGTAAGATTCCGTGCCTTAAGCTACTTCCCTAGACGTCCCCCTCCCATTACACCCTTCTACCCTAATTTGCTATCACGTATGCCATGGGCAAGCACTTTCGCCCCATAGGTCTCAGCCGACACTGCCGTCCCGCATCAGCCCATGTCTCATCAGAATTGTACAAACAGCGGCGGGAACAAGAAGAGGATGAACTGCACAATTGGCGGGATGGAGCCCAGAATGCCCCTGCACAGCTTCGCCAGTCGCACGCTGCCGTTCTCCTGCTCCGCTTCGTAGTATCCGCAAACGATGCTGCCGATGAGCCAGAGCAACAGCAAGGTCAGCATGATGGCGTACCAGGCGGCGTGCAAATGGTACGGATTGGTGCCCCAAGACTCCCAGAGGCTGCGGAGGTTGTAGTAGATGATGCTGCGCAGTGGGACGCCGTCGTATTGCAGTTTGTAGATTGTTTTCCATTTCGCCAACTGTGCAGAGAAGCGAGTCAGCCACCTTGTCGGCAACAAATGAAGGATGCAATGTCTTGGGCGATGCAGAGCGAGCGACGACGGTTTGGCGATGAGCCCCTATGAGCTCGACATACTCTGCCCCTGGCCTTTTCCTCTGCCAACGCACGCTCATACGCTTCTGCCGTCTCGGCTTCTGCCTTCTCGCGCGCCTCGGCCAGAAAGTCTTCGATGTCGAGGATGAGGTATTTGGCGATGACGTCACGCTGCTTCTTGATCAAGGCGTCTTTGGCCGCCAGCTCTTCCGCGACGGGCATTGCGGGGCTGGTAAGCGTGTTGCTCTTGTGTGTGCGATAGTGAAGGCTGTGGAGGGGTTGAAGCGGAAGAGGTAATGCAGCAGACGACCTCTTGTCTGTTTGGGCAAGCTCTGGCAACGGCGTATCTGCTATCTGCTGACGTGGGAGAAAGCGCGAGTGGATTGTCGCTGGGGAAAGTGCATCTGGAAATGCGTCCAGTGCAGGAGCTGCTGCGATGGATGTCCTATGACCACCAGTCACGCCTGCCTCATCTGAGAAATCAATCATGCTCGCATGCACACACTTGGTCCGCCTGTAGGCCTCCTTGCAGGCTACCTCGGCGACTGCATGTCAGTGAGCCCCAGCTACATTGTGGTGTCTTAGTATTGTTCATCGCACATGGCTTCTGGTGCTAGAGTAGTAGTTCAGATTCCTGGAAGGGGCACCCTTATTCGCAGGCGGATACGGGTGCCACACCAAGGACCTTGGGCGTACTATTGTGCGACTGGAGGGCTACACAAACGGGAAGCGTGGAAAGGGCGTCTGATGCATGTGCAAATGGCTTGCTATTGTTCTGCGAACACGGTTGAAAAGAGCATGGCAACCGTTGGTTTTCTGCCAAGCAGCGGACATAAGCTCGCACCCCACTATGGCCTTGAACTTCATTCGCGCCTGGCTCGAGACCATCTTCCTGTCGCCATATCGCCTGCTGCGCGCATTGCTACCTGCGAGCGCATATCCCACCAACCCCAAGGCAAAAGGCGTCAGGGAAAGAATGCCGAAATACTACCACGACGACGAGGCATGGGCGGACATTGAGCCACTTCCCCAGGATGACGGCGGCCTGCATCCGCTCGCTGCCATCGCATACACGGAGGAGTACAGCGAGGCCATGGGCTACCTGCGCGCCGTCATGGCAAAGAACGAGTTCAGCGAGCGGGTGCTCGGCCTCACGGAGCACATCATCAGCATGAACCCCGCGCACTACACTGTCTGGTACGTCGTATGCTCGGTCAAGTTGCGGAGTTTCGGAGGAGACACTGCCTACCAGCAGTCGCACAGGGAGCTCTCCAACACCCACCCTGCTAACCCCCCCGCAGGCTCTACCGCGCCAAAACCATCTCTGAGATTGGTCGATCACTGAAGGATGAAATCGCATGGCTCAACCCGACCGCACTAAAGCACCTCAAGAACTACCAGATCTGGCACCATCGACACACCATCATCGACGAGCTCGGCTCATGTGAGGGCGAACCAGAGTTCATAAACTCCATGTTGGAATTGGACTCCAAGAACTACCATGTGTGGAGCTACAGGCAATGGCTGGTCAAGCGCTTCGATCTCTTCGACAAGCCCGAAGAGCTCGAGTGGACACACAGCATGATCGAGGAAGATGTGCGCAACAACTCTGCCTGGAACCATCGCTACTACCTAGTCGTTGGCGGTAGAGAGGAGAAGCCAAGCGCAGATCTTGTGAATCGGGAGATAGAGTATGTCTGTTATCGCCCCAAGCTGCTCGACGATACTAACCCCATAGGTACACCAAAGCAGCCATCCGGAAAGCGCCCCAGAACCAGAGCCCATGGAACTATGTCTTGGGTATCATTCGCGCAGCGGAACTTCCCAAGTCTACCCTCAAGGACTTCGCGGGTGAATTCGCTGATGTGCAGAGGCCAGACGACGTCCACTCAAGCCACGCTCTTGATCTCCTAGCCGACATCTATGCGGAAGAAGAGAACAGCAAAGAAAATGCGGAGAAAGCCCTGGAGCTGTTGGCGACAAAGTACGATCCGATCCGAGCAAACTACTGGAACTTTAGGAAAGGCCTCCTCGATCAACCAAAGGTTGCTGCGTAAACCCCATGATTAGCGTAAACTTGAGAAGCATTACAGAGATACCCAACTAGCGTTTTCAACATGGTCTGCGGATCCGCATGATCTGTTCCGACGTCCGCATGCAGTTTTCGTTCTGGGGAAGCCCTGTCTGAAACGTCGATAGCTATCGCAGGAAAGTTGCATCGTGATGGGAGCATGGACGCGTCTTCCACTCATGTGCGAGAGTTTTCCTTTCCGTCGGGGATCGCTCGCGCCAATCCCGCAGCCGTCATGTCATCCTAACATCAGCCTCCCAGCCAACCCCGTCTTCACCGTCTCGCCGAGTTGTTATCGGCTCCGGGCCTTCTGGACTCATCACCCGCATAGACAACTGATGCGCGTCCTCTGATAGGCAAGGCCGCGCCAAGTCCACCACTGTTTGGAGGCGGCAAACCCTGGCAGAAAATGGTCCCGCCGTTGATAACCGCTTCTGGAAATCCAAACCCTGGCCCAAGCTGCTGCATACCGGTCTCATGCTTGTGTCATTTTGCAGTCGCAGCGTGGTCGCTTGTTCCTTATCGAGAATCTATAGGGTAATTTATGCACTTTATAGGGTAATCGATACAACACATCGTGGATTCGGTGTGCCACAGTGCTGCCTTTACCCCTCTGGCTCCAGGACCTGGACACTAGGGTTGCGGGTGCTTGCGGAGCGATAAGCCATCATGGTAGAGATAAAGGAGTGGCTCTTGTACCCTTAGACTGCGACCAAACAAAGCGTTTCTGAACACCAAACATCAAGCTCTTCGTCTACTTCTCATCTTACACTTGCTTCTAATACAATTCTGTGATACCCCAATCCTTTCCCTACTTTCATCATGGCCGTCAAGGAGTGCTACGTCGACGAGGCGCCCCAGCAAAACCCATGGGTTCAGACTCCGCTGAGAGAGTCGTACGCGCTGTCTGAAGCAGCGGGATGGTACGGTCACACTCCCTCTCACCTTAGCCTCTCTCCTCGCTTTCACGTCACAACATGGCCCCATCTTCAAGAAAAGGGAATTCTAAATCGTAGAAGCAGAATCTTTCTCAAGCTGGAAAATCTCCAACCTTCTGGATCATTCAAGTCACGGTAAGCATCGATCCCTTCAGCCGCTACTCAGTAGTGTACTGATTCGTTTACCAGAGGAATTGGCAACTACATCCTCCGTCGTCTCGCAGAACTCCCAGAAGGCTCGCGCCCTCACATATTCGCATCCAGCGGTGGCAATGCAGGTCTCGCTGCCGTCCACTCTGCTCGCGCTCTCAACTTACCGTGCACTGTCGTTGTACCCACCGCCACAGCACCTTTGATGGTTGCCAAACTACGAGCAGCGGGCGCGTACGAGGTTATCCAATACGGTGCAGCTTGGAAAGATGCAGACACATATCTCAAGGAGCATGTAATGCCCTACGTACGGTTCTCTCCAGGTATACAATTTGACTGAGACACTGACGCATCCATCAGGCACAAACTTCGACCATCTACTGCCCACCCTTTGATCACCCAGACATCTGGCAAGGCAACAGCACCTGCATGGACGAGATCGCGGCTCAACTCCCAGGCGAGCCAGACGTACTGATCTGCTCTGTCGGCGGCGGCGGCCTAATCAACGGTATCTGCCAGTCTATGGATAAACACCAAATGAGTAAGACAACCATCCTCGCCATGGAGACTGCTGGCGCCGAGAGTCTCAACGCAGCGCTCCAAGCGAAGGAACTCATCACACTACCCAAGATCACATCACAAGCAACAAGCCTAGGCTGCGCCCGCGTAACAGACGCAACCTTCAAATATGCACAGCGAGGCAACGTTCGAAGCATCGTTCTACCCGACGCAGAAGCAGCGATGGGCTGTTGGCGCCTCGCAGACGACGAGCGCATCATGGTAGAGCTCGCCTGCGGTATTAACGTCGCTCTCTGCTATGATGGACGACTCGAGAAGGCCCTCGGCCGCCCAGTCCGCCCAGAAGACAAGGTCGTCATTGTGCTTTGTGGCGGTAGCAATGTCACGAGCAAGATGTTGTGTGATTGGAGGAACGAGTATGCGTACATTGAAGAAGAGACTGAGGCTAGGAGGCGCAAGAGCGATTCTGCGCTTGGTAGTGAGACACAGAGTGAGACGGGTAGTGTGAAGGATGTCGATATGGGAATGGGTAATGTCCCAAGTGAGTACAGTAAGCCTCTGGTGATTGAGGGTATTGAGGTTGGCTGCGTAGAGTGCTCATAGGAGTAACTTCTTTTCCTTTTCCTTTTTCACGAATCTCCTTGCGCTCAGCCTCATATACTGAGACGTTTCCATGATAGCGTTGAATGGCAAGAACTTTACGTTCAATCTCCATGCGTTCATTCACTATTTATTTTTCGTGGTGCTTGGTGTTGCCTTAGCTGCTGGGCTATGTCTGCTACCTCTCGAGAAGGTCTTTTGGCAAGGCTCCAGGGCATCACGATGCGTCGTCTCTCTCGTTGCTTTCACTCTTAACATGTTCTGAGTTCACACTGCTATTAGCGTTAGATGCTGTCACTGGTCTGACTTGCCTTGCGCGACAATGCTTTTACAAAAAAGGTAACCTGCTCATGATATCATGAGGCAAAAGCGAAGGATGTGAGAGGTGAATTGCTTTGTTTAGTCGTCTGGAGCGCTCAGAACAAGGCCTGTATAGTCTGGAGCGCTGTTCTATCTTGTAACGCTTTGTCTTACATGCCCGTACTGTGACTCGAAATACGATGTTTGACTTCATTCAAGAGTATTGTATGCATTGTCGTTCTGGTGCGCGCGTATTATCTCACTCCACATCACGTCTCCGCTACCCTTCTTGCGTAACCACTGCTCACTACCTTATCGACTACGTCCACACCGTAAAATTAGACGTGCCCTCCCGTTAGTCACCGAAAGAGAGGTCATAACCATTTAGAGCTCATTCCGCCATGGCTAACCCGCGAACAGTCATTAACCCATTTACCAAGAATGAACACCGCATGCGACGGAACACGAGGGGTACGAAATGGGTCACAGCTGGTCCTTCGACGGTAGTTAAACAGAACCTTGACACTGAGCAGCGGCCAACACAGCCCAACCATTACAAGTTCAGTTTACTCAGCGACTCAAATGACGGGCCCACCGAGACGCGTGTGTCGTCATCGATAAGACACGAGACAAAACCATCATCACTATCTTCAAAGCCTTCTGCCACCAATACGAAGGTATCATACCAGGAAAACCCTGTAGTAGCACCAAGACTTCTCGACTTCTCGAAGCTTGAACAGCCCTGGAAGATGTCAGACTCGGCCGTCCTTCCTCGTTGTTCAGCGTCAACAGTACGGCCTGAGCAAGGAACAAAGCGCATGCGGAAGAACCAGATTTTGGATAAACCATCTGATACTGATCAAGCTACAATCCGGAAGCAAAAACGTGATCAGAAGCAAGCTGTTTCCGGTCCGACTCATTGGTACCGTACAGCTAAGAAAATCTACACTGCAGGCCCAAAGGGTGAGGGACAGAAGGTTTGGGAAGCGTACCAGCAGACACTTGGCCATAGGAAAGCTTGTAATGAGCCCTCTGATATCAAGCCTCCCGAAACCATGGCGAAGGTGAAGATCGAAAGGCGACCGCCTTGTCCTCTTCCACCCCCAACAAGTCCTGATGGAGTTCTCTTCCCACCGCTGCGGCCGCGGAAGTCTCATACTAATAACAGTAACAAAGTAAACATACCCGATAGGCCAGATGCGCGGAGAGACTCTGGCTTCTCGAGCTCAATCTACGGACCACCGATAGCCGCTGAAAGAGCAGTTGGATTAATAGTTGATGTGAGCAACGCCCACCCTCCCTTCCCAAGAATAGACACAGCACCGAAGGTACGAAGAGCTAAAGACGTGCCAATCGTAGATTTCCGACAGCCCGCTGAGAAGGAAGAGTCCAACTCATGGTGGAAACATTCGCCTTCCAGAGCACCTCAATCTTTGGAGTCCAAGATCTCACGTCCTGTCCCACTAATAGAACCAATCCAAGATACCACAGTCAACGTAACTGTAGAACGCGGTAGAATTGCCGGACCTACAGCTGAACTTCCCCTTCCCGTAACCCGCACTGACGTTCCCTTTTCCCAGCCGTCTTACGTCCATGAGAAGACTAAAGAAACTGGCCGACCCTCACCTCGAGCTTTTCATCTCCCTGGGTTCCATCTCAGTCCTGCTAAGAGCAAACGCAACGGCCGAGGGAAAGCAAATGTAGATGCGAACGACGACGCTCACTCGACACACTGGCACGACAAGGTCGTAGGACCAACGTTGAAGACCGGTAAGTCGTTGAAGCAAACTGCTATGCAGACTCTAGACAGCGTACACTCAGGGAGAAAGAAGACATTTTCGGAAATTAGCTTTGCGTGCCAGGGTAGGGTAGACGATGGACTGGATAGGTATCAGGTCAGTGAACAAAACTCGTCAAGCGACGATGAAGAGGACCTGTATCCTGAACCGTTGTTCTATGGTAAGATGTTAGGCAGAGATAAGAAGTTATCTGGACCTTAACTTGGGGCTTTGAAGGACTAATGAGGCCCTCCTTCGCGTCACTTCTTTCATGGAAGGCCGGATGACGTTTCCATTGTACTATTTTCTATTTATTCATCCTCTGATAATCTCGCTGTGGACAGCTTTCGAGCAAGCGTCAAGACGCGCTTGTATTCATATGATAATACATTCATCCTTCACTTGTATTATCTACACCCCTCACACCGAGGCAACCCTTCAATTCGTATCCCCGTGAAAGACCATTACGCAGCCCGACATTGATGAGACGCGGGCATACCATTCGGACGCCTGACATGGCACTACACTGCTCGCATGATCACTTCTCCAAAAGCCGCAATACTCCCCGTCGCAATCGTAGCCCCAACACTCTGATCATGAATCCGAATCTTGGCGCCCCAAGTATTCTCTAGACCAGGGTAGTAATACTGCACATCCCTATCCATCTGCTGGTAGTCCGAATCAGTGTTGAGCAGACAGGCGTCTTGCGAGTCGCTGAAGCAGTCAACAAAGTCGAGACCGCCGTTGGTAAAGTACGTCCTCGTACGTTTTGCGCTTGTCAAGTATACTTGCGGCCACAGAGCGACAAACTTTACATGCTATCCATCCTTTGCCTTGTCCAGCGAAACATCGGCATCTACATGTGTTCTGATGCCATTCAACTCCGACAACGCAGCAATGAGATCCTTCTGCGGCCCACCCAGATGCTCCAACACCTTCACTAGATTCTCTGTTTTGGGAATGAGCTTGTTTTGCCCTATTTTGATGAAAGAAGCGAGTGGTTTGAAAGCAGTTGCTGCTATCTCCTCGAGCAGGTAGTGTTGGTGATCCAGCGGTGTGGTGGACGAGTTGGACATATTGAGGAAGCTTGAAGTCGAGCCTGCTTCGCTTTCTTCGCTACGTGCGATCTGCTGTTTGGCAAGTCGATCGCGATCAACTACCGCATAAGTGATTGTAGCCTTGAGTCCTAGCGGCATTTCTTCGGTGCACACCACCCCATCTGGCTGGCTACACAGGGTCGCTTTGTATTCCGACCCATGCTGCCCAACGAGAAAATTGGACACGTTTGACATGGAACTCGGCTGGATGCGGATCGTGGCAGATGAGTGTGGCCAGAATATCTGGGATAGCACAGAATGATTGTGCAGGATCTGGAGAATGCCATCGGCGTTGAGGCCGTCTGGGAGCGGGTATGTGCTTTTGCTGCCTGTTTTGGTAGAATACAAGACTTGCCACTTGTCAGATATCCACTGAATATACCTGCCAGTTGCTGGCGAAGGCACACGTACAAGATGCCATTATACGAGATTTGTCTCCCTGAACTTGATTACTAGCAATGTGTCGCCTCTTCAGTAACGAAGGGGAGGATGCTGATGAAGTCAGGCCGTGGGCACCAAGGTAGTAGCGGTCGTGCCTTTGACTCCGGAGAATGACGTTGTTTGCAAACCGGGGTGGTGGAGAAGCTTCTAAACAAATGCTTAAGCGGCAGCCGCGGCAGCGGAGAAGTTTCGGAAGCAATGTCTGAACGGTAATGACGGCACTGGCCTTGTAGTGTATTCAATAGCCTTGCATCATCACCTCTGTACCAACTCAAGCCCTATGCAAACATCTAGTGATAGTGATATACACGTGTATGACGCAGAAGCTGTTCACACTGCTTGGAAATGGACTAAAGTATGAAGGAGCGTGGGAAGCTTACTTTGGACTGAGTCTCGTATTCTAAGGCAGATGTGGAACGGCGTCGCGTGCTGCAGTCTCTAAATAATTGCATGCAGAACTAAACGTGAAGGATGCCGGTATCAGATGGCTGTATTGACTACTAGAGTGAGATATTCTGACATTGCACAGTCCCTCCGAGCCGGAGGCGGAGGATTATGGAGTTGCTCGCACAGGCCACGTGCTGCCAGAGTTTTTGGAAAGCTAAAAGAGGGTAAAATAGTTTCGAAACGGGTTGCCTGACCGTTTTGGCCCCGGCTGATCATCCGCCGTGCATCCGGCGGAGAACGGATGGTCCCAGTGTAGTAAATTATGGGCATGGAAACGAGGATATGCATGAGATGGGGTATTATTAGGCTGGTGAAGATGGGAGGCTGGTAAGATTTAGCATGATGGAGGAGGAGTGGCAAATGCAGGCGCCTGCAGGCTGGGACGAGGAACACGATGAAGCGACTGGAGATGGGACAAGTTTTGGGCTGTGTCGATTGCGAAGATTGCAGAGCTTTAGCCCGGGTTTGTACTCGTGATGTTCATGGAAGGGCGTTGGTGTCTTGACTACGAGTAAGCCGAGACTGATAATTGCGAACTTCATCAGCATCGTCTGCATAGTGGGACGGGCCCTGGGGCGTAGGTGATGAGGCACGGGCGGGAACAGGCGCAACTCATGGCAGTCTCCATCCTCCCGTCAACTCACGCGACGGCCCACTGACCAAGACCAACGTGGCCTCATGAGAGATCCGAACGCGCCACTGCTAAGAAGGATGTTTCCCTATTAGCAGCCTGGCGCATCATTGCCATGGTCTCGTACTACCCCACGATGCAGCCATGGACGAAAATAACCGTGCAGCAAGAAACGAAACAAAACTACCTTAAGGCAGCTAGAGGGCCGACGATATCCAGGTAAATATCATGGTCGGAGGCTAGTGAGTCGATCCGAAGGGAATTAGCATGCGTTGTGCCTGGTCGTGCAGCAGACCCTGGGCGCACAATGCAGCAGCGCTCACATCACGACAGCGGCATTGATAGCTGCTTACAGCCAAGGCTTCTTGGATTGATCCAGATGGGCTGCTGATGAAGTGCGAGCGGGCGTGCGGATCCTTTATTCGAGTCGTTGCCAGCGGGCCATGGCGCGACCGAGCTTGCTCAAGGGCGGATCGGAGACACGCAGGTGCCGTGGTGTCTTGCTGTTGCTGTCTTGTCGGGACTCGATGTCGCCCTTGGACTCGACGAGAGGTGGGCCGCTATCAGAGCGGGGCGGCGCCTTCCCTCTCGTCTTGGAGGCTCCTTCCCGCCGCCATTGGTCGTCTGAGTTTGCTGCGCGCTTCCCGCAAGCGTAATCCGCCCTAGCGCCCACTCTGCGTGATGCACAGGCCCTGCACCCTTCAACCACTCACCGGCGACAACCACCATGTCGCGTTTTGCAGGCGTCAAACGTCTTGCATTCATTGGACGTCAGCCACTCAACGCCCTGCCGACCGCGACGCCAGCTCGCTGGACAGAGTTCGCTCCCGAGGGCACGAGGCGTGGGCATGGCTTTGTTCCTCGTTTTACCTATACCTCGGACGGCCCTCACAACGTCTGGAGGCGCAAGAGCAGACACGCACAACTGACCCATCCAACGGCCTTGCGAGGAAAACTGCCATTGCCACGCTGACTGACGGCATAAGCACCCTGTCAGATTTGCCCTTAAACCAAGCTCTTCGCGCTGCAGTGTCCAGGTCTGGATGCGCGTCGTTTGTAAATCGTCTATCGACTTCATCCGGGCGTCTATTTCTGGGCCACCACTCCCCTCCTCGCTCTGCGCGCCATTGGCATCCAGCTCGTCTCCCCACCCAGCCTATCAGACGCCCACCTGCAGTACTCCCAGCAGCCTTCCTCTAGGCGCCATACATTTAGAACGTTGTAAGTACCCGCCCGCTTTCCCATCGCAACCTTCTCCACCTGCTACCATCCGTGCTCCCCACTATCCAATCCTCGACCGTTCCCTCCTCGAAGCGCCCTGAGCCTAAAAGCCCAGCGCTTCGCCCATTGCTAGACCTCGTCTTTTCTCCAGCAGGTCTCTTATTGTAATACGTCGTGCGTCTTTTATCATTTGTCTCTCTTACCCTCTTGCGACTGGTCTAAGCTGGCCTGGATTTTGGTCGTCGTCGTCCTGTCTTACATTTCTACCTCTCTCTCCCGTCTCCACTACATGAAAGCCTCCAGCTTCCTCGAGTGAACCTTGGATTCTCTTAGAATGGCCGCCAACGATAAGAAGATTACCCAGATCACGATTGAACGACGAAGCTCCAAAGACTCCCTCGACGTCAGGACTCCACGCGCAGCACGCTTCGCCGAAGCAACATCAGTCTACTCGCCGGTTGATCCTCCTCGGTCGCCCATCGAGTACCCAACCAACCACTACAAGCCACAACCCCAGATCGCAGACACAGGCTTCGGCTACATGCAATCCGTCGAGATGGAGGAAACCGATCGGAGGTACCTTCCTCCACCAACCCCCAAAACCCCACTCAAGAGTGCATTGAAGTCGCCTGGCGCTCCGCCCCGGACGCCGGCCGGCGCAATGTCAATCATGAGCCCTACCTTCCGGGAAGAGCATCAGCTTGAGAAGCGGGAAGCCATGACCGACAAGGAGCAAGCAAAGGATTTGGTAAGTCTTCAGTCAGTCTTTCAGTCACATGCAGTTGCTAATAATGCATAGAAAATCAAGGTTCGCGTTCGACTAGCAAAGATCTTCCTACGGGGCATCAACTTTGCCTGCTCGCTCATCGTCCTTGCCATGGTCGCCAGTGCCTTTGCCATCTTCAACGCCACAAAGAACCTCGCACCAAGGAACAACCTTCCACCATGGGCCGATAACACCAAGGTCTGGCCTCAGATTCTTCTGCTGTCCATCGCCTGCGTCTCCCTCGTCATGTCTATCTTTGTCATCATCGCCTACTGGAGAGGAGGTCACCATCGAGCTGAAAAGGTTGCGGCATACTACACTGTCTTTGCTGTTGGATTCTTCATCTTTAGCATCGTCATGTGGGGTGTTGGTGCAGCCGTATTCAACCAAAGCAAAGCGCAGAACAACAACAAAGACATGTGGGGTTGGTCCTGCGTTGACAACAAGCGACGACATCTCTTCGAGGACGATATCGCCTACGGCCTTGTCTGCCGTCTTCAGGTAAGCACACTCTTCATGGTGGCAACGGAGAATGAATACTAACGCTTCATCAGAACTGGGCTCTCGTTTGCTGCATCATCGAAGTCGTAATCGAAGTTCTAGTCATTGCCATCTACGGCATCGTCTTCTACCGCTTCTGGTCTAAGCGCAAGCTCCGCAAGTCCATGGCCATGCGCGACCGTGCCCGTTCCGATCTCTACCTCGCCCAGCTTCGCTCGCAATCCGCACCCAACACCCCTGGCTTTGGTCCCATGTCTCCCCGCTCCGGCGGCTGGCGCCCACCTCCAGGTCACCCAATGTACGTTGACCCGCACTCTGCCGCTGAGGCTGGCGAGAGCGACAAGGTCCAATACGCCTACGCTCGCGAGATTGCTCAGCCCCAACCATTCACACTCCAAGCACCGCCTATCAAGGTCACTGGTGCCACACCCAAGATCGAGCAAGATGGCTTTGAATCTGCACCCACACGGACAGGCACCGTATCCCCACCACTGCCATCTCCAGGCTTCCAAGAAAGGAGGAACGAGCACGTTGCTGCTGCGCCGGGCGAACAGCAGTACGCTGCTGTTCCCATCCCCGGTGCTTACACACCGCTAGCATCGCCCTCATACCCACCCCCACAACAGCAACAACCCACAGGCTTTGACTTTGGCTCTTCAGTGACGGGTCAGCGATAAAGCCGTTGAGTTTGCTGCTTGAACGTGTGTTGTACTGTGGATTTAGCGCGCATCGTCACCTCTCCTTTCTCTTCTCAATCAATCTGGAATCTGGTTGCATGGTTTTCGCACAACGATATCAGGAAATGTACATTCTTCCACCCCTTTGAAGCGAGGCTTCGGCCGGGCTTTGTTTTTTCCTTTGTCTGTCTCTCCGTCTATCGCTAATCGGTGTTCTGGGATTGGGAATGTTTTTAAGATACCTTTGAAGTAAGAACGCCTCCTTACTACGCCTCTCGTTGTACATGACATGAGGGATGGGGGGTTGCTGCAGCAGAATGGAGCAGGGTCAGATCTATTGTGATCTTTGAGAATGCCAGATGAAATACAAAGATCTTACCTTTCAAAACTTGACTTTCCGAATGCTTACGTTATATTGATAAATGTTGTGTCCACACTGCTGTGGTCATCTGCGACGCTCAGCGAATTCTTTCGTGGGAAATCGCTGCCGACGCGACGCACACAGCGCATGACCATCGAACCACTCTGTCATTCAACCCCAAACACCGCAAAACCACGCCTCACAGTCAACGTCAGCGACTACGCCACGCACACAACCCGAGCGTCTCGCCAAACTACTCTACCGTGACCCACGGCCGCAGGAGAGGTCTACGGGGCGCTCGCAGCCGCCCGGCCTACTTTGTCGCAGGCACAGCGCATAAACTGGTAATTGCGTAATCCAGTGGCTGAGCGTGAGATGAAGTGGACTGACGGGAGAAATGAGGGTGGTCATTGATGTAGACGGGAGTATTATGGCTGATGAATTCCTACTGCTGCATTATAGCGAATACAAGGTGTTTGGGAAATACACCTACATTGAGATCACTATATAGAGTTACCTAACCGCATTTTGTTGCCCTGATCTGCATCAACATTCCACCGTAATGGCTGATATATATGGTGGTGCTTGTTGTTTTGAATTTACAGTCTAATGTCCTCTTGGGAGCTGTATGCATGTTCGTGGATGAACGGTCCGTGTATATCAAAGAAATTCAGATGTACAACAACAAGGTATTCATGAGATGGCGTTCAATGTTCAAGTCAAAGCCCTTGTGTGCGCGCCATTTGCAGGCTTGGGCGACGACTAGATGTCCGCCACGTGCTTGGTGGAGGCGATTCCGTACCGCACCTACTGTATATCCACGCGAAGATAAGCAAGTATGACGACAGGTTTGGATCGCGTAGTTAGTCGTCCTCAAATCTGCATTACGTGAGATGTGCGTCTAGACGTCTCAACCTTACAGTCATTCACACTTGTCCCGCACAGGCATGTAGATCAAGTGTGATGACATTCGAGTATCTTGGGGTAC